>Ga0070765_100002220_pt1 | contig 12096 bp, 11 predicted proteins | sample HubBroMetageWFT5_FD_71516 | JGI IMG/M metagenome (GOLD analysis project Ga0070765, IMG submission 71516) | Warmed and freeze-thawed soil microbial communities from the Hubbard Brook experimental Forest, New Hampshire - Hubbard Brook CCASE Soil... | ecosystem: Environmental > Terrestrial > Soil... | reverse complement strand
CTTCGAGTGTCTTTACCACCACCGTGTAATCGCCAGGCTCCAATTTGTGCATGTGGCACTGCACTTTATACGGCAATGAGAAATGTCCCTCGAACTCCGTCTTCGCGGATAGAGCTTCGATCCGCGCCATATTGTCGGCCTTGTATTCATCCGGCGCGGTTTCTGCCTGTGCGTGAGTGGTGCTCGGGAGAAGAAATGCAAACACCAGACCCAAGGTCGTCCACGTAATTTTCGCCATTCTCTTTTTCATCGGAATCTCCGTTCGCCGATTCGCTCGAGGGTCGGCCACACGTGTGCTGAGTCGGCGGTCTCGCTGCCGCGATTTTTCCTTTCCGCTGGCCCTGTCACTCTTGGCCAGAAATATTACTCCCGATCGCGAGAATCATCAACGAACGGAGGATTCAGTCTGAAATGTTCTTCTCCCTGCTAAAGACCGCGCAAGAAAAGCAGCGCAGGGATGCTGGTTGCGAAAATCGAAGCGCTCGCGTCACACGCGGCAATTGTACAAAAGTTCATAGTGTCGGCTTCACAGCAATCTACAACTTGAGCACTAGGTGCCCGGATCGCCGGTTTCATCAACCAGTGTCCAGTCGTCCCGAGCTGAAGCCTATCGTTCCAATCAAGTTTTTGAATTGGACTTGCCGACGCCAGGGTACTTAGATGGGGGTCCCACGACAGCTCGGACCAGGGCTGCAACAGATCACGGCAAACTGCCAGAGCCGGTTCTGAGCGTTCAGGGCCTCATGATGAAACGCGAGATCGTCTTATGACTGCCGCGGCTATGCCGTCGTTTCAAGGCCCCTATCCCTTCGCAAACTATCGTTTCAATACCGCTTATGACGAAATGTTCGGCTCACCTGGAGTGCCGCGCGATTTTTATCAGGCGCTGCACCGCACGCTCGCTGGACTTCCTCCCGAAGAATTGCGCAAACGCCAGCAAGCCGCGGACCTGACTTTTCTGCACGAAGGCATTACCTTCACCGTGTACGGCACCAAAGAGGGAACCGAGCGAATTTTCCCCAACGACTTGCTCCCTCGAATTATTCCCCATTGGGAGTGGGCCAAGATCGAGAAAGGTTTGACGCAGCGACTCACCGCGCTGAACACGTTTCTGCGCGACATTTATCACGAAGGCCGCATCCTGAACGAAAAGATCGTGCCCAGGGAGCTGATCTATAGCTGCAAACATCTTCGCCGCGAAATGCGCGGGTTGAATGTGCCGCGCGACGTTTACGTCAGCGTCTGCGGAACGGACCTGGTCCGGCTGCCCGACGGAAATTTCTTCGTTCTGGAAGACAATCTGCGCGTGCCCAGCGGCGTTTCGTACATGCTCGCGAACCGAAAAGTCTTGAAGGGCGTGTTCCCCAAGATGTTCCGCGATTACGGAGTTTGTCCCATTGACCATTATCCGCAAGCATTGCTCGCCACGTTGCGCAGCCTGACTCCGGAGAATTGTAAGTATCCACAAGACCCGGTCACCGTGTTGCTCACACCAGGCGTTTCGAACTCCGCTTATTTCGAGCACACTTTTTTGGCCCAGCAGATGGGCATCGAACTGGTTGAAGGCCGCGATTTGCTGGTGCACGACAACATTGTTTACATGCGCACGACTGCCGGTCCGCGCCGCGTGGACGTGATCTATCGTCGCGTGGACGACGATTTTCTCGATCCGCTCTGTTTCCGCCGAGATTCGATTCTGGGCGTGCCGGGCCTGTTCAACGCCTACCGCGCGGGAAACGTGAATCTCGCCAACGCGATTGGCACCGGACTCGCGGACGACAAAGCGATCTACGCGTATTTCCCGGAAATTATCCGCTTCTATTTGAGCGAAGATGCAATCCTGCCGAATGTCCCCACCTATTTACTCACCGACCCGTCGCAACGAAAGCACGTGCTGCAGAACCTCGAAAAAATGGTGGTGAAGGCGGTGGGAGAATCCGGCGGATACCAAATGCTCATCGGGCCGCAGAGCAGCAAACAGCAGCGTGAAGAATTTCGCGCTCGGATCATAGCCGACCCGCGAAATTACATCGCGCAACCCACGCTGAGCCTCTCCTGCGCTCCTTGTTTGATCGACGGCGAAGTGGAATCGCGCCACATCGATTTGCGGCCGTACATTCTACTGGGCGAGAAAGTGACTTTGGTTCCCGGCGGACTCACGCGCGTAGCTCTGCGCAAAGGTTCGCTTGTGGTGAATTCGTCGCAAGGTGGGGGAAGCAAAGATACCTGGGTGTTACGCGCGACAAACCCAGACGACAGCACGGCGGCGATCACCGACGAAGTGTGGAAACGCATCGCCGGAGGGAATCTGGTATAGGATGAGAACCTCTCGAGATTATTTTGTTCAAACATTCCAGCGCGATACGCGCATGCTCTCGCGTGTGGCGGACAGTTTGTACTGGATGAGCCGCTACCTCGAGCGAGCAGACCAAACAGCGCGACTCGTGGACGTGGAGTTGCAGCTTTGGCTGGACCAATCTCCGGAAGCGGGAGCGGGGCAGTGTAAGTTCCTGCTCGAAGCGCTGCGCCTGCCGGTGCCGCAAGGTGCTTCGCTGGATCCAAACCGCGTATTAAATACGGTGGTGTTCAGCCGCACGAACAATTCCTCCATTGTGTCGTGCATCGCCGCGGCCCGCGAGAATCTGCGGCACGTTCGCGAACAGTGCAGCTCCGAAATGTGGGAGCAGTTGAACCGGCTGTACCTGGAAGTGATCAACACCTGGCCGGAAGAAGCCTGGACGCTGAAATCGCACTCGTTTTTTCACGCGGTGCAAGAAGGCACGCACCTGTTTCAGGGAATCACCGACGGCACCATGAGCCACGGCGAGGGCTGGCAGTACATCCAGCTGGGACGCTATGTGGAGCGCACCGACGCGCTGGCGGCCCTGCTCGAAACGCACTTCAGCCGCGTCGCATTCCCGGCGAACCAGCCGGTGGAAAACGCGGAATACCTTGAATGGGTGGGATTGCTGCGCGCGTGTGTGGCGTTTGAGTCTTATTGCAAGGCATATACCGCGGAAATCCGGCCGTTGCGCGTGGCGGAATTTCTGCTGCTCAATCCTGAATTTCCGCACTCCGTGCGTTTTTCCGTGGACCGCGTGAACGCGGCACTGCACATCATCGGGGATTTGGCTGAGCGGCGCGAGGAATTGCCCACGCGCATCGCGGGCAGGCTGCGAGCGCAGTTGAGCTTCAGCCAGATTGAAGAGGTGATGGCCGAAGGCGCCAACACCTATCTGAAGAATATCCGCAGCGAGTGCTCGCAGATTCACTCGGCCATCCATCAGATTTACTTTGATTACTCGATCGAGTCGGGACTGGCGTCGTACGAGCAGGCGCAGAAATAAAATTCACCGGGGATAATTCGGCGCGACCCATGGCTTATTCGGTACGGCACATTACGAGTTTTCGGTACGAACCCGCGGTGCGGGAAAGCGTGATGGAAGTGCGCATGCAGCCGCGCACGGATTTCCGCCAGCGCTGCTTGAGTTTTAATCTGAAGGTGACGCCACGCGCGACCATGATGGCGTACCGCGATTTTTACGGCAACGCGGTGCACCACTTCGACATTCCGGAAAAACTCAAGCTGATCGAAATCACGGCGCAAGCCATTGTGGACGTGCTGCCGGCGCCGCCGTTGAACGCGGAACTAGCCGGCGGTTGGAGGGAATTGGACGCGCGCGTGGCGCAAACCGATTACTGGGAGATGTTGCTTCCCAGCCAGTTCGCCGCGCCCACGGACCAGCTGAACAAGCTGGCGGCCGAGTTGGATTTGAAGCGCCGCGACAAACCGCTCGCGCTGTTGCAGGAGCTCAACGCCCGGCTCTACGAGCTTTTTGACTATGTGCCGAACTCGACAAACGTGGATTCTCCCATTGACGATGCACTGCGCGCGTGTAGCGGTGTCTGCCAGGACTTCGCGCACATTATGATCACGGTGATTCGCCAGTTGAGGATTCCTTCGCGCTACGTGAGCGGCTATCTTTATCACGAGGACAAGGCCCACGACCGCTCTCCGGCTGGCGCGACGCACGCATGGGTGGAAGCCTATCTCGGAGACTTGGGGTGGGTGGCGTTCGACCCTACCAACAATTTGCTCGGCTGCGAGCGGCACATTCGCGTAGCGGTGGGAAGAGATTATGCGGACGTTCCGCCCACGCGAGGCGTTTACAAAGGCGAGTCCGAGAGCGAGCTCAGCGTAATGGTGTCCGTGTCGCCAGTGGACGCACCGGAGCCGGAGCAGTTGCCCACTGGAATTGTCACGCGTTCCAAACCCATCAGCGTCGAAGCCCTGGCGCAACAGCACCAGCAGCAACAGCAATGATGTGCGGTTCAGATTCCGCCTGGTGTATCCCGCGCACAGCGCGGGCTCGCTCTGCGGGAAGGCCATGAGCGACGGGGTCGGGAACCCGATTTATCTGCGAGGTAAGTGCACAGGCGCGCCCTTAGGAAGGCAAAACGAATAATCGCGCGTGGTTAGCGGAGGCCTTCGACCAAGTATTCGGTCGAAATCGCGGGGTGGTGTTGGTAGGCGTAACTCTTTCCGTCGCGCGAGGCGGTGACGCTGAGGCCGTTCGAGATGGCGGGAACTCCCGGAAGGTTCACGGTGTGAAGCAGAGTGCGTTTGCCACCAGATAGTTCGACGCGCCAGATCTCGATTCCGCCGTCATGGCGCGAGACCCTGACGAGGAGCGCTGCGTCGTCCAGCGTGAAATCAAAGGGACGGTCGTCCTTCTGCAGTTGAGGCAGGGGTTGCGGCTCTCCGCCGCCGATGGGAAACAATTGAAAATGGCTGGCAGCGTCGGTGGTCACCATGCGCTTTCCATCCGCGGAAACGGCGAGCAATCTTATTCCGTCCGGTGTGATGGGGGCCTCGTTGCCCTGGGTGTCAATCAGATACGCGCGATCTGTGTGGCCTGGTTCACTGCCGTTGGCGACGAGGCGGCCGTCGGGCAGCCAGCGTGAGATCAGGTGACTTATTTTTGAGTGAGTAAGCTGGCGGGGCTCTCCCGTTCCCGTGGGCAAAAGCGTAATCTGAACGGGAGGAACCGGCAGGCGACTTGAAGCCCAGGCCCCGTCCGGCGACAAATCGTCCGGGTTGCCGTCTCCGAGCCGCACCGCTGGCGAACCATCCAGGTTGCGGAGAAACGTGCTGTACATCGCGCCGGCGTGCTCGTCCCCAAAGAGAATTTGCTTGCCGTCGAGCGAAAAGCGCGCGCTGTATGCCCAGTCCATCCAGGTGAAATCGCGGCCTTCCGGATGCTCGGGAGTGAAAACCATCAGGAGGCGGCGCTCACTTTGCTGCGCCAGCAGCACCCGGCCGTCGGGGAGCGCGTCCTGAACATCCACATCTCCTGGGCCGGAGTATAGGGACCGCTCGCGCCCTCCCAGGGTCACCGCGAAAAGCGAGCGGTGGACTCCCGCGGCAATGGCGTTGAACCAGATCTCATCTCCGTTCGGAGACCACGTCACCCCCTGAACCGAGCCATAGGAGCCGCTCACTTGTTTGCGATGCCCTTCTAGATCCACGACCGCCACCGCGCCTTGATCGTCGCCGAAAACAGGATGATCAAGGAAGGCGATCCGTTTACCGTCGCGCGAGAAACGCGGATGGCTTATCCATCCCGTGGTTTCGTAGAGCACTTTACCCACCGGATATTCCAGGCGATAGACGTGGCTTCCCGGAACAAACCGCACGACGGCAAAGTCCTTGCCGTCCGGGGCCCAGTCGGCATAATGAACGGAATCCAGCACCGGCCGAGGGGCTCCGCCGCCCAGAGGCAGCCGCGCTAAAGTGCCCACGCGCGCATATCCCGGCCCGACGGATTGAAAGTTTTGGATCACGAGTAGCTCGCCGCCGGACGAGACGGACACAAGGGAATCCGCCTGTACTCCTAAGGCTCGCAATCCAGGTCCGTCCATTTGCCCGGTGTAAAGGCCCAAAGCTGTATCCGAACCCCAACGCGACACGCAGACAAAGCCTTGCCCGTTGGGCAGGAAGCGGGCGGATTCGACGTAGCCTTGCTGGAAGGTCAGCTGCGTGAATTTCGGCGGCGTGGTGCGCGCCGTTGCACGCGCCAGAAACCAAGTCGCCGCCAGCAGCAGAACCAGCGCAGCCGCGCCGATCGTCGCGATCATCCACGGCTTCAATTTTTTCGTCGGGCCGGTTTCCGCGAGCGCTTTTGCGCCGGTTGAGCTGCGCAGCCCGCTCATCTCGCCGAGCTGGAAAGCGATGTCGCCGGCGGATTGGAAGCGTTGCTGCGCGTCTTTTTCCATGCAGTGGTGCACGATGTGGTCGAGCGCGGGCGAAATTTCCTGGTTCGTCGCGGTGAGTTCGGGCGGCTCCTGATGCAGGATCGCGCTCATCAAATCCGCGGGCGTGTCGCCCTGGAACGCGCGGCGGCCCGCCAGCATTTCGTACAAAACCGCGCCGAAGCTGAAAATATCGCTGCGCGGATCGGCGGGCTTTCCGCGCACCTGCTCGGGCGACATGTAGCCGATGGTTCCCATCACCACGCCGGCCTGTGTAACGGAGCCCAAAGAGGCGAGTGTGGCGTCAGAGTCAGCGGGGGCGGCTTCGGTGAGTTTAGCCAGACCGAAATCAAGAATTTTTGCGCGGCCGTCATTGGTGACGAAAAGATTTTCCGGCTTCAGATCGCGGTGAACGATGCCGCGTTCGTGCGCCGCGGCCAGGCCGCGCGCGATCTGTATGGCGTAATCGACCGCTTTGCGTTCGCGCAATGCGCCGGAGGCTAAGCGTTCGCGCAGCGTCGCGCCTTCCAGCAACTCGGAAACGATGAAGGGCGATTCACTCTCGCCTCCTAGTGCCCCGCTTGGCGCGCCGGTTTCGGCTGCGTCCTGAGCGACAGGGGATGTACCCACATCGAAGACAATCAGCAAATTTGGATGGTTCAGCGCAGCGACCGCGCGGGCTTCCTGCTCGAAGCGGCGCAGGCGGTCGCGATCGTGGGCCAAGGAATGCGGCAGGATTTTGATGGCGACGTCGCGCTGCAGCCGCGTGTCGCGTGCGCGGTAAACTTCACCCATACCGCCCGCGCCGAGGAGCGACTGAATCTCATAGGGGCCAAGTTTTGTTCCAGAGCCGAGAGCCATAGGCGCGCGCCATTATAGTGCATGGAAGCCGCCGCCACCCCCGCAATCTCAGCTTTGTCACCCGCCCGCGCCGAGGCCGACCGACGGGAGCGGAATAAGGATCTGTGTTCGCACGACGAAGAGAGATCCCTCGGACAGTTCATCAGGACTTGGGGGCGTACTATTGGGCCAACCGAGAGGCCATTCCTGGACTTGCATCAATTCCGAACGACAAACAGACTCATCCAACGTGGTGACGTTGGTATTGCACTCATAACCCATCGATTCATTTTTTCCGTGCGTAGAGCGTGATAAGTCGCTGGCGGTAGCGAGAGGCTACGAGTTGTTCTATTTGGCATTTTCGTCGACCTGAAATAGTCCAAACGTATTCCCCGAAGGATCAAGAAAATAGCCCTGCCAGCAAGTACTTGGGACGGCAAACTTCTCCATTGCCACCTGGCCGCCGTTTCTTAAGATTGCTCCCGCCGTCGCATCGAAAACTTTCACTTGCATCGAACATACATACGCATTCGTGCCTGACCGACGGGGCGGCGCAGTTGCGGGTCGCTTCAGGAGTCCACCGCGGATATCTTCAGTTTCAATCCGCCAGTAGTCGATCGGCAGGCCTATCTGTTTCGTAAATTTCCATCCGAAAACGGCGGTATAAAAATCGATAACCTGATCAGGATCGTCGGCTTGGATTTCAAAATACGCTGGACTGTTCATGCCGTTACTCCATCAGCCAAAACTGCGCCCAATGATAAATCAGGATGACTGCGAATCGTCAAGCTGTGGTAAGTCGGCTTACGGGAGAGGTTCCTTTGCCGATTCAAGAAGTCCAGCAAGTCAATCGGGGCTTAGGCCATTACTAACGAGTGGCCGGCGGAGACGGCAACCGACGCCATTGGGCGACGAAGCCGCCGCATGCGCCACCCGCCAGTTTCAGCGCGTGGGCCACAATGTATGCAAAAGGTTCAGGCTGCGCGCGTGTCAAGGCTACGTAGATCAGCGCTGCGACGACTCCTACCAACGTCCCTTGCAGAACCAAATGGGATTCGATCGGCCGACACACCCAGAGCGCTGCCAGGAAGCACGTGACGAAGGATCCGGAGGGAGCAGAATAGTGCATGAAATTGTCGCCGAGACGTAAGCCAAGTGGAACAATCGCGAGAATGAGAGCTATTTCCGCCAGCAGCCCGCCGAGCAAAATTCTTCCCCAGTGGATTGTTGCGCTTCTCATTTTTCCACTCCCGTGCCGCACGCAGAACGATCCGCGATTGTAGCAATTAAAGATGAATCCAAACCAGTAGTTAAGACCTCTGGTTTCTCTTGGCCATCCTTTCCGGGTGAAGGGCAACTCACAAGTAATTCCGCTTGTTCGTACGCGAGACAGGTCGGACGGAAGCCGAACCCGCCAGATTACGAACGAGCTAAAGTGATCCAGACCAAAAGGAAGTATTAGTGACCTCCGCTTGCGCCAGGAACGACGTTTTGTTCTTCATGATGCGCATTTTCACCAGGTCACCCAACGGGAAGGGACTCAACATTTCGGCGTAACAGCCCGTACGGCTTAGCTCGCTGATGCGCGCGCGCGTGCTGGTCCTGACATCAGGAGTCTGTCTGCTCTCGACACTGTTGCTTGGCCTAGTTCCGGCGATTTGCTGCACTTCTTCGCTTTTCCCAGGCATCTGTGGCGAAAACTCCGCACCACGAACGTGATTGAACGCTGTTTCGTCGAAGTGCGCCGGCGAACACGACCCATGGTGGTCTTCACGAACGTGGAAAGCGTGGATCGGATCATCTATGCGATTTTCAGTCGGTTTAACGAGGACTGGAAAAACCACACCCTCGAACTATTTACACAAGCAGCTTGACGTCACCGGATATTCGTTTGCGGTAGAAATAGGGGACTTGTCAGACTGCGAACCGGTCCAGGATCATTTGGGGATTCTCCGGCGAAACTAGAAGTCTTTTATCAGGAAATACAATGAGGACCATTTTTTGCCAGTCCGTAACAAAAGCTAGAAAGCGTCCCAACTTCGCGTTCGAGAAATAGCCGTAAGGTTTTAACGGCCAACCGGCGCCGAACAATCGAATTGTTTTTCCGAAGCGAATATCCTCGCGACTAACCGCCATCGCGCCGCGCATTTGTGTGAGGTCATACTTCAGGGTAACCACAAAGGTTTTCACTCTTAATTCGTTGCCGACAATCGTACATTCTCGCGGCGCGAAAGCGAGCATGCCAATGATAAAGATGAATGGAAAAGCGGAAACAACGGCAACGAGCATTTGCGCTCCGCTGCGATTCAGGCCTTATCTTTCCATAAGAATCGCGGGGAGGATTACAAATGTCAGTTTTGGTGTTTACTGATTGTCTTCAGATATTCCTTGCCGCGCTCGAATCCTCGCTGGAAGGGTCCGCTTTCATGCGAGCGCGGGTAGCGGTCGCCCAACTCTTGATGGCACTGTTCGTAGCTTCGATCGCGGTTCTTGTGGAGTACGGCAGCCTCGAATCCACAGCGAAAATAGCGTTCGTCGTCTCCGAATTTCCCGCCTGCTGTTTCGTATTTTTCTTTTTCTACATCGCGCAGACCGACCCACCACATTTCACGCGCCCGGTCGATGCTTTCCGCGCCGGCGTGTTCCAGCGCGCCGCGAACTGCGTCAGCCTCGCCATCGTCGGCCATGACCACTAGGACGGATCGCCCTTTGCGCAACGCATCCTCATAAACGTACAGTTCGTCTTCCGGCAATCCTTCGAATACGTCGCCCTCCAGCTTTCCCCCTGCGGCGCCGCCGCCAACAGCACCAAGTGCGCCAAGTATGACGCCGCCGGCCACTCCGATCGCGAGCACCGGCCCCACTCCCGGAATCAGAAAGCTCGCGATCATCGGCACCAGTCCAACACCGCCTGCAATGCCCACGGCTCCGCCCACAGCCGCACCGATCGCTTTACCCATGCCGGGCTGCTCCCCGGCGACCGTCGGCACAGCCGCGATCGCTTGATCGCTCGCGTGCGGGGTCAATATCGTGACTCGATGTCTTGGAATATCCAAGGGCACAAGCTCCGCTGCGCCAATCTCCGCGTCAGATCGAGACTTGAAAACTCCTACGACGGCTTTCATGGAACCTCCTTGTCACCCATGATCATCTGACCGCAATTGCGGCAAATAAACCATACATTGGAAGCTGTAGGAAGCTTGTCTGCCGTTCTCCGCGCCTGCACAAATGAGCGGCGATTTCGACAAACGTTCGATAATCGTCGCGATGCCTTGGTCTGCTGCGATGTAGGTTGCATTTAACCGTACAATGAGAAGTTCGACCCTAGCCAATGAATACGCAAAACAATTCGACTGCCCTGCCTGAGACTGACGTTGGGATCTCCCGCGGCTGGCGGGCGCTGCGGCATCGGAACTTTCGGTTATTTTTTGGCGGGCAGAGTATTTCGTTGATGGGGACTTGGATGACGCGGCTGGCGACCAGCTGGCTGGTTTACCGGCTGACGGGGTCGGCGTTCTTGCTGGGCATCGTAGGATTTTCGGGGCAGATACCGACATTTTTGCTCGCGCCGTTTGCGGGAGTGTGGGTGGACCGGCTGAACCGGCGGCACGTTTTGATCGTCACGCAGATTTTGGCAATGGTGCAATCGTTCGCGCTGGCGGTGCTTACTTTGACTAAACAGATCACCATCCACGAAATCATTTGGCTGAGCATGTTTCAGGGAATGATTAATGCGTTCGACATGCCCGGGCGGCAGGCATTTCTGGTGGAGATGGTGGAAGACAAACAAGATTTGGGGAACGCGATTGCGCTGAATTCGTCGATGGTAAATATGGCGCGACTGGTGGGGCCGTCTCTAGCGGGGATAGCGATCGCGATTTCCGGCGAGGGTTCTTGTTTTTTGATCGATGGGATCAGTTATCTCGCGGTGATTGCTTCGCTGTTTGCGATGCGGCTGAAGCCTGCGGCGGTAAAGCGCGCAACGGCCTCCATGCTGGTGCAACTGAGAGAAGGATGGGATTACGTTGCGGGATTTGCGCCGATTCGGACGATTCTCACTTTGTTCGCCTTGGTGAGCTTGATGGGCTGGCCGTTCACTGTACTGATGCCGGTTTTTGCATCGCGGATTTTGAAGGGGGGACCGCACACGCTGGGATTTTTAATGGGAGGGGTGGGCGTGGGCGCGATGATTTCGGCTTTATCGCTCGCCATACGCAAGAGCGTGCTTGGCTTGGGGAGCATGATTTATATTTCCACAGCCATGTTTGGAGTGGCTTTGATTTTCTTTGGGCTGTCGCGCAATTTTTGGCTTTCGCTTTTGTGCCTGCTTTTCTCCGGCTTCGGCATGATGCAACAAATGGCGGCCAGCAACACAATCATCCAGACGATTGTGGACGAGGACAAACGCGGGCGCGTGATGAGTTTTTATACCGTGGCGTTCGTGGGCATGGCGCCATTCGGGAGTCTGCTTGCAGGGGCTATGGCGAACGCCATTGGCGCGCCGCGAACGGTGATGGTCAGCGGGGCTTGTTGCATCGCGGGGGCGATTTGGTTTGCGTCGCGGCTGAAATCGATACGGAAACTAATCCGGCCCATTTATGTAGATCTTGGAATTTTACCCAGTCCGCCGGTAAACGCGATCGTTCAAGATAGCGTAGGGCGATAACTTAAGAGTCGCAGAATAGGGGCAAAACTTGATAGGAGACCGTGAGACGGCGAAATTCGTGCTTCAGATGTTCCTCGACATAGCAGATGGATAAATCCATCAGCGCGGCTGAAAATAAAGTTTCACCGGCCGAATGCAAAACGTATTAGAACGGTATAGGCTGGGTAACGTCGGGAAGTCTCTGAAAGCATCATAGTTCCTATGTGTAAGAGCATCCTGTGCTAGCGCCCCCTCGAATGGAAAGCTAAGCTCGCCTTTCGCCGACTTCTCAGTTGGGTGGACAGAGCGGGCGCGACGCGCTAACGTTTGACATGCGGTCGGGGGAGAAAAGAATATGG
>Ga0070765_100002219_pt1 | contig 12097 bp, 11 predicted proteins | sample HubBroMetageWFT5_FD_71516 | JGI IMG/M metagenome (GOLD analysis project Ga0070765, IMG submission 71516) | Warmed and freeze-thawed soil microbial communities from the Hubbard Brook experimental Forest, New Hampshire - Hubbard Brook CCASE Soil... | ecosystem: Environmental > Terrestrial > Soil... | reverse complement strand
CTGTGCGCCGTCACTGCATTCGGCCGCGACTTCGATATCGAGCTCCCGGGCCAGCAGCAATCGCAGCTTCTGCCGTGCGAGCCGCTCATCATCGGCGATCACGGCGCGGATCCCAGACATCAATTCACATCCGCAGCAGGCATGGTGTGCGAGGGGGCGTCCCCGAGGGTAAGCGGTATTCGCAGCAGCACTTCCGTACCGGCGCCGCCGGCCGGGCGAATCTCCATCTGCTGAGCGTCGCCGTATAGGGTGCGCAGGCGCTCGCGGGTAGCTGACAGTCCGAGTCCCGATTGCGCAGGCTGTAGCGTCGAACTCTTCAGCCCCGGTCCGTTGTCGGTGACTCTTAGCAGCAGAGTCTGCCCTTCGCGCGTCGCGCTGATTGCAATCAGGCCGCCCGACTCCAGTGCCGCCACGCCATGGCGTACCGCATTCTCCACCAGGGGCTGCAGCAGCAGATGCGGCACCAAAGCGCTCAGGGTGTCGGGCGCGATATTGCGCCTGATGGTCAGACGCGACTCGAAACGGATGCTCTCGATCTGGAGATAGGCATCGACGAACTGCAATTCCTCACGCAGCGTGGTGACCTGCGAGCCATCGTTGCGCAGGCTCAGTCGCAACAGATCGCTCAGCAGCGTCATCATTTGATCGGCAGCGGAAACGTCGGTGAACATCAATGCAGAGATCGAGTGCAGCGTGTTGAACAGAAAGTGCGGCCGCAGCTGACTCTTCAGTGCCGCAAGCCTCGCGCTCGCGAGGTGCGATTCGAGTTGCGATTTGCGCAGTTCGTTCTGCCGGAAGGTTTGATGGTAGGCCACTGCCAGACCCAGCGATACGATCGGCACGTAGACAAAGATCAGATCCTGGATCGGATTGACGATGAGCATGTGCGCATACACGCGTGGATGGATGCGAAAGCCCAGTGTGCCACTCCACTCGACGGCCGATTCCCACCGGCCGAGGGATGGATTCCAGTCCCCGTATGGGGTCAAGCCACGGAGCAGCAGGTGTCCGAGCGTGAACATCAGCGCTCCTGCCATCAGCAGCGGCACACGCCGCGGCCAGTTCTCGCGCTGCACCGGGTCGCGGCGCGCGAGCCAGTACGCGAACGGTGTCACTGGTAGATAGGCCAGGCAGTCGCAGAACTGCATGGTCCACGCACTGACGAGCGTGTGGGATGCGCCCATCGGTATGCCGGACAGGTACTGCGTGGTGCCGAGGGCCAGCGCGATGCAGGTCCAGACGCCCAAACTGATGGTCCAGACAAGTGTCATCAGATCAGCTTGCCGCCTTTGCCCGACAGTGACAATTGCGCGCGCAGTCCGTACCTCCACGGCGCCGATTCGTCCCTGAGGGGAGTGCGCTGGTCCCAGCTACGGCGGCACCGTGCCTGCGTCCTGCTAGGTTCGCCTCATAGGATCGATTGGGGGAACAGTATGAATTGTGTGCACCGGGCTGACTGGAACGGGCTGTTGACGCTGAGCGTCGCGATATTCGTGTTCAATAGTGCCTGCGCAGCGGGTCCTGCAAGTAGCACTTTTCGTGGTGACTGGGCTCGTTCCGGCGTGTACGCCGACGGCCATAGCGGAGTGTTCGGAGGAGTGCTGTGGCGAGCACACACCGGCTCGGCGGTGCGGTCCACGCCCACCCTCATTGGCGGCCACCTGCTGGTTGGTAGTTCGGATGGCATCCTCTATGCGCTCGACGCGCGTAGCGGGCAGGAACAATGGCGATTCGCGGCGGACGGTCCGATCGCTTCATCGGCGACCGTCGCCGACGGGCGCGTATTCATCTCCACCTACCGAGGAGGTTTTTATGCACTTGATCTCAAGGACGGCCGTCCGGTCTGGAAAGCCAGTTTTGGGGCGACGCTACCGGCGGCATACGAGCAGCAAACCGGTGCCCATCCAGTCAGTTTCAACGGCGACTTCATCCTCTCTACCGCGGCGGTCGATCGCGGCACGGTGATCGTCGGCGGCGGCGATGGCTTGATACACGCCTTTGACGCGTCCAGCGGCGCGCCGAAGTGGAGCTTTCATACCGGCGGGCGTGTGCGCTCGTCGCCGGCTGTCAGCGACGGTGTGGTGTACGTCGGGAGCTGGGATGGAAGCGTGTACGCGCTGACAGCCGTCAATGGCAAGCTCATCTGGCGGTACGATACCAAGGGCCGCACACTCAATTCTGCGGACTACGGGTTCGACCGCCGCTCGATCCTGTCATCACCTGCTGTAGTGGCGGACACCGTCTATGTGGGCTCGCGCGATGCCCATCTCTACGCGCTAGATGCCAAAAGCGGCACTCTCAAGTGGTCCTATAACTATGAGAAAGAGAACATGACCTGGGTGGTCGGCTCACCCGCCGTCAGCGATGGGGTCGTCTATTCGACCACCTCCGATGGTCGCTTCGTGCATGCGTTACAAGCCGCAGACGGTAAGGAGCTGTGGCGCCTCACGATGCCGAGCGTGTCCTGGACCTCACCAGCCGTCGCAGGGCCAGCGCTGTATGTCACGAACCAGTCCGGTGCTCTCTACGTCATCGATCGCGCCAACGGCAAGGAGCGTTGGCACTTTCAGACGCCGGCGGGCCTGCAGTCGTCACCGGCCATTGCCGATGGAGTGGCTTATTTCGGGAGCAATGACGGTACCGTCTATGCCGTGCGCGTTGACGCGACGCAGTCAATACATCGCGCTGTCTATTGGGATGCGGAATCGGCCAAGCTATCACCGACGACCGACTACGCCGCGGTGCGCGACTATTTCCAGAAGCGCGACTACGCACTGCTGGACAGTACGACACTGGTTGACTGGCTCATGCAGCGCAGCGGCGAATCGGGAGCGAGTGCCATCGTTTTCGCCACCGACATCCTTCCACCCACAGCTGCAGGCACCGATCCGTCACACGGGCCGTTCCGTCGATACCTCGATCACGGCGGCAAAGTATTGTGGCTAGGGGATCCACCGCTGCTGGACAAGATCCTCGGCGAGAACGATGTGACGCTCGACTTTGCTAGCGCTGAGGCGCTGTTGGGCATGCATCTGCGAGGGGCACTGCAGGACCTGGGTGTCAGCAACCATTCGACCCCGGAGGGGTTGAGCTGGGGACTGGCACCGGCATGGCTGGGAGCATGGGATGTTCCACCGTCGCACGATCTCACCATCCTCGCGCGCGACGACCGGGAATTCGCGGGCGCGTGGGTCAGAAGCTACGGCGGGGCGCCTGGTACGGGATTCGTGTTTCTGCCGCTGCCATCCTGGGACGCTGCGACTCTGGCCAATCTGGCGATGATCGCCGAATATCTGCCGGGGCGGCCGCCTCAATGATGGTGTAAAAACGCATGCGATGCTCGACGTCATCGGGGCCGCTATCGTGCTGTTTGCAACCACCAACGTGGACGATATCTTCGTTCTACTGAGCTTATTCTCCAGTCAGCAGTTTCGTCCTCGTCAAATCGTCATCGGGCAGTGTCTTGGATTTGCCGCACTTGTCGCCGTCAGTCTGATGGCATCGCTGATATCGTTGCTGGTCAAACCGGAGCTTGTGGGTTGGCTGGGTTTGCTCCCGATCGCGATTGGTGTCAGGAAGCTTTTCGCCCGACGTGTCGAGACAGGTGACCCGGAGAAGCCTACGGCCGCCGCAGGCCCCAACGGCATCCTGGCGGTTGCAGGCATCACCCTTGCCAATGGCGGCGACAACATCGGCATCTACGTACCGGTATTTGCCACCAGCAGCAAAGTAGCGATACTCATCTTCTGTGCGGTGTTTGTCTGGATGGTTGCGGCCTGGCTCATGTTCGCGCACTGGCTTGTGAACCATCGATCGCTCGGCAGACCGATCCGGCGTTATGGCCACATCGTCACGCCGCTGGTTTTGATCCTGACCGGTCTTTATATCCTGATCGAGGCAGGATCCATGAAGCTGCTTCTCTAGCCGTGCAACCTCTGAACTACTGGGCGTCCTTTTCGGCCTGAGCCATCTGTTGCTTGCTCTGCTGCACGTCGGCCTCGACCTTCTGACGCACCTGGTCTTCGATCTTCTTGGCATCCTGCGCCTGCTTCAGTTCAGCCGAAGCACCGGTGGCAGTTGCAGCAGTAGTTCCTACCAGATCACAGCCGGCGAGGCATAGAGCGACCAGCACGAGCGTTGCAAGGATACGCATGGTGAGGATTGTAGAGCAGAACCGGCTCCTGGGGCTTGGGAAAAAGCGCGCACTGGCTCACAACAGGTCGCGCAGTCGGTACCAGAGCATGGCCAGCGCCAGGGCCGGACGGCGCAACAGCAGGCCGCCCGGAAAATCGCGGTGCGGGATGCGGCTGAATACGTCAAATCTCTCGGCACTTCCGGCAATGGCCTCAGCGACCAGTTCACCGGCTAGGCCGGCCAGAGCCATGCCGTGACCGGAAAATCCCTGCACAAAGTACACGTCCGGATCGAGCTGACCGAAGTGCGGTGCGCGATTCAACGTGATATCGAGCAGGCATCCCCAGGCGTAGTCAATCCGCACGCCGCGCAGTTGCGGAAACACATTGAGCATGCGGCGGCGCGTTGCAGGTGCGATTGCCTGCAGGTTCAGCAGCGAGTAGTTGACGCGCCCGCCAAACAGCAGGCGGTGATCTGCCGAGCGCCGGAAGTAGTCGAGAATCCAGTTCATGTCGCTGACCGCCGAGTTGTTGCGGATCAGCGCCGAGGCTTGTTGCTCGCCGAGCGGCTCGGTGGCGATGATGTAGCTGGCGATGCTCATGAGCTTGCGTTGCATGGCAGGCACCAGGCCTCCGAGCCAGGCATTGCCCGCGAGCAGCAACTGATTGCAAGCCACCGAGCCGTGGGCGGTGTGTACCGTAAGCCGGCCCGCCTGGCGCTCGAACTTCAAAACGCGACTGCCCTCGTGCAGCTGCGCGCCTGCAGCCACGGCGGCGCGGCTCAAGCCAAGTGTATAGCGCAGCGGATGCAGATGACCGCTGGTCGAATCGTACAAGGCACCGATGTAGCGACGTGTCGCCAGCGTGTCGGACAGCTCCCTTTGCTCAATGAGCCGCGTGCCCGTGTAGTGGTATCTGCGTGCAAGGTCCTGCTGCCAGTCCTGCAGTTGGCGCCATTGCCGGGGTTTGATCGCCGCAAACATCTCGCCGCTCACCCAGTCGCAATCGATCTGATGCCGCTCGATCCGTGCGCGCAGCAGCTCGATACCGGCGAGCGACATGTCCCAGATCCTGCGGGCATCTTCGATGCCAATCCATCGCTCCAGATCAGACTGATCCGCCGACAGACCGAAGATCACCTGTCCGCCGCTGCGTCCTGACGCTCCCCAGCCGATGCGCTCGGCTTCCAGCAGCACCACACGATAGCCGCGCTCGGCGAGGCTCAGGGCGGCGGAGCAGCCAGCGATACCTCCGCCGACCACACACACATCCGCGCTGGCGCTGCCGAGCAGCGGCGCAAGCGGCGCTGTCAGTGCCGCGGTCGCTGTGTAGTAGCTATGGACATAATCCGGATCGGCAGGTGCATCCATCGTCGACTTGTGCCAGAAATACACTTTAAGATCAATGGCTTGACATTCACAGAAGGGCCACTAAAGACGGCAAAATCCGTGCTGCTCGGCGGCACTCGGACGGCAGCTATGGTCTAATGCCTGCCACACAAAGCCTTAACGGACCGGCACAGTCTGTATATTCGTACAGCTCCGATCCCGGCCATATCATGAGCTCGAAACGACCAGTCATTGGTGTCCCGGCGGACCGGCGCATGATCGGTGCGCATCCCTTTCACGCGGCCGGCGAGAAGTATCTCACCGCGATCCTGGATGCGGCCGATGCGGTGCCGTTGATCATTCCGGCGCTTGCGGCCGAGTTCAAACTCGAAGAATTGCTGGATCGACTCGATGGGCTGCTGCTGACCGGCAGTCCCTCGAACGTCGAACCCGCGCGCTATGGCGGTGAACCCGCCGACCCGGGTACCTGGCTTGACCCTCATCGTGACGATGCGACATTGCCGCTGATACCCAAGGCCATCGAGGCGGGATTGCCGCTGCTTGGCATCTGCCGCGGATTTCAGGAAATGAACGTGGCTCTGGGCGGCTCGCTGTGGCAGAAACTGCATGATGTGCCCGGCAATCTGGATCATCGCGACGATCCGAAGCAGCCCCTCGAGCAGCAATACGCACCGGCACATGAAGTGGTGCTGGAGCCGGACGGCCTGTTGCGGCGTCTGGCCGGCACTGAGCGCGTCCGGGTGAATTCACTGCACAGCCAGGGTGTGCGCGAGCTCGCCCGTGGACTGGCAATCGAGGCGCGTGCTCCGGATGGCGTTATCGAAGCATTCCGTGTGCGCGATGCTCGCGCATTTGCGCTGGCGGTGCAGTGGCACCCCGAGTGGCGCGTCAACACGAACCCTTTTTCACGTGCTCTGTTCGCGGAGTTTGGCGCGGCCTGTCGCGATCGCGCCTAGATGTCCGCAGTAAAGGTGATTTATGGCGACCGAGATACAGCAGTTTTTTCGCGATCACGGGATCTCGGAAGTCGAGGCGATCATTCCGGATATGGCCGGCATCGCGCGCGGGAAGATCATGCCGGCGGAGAAGTTCGCCGAAGATGAAGGCATGCGGCTGCCGGAGAGCATTTTTCTGCAGACCGTCACCGGCGACTATCCGCCCGATACCACTCAGGCGATGAGCCAGGCCGAGATCGACATCGTGCTGAAGGCGGATCCGAAAACAGTGCGCGTGGTTCCATGGGCGGCGGAGCCGACCGCGCAGGTGATTCATGACTGTTTCTACTCGGATGGCCGGCGCGTCATGATGGCGCCGCGGCATCTGCTGCGTCATGTGCTCGAGCTGTACGCGCAGCGCGGCTGGGAGGCCGTGGTGGCCCCTGAGCTCGAGTTCTACCTGATCGAGCCGAACACCGATGCCGACTATCAGCTCAAGCCCCCGGTGGGCCGATCCGGCCGCTCCGAGTCGGGCCGGCAGTCGTACAGCATCGCGGCGGTCAATGAATTCGACCCGCTGTTCGACGATATCTATGCTTTCTGCGAGGCACAGGACATCGAGATCGACACCCTGATCCATGAGGACGGTCCGGCGCAGATGGAGATCAACCTGCTGCACGGTGAGCCGATGGACCTGGCCGATCAGGCCTTCCTGTTCAAGCGTACCGCGCGCGAGGCAGCGCTGCGGCACAAGATGTACGCCACGTTCATGGCAAAGCCGCACGCGAAGGAACCCGGCAGCGCGATGCACATCCACCAGAGTATTCTCGATCGCAAGACGCGCAAGAACATCTTCAGCAACGAGGATGGCACGCCGTCGGCATTGTTCTTTTCCCACATCGCTGGCCTTCAGCGTTACATTCCGGCGGCAATGTCGCTTTTCTGTTCGAACGTCAATTCCTATCGTCGAATGACGCGCTATCTGTCAGCGCCGATCAATGTGCAATGGGGCTACGACAATCGCACCGCCGGATTGCGAGTGCCGATGTCACCGCCTGAGGCCCGACGCATCGAGAACCGCGTCGGCGGCGCTGATGCCAACCCCTACATCGCGATCGCAGCCTCGCTGGCCTGTGGCTATCTCGGAATGGTCGAGGGGCTGCAGCCCACCGAGCCTGTGTCCGGCAGTGCCCATGAGCTGCCGTTTTCACTGCCGCGATCGCTTGATGAGGCACTGATGCGCTTGCGCGACTGCGAGCCACTGCTGGAGATTCTGGGCGAACCGTTCGTTGCGGCCTATACGATCGTCAAACAGGCCGAACATGAAGTCTTTCTGCAGGTGATCAGCTCGTGGGAGCGTGAACACCTGCTGCTGAACGTCTGATGCGCCGCTTTCTGGCAACGGTCCTGGCGGCCGCATCAGTCTGGGGCGCGGCCGCACCGGATTCGGCCCGGGCTGATGACGAACCGTTCGCTGGCAGCTACGTGAGCGTCGGCGGTGGGGTCGATGAGGTGACCGACCGGGTCGGGCGCTTCCTTCAGTCAGAGAGCAATCAGGGCGGCAGTCTCGGTCTGGATGCCCGTGTGAACATCCTGGATGGGTTGATCGTCGATCTCAACTACGCTCGCGATGAGGCTTCGCTCAACGACCTGACCTTTACTCGCCAGCAGGGCGATCTGGGTGTGGGTTATCTCGGGCCGATCGGGCGCTACTCGAGCTGGTACATCGAGGCCGTGTACGCCCATCTGCAGTTTCACACCAGCAGCCTGAGCCTGTGCGGTGGGGATTGCGCGACCGAGATCCACGATGGGGTAGGGGTCAAAGGCGGGTTCATCTACCCGTTGGGCGATCAGTGGTACTCGACGATCAGCGCCGGCTATATCAGCATGGGTGCGCACAATGGATTCGACGGGTTGGGAGAATCGCAGGTTGCAGCCACGATTGGCTACCGTGTGACCGACAGCTTCAGCGTCGGCGTACGGGCCGAGTTCCTGGCCTATGTCGATCGCGGCGACGCCGGTCTGGAAGAGGATTTCGCCAGTTGGCGCGCTTTCGTGAGTTATCATTTCTAGCGTGGAAATACGGGTGCTGAAACGATGCGGAACGGGCGCTGCGGCTGTGGCGCTGGCCGCAACGTTCATCCTCAGCGCCTGCACCCAGAAGGATGCCGCGCAGACTGCCGGCACCCCCGCTCCCGCCAGTTCTGCCGCCACCGATGCGGAAAAGATAGTCAACGTCTATAACTGGTCGGATTACATCGATCCGACCGTGCTGCCGGCGTTCGAGAAGGAATTCGGGATCAAGGTCAACTACGATGTGTTCGATTCGAACGAGGTCGTGGAGACCAAACTCCTGGCGGGCAACACCGGCTATGACGTGGTGATGCCCTCGGCCTCTTTCATGCAACGGCAGATCCAGGCGGGCGTGTTCCAGAAGCTGGACAAATCGCTGCTGCCGAACCTGAAGAACCTGGATCCGGGTATCACCGCCAAGATTGCAATCATGGATCCGGGCAATCAATACGGGGTCAACTACCTGTGGGGCACCGACGTCGTCGGCTACAACGAGGATCAGATCAACGCGGCGATGCCGAACGCTCCGGTGAACAGCTTCGCGATGGTCTACGACCCGAATGTCATCAAGAATTTTCAGAAATGCGGGGTATCGATTCTGGATGCACCCGATGAGGTGGTCGGCACCGTTCTCATCTATCTGGGCAAGGATCCGAACAGTGAAGCGCCGGAGGATCTGCAGGCAGCTGCCAAGGTGCTGTATGCGATCCGTCCATACGTGCGATACATCAACTCGTCAAAATACATCGAGGACCTGGCGAACGGAGAGCTGTGCCTGGCGATGGGCTGGAGCGGCGATATCGGTCAAGCGCGCCGCCGGGCCAAGGAGGCCGGCAAGGACGCCAAGATCAAGTACAACATCGCCAAGGAGGGGGGACTCATGTTCTTCGACATGATGGCGATCCCGGCCGACGCACCGCACCCGAAGAACGCGCACCTGTTCATCAATTACATGCTGCGGCCCGACGTTGCCGCCAAGAACGCGAGCGCGGTGCACTACGCCACCAGTGTCGCCGCCGCCTTCAGTCTCGTCGACCCAGCGGTCTACAACGACCCGAGTGTGTTTCCGAACGATTCCATGAAGACGAAACTGTTCGTGAATGCCACCCACAGCATGCTGTACATGCGGGATCTGAACCGGGTCTGGACGCGCTTCAAGACTGGCCACTAATTACTCAGACAGCCTCCTAATGTCGAACGATTTGCCCCCGCCGAGCGCGGTGCAGGCCTACGTCCAGATTGAGAACGTCACCAAGCGGTTTGACGATTTCGTTGCCGTCAACAACGTCTCTCTCGGGGTCGAGCGCGGCGAGATCTTCTGTCTGCTGGGGGCGTCGGGCTGCGGCAAGACCACGCTGCTGCGCCTGCTCGCCGGATTTGAATCCCCGACCTCCGGTCGCCTGCTGATCGACGGCCAGGATCTGGCCAGCGTGCCGCCGTTCCAGCGGCCGGTGAACATGATGTTTCAGTCTTACGCCTTGTTTCCTCACATGGATGTCGAGCACAACGTGTCGTTCGGACTGGAGCAGGAAGGGCTGACAAAGAGCGAAATCCGGCGACGCGTGGGCGACATCCTGCAAATCGTGAAGATGAGTTCGTTCCTCAAGCGCAAGCCGCATCAGCTCTCCGGCGGCCAGCGGCAACGCGTCGCGCTGGCGCGCGCCCTGGTCAAGCGGCCCAAGCTGCTGTTGCTGGATGAGCCGCTCGGCGCGCTGGATCGCAAGCTCCGCGAGCACACGCAGTTCGAGCTGATCAACATTCAGCAGCAGTTGGGGGTCACGTTCGTGGTGGTCACGCATGACCAGGAAGAGGCGATGACGCTCGCCACCCGCATTGGCGTGATGAATCACGGCGAGATCGTGCAGGTTGGCACTCCGCGACAGATCTATGAGTTCCCGCAGACGCGGTTTGTCGCCGACTTCATCGGCTCGGTCAATCTGTTTGAGGGACATCTGGCCGAGGACGAACCCGACTACGTGCGCGTGCAGTGTCCGGACCTTGCGGCACCGGTGCTGATCGACCACGGTATCAGTGCGCCTCCCAAGTCCCGGCTGTGGGTTGCAATCCGACCCGAGAAGATCGTGCTGTCGCATGAGGAGCTGCCATTCAACGATAACTGGGCGCGCGGTGTGATTCGGGAGATCGCTTACCTGGGAGACCTGTCGTTGTTTCTGGTGCGCCTGGATTCAGGACGGGAAGTGCGGGTGACCCTGGCGAACAGTTCGCGCAAACCCGAAGAGCATTTCATGCGCAACGCCCGCGTGTTCGTGCACTGGGATGCGTCCAGCCCGGTGGTTGGTACCACCTGAGGGCACGCGATGCCGGAACAACTCAAAGCGCGGCCAGGTCCGCAGCACCCGGGGCGGCTCATCACCACTGCCGTGCCGATGGCGTGGCTGCTGCTGTTCTTCCTGGTGCCGTTTCTCATTGTGCTGAAGATCTCCTTCTCGGAGGGGATCCTGGCGATGCCCCCTTACGCGCCGATGATCGAGTGGACGCATGAGCGTGTGCTGTCGATCCGGTTGCACCTCGCGAACTTCCGCTTCCTGTTCACCGATGCGTTGTATGCCGATGCATTCCTGTATTCGGTAAAGGTCGCGGCGATCTCGACGCTGCTGTGTCTGGCGCTTGGCTACCCAATGGCCTTAGGCATCGCACGCTCGCCTCCCGCCCGACGCAATGTATTGCTGATGCTCGTGATCCTGCCGTTCTGGACCTCCTTTCTGCTGCGCGTCTATGCGTGGATCGGGTTGTTGAAGGACGACGGGCTCATCAACAACCTGTTGCTGTGGCTGCACGTGCTTCCCTCTCCGATCCACATGGTCAACACGACCTTTTCCGTTTACGTCGGCATCGTTTATTCGTACCTGCCGTTCATGGTGCTGCCGCTATATTCGAATCTGGAAAAGCACGATCCGATCCTGCTGGAGGCGGCAGCAGACCTGGGCGCTCCGCCGTGGAAAAGTTTCCTGCGCATCACCTGGCCATTGTCCGTGCCGGGCGTCGTGGCCGGCACGATGCTGGTGTTCATTCCGGCGGTCGGCGAATACGTGATTCCGACACTGCTCGGTTCGGCGAACCAACTCATGATCGGACGGGTACTGTCGGATGAGTTCTTCGAAAATCGCGACTGGCCGGTTGCCAGCGCCGTGGCGATTGCCATTCTGCTGCTGTTGCTGATTCCAACAGTGATCTTTCAGCGTTACAACCGCCGAGAGCTGGAGAGTGCGTCGTGAAGCGGCGCCCGGCGATCCTCGTGCCCAGTCTGCTGGCCTTCGGTTTTGCGTTTTTGTACCTTCCAATCCTCTCGATGATCGGCTTTTCGTTCAACGCCTCGCGGCTGGTGACCGTTTGGGACGCCGCGCACTCGCCGACGTTGAAATGGTACGTGGCCTTGTTCCAGAACCGCCAGATCATCGATGCGGCCTGGCTGTCAGTCAGGATAGCGGTCATGAATGCGTTCGGTGCAGTCGTCATCGGCACCATGGCCGGCTTCGCGCTCGTGCGCTTCGGTCAGTTCCGCGGTCGCGGCCTGCTCGCCACCTTGACCACCGCGCCGTTGGTGCTTCCCGAGATCATCACCGGGCTGTCACTGCTGCTGCTGTTC
>Ga0070765_100002215_pt1 | contig 12101 bp, 14 predicted proteins | sample HubBroMetageWFT5_FD_71516 | JGI IMG/M metagenome (GOLD analysis project Ga0070765, IMG submission 71516) | Warmed and freeze-thawed soil microbial communities from the Hubbard Brook experimental Forest, New Hampshire - Hubbard Brook CCASE Soil... | ecosystem: Environmental > Terrestrial > Soil... | reverse complement strand
CGTTCGCGGGAAATTTCGATTTCGTTTGCCGCGGATTTGGGCTCAGCCATTCGATTTTCTCCTTTTGGAATGTCTCTTCTGCGTTCCTACAATCGATGAAGTCTTCTATTATATTTGTCGCAGAGGATTCCCTCCTCTCAGCGACGCACTAGATTCCGCTGACCGCTGGTTCTCCCTAGGTTTTCGGCGTCAAATGCATTTGAACGAGAATGGTCAAATCTTCCCCGACGATAGCATTGAAGTTCGGAGGCCCAGGGAGATCCTCGGCGTTGGCTGCATGCGGAGCTTCGGGAAGCCCGGCAGTTTCCATGAATGTCCCCGTGCAGTGGGTGCCGCTATAGGCTTCACTGACGGCAGGGGTTTGACAATTTTCGTCTTGCACCAGGATCGGCCAGTAGGTATTGACCACAGTTTTCACCAACTGGGGAAAATCCTCGCGAAATACTCTCGTTGATCCCGACGCCTGGGTACCGCCATCTTTCTGCCCGAGATCGAAAATAAAAGTGGCCTCGTGACTAACCCGGTGAATCATTGGAGCACCGTATACCGGTCCGGCGTAGGCTTCACCTGGTGCCGACTCGACGTTGCGGTCCACACGAGTCACCGCCAGTTCGCCGGTGGCTCGCAGCCGCCCGTCCGGCGTCCGCTCGACCTTCTTGGAGTGGAAACATACCAGCGTGTGGTTCGACATGTTCTCAAGCCAATGGCTCAGGAATTTCCCGTCTTCAGCAATAACCGGCGTCATAGACGTAGCGGGATAGATCCTGAACTCGATGCTCGACTGTGTGGGGTCGTTATCGTCGATTTTGACGGTTCCGTTGACTCTGGCGAAGCCGAGGGTGACGTTCAATTTCGTTTTTCCGTAATCCGTGGTCGCGTCGGTTGTGAGTTTCGCATCGGAGTGGCGACTGTCAACCTGCCATGACCCGGCCATGGAAGCGGACTTATTGGGAGCATCCAGGCCCAGAACAGTCAGGGCGAGAATTACTGCTACTGCAAATACAACCGTGTGCTTAAGCATTGGTTTCTCCCTTTCTGAAAGATTCGATCAGTTTCTTGGAACGCTATGGGGTACTCATTTTCCTCTTTCCATGGACGTTTGCCCACTCTTTTTTGACAACCGTCTTTTGCCGAGCGTGCAATAAAGCTTCATCAACTAGAGATGCAACGTCCGTCGGCCCGGATACGAACTGATTGACACCTTCACCCGAAAAACACTTTCACTGAACCCAGTGTGGGCCGTGAACATGCCGGTCGATCCTTTTCGCTCTGTCGCTAGAACACTATGCCAATCAGAACTCAGGAACACATCGCGAGATGGAAGGTTTTTTTCTACCCCGGATGGGTCAATGAACGAATACCCGGAAAGTGGTGACGCCCGCCTCGATTTTGCCGTGCGTGGTGCGGCGGTGCTAGACTGCGCGAATGGCTACCAAGAGAAAAACCAAGAAGAAGTCAAAGACAGCTGCTAGCAGGAAGGTGACGCCCCCGAAAAAGCAGGTACGGAAGGGAAAGGCTCCCAAGAAATCAGCGAAGAAGAAAGCCGCTCAAAACAAATCCGTATTTAAGCGGAAACAATTGGGAAGGCACGACATGAGCGCGAAGGCCGCGGGCTCGGAAACCACGAAGACGCGGAAGAAACGCCAAGGGCTGGATGAGTTGACATTCCCGCGCGAGACATCGGGAGAGCGCTCGGGTGAGCAATCCGGAGACCTCCAGGGTTTGTCCGATGTCGAGAGCGCGGACTCGGAAAGTGTTGACGAGTTGATCGAGGAAGGCAACGCGTTCGAAGCTGGGGTAGTATCGGGCGTCGAAGACGCGGGAGACCGCGACGAGAAGGCAGTTCATACCCGCGAGGTGCCCGAAGACGATGTGCCCGGCGAATATCTGGATGAAGACTAAACCAGTATTCCCCTCACACTTTCAGTGCGTTCAGTGTGGATTGATGGCCTCGGCCACTTGGCCATTCAGGTGGTCCAAAGCGTTCTGCGCCATCGTAAAAGTCCTGGCCAAGGCAAGCGACGCGCGGTATTCCTGAGCCGCTGCCGGCTTGTCGCCCTGCTGCTCGAGCGCTGTTCCCAGCAGATAGTGCGCCTGGAACGCGGGCGCGGCTTCCACCATGGCCCGCAAGGACAAATAGCGGCGGAGCAACGCAGTGGCCTGCGGAAGATCGCGCTTAGACCGAAGCAACATCGCGGCGCACTCCATCAATACTTCTGGTTGATTCATCGGAGCTGCACTCGCATGCCGGATGGCATCTTCCATGGCATCCAGGTGCGAAGTTTGCCGGTAGAAGGAAGCCAGATTCAACCAGGCCCGCGCTGCGCCGTGGCTGGCTTTGATGGCAGCACGATATTGGTTCTCGGCCGCGAGCAAGTCCTTATTTTTTTCGGCGAGGCGTCCCTTAAGCCAGCCCGCTTTGACCGGGTCCATCGTAGCTAGCGCTTCTGCCTGCGCTTCAGCCTTGTCGCGCCCCCCGCCCACAATCCCCGGCGCTTCCATATAGAATTCGCCCAGATCGGTGCGTGCCTCGGCGTTATTCGGATTCAGACCCACCGAGGTTTCGAATTCGCCGCGAACCTTTTTGGCCAGGCCCGCTGCCGTCAGGAAGCCCGAGTGCTCCGCTTTTTCCCCGTAGCTGCGGCCGAGCCAGAGATGATATTCCGCGTTCTGCGGATCCAACGATACCGCCTTCTCGCACGCGGAAATGCCTTTGTCCCAATCGCTCAACGTGAAGTAGGCGCGGCAAAGAAGATTGTAGGATTCGGCGTTCGGAGACGTGCTGATCCGCGTTTGCAGCGACGCGATAGCATCGTCCACCCGGCCTGCGGCTAGCAGTTTACTGTCCGCCGAGTCCGCCGCGGAAATGGACGGAAGAAGTGCGAGCACAAGTACGATGGATAATTTCTTAACTGAAAACAACATTCTAATGAACCACCTTTACAGATAAACCGTTATGCAACGGCTTGGAATTCGTAGGGCCCAGCGCGACCAAAGCGTTTTCCGCCAGCCCTCCGGTGACTTCCACCTGCGTGAGATTCGAGATCGAAGTCTGTACGTAGCGCCGTTGCAGTTCGTTGTTGACAATTTGGTAGACGTACGCCTTGCTATCCTCCTCATGCACCGCCTCGCGGGGCACGGTCAGGACGTCGCGATGCTCCGTGGTAATAATTGTTATCCCGACATTCACGTTGGGCAGTAGTTTGAAATCGTGGTTGTCGACCACACAGGTCGTTTCTCCCACATTGCGAGTGCCGTGCAGCTTTATGACGGCGGGAATTACGCTGACCGTGCCTTCCCAGCTTCGTTCCGGCATCGCGTCCCAGGTTACTTCGATTTTGTCTCCGGGCGCGAGCCGTCCGATATCAGGCTCGTCCACGAAAGCGCGCACCCGCACTTTGGAGAGATCCGCCTCCTGCAATACCAGGTCTCCGGGATTCAGATACGCGCCCAGCAAAACTGGCAGGGAATAGACGACCCCGTCGAAGGGAGCGTGGATGTTCAACTGATTGAGCACATCTTCCGCAGCTTCGTAGGCAGCGTCGGCCTCCGACTTCTCGGCTCCTACGCGGCTGATTTCCGGTTGGGAGTAGCGGCTCTTCTGCTTCTGGAGCAGTAGATTGAGATCCGCGTTGGCGCGTTTGAGCTGATCCTCCGCGTTTTTTATTTCACCCGGAGAAGCTGCCCCTTGCTCCCGCAGACGCCGCAACGCCTCCAGGTTGCCCTGCGCCGTGTCGCTGCTGGTACGCGCTTTCACGATTTGCGATTCGAGCGTCAGCACTTCCTCTCGGTTTCCACCCTTCTCTATGCCGCTGAAATCGGATTCCGCAGCCAGAACTTGAGCCTTGGCCTGAGCGGCTTGGCTGCGTGCTTTTGCATCGTCCAATTGCACCAGCAGTTGACCTTTCTTGACGTGCTCACCCTCCTGCACCAGCAACTTTTTCACCGTGATGCCGCTGGGTGCATGGGCCTCGAAATTCTGCAGCGGTTCAACCTTCCCGTTGGTGGAAACGATGCTCCGAATTGTGCCGCGCTGCGCCGTCACCGCCCGCACCGGAACCGCCGGGTCGCGAGACAGCGACGCGAACAGCACTACCGCTGCGACGGCCGCAATGGTCGCCGTGATCCCCCGGTGCCGGCTTACAAAACTGCCATTATTGCTGGTCATTTCTTGTAGCTAATGCTATGCAATCCGCCGCCTCATAAATGTAACACTTGCTGCCTTGCGAAGCTGTGGGTGGAACCCTGTCAAATTAGATGCCCCATGTCCCGCGAATGACCCGCAAATCCTTGGTTAATTTGGCAGTTCGATCCGCTTGCTGGTTACAATGAGGTATGCCCAAAGCGCCCCGCTACACGCCCCAGCACGCCCAGGCCGGACTGGATGCGAAGTTCCCCGAGATCGAAACCTGGCCAAACCAGTTTGCTGGATATGAAATCGTGGTCGATGACCCCGAATTCACTTCCGTTTGTCCCAAGACCGGGTTGCCCGATTTTGGCGTGCTCACCATCCGCTATATGCCCGACCAGCATTGCCTGGAATTGAAGTCGCTGAAAGAATATCTGCAGGCTTACCGGAATCTGGGAATCTTTCAGGAAAACATAGTGAACCGTGTGCTCGATGACGTAGTGCGCTGGGCTCGTCCCGTCTGGGCAGAGGTCAAGGGAGACTTTCGCCCGCGTGGCGGGATTTCTACCATGATCGTAGCCAGATGGCCGCGGCCGAGATCGAAAGCTGGGAGATAGTTGAAGAAGAATGTGTTTTCTCAGCGGCTCCTGCGGCTCTTCTCGGCGAACTCTGCGATAAGCTCTTGACCTTTTGCCGGATTAAGGAGCTGCCCCAACCGCCTTCAGCGGTTCGATCCGTTCCAACTCACCCGCCAGCTCGGCCTTCGCGCGACCAATGTCATACGCATCCTGCAGACTGAGCCAAAACTGTTCCGTGGTTCCGAAGAACCGGGACAGCCGAACCGCGGTATCTGCCGTGATCCCGCGCCGTTCCAACACGATGTCATTGATGCGGGGCGGCGGGACGCGCAGCCTTTTGGCTAAGGCGTAGGCCGACATCGCCATGGGTTTCAAGAATTCCTCCCGCAAAATCTCGCCCGGGTGAATTCTCCGATTTGGCGTGCCTTTTCTGGAAATACTCACCTTTTACCCCCATTTCAACCTTCGCTGTATTTTGTGCGTAATGATAGCTAGCCAATTTTATATGAGCGTTGAAGAATTTCTTCACGCTCAATTTCCTTCTGTCATTTCGAGCGCAACAGGATCATCCGCGAAATGCGGACGGTCCCGCGACGTCGAGAGACCTGCTTTTCCACTGGCGAGACAAACAACAGTTTCAATATTTTGCAACCGTGATATATTCCTTCGCCAAGTGACCCCAACCAAACTTTATCCCTGGACCGCGCTCACTCTGCTCACGGCGCTGAACCTGCTCAACTACATCGACCGCTCCGTGCTGTTCGCAGTGCAGCCGCTGGTACAGGCAGAATTTCATCTCACCAACACTCAAGTCGGATATCTCACCAGCGCCTTTCTCGGCTTTTACATGATCGCCGCGCCCTTTACCGGTCCGCTGGCCGACCGCTATTCGCGGAAAGTGATCATCATTCTCGGAGCTGTCTTCTGGAGCGGGCTTACGCTGCTCACTGCGGCCACGCACACCTACTGGGAGTTGCTGATTCGCCATACTCTCGTCGGCGTAGGGGAAGCGACATTCGTTACCATCGCGCCCACCTTCGTCGCCGATCTTTTCCCCGAGAACGAACGCGGCCGCATCTTCGGCGTGTTTTATCTCGCGATTCCCGTGGGCACTGCCGCCGGTTATCTGCTGGGAGGCAAGCTCGGTCCGCACTTCGGATGGCGCTTTCCGTTTTACATCGCAGCCTTTCCCGGCTTCCTGCTGGCTCTTTCGCTTTTATTCATTCCCGAGCCGCCACGTGGCCAGTTCGATTCACTCCAAGAGACCCCAGACCGCAGAACCATTCGCGGCTTGGCACGGAATCCCGCCTTCTGGGCGGTCACTCTGGGCATGTCTGCCGGGACATTTTCGCTTGGCGGAATACAGGTGTGGATGCCGACCTTCCTCTCTCAGGTGCGCGGCTACACGCTGGAGTCGGCGAACCTGATGTTCGGAAAGATCGTCGTCGTTGATGGCATCCTTGCATCTCTCGCCGGAGGCTGGCTGGGCGACCGCCTGCTTTCCCGCATGAAGAGTTCTTACTATTTTGTCTCGGCAATCAGCATGGGCCTGGGAGTGCCCGTCATGATCGTCGCCTTGTTCAGTAAGGGGCCATTGATGGTGCCAGCCATCGCGGTGGCGGCGTTTCTTTTGTTGTTCAACACGTCGCCCCTCAACACCGCTCTGGTTAATTCGGTTGGCGCACACATCCGCGCCACGGCGATCGCGGTCAATATTTTCATCTTCCATCTGTTGGGCGACGTCCCTTCGCCAACACTCATGGGATACGTGGCCGACCGGCGCTCGCTGCAAGCTGCCTTCATTCTGCCAGTCATCGCAATGGCGGTATCTTCTGCCATACTGTTTTACGGTATGCGCTTCGCTCCTCCAGTTCGTGTCGACAACCAGCCTGGATCCGTCAGCGGATGACTTACTTTCATTGGGCCATTTTTCATTGGAGCGTTCTTCATTGGATCATGGGCAGCTTCCTCGGCCTGGTTTGGTTTTCCCGTCTGCTCGATGCCGCGTTGGGCATGCGCAAGGTGGCCGACATCTCGCGCCCTGATTGGGATCGGAAGCCAGCCACCACGAACGGAAATCCTCGCGTCAGCATCATTGTTCCCGCTCGCAATGAAGAAGACCACATCGCTCCCGCTCTCACTACCCTGCTGAAACTTGATTACGACAACTACGAAGTCCTCGCGGTAAACGATCGATCTACAGACCGCACCGGCGAAGTCATGGATCGAATCGCGTCTACTACAGAAGCGAAGGGCCGTCTAAAAGTTATTCACGTTGCGAAATTACCTCCGGGGTGGTTGGGGAAAGCGCACGCCATGTGGAGCGCAGCCAATCAGGCAAGCGGCGATTGGCTCCTGTTCACCGATGCCGACGTGCATTTTCGTCCTGATGTGCTGGCCCGAGCCTTAGCCTATGCAGAGGCTGAGGCCGCCGACCACCTGGTTTTGTTCCCCCGCATGATCATGAGAAGCCCCGGCGAACGAATGATGATCGCCTTCTTCCAAACCCTTTTTGTCTTTGGCCATCGCCCCTGGAAAGTTGCGGACCCAAAGAGCAAAGACCACATGGGAGTGGGCGCGTTCAACCTGATCCGCCGTCGCGTTTACGAGGCCGTCGGCAGCTATCAGGCGCTTCGCTTCGAGGTGGTCGATGACATGAAGCTGGGGAAAATCGTGAAGACCTCCGGCTACGCGCAGCGCAACGTCTACGGTGCAGACCTGATTTCCCTGCGCTGGGTGACGGGCGCAATGGGCATGGTAAACAATCTCACCAAGAATTCTTTCGCGATTATGTCGTTTCAGTGGTGGCGCGCGCTGCTTTCCGCATTTGCGCTGGCATTCTTGAATCTGATGCCCTTCTTAGGAATCTGTCTCGCTCCCGCATGGGCACGTCTGCCTTACGGTGTAGCGCTCGCCTCCATCTTCGGCATATACGTGGGCATGTCGTGGGAATCCGACATTCCGGCCTATTATTTTGTTCTGCATCCCCTTGGCACAGCGTTGTTCGTTTACATTATGCTGCGCTCGATGACGCTGACTTTGATCCGCGGCGGAGTAGAGTGGCGCGGTACGTTTTACGCGTTGGACGAGTTGAGAAGAGGCATGGCGTAAACGGCGTGGCCCCCGACGGGGTCAGCCGACAGTGTCACCGACAGGAATACTACGTTCGTGTCGCTAGGACAGTACAGTCGGAGCCCAATACTACGCTGCTGCGTGATCCAAGAAAATGTTCGAGGACGTTTCCTGTGTGTCCTGGTCATCCTCCGGCACATAAACGAGGCCGAGACAGCGCGCACAACTTACGCCGTCCTGGAAAACGTACTCTTCGTCGCACTGACAGCATCTTCCGTAACCGAAGTTATCCATGACCAACTCCTGGCTCGCGAATCGATTCGAACATCGCAGCCGTCTGAAAGATTGCCAAACTGATTTTATGAACTCGTGATTGGCAATCTTTCCGGGCAAGCTTAAGCGGCCGGAACCGGTTCTGCCACGACCGCTGTCACACAGTCGTGTGAAGAGAGTCACAAAGCGGAACCCGTCAGTGGCGCGACAAAATCGCTGAAGTCGAGCATCGCCCTGGCGGGACTTTCTTCTCTTGACACCGCTTTGCCGCTGGGAGCAGAATTGGCGCTCGTTTTCTTCCCACAGTTGTCTTCGCCGAGTGTGCGCAATCTTACCGGGTGCTGGTTTCGTTATTTGGGGGGACTGAGGCCTTTGCGGTTGCCGCGAATAGGTGTGAAGGCGAAGCGACGTCATTACGCTACTCCGCCAGGAGGGATTCAAGTATGCGAGCCAAGAGACTCATCATCGGATTGAGCGCGACTCTGGCGATTTGTGCCGGTACCCTGGCCGCGACCAGCACGCTTTTCAAAGAGAAGTTACTGTATGGCTTCGGGAGCCACACCGGGGACGGAGCCTATCCGCGGGCCGGCTTGGTCGTCGACCCGGCGGGCAACCTCTTCGGCACGACCTACGGGGGCGGCGCTTCTAACTCTGGGGCCGTGTTCGAGTTGATACGCAAAGCGGGCGGGGACTGGACGGAGAAAATACTGTATAGCTTCGGGGGCGGTGCGGACGGGGCCTTCCCTATGGCAGGTGTGATCCTCGATACCGCCGGCAATCTTTACGGCACGACTGCCGCAGGCGGAAGCAACGCCGAGGGCACCGTATTCCAGTTGGCGCCCAAAGCCGGTGGAAGCTGGACCGAGAAAGTGCTGCATAGCTTCGGGAACGGTAAGGACGGGCAACATCCTTATTCCGGCCTCGTCTTGGATGCCGCCGGCAATCTTTACGGCACGACCTACGTAGGCGGAGCTAATAACATGGGCACAGTATTCCAATTGACGCCCAAAGCAGGTGGAAAATGGGCGGAGCAGGTGTTGCATAACTTCAGCGGCAAGGACGGAGCCTATTCCTACGCTGGCCTGATCACTGATGCCGGCGGTGACCTGTATGGCACGACCTACGCCGGCGGAGCTAACGGTTTTGGCACAGTATTCGAGCTGACGCCGAAGGCAGGCGGAGGCTGGACCGAGCACGTGTTGCATAGCTTCAACGGTACGGACGGGGAAGAAGCCACCGCCAGTTGGATCTTTGATCACTCCGGCAATCTCTATGGCGCGACCGCGACCACGATATTCGAGTTGACACGGAAAGCGGGTGAGGACTGGACGGAAAAGGTGCTGCATAACTCAGGTACAGATGCCAACCTGATCTTGGGTGATGGCGGCAATCTCTTCGGCACAACCCCCTACGGGGGTACTACCGGCAATGGGTCAGTGTTCGAATTGGCGCACGAAGCCGGCGGAAAATGGACGTACTTGAGTCTCTATGACTTCCTCGGCGGTGCGAACGGGGACGGGGCCAATCCCTTCGCCGGGTTAGCCCTCGACCGCTCAAGCAATATGTATGGCACAACGTACTCGGGCGGCCCTCAGGACGAAGGAACCGTGTTCGAGATCACTCATTAGTTGACTCGGCTGGCATCGCAGAGATCGCGCGTAGAAACTTTGCGGGCCTGGGCTATTGTGGTGGTCCCGGGCTTTCCACCGAATCAGTGTCAGCCGGAATATCTATCGGAATCTTCGCCGGCTGCTTTTTCGGGTAAGTCTTATAGGCAGCTTTCGGCTGGCTGAACGTCCCTGCTCGGTAGTGGCCCTTGTTCTCCACGTCGTAATTCTTGGGCAGAGGTGGAATCCGTAATCCCGTTCCACCGAGTTGCCTCAGTTGCTGCAAAACAATCTCCGCCCGTCCGTCGTACTCTTTCACCGGGCCGTGGACCTCGATCACTTGATTCTGGAGCATGCTGACGTTCCCAATGCGTTTCAGGTCGTGAGGAAAAACTACAACCGTGAACGGGCACACCATGGAATCCTTGCAGAAATCAAACAACGTCACACCCCGGCCGGCGTGTTTGACGCGCAGCACCTTGCCGGTGACGCATTGGTCTTCGCCGATGTGCTGCCGAGCCTCCGTAATCGGAATGCAGTCGCTGCCAGCGGATATAGCAGAAAAAAGCGCAGGAAAGATAAAGGTCAAAAGTAGCACTCCGCGAATGCGCGCCCTGCAACATCTGCCGCGAAGGATGAACAAAATAAACACAGAAACCCGAGTCCGCGAAAACGTCTCCTACTCAACCATTGTATGGTGTGCAGTGCGACGAACCCCGCAATAGGTCGGAATAAATACTCAGATTTCCCGAAACAGAAAGGCAGACAAAGGGCCGGTGGGGCCGGCCCTCGCCGTCCAAACAAAGAAGATCGCTCTAGCTAAACGCCTTGACCGCTCCAGCCTCGTCGTCCCTGACATCGAACACGGTATAGAGCTTGGTGATCTGCAGCAAGTCGTGAACTTTCTTGGTCAGGTTCAGCAGCTTGAGTTCGCCGCCCTGGTTGCGCACCGTAGTAAAGGCGCTGACCAGCTCACCAATCCCCGAGCTGTCTATATAGGTCACCTCGCCAAGATTTAGCAGAATTTTTTTCTGGCCCTTTGCAAGCAGCTCGCGCACCGTGTCGCGCAGAATCACGCTGCCTTCCCCTAGGGTGATTCGCCCGCTGCAATCCACAATGGCGACGCCATCCACCTGACGAGTACTGGTCTTCATGGTCACTGAGAAGCCTCCTTAACGTCCCCGGATGATCCGTGGACGTGCTTTACGAGTTTAATTTCGGTGCCCGTTTGCGAGGGGCGGATTTGCACCTCGTCCATGAACGAGCGAATAAGAAAAATTCCCCGTCCCGAAGTCTTCAACAGATTCTCCGGGGCCAGGGGATCGGGAATCTTTTCCATATCCAGGCCCTTGCCCTGATCTCGAATGGTGATCACCAGGTCATTGCCAGTCCGTTCGAAATCGAGCTTGACCTTCTTGTCCGGATCATAAGCATTGCCATGCAACACGGCGTTCACTGCGGCTTCGCGCACCGCCATCGAAATCTGCATGACCTGATCTTCGTCGAATCCGCTTTCAGCCGCGATTCGGCTGGCTGTTTGCTCGGCGCTATCGACGGTCTCCAGCGTCGAATCGAGCGTATAGGAGACCCGGAGTTCGGTCATGACAAAGTATTTGTGAACCAGCCCGCAGACCCGAAACATCCCCCAACCCGGCTTGGCCGCGTCGCACCTTCAGTTGACGCGTCCGCAAAAGCCCCCGATCAGCGGATTGGGTAGTTTGCCCTGCTGCTGTGGAAATGTCAACGCGCAGATTAAATCTTGTCATACCGCAATAGAAATGCCCCGTGGTCATGCGCCCAGCCGACGCGGACTATCTGGATTTCCGCCGCCTGCGATACCCCAACTTCGCCATAGACACCGGCAGCCCGAAAAACAGGCAAAACCGTTCTGGCTTCCTGCCTCGCAGTTGGGTATGCTCTCAGAGCAATGTCCACGGTCGCGCTTACCGAATTGTTGGGACAGCCGGTCTATGAGCCGGTCGGCGGCCAATGCGGACGTGTGCGCGAACTCGCGGTTGCCCCGCAGGAGGATCGTGCCCGCATCGCCGTCCTGATCGTGCGCACCAAAGCGGGTGACCGCGTGCTCCCCTTCAGTGCTGTGAGCTCGATCAATGGCGGCCTGCGCATTGATAGCGCCGCTTCCACTTGGCCCATGGCCAATGGCTCCGAAGGTTTATTTCTGCTGTCGCGCGATCTGCTCGACCAGCAAATCATCGATGTCCACGGCCGCAAAGTGGTTCGCGTCAATGACGTGGAACTGCATCAGGACCCCGGCAGCCGCCGCCCCGTGCTTCGTGTAGGTTCGGTCGATGTAGGCGCCCGCGGCGCCGTCCGCCGCCTGCTCAAAGGCGTGGTCCCGATCGCCGCGCTCAAAGCCCTGCTGCGCCAAATTCCCGAGCGCCCCATTCCCTGGGATTTCGTCGACCTCATCGAGACCGATCC
>Ga0070765_100002214_pt1 | contig 12109 bp, 8 predicted proteins | sample HubBroMetageWFT5_FD_71516 | JGI IMG/M metagenome (GOLD analysis project Ga0070765, IMG submission 71516) | Warmed and freeze-thawed soil microbial communities from the Hubbard Brook experimental Forest, New Hampshire - Hubbard Brook CCASE Soil... | ecosystem: Environmental > Terrestrial > Soil... | reverse complement strand
CGCATCATGCGCGAGGCGTTGCGGTCGGGCGATCTCGACAGCCGGTCCGGCGAGCAGCTTCCCCCGGGCCTGACGCGCGCACTCGCCGCGCCGGCGCTGCAGGCCACGGTCGTGGATCTCGAGTTCGCGCACACCGTGCTGGTGCTCGGGTGCGAGCCACTCGACGACGCCCCGATCTTCGACCTGCGAATCCGCAAGGGCGTACGCCGCCACGGCGTCCGCCTGGCGATCGCGACCGACCGGCCTAGCGCGCTCGACCCGAACGCTCGGCTGTCTGTCCGCGTGGCGCCCGGCCGTGAGGCCGAGTTCCTGGCGGCGCTCGATGTGGCGCTGGAGTCCGCGGCCTCGGGTTCGGGGTACGGGTCGGCAGCCGAATCGGACGCGGCGCGTCTGGCGGAGTTCCTGCTGGATGGCGGCGAGGACATCGTGATCCTGTGGGGCGAGCGCCGCCTGGGTGCGGCCGCGCTCGGCACGCTGCTCAGCATCGCGGAGCGGCTCGGCCTCGCCGACCGCGACGGCGCGGGCCTGCTCGAGATTCCGGCCGGCGCGAATGGACGCGGCCTGCGTGAAGCCGGCGTCGTGCCCGGCACCGGCCCCGGCTACTCTCACCTCGAGGCCCCGGGGCGTGGCGCTTCCCAGATCGCTCACGGCGTGGTCGAGGGCGGCGTCACGGCGCTCTACCTGTTCCAGACCGACCCGGTCCGCGACCTGCCGAACCGGGCGTTATGGGAGGACGCTTTGCACCGCGCGGGCCTGGTGGTGGCCCACGCCTCCGTCCTGACCGCGGGGATCGCCGAGCACGCCAACGTGATCTTCCCGGCCGACTCTTACGCCGAGAAGGACGGCACGGTCGTCCATCCCGACGGCCGCATCCAGCGGATGCGGACCGCGATCGCCCATCCCGGCTCGGTCCGGTCGAGCTGGTCGGTGATCGCCGAGATCGGGCGCCGTGCTGGGCTCGATACCGGCGTGCTGACCTCGCCGATGGCGTTCGCGCAACTGGTCGAGGCGGTGCCGTTCTATCGCGGCCTGACGCTCGAGGAGGTCGGCGGGCGTGGAGTCCGGTGGGTCGAGCGCGACGCCGCGTCGGAGATGCCGGCGGGTGGCGATCAAGCGCGGACGACGGAAGCCGCCGCCGCTGCTGCATCTGCCGCCGCCTCCCGAGACGATGGCGCTGCCGACGACGGCGCCGGGACTTCCAATGGGAATCTGCGGCTCGGGACCTATCGATCGATCTGGGCCGCGCCCGAGGTCGAAGTCTCCCCCGCGCTTCAGTACACGATCCCCCGCCAGCAGGTCGAGCTCTCTCCCGAGGACGCTCGGCGGCTCGGGATCGCCAACGGAGACTCGATCGGCCTCTCGCAGAACGGGACCCGGCTGCGGGGGTGGGCGCACGTCCGCTCGGGCGTACCCGCCGGAACCGCGTTCCTCGCCGACGGGATCAGCGAGGATTCGGCCAACGCGTTCACGGAACCCGTCGTCGAGGTGCACAAGCGCTGATGCTGCCGCTCGCCGAGGTCAACTATTTCGAGCCGTGGTGGGTGCAGATCGTCAAGTCGCTGGTGATCTTCGCCGTGATCTTCGGGATTCTTCCGATCCTGATCGTGTACGAGCGCAAGCTGCTCGGCCGGTTCCAGTCGCGGTACGGCCCGAACCGCGTCGGCCCGTTCGGGCTTCTGCAGCCGCTGGCCGAGATCGTCAAGTTCGCGATGAAGGAGCCGTTCCGCACCGCGACGTCAGTCGGCGTCCTGTTCCGGATCGCGCCGGCGATCTCGATCATCACCGCGGTCGCGGCGCTCGCGATCATCCCGTGGGGCGACGTCCAGCACATCTTCGGTCAGCGGGTCGGCTTGTACGGGATCGATGTATCGATCGGTCCGCTGTACGTGTTCGCCCTGGGCGGGATCTCGTTCTACGGCGTCATGCTGGGCGGCTGGGCATCGGGCTCGAAGTACTCGTTCCTGGGTTCGATGCGTGGCGCCGCGCAGCTGATCTCCTACGAGGTGGCACAGAGCCTGTCGATCGTCGGCGTGATCATCACGGCGCAGACGCTGTCGCTGACCGGGATCGTCCATGCCCAGGAGGGGATGTGGTACTTCATTCCCCAGTTCGCGGGCTTCCTGGTCTTCCTGGTCGCGTCGTTCGCCGAGACCAACCGGGCGCCGTTCGACTTGATCGAGGCCGACTCCGAGATCATCGGCTACTTCACCGAGTACGGCGGGACCCCGTTCGTGGCCTACCTGTTCGCCGAGTACGCGAACATGATTGTCGTGTCCGGCCTCGCCGTGACCATTTTCTTCGGCGGCTGGCTGTTGCCGTTCGGGATCCACCCGCCCGGCTGGGTCGACCCGTTCGTCGTGCTGGCGAAGATCCTGATCGTCTTCAGCTTCTTCATCTGGATCCGCGCAACGCTCCCGAGGCTTCGCTATGACCAGCTGATGTCGTTCGGGTGGAAGATCCTGCTTCCGCTGGCGACCCTGAACCTGCTCGTGACCGCGGTCATCGTGGTGTCATGACCCCGTACAACGTCTCAGACGATGTGATCGAGGTGGTCCGGTCGCCTTCGCCCAGCCCCGTGGCCGGCGCGTACCGCGTGTTCGGCGAGACCCTCCGGGGGCTGAAGACGACGTTCGCGCGGATCCTCGAGGGCACGACCACGATCCAGTACCCGGAGGAGAAGACGCCCGTCTACCCGCGCTTCCGGGGACGCCACCGGCTCCACCGCTTCGAGGACACGGGCCTCGAGAAGTGCGTCGGCTGCTCGCTGTGCGCGGCGGCCTGCCCGGCCGACTGCATCCGCGTCGTTGCGGCCGAGAACACCCCTGAGAACCGCGTGTCCGCCGGCGAGCGCTACGCGGCGGTGTACGAGATCAACCTCAGTCGCTGCATCTTCTGCGGCTACTGCGAGGTGGCGTGTCCGTTCGACGCGATCACGATGGGCCACGACTACGAGATGTCCGACTACACGCGGTCGGACCTGATTTTCACCAAGGAGATGCTGCTGGCCGACGCGATCGAGCGCACGCCGCTGCGCCGGGAGGGGGAGTAGCCAGCGATGAGCGCGGTCCTGTTCTTCATCGCCGCGATCGGTGCGATCACCGGCGCGGTCGGCGTCGTGATGTTGCGCAACCCGTTCTACAGCGTGCTCGCGCTCGCCTTCCACCTGGTGTCGCTGGCCGCGCTGTTCCTCCTGCTCCGCGCCGAGTTCGTCGCCGCCGCCCAGGTGATCGTGTACGCCGGCGCGGTGATGGTCCTGTACGTGTTCGTGGTCGCCTACATCGGCGGTGGCGAGCAGCTCACGAGCGGCGGAGTGCTGCGGGTGTTGGGCCCGCTGTTCGCGCTGGCGCTCGCGATCGAGCTGTGCATCGCGATGCTGGGCGCGGGCCTGTCGGGCGTGTCCTCGAAGGGAGCCCCGTACATCCCGGGTTTCGGAACTCCCGCCCACATCGGCACCCTGTTCCTGACGACGTACCTGTACCCGTTCGAGATCGCGTCGATCCTGCTGCTGGCGGCGGCGGTGGGCGCGGTGGTGCTCGCCCGGCGCCGGCGCGGGCTCGAGCCCGATGAGGACGTCGAGGCGCGGATCGAAGCGCCGCGCCCGGCGTGGACCGGAACGATGGCCGAGGCAGGGGGCATCCGCGTGCCTGTCCAGGAGGGGTGGCCGGGTACAGCCGACGGAGAGCGCGTGGGAACAACGGGACAGCCCAACCAGGAGGGCGGCTGGTGAACATCGGCTGGTACCTGGTCGTCTCCGCGATCGTCTTCTGCATCGGCGCCGGCGGCGTGCTGGTGCGCCGCAACCCGCTCGTCGTCCTGCTCTGCCTGGAGCTGATGCTGAACGGCGCGAACCTCTCGCTGGTGGCGTTCGCGCGCATGTGGGGAAACCAGTCGGGACAGATCTTTGCCCTGATCGTGATGGTGGTGGCGGCCTGCGAGGTCACGGTCGGGCTCGGGCTGGTCGTCGCGATCTACCGCCGCAGGTTGCCGATCGACGTCGATGAGCTCAACGAGCTGAAGGGATGAGCGCCACCACTTACGGCTGGCTGGTCCTGGCATGCCCGCTCGTGGGCAGCGTGGGGCTTGGCCTCGGGTATCGGGTCTGGCCCGGCCGGGCCGCCGGCTGGATCGCCACGCTCGCGATCGCGCTCTCGTTTCTGTTCTCGGTGCTGGCCTTCATCAAGCTGCTCGGCGCCGTCCCCGACCACCGCCAGCTGACCTCGACGCTGTGGAACTACGACGTGTCCGCGGGCGTCGACGCCAAGCTCCAGATCCTTCTGGACCCGTTATCGGTGTTCATGATCCTCGTGGTCTCCGGCGTGTCGACGCTGATCCACCTGTACTCGGTCTCGTACATGACGCTCGACCGGGGCTACGTGCGCTACTTCAGCTACCTGAACTACTTCGTGTTCTCGATGCTGCTGCTGGTGCTCGCCGGCAACTTCGTGCTGCTGATCGTTGGCTGGGCGTTCGTCGGTGCCGCCTCCTACCTGCTGATCTCGTTCTGGTACCGGCGCACGACCGCGACGCGCGCCGGCATCAAGGCGTTCGTCATCAACGTCGTCGGCGATGTGGGCCTCGTGATCGCCACCTTCATCGTCTTCCAGCACGTCGGAAGCGTTCAGTTCCTGACGGTTTTCCATGGCGTGCATCAGGACTTCGCTCGGAATGGCGCGCCGATCGTGATCGCGTGCCTGCTGCTGCTCGTCGGCGCGTTCGCGAAGTCCGCCCAGGTCCCGCTCCACACCTGGCTCCCGGACGCCATGGAGGGCCCGACCCCGGTGTCGGCGCTGATCCACGCCGCGACCATGGTCACCGCCGGCGTCTACCTGATCGCACGCATGCACGTGCTGTTCGAGTGGGCCCCGACGGCGGCCGACGTCGGCGCGATCGGCGGGTGCGTGACGCTCCTGATCGCGGCCACGATCGCGCTGGTGATGACCGACATCAAGCGCGTAATCGCGTACTCGACGATGTCCCAGATCGGCTACATGATCATGGGCGTGTGCCTCGGCGCGTACTCCGCCGGCCTGTTTCACCTCATGACTCACGCTTTCTTCAAGGCGCTTCTGTTCATGGCCGCGGGCTCGGTGATCGGTGCGATGGCCGGCAACCAGTCGCTTGACCGCATGGGCGGCTTCCGGCGCGCGCTGCCGTTCACCTTCGCTTGTTTCATCATCGGCGGCCTGGCCCTGAGCGGGCTGCCCCCGTTCTCGGGGTGGCTGTCCAAAGACGACATCATCGCGTTCGTCGATCACCGTGGTGGTGCGTTCGTGATCCTCGGGATCGCGGCCTATGCGGGCGCACTGATGACCGGCGTCTACACGTTCCGGATGATCTTCCGGACGTTCCTGGGCGATCCCGTTCCCGAGGCGGTCGAGCTCGAGCACGGCCACCTCCACCACGCCGAGGTGCCGACGAATCCGATGACGGGCGAAGAGGAGGACACCGACGTCGGCTTCCCCGGTCCCGGCCACTTCATCGCCGAACGCGAGTGGCCGATGAAGATCGCGATGAGCACGCTCGCGGTGCTCGCGGTGGTCGGCGGCGTGCTCCAGATCCCCGGTGTCGACGACGCCGTCACTCGTTTTCTAGCGCCCACGTTCGCGGATTCCAAGTACTCGCACACCGAGGTGGCCAGCGCCCCCGCCTGGGTGGGCCTCGTGATCGGCGCACTCATCGCTGTCGCCGGCATCTCGATCGCCTACCGGATCTGGGTGGCCCGACCGGGCACCTCTCTGCGGCTACGGGAGCGGTTCTCGAACGTATACGTGTTCCTCTCACATAAGTGGTACTTCGATGAGATCATCGACTTCCTGATCGTGCGGCCCGTGCTGTGGACGGGCCGGCTCGTCGACACCACCGGTGAGCGCGGCGTGATCGGTGGATTCACCGACGCCACCACGGGGGCGGTGCGCGCCACGTCGGCCGCCGTGCGCCGAGGGCAGACCGGCTTCCTCCGCTACTACGCCGCGCTGATGATCGTGTGCCTAGGCGGGGTCGCCCTCTACTTCCTGATCTCGAGTACGTGAGATGACGCTCTCGATCCTCATCTGGCTGCCACTCGCGATCTCGCTAGTCGCCTGCCTGATGCCGCGCCCGCTGGTCGGTCGGTTTGCCGCCGTCGGCAGCCTAGTGACCCTGGGGATCGCGATCTCGTTCCTGGCCCGCTTCAAGCTGGGTCACGCGGGCCTTCAGTTCGTGACCGACGAGGTGTGGATCTCGGCGCTCGGGATCCACTACAAGCTCGGGCTCGACGGGCTGAACGTTGCGCTGGTGGTTTTGACAACCGTGCTGTTCAGCGCGTCGCTGGCGTGGGCGTCGTTCCGCGAGTGGCCGCGGCCGCGGAGCTTCTACTTCCACTTCGGCTTGGCCGAGAGCGCCGTGCTCGGCGCGTTCTGCGCCCAGGACCTGGCGCTGTTCATCGGGTTCTTCGACCTGATGCTGATTCCGTTCTACTTCCTCACGGGGATGTGGGGCTCGGGCGACCGGGTGCGCGCGACGACCAAGCTCGTCATCTACACCCTGGTCGGATCGTTCTTCATGCTCGCCGGCGCGGTCGCCACCGGGGTCCTGGTGTCCAACCAGACCGGCGGGTCCTTGACGTTCGTGCTCTCAGCGCTCCAGCAGGTGCACCTGTCGCACGCCTCGCAGGATTGGATCTTCCTGTGCTTCGCCGTCGCCTTCCTGGTCAAGATGCCGCTGGTCCCGTTCCACGGCTGGCTCGCCGACGGCTACAAGTCGATGCCGATCCCGGCGGTCGCGGTGTTCTCCGGCGTCGTCTCGAAGGTCGCCGCCTACGGGTTCCTGCGCATCGTGCTGCCCCTGTTCCCGTACGCGTCGGTGCACTTCCAGATGCCGATGCTGATCATCTGCCTCGTGTCGATCATGTGGGGAACGCTGGTCGCGTTCACGACGAACGATGCGCGAATGGTCGTGGCGTACTCGAGCGTGGCCCAGCTCAGCTTCATCACGCTCGGGATCTTCGCGCTGAAGCCGACCGGCGATCAGGGCGCGCTGTTGCAGATGGTCAACCACGGCCTCGTGACCGCGCCCCTGTTCTTCATCGTCGCCGCGGCGGCCACGCGGGCGGGCGGGTCGGAGGACCTGCGCGAGATGGGCGGGATCGCGTTCCGGGCGCCGGTGCTGGCCTCGCTCGCGCTGATCGTCGCTCTGGCCACACTGGCGATGCCCGGATCGTCCAACTTCATCGGCGAGTTCATGATCCTGCTCGGCGTTTTCCAGTCGAAGACCGCGGTCTCGGTGATCGCCTTCCTCGGGGTGATCGGCGCTGCCTATTACGCGCTGCGGCTGTTCATCACCGCGTTCCACAACCGGGTTGGACGTTCGGTGACGTCGCGGGATGTGGTTTTGGGTGAGGGCGTCGCGATCGTCCCGATCGTGATCGTGATCCTGGTGCTGGCGTTCTACCCGCAGTTCGGGCTGCGGCGGTCGGAGCCGTCGGTGCGCGCGGCGATCGCGTCGGCCCAGATCCAGGCCGCGTCCGGGCATGCGTTGAATGTGGCCGCGGGCCGTCCCCTGAGGGTGGCGAGCCGATGAGCGCCTTGGTATTGGCCGCGGCCCACCTCAAGGGTCCCCACATCGACTGGAAGGCGTTCTCACCGCTGCTCTGCCTCGCGGGCGGCGGCCTGGTGGTGCTGCTCGTCGGCCTGTTCCGGCCCGCGGTGGTCCGCGAGAAGGTCGTGCCGGGGTTGGCCGTGATCGCGTTTGCCTTGACGATCGCGGCGTCGATTTGGCGGTTCCACCATCCGACGTCGATCATCGCGGGGGCGCTCTCGATCGATGACCTGTCGCTCGAGCTGTTCATGCTGTTCTCGGTGGCGGGGATTGCCACGGTGCTGATGTCGTGGCGGGCCGTCGCCCCGCGCGAGTCCGGCCACGGCGAATACTTCGGGCTGCTCTTGTTCAGCGCGCTCGGGATGGCGACGTTCGTCTCGGCCCAGGACCTGATCACGCTGTTCCTTGGGATCGAGCTGCTGTCGATTCCGCTGTACATCCTGTGCGCGTCCGAGACGCGGCGCGAGGGCTCTTTGGAGTCCGGTCTCAAGTACCTGATCGTCGGCTCGGTGGGATCGGCCACGCTGGTTTACGGGTTGTCGCTGGTGTACGGCGCCACCGGCGCGACCGCCTTCAGTGCGATCGGTCAGGCGATGTCGGCGAACAAGCTGTCCGGCGGCGTGCTCGGGAACGCGATGGTGCTGACGGGTCTCGGGCTGACGATCGTCGGGTTCGCGTTCAAGGCGTCGGTCGCGCCCTTCCACCAGTGGACCCCGGACGTGTACGAGGGCGCGCCGACCCCGATCACGGCGTTCATGGCCACCGCCACCAAGGCGGCGGCGATGGGGGCGTTCCTCCGCTTCTTCGATGTGGCCGCGCTCGGGGCCCAGAACACGTGGGCGCCCCTATTGGCGACGATCGCCGCGATCACGATGATCGTCGGCAACTCCGGCGCGCTCGGGCAGACGTCGCTGAAGCGCATGCTGGGGTACTCGGGCGTGGGCCAGGCGGGCTATATGCTCGCCGGCGTCGTCGTCGGCACCCGGCTTGGGATCCAGGCGACCGTCTTCTATCTGTTCGGGTACCTGTTCATGAACCTGGCGGCGTTCGCGGTCGTCGTCTGCGAGGAGCACGAACGACCAGACGGGGATTACCTGAGCGCCCTGGCCGGGCTCGGCGCGCGTAAGCCGTGGCTGGCGTGGCCGATGACGATCGGGATGCTCGGCCTCGCCGGCATCCCGGGCACGATCGGATTCATCGGCAAGTTCCAGCTGATCAGCGCCTTGGTGTCCGGGGACTACACATGGCTGGCGATCGTCTTGGTGATCGGGTCGATGATCTCGCTCGGGTACTACCTGCGGGTCGTCGCCACGATCTGGATGCGACCTCCCGTCGCGGTGCCGGTCGTGGCCTCGCGCGGCGGTCCCGGGCCGGGTCCCGGCCCCGGAGAGCTGGCCCCGATCGCCGGCGGCTCGGTCGAAATCGAGTCGGGCGAGTGGGACGTCGAGGGACCGGGGGCCGCGGGAGCCTCGTTGCGCTACATCGAGGTCGTGTTCGTGGCGGTGGCGTTCGCCGCCGCCACGATCTTCTTCGGGATCTTCCCGTCGCCCCTGTTCCATCTGGCGACGCACGCGGCGAACGCGCTCGGTCTGTCGTTCTGAGGGCGGTAGCGCCCCGGGCGGCTACGGCTGCGGTTACGGCTACGGCTACGGCTACGGCTAGCTCCGGCTCCAGAGGCCATGTACAACGCGCCAAATCGCCCCCAGCCCCGGCCGCCCGGCCACATAAGCATGCTCTCCATGCTCAAGTGGTCGAGCGGGACGCCGCGCGCGAGCTTTGCTGCGTTTTACAGGGAAGCCGGGGCGCTAGTCGTCCAGGCTGAACTGCCGCGAGGCCTCGAGCAGACGGTCGGCGGTCGATGCGAGCTCGCTCAACGAGGTGCTGAGCTCGCGGGATTGGGCGCTCGTCTCCTGGGTGGCGGAGGACATCTGCTGCGCCGAGGCGGATGATTGCTCGGCAACGGTGGCGATCTCGGTGGAGGTCTCGGTCATGCCGTCGACGCTCTCGGAGATGCCGGCGATCGCGTCGCCGATCTCGGCGAATGCCATCTGCGCGCGTCCTGAGCTCTCGACGCCGTCGTCGGCAAGCTGGGCGGCCTGCTGCACAAGCTCGACCACCCGGTCGATCTCCTGCTGGATCTGCTTGACCAGCTCGGCGATCGTGGTCGCCGAGTCGCCCGACTCCTCGGCGAGCTTGCGGACCTCGTCCGCCACGACGGCGAAACCGCGGCCGTGCTCGCCGGCGCGGGCGGCCTCGATCGCGGCATTCAGCGCGAGCAGGTTCGTCTGGGCGGCGATGCGGGTGATCGTCTCGAGGATGCCGTTGATCTCGGTCGACTTGCGCGCGAGCTCGTCGATCCCGGCCCGCGCCTCCTGCCCGGAGACCCTGACGCGCTGCATCACCGTGTTGGCCAGTGCGGCCGCCTCGACGCCCTGATCGCCAAGCTCGTGAGCCCGCGCGGTAGCGGCCGACACCTCGTCAGCGAGCTCGCGGCTGCGCTGGAGCATCATCGCCTGGCGCTCGGCGCCCTGGGCGACCTCGCTGCTCGCCGCCGCGATTCCGGTCATCGCGTGCGACGTCTGCTCGACGCTGTCATGGACCTGAGCGAAGACCTCGTTCACCTCGCGCGAGGAATCGATGAACAGGCGGAGCGACTCATGCACGGTCGACTTCAGTTCGGCGACGCGATCCGACAGGTCCGTCCGTGCGCCCCGGCCGTGGATCCCAGTGAGCTCGACTCCCATCGTCGCGAAGGTGTCGAAGTAGAAGGCATCCGTGATCGCCTGGAGGTCGTAGTTGAAGACGATGGCGATCGCGCGCTCGGCATCGGCCAGGACGGCGGGATCCGGGCCGGCGTCGGCGCGGCGCAGGAGGCCGCGCCGGCGACCGTGATCGAGGGCCATCTGCGGCGGGGTCGCGTGGAGATGCCGGCGCACCGCATCGAGATACGCCGGATACCTCCCGACGTACCATTTCATCGGCAGGTTGACCCGGTTGTATCCCGCCCCCGCCTCGAGCAGTCTCGCGAAGTACTCGACCCCGAACGGCCTTGGCTGCGCCGGTTCAGCGAAGATCCTCAGCCAGTGCGCTGCGCGCGTGGCCTGCCACTCGGCTCGAAGCGCGTCGAACTCGATCCCGCGCTCCTCGGCGTAGCTCCGGAAGAAGTCCGCGGTGCCCGAGAACTGGAAGTGGTGCTCGGTCACCTCGCCGGCGAGGGCTTCGGCGACCTCCTCAGCCCACGGCCGGAGGTCCGCCAGCAGGGCCACCACATCCCCGTCGAGACCGATGAACTGGCGTCGAAGCGCCAGGTTCTCCGGCGTGACGTGGTACAGGGCGGCCAGTGATTCCATGAATTTGCGTTCTCCTCGTGCTCTGTGGGCACGCGAGAAGCGCAGCCCCCCGGTCCTTGGATACCTAGATCGTCTGGCGCACCAGAAATCTTTAGGACGGAGGGTGGGTTTTGCCGGGGAGGGGGACCGGATCGCGGGCGCGGCCGCCGACCTCCCGCGCCCGGGCGGAGCGACCGCGCGACTCGCTAGCCTGCGGCGTCCGTGGACTATCCGGTCGAGAGCTTTACGGAGGCCGAGCGCGAGCGCCTTCGCCCCCACTTCACCAACCTCGACCTGCCCGTGTTCGCGCTTGTGAACCTGCCCGAGACCGTCAAGGCGGCGCTGTTCGCCAGGTATTCGCGCTACCCGGGGACACTCCGGCGCCTGTTCCTGGACGAGTTCGCCGACGACCTTCCCGACGCCGCGGCCATGGAGGGTCAGGGCGAGGGCACGCGGGCAGCCGAGCTGTACGAGCGCATCTTCCTCGGCTACGGAGACGACTCGGTGGCGCAGCTCGGCGGCGCCCACGTCGCCTGCGAATGGGTCTCGAACGTGCTCACGAAGATCCTCCAGCGGCCCCGGCTGGCCGGGTACCTCGAGCAGTCGACCCGCTACATCGCCTACGACGCGCCGATGCCGGACCCGCCCGGCGGCTACCGCTACTACCGCGACCCGTCGCTCGGCCCCAGCTACGAGCAGGCGATGAACGACCTGTTCGGGATCTACTCGGACGCGCTCCTGCGGGTGTGCGCGTGGGCCGAAGGCGAGTTCCCGCGCGCCGGCGACGAGCCGGCAGCCGCGCACGCGCGCGCGATCAAGGCGAAGGCGCTCGATCTGCTCCGCGGGCTGCTGCCGGCGAGCTCGCTGTCCCACATGGGCATCTTCGCCACCGGCCAGAGCTACGAGCAGCTGATCCTCCACCTGCTCGCGCACCCGCTCGAGGAGGCCCAGAGCTATGGCCGGATGATCCTCGCCGAGCTGAATGGAGTCATGCCAAGCTTCCTGACCCGCGTCGAGCGGCCCGACCGCGGGGGCCAGTGGATCGAGTACCTCGAGTCGCGCGAGCGCGCGGGCCGGCGCTGGGCGAGGCGCCTCGGGCTGGACTCGGCGCACGGTCCGGAGGGTCCGTCGGTGACGCTCGTGCACGTCGACGGAGACGAGGACGACCTGCTGGCGGCGCTGCTGTTCGAGGCCGGCGCCACCCC
>Ga0070765_100002212_pt1 | contig 12115 bp, 9 predicted proteins | sample HubBroMetageWFT5_FD_71516 | JGI IMG/M metagenome (GOLD analysis project Ga0070765, IMG submission 71516) | Warmed and freeze-thawed soil microbial communities from the Hubbard Brook experimental Forest, New Hampshire - Hubbard Brook CCASE Soil... | ecosystem: Environmental > Terrestrial > Soil... | reverse complement strand
CAGGAAAGCATCTTCCTCGCTTCGCTCGGAACGAAAAACTTTCGAGGCGTTTGAGTTCATGGTCCAACGGCGGAAATCTTCAGCAGGGGTTGCGGCACAGATTCGAGACGCGTTGCGCGACGGCGGGTCGGCCGAGCATGCGGCCGGTGTGCAATGGTTTTTCAAGGAAGAGATCGAGTCGCACGGCTGGTACACCGCCGACTTGCGGCGTGCCATGCGGAGCTGCCGGCGCGAGATTCTACGCGAGCGTGACCTCGATTTTCTGGTACAAGTCGCTGACCAGCTCTTCTCCAGTCTCGTGCTCGAGGAAAAGATTGCGGCCGTCTTCCTGCTTGAAAAAATGGAAGCCACGTTCGGCGACCGCGAATTTAAACTATTCGAATCGTGGCTTGACCGCATCAGCAGCTGGTCCGATCATGATGCGCTGGTGCATGATCTGATCGCGCCGATGGTCTTGGCGAAGCCGGCGCGGGTCAAGAACGTATTTCGCTGGGCGAGGTCGAAGAATCGATGGCACCGTCGCGCTGCCTGCGTGGCGCTGATTCGCGGCACGCGGGCGAAAATGTTTCTCCCGGAGATCACGCGGTTGTCGGATACCCTGCTCGCCGATCAAGATGACATGGTGCAGAAGGGTCTTGGCTGGCTGTTGCGGGAGACGGCGAAGTACGATGCGAAACGCACCCTGCCATATCTGCTGAAGATTCGAGATCGTACTCCGCGACTCGTGCTGCGAACGGCGTGCGAGACGCTGCCGAAAGCAATGAAGAAGCGCGTACTGGCTCCTGAAGAACGCAAACTTCAGAAGTAACTCAGCCACGCGTCGCTTCGACGCTGCCGCACGCCTGCGAACCAGCGGCATAGCGGAAAAAGCGTCAGCACGACGATCGCCCAAATCAAGTAGATGATCGGCAGCGAATATCCCCATCCCGGCGGCATAGTGACGGGAAACTGTTCGATGCTGGGCGATTCGAACATCCAATGCACCTGCCCGTAGCGCGCATAACACACTGCCACGGCGATGAGATGGATGAATGGAATGTGCAGCAGATAATAGAACATCGGCACCTTGCCGAAAATAAGCGCGGGCCGAAGCCAGCGCGGCACTCCGGCGTCAACTGCCCACAGAAAAAGAATAGCCGGTCCGAGCGTCATCAGCAGATAGAGCAGCGATGGCGGGTACTTTGTGGTGTTCAGAAATGAAAGCACGGTGTAAGCCGCTGCTCGCTGCACCTTCCAGTGCCGCGGATCGCCGTAGAGATTGATTGCGCGCAAAAGGATGAAACCGATGGTCAGGCCGATTCCCAACGGTAACAAGAACTTCCTGCGCCGCGCGGAGGCCCAACTGTAAATCTGTCCGAGGCCGTAACCGGCCGCCGTGACGCCAACCCAGGGAATGAGCGGATACAGCACGAAGACGCTGTGCCCGGCACTGCCCACGAGCATATTCGGAGAATGCAGGATGGACCAAAGCCAGTTGTTCGAGTCCACTTTATCGAACAGATTGTGGGTTGCGATCATCACCACTCCGAAGGCCGCAACCGCCCACGCCGGCAGATAGACCAACGCCGACAACACGATCATGGCCCAGCCCAGCGCCCACAACACGATGAGCATCAGCAGGTGGTAGTCGAAGTTGAACTGCCAGCCAAAGCAGCGGACCACGACCAACTCCAGAAAGATCAGCCAGAGGCCGCGCGTGAACAAAAATCCCGACAACTCGCTCCTGGATTTCTTTCGCAGGGAGAGATACGCTCCTGTGCCGGTGAGCAGGAAGAATACAGGTGCACAGAAATGTGTGATCCAGCGCGTGAAGAACAGCGCGTAAGTCGTCGTGGCCGGGTCGGTGGGATTCACTCCGGGATAGCCGAAGTAATCGCGTACGTGATCGATCGCCATCACAATCATGATGACCCCGCGGACCACGTCGACCGATTCGATGCGCGCACGTTTGACGGGGACCGAAACGGCCGCGCCGGGTTCGAGGACGGAAGACATCGGCAAAAGTGTAGCAAAAAGTGTCGACCCCGGCTCGACCGGAGCGATTCGCTCAAATCCCGCCTCTTGTTTACAATAGAGGTTTGCCCATGGACCTCGCCGCCATCCAGTCCGCGCTGCGCGAACGCAACATCGACGCGTGGCTGTTCTACGACCATCATCACCGCGATCCCATCGCTTACCGCGTGCTCGGTTTGCCCGCGAGCCTGATGGTGACGCGGCGCTGGTTTTATTTGGTGCCCGCCGAGGGCGAACCGCTCAAACTCGTGCACAAGATTGAGGCCGGCCATCTCGATTCGTTGCCAGGCAAGAAGCATCAGTACGCCGGATGGCAGGAATTATTCGAGAAGCTGAAGGCGATGCTGGCCAACTCCCGCGACCTCGCCATGCAGTATTCGCCGAACAACAGCGTCTTCACCATCTCGCTGGTCGATGGCGGCACCATCGATCTGATTCGCGGACTGGGAAAGAACGTGGTCAGTTCGGCGGACCTGGTCGCGCAGTTTGAATCGACCTGGAGCGCCGAGCAGATTCAGTCGCACTTCGCGGCGCGCGACAGCATCGACTCCATCGTCGCCGAGTCCTTCAAGGAAATTGCCCGGCGCGTTCGCAACGGTGGGACGAAAGAGCACGAAATCCAGCAGTGGTACATGGAAGCTTTCGCCCGCGAGAATCTGCTGACCGATGATCCGCCAATCATCGCAGTCAATGCCAACGCCGGAAACCCGCACTACGAGCCACATTCCAGCCATCCCGTGCAGATTCGCGAAGGCGACCTTGTGCTGATAGATGTGTGGGGCAAGAAGGGCACTCCGAACGCCGTGTACTACGACATTACTTGGGTGGGCTTCGTGGGCGCGGCACCGTCGGGACGGATGCGAGAAGTTTTCGAGATTGTGCGCGACGCGCGCGATGCCGGCGTTCAGACGGTAACTGAAGCCATCGCCGAGGGGCGCCATATCGCCGGCTGGGAGGTCGACCGCGCCACGCGCGGCCACATCCAGAAAAAAGGCTACGGCGAATATTTCATTCACCGCACTGGACATTCCATTGGCACTGACGTCCATTCCAATGGCGCCAACATGGACGATCTGGAGATTCACGATGAGAGGCAGATTCTGCCCAACTCCTGTTTTTCGGTCGAGCCCGGCATCTACCTGCCCGAGTTCGGCGTGCGCAGCGAGGTGAATGTGCTGGTGCGCGCCAATGCAGCCGAGGTGACCGGAAAAATTCAACGCGAGATTGTGACCATCTGAATGGCAAATTCCACGGTAGAGAAAACGAAAGTGACACAAGCGCAGCCGGAACCGGTCAGCGTGATGGCGGTAGTCGCTCCAGCGATTGGCTGGCTAATTCCCGGTGCGGGGCACATGATTCAGAAGCGCTGGATCCGCGGCAGCCTGCTTCTTATTTCAGTCGTGACCCTTTTTCTGCTGGGCCTTGCCATGCAGGGGCGCATCTACAAGGCGAATGGCGGAGACATTCTCGACATGCTCGGCTTTATTGGGAACCTGGGCGCTGGCGGCCTCTACATTGTGACTCTGGCCGCCGACTGGGGCCAGGGCGCGATTCAATTCGCAACCGCCGATTACGGAACAAAGTTCATGATCGTCGCTGGACTGCTGAATTTTATTTCCGTCGCCGACGCCTATCACATCGCTATCGGAAAGAAACAATGATGCAGCTTTCAGCTTTCAGCGATCAGCTCTCAGCTGCGACTTGCGGGTATCGACAGTGACTATCACTCTCAATCACTTCAGCGCGGCGACAGTGTTCGCCTTGTTCGCATCCATCGTTTTCGGAATCACGCACCGCGAAAACACGCGCGAAATGGTCCGCTACGGCCTGTATTGCTTCGCAATGTTTTTGGGCGGAGCGCTGCTGGCGGGCTGGGCTATGTGGCTGTTGCGAAGATAATTTGCGTAGAGACGTAGCTTGCTACGTCTCTCTCGCCACTAGCAGAAGCGCCTCCGTCGGCAGGAGACGTTGCAAGCAACGTCTCTACGCATTATTCGCGAGGCCGTTAGCCCGTTTACCCTTCCCAGACGAACGCGTCGAAAATTCTCTTCGAGTCGAAATTCAGGCGCCGGTAGAGCGCGACTGCGCGCTCATTTGCTTCTGTCACGGTGAGCGACAGCATCGAGAAATTTCTCCGCCGGAGGCTGCCCACGGTCGCTCCAAGCAGCGATTCGCCGATGCCCCGCGAGCGGTACTCCGGCAGCACGCAGACCTGGGTGACGTGGCCGACGTCGCTGCGCACGCGTGAACACAAGATCAGGCCAATCAGATTCTTCGCTTTGCGATCGAGTGCCACGAACGACGACTCGGCGTCGAACAGGCCGCAGCCCGGGAAGCGCACAATATTGTTGAGGAAGCGGAGGGATCCGCTCAACGTGTGGTACTGATCGTTGATCTGCGCGTCGACGTGGCCGCGATACGCGGCCGTGATGACGGCGGCCGACGGCTGGTAGTCAGCCTCAATCCAGGGCCGGATTTCGACTTCGGGATGTGTGGGAAGGTGCGGGGGAATTTGCGCAGATTTCTCGGGAACGCCCTTCCCCATCGGCAGCACCATGAAAAGCCGCGCGTAACGCTGGAATCCGGTCTCAAGGAACGGGCGTGAAACCAGGTTCGCTTCGTGCGCCAGCAGTTGCGCCTCGACGCGGTGAATGCCGGGGGACTGTTGCAGCGTCTCGATTACATGCGTCAACAACTTCAACTCAACTTGACGAGCGTCAGGAAGGCGCGTCCCGTTGATCACGTAGAGGTCGCCGATGACTCCCTTGCTGCCTTCGTAAACAAAAAACGAATAGCCGAAGACGCGGCCGCGATCCACGGCGGCGTACCCAGGCAGAATCTTTGCGTCCACGTAGCGCAGAATCATTTCCGCCGAGCCGTTGTAGTCCCACGAAAGCAGGCGCGACCAGACCTGGGTCTCGTCCTGCAGCAAGGGGCGCAGGTCGGCGGAGGAAAAATGCCTGAGGTCGAGGATCTCCAAAGGGCTCCTGCAGCGCCAGTCGCCAGTTTCGGCCTGGGCGGCAAACTGCGTGGCAAAACTTCGAGTGTAGTGGGTTCACGAACCGGAGGCAAACCCGGCGAACAAGCGGCGGCAACAGCGGCTCGTCTTTGGGCGGGGATCTATGGTGATGAAGTTCTCTCGGATGCTGCGGCGACCCAATAATAATCCACATCCTGCGGCGTGTAGTGGCCGAGAAGCAAGACGCGGCGCCCTGCGGTCTGTTTGGCGACATCCTGCTCCCACTTGGGAGAAGCCACCAGCAAATGTTCTCCCGCGGGCACCGTCCCAGATTCATAGCGTGGAATCGGTTGGTGGCGATAGAAAGCCAAACCATATTCCAGTTCGCGCGAAACTCCGCACACCGCGAGCGGGAGGTGATGACTCTCCACGCTTCCCAACTCGATGGCCAGCGGTCGCGCGGAAAGAGTCTGATCGATCGCCGTTGAACCCACCTTCAGCACGGCGGCGACTGCCAGCACCACCGGAATCAAGGTGACGAAGCGCAGCATGCGCAGGCCCAGCCGGGTGACCAGCGTCATCGCGATCGCTGCGCAGAGTAAGAACGCGACTCCCACAGCCAGGAGCATCGGCCGACCTGAGGGCAGGCGACGCTCGGTAACGAGATAAGCGATGAGCAGCGCCGGAACGATCGGCGCACTGGCCGCCAGTGCGTGGAGAACCGCCAGCCACTTTGAAACGGCTTCCTTCTTTTTCGAGCGTCGGCGCAAATACTCCGCAAGCAGCACAGCCCCCGCCGGAACCGCGGGAAGTATGTAGCCCGGTAATTTTGATTGCGAGATCGAGAAGAACGCAATCGGCACAACCAGCCAGCAGAAAGCAAACAGGTTGAATTGGAGTTCGTAATCGGGTTCGGCCGAAGAAGAACTGCGTTCCGTCCACCACGTTCGAAGCGGCTCGACGAAGGCCGCAATTACAAATACCGTCCACGGCATCAGCGCCAGCGCCGTCACCGGCAGGTAATACCAGAACGGCTGGCGATGCCGATAGAGATCGCTCGAGAAGCGCGCAAGATTGTGCTGGAGAATAAACTCGCGGAAGAATTGCGGATTCCTCAACTGAACCGCGAAATACCAAGGCAGCGCGACGGCGCAGAAGAGCAGTACGCCGGGAAACCACAGCGACCTCAGGATGAGCCGCCATTCGCGCGCGGCTGCGGCAAAGAGAACAATCACCACCGCCGCAAGAAATGGTGCGACTGGACCTTTCGCCAGGGTGCCCAGCGCCATGCAGAAGTAAAAGAGCGCAAGATAAACTTGTTTTCGGCCTTCGCGCCAGGCCCACCACGCCAACAGGCCAATCGCAAACGTCGCGGCCAGCGCTATGTCCATTGAGGCGGCGCGGGCGAAGCCGATCACTCCGGCGCACGACGCGGTTATTAACGCGGCGTCGACCTCTACGCCGCGCCGAAAACGGCGAAAGAAAAAGTACACCGCAATCACCAGCAGCGTAGCGTCAAGCCCCGACGGAATCCGGGCGGACGCGTCGCTGACGCCAAAAAGCGAATAGGCCAGCATCGCCTGCCAGTAATACAGCGGCGGCTTTTCCAGCCACGGACTTCCGTTCAAAACTGGCGTGATCCAGTCGCGGCGTTCGAACATCTCACGCGCCACCTGAGCATAGCGGGGCTCGTCGGCACCGATCAGACCGAACTGACTGATGCCGTAGAAAAATAGAAACGCGCAGAAGCCGGCGAGCAGTAGTGCGTCCGTGCGCGTGCGCAGGGTCATGGGGGAATTCAGATTGATTTCAGATTGCAGATTGCAGAATTGAGATCCACAGCCTGAACCGCTGGTTTCCAATCTGCAATCGCAAATCTGAAATCTGAAATCTGCTTTTCTATTGTACGGAAGGTCCGCGGCGAATCTGGAAAAGCACCTGGCGCACGGCTTCGGCAAGCGGGCCATCGAGCGAGCATCCGCTGGCGCATTCATGGCCGCCGCCGCCGAAACTCTCAGCCACGCTGGCGACGTTGAGCTGGCCCTTGCTGCGCAGGCTCACGCGGTAACGGCCGCCCGGCAGTTCACGAAAAAAAACCGCGACTTCGACGCCCCCGATCGAGAGAACGTAATTCACCAGGCCCTCGCAGTCTTCTTCGATCGCGCCGCAGAGTTCCATTTGCTCCTGCGTCACCCAGACATAGCCGATGTGGCCTTCGAGATGAAGATTTCGCAGCGCTTCTCCCAGCAAACGAATCTTCGCCGCCGAGTGCGCAAAATAAATTCCGCGCGCGCAGTGCGCCGGATCGGCCCCGGCCAGCACAAGTTCGCGCGCCAGCGCGAAGGTATTTTCGTTGGTCCCTTGAAACATGAACGAGCCGGTATCGGTCATCAGCGCCGTGTAGAGGCAGGTTGCTATCTCCGGAGAAAATTTTACGCCCGCTTGCCGAGCGAGGCGGAAAACCATCTCCGCAGTCGCGACAGCGTGCGGATCGATCCAGTTGACGTGCGCAAACGGACGCCCGCTCACGTGGTGATCAATGCTGATCAGGAACTGACCTTCGAGCCCTTCAAGGCGCGTGCGGTGAATGCTGTCACATTCGAGAATGATTGCCGCTTCGTAACTGCCCATCACGCGGCTCGACTGCACGACCTGATCGGCGAACGGGAGCGAACGATAAATGCGCGGCACGCCGTCATGCAAAACGACGTCAGCCTGCTTGCCCATGGCGCGTAGAACCTGGCAGCACGCCAGCGCCGAACCGACGGCATCGCCGTCGGGCCGGGCGTGCGAGGTCAGCACGAAACGTTCGCGCTGGCCGATCTGCCGCAGCACATCCTCGAGCATGTTATGCGTTCTTTCCACCGGTTCCCTTGCGGGCCTTTTGTCGCTTTTTCGCACGCTCCAGCAATTGCTCGACGCGGGCTTTTTCCCTATCCGATCGATCGACTCGAAACACTAATTCGGGCGACCGCCGCAGGCGCAAACGCTCCGCCAGTTCGTGCCGGATGTAACCTTTCGCTGCATCGAGCCCCTGCAGGCTCCGCTCAGCTTCGTCGTCATCGCCGTCGACATCCACCAGAACCTGCGCCGAACGGCCATCTTCGGCCAGGTGCACGCCGGTCACTCGTACCAGGCCGATCCGCGGATCGCCCAGTTCGCCTTCGACAAGGGTTTCGATTTCTTCTCGAAAGGCTTCGCCCAAACGGCCGCGATGATATTTGACTCCGCGCTTCTCCACGATTCCCCTGACAAAACTCAAAGAAGGAAAACGCATGAGAATATCAGAAAACGCGGCTCAAGTGTTGGCCGGATGGCCGCGCCAACAGCGTAATTGTCGCCCGGTTTGGTTGAAGGAAGGTAAGTACGGAGGTAACAACGTGTTAGGGACGGCCCCCGCCGGGCTTCGCCCGGGCGGGACGGGCGAGGCGCCCGTCGCCACATGACTATTCCCGACCGCCCACAGCAAGTACGTCGAACTCTCAGAGATATTCCACGAACGAGTCCGCGACGTCAGCGCCGTGGTTGTTGGCGATGCGCGTGGCTGCGCGCTCGACTTTTTTCATCAGGCCGTCGAGATAGTCACGCGAACTGGAAATGCTGACCACGCCGATCGTGGCGCGATTCCACAGTTCCGCCCCATCAAGTTCCGCGACCGAAACGTTGAAGCTGGTTCGCAGCCGGTCTTTCAGGCTGCGAACGACCTGCCGCCTGTCTTTGATCGACTGTGCGGCTTCGATGTGGAGTTCGAGGGTGAGGAAAGCGATCAAAGGCAGTTTCGAGTATCCGGTTTCCAGCTTCCCGTTCCGGCGCAAAGAGATGGAAGGAAACCAGAAACCGGAAACTGTTCTAAGCGATCACTTCCGCGGCGATGCGCTCGGTCACGAACGCTTCGATGACGTCCCGGGCCTTGATGTCGCCGTAGTTCGCGATCGAGATGCCGCACTCCATGCCGTTGGTGACTTCCTTGGCATCGTCTTTGAAGCGGCGCAGTGATCCGACTTTGCCTTTGAAGACGACCACGCTGTCGCGCAGCAGGCGAACTTCGGAGTTGTTTTTGATCACGCCATCGAGCACGCGGCAACCGGCAATCGTGCCGACCTTCGGGATGCGGAAAGTTTCGAGCACCTCGGCGCGGCCCTGGTAGGTTTCCTTGATCGTCGGTTCGAGCAGGCCGCTCATGGCGCGCTTGATCTCGTCTTGCAGTTCGTAAATGATCGAGTGCAGGCGGATGTCGACTTCTTCCTGTTCCGCCAGTTCCTGCGCCTTGCGTTCCGGCCGAACGTTGAAGCCGATGATGATCGCGTTCGACGCCGATGCCAGCAGCACATCGGTTTCGGTGATCGCGCCGACGCCAGAACGCAGCAGCTTGAGGCGAACTTTTTCGTTCGAGAGCTTGGTGAGCAAATCGCTGAGCACTTCGACCGAACCGCCCACATCAGCCTTGAGGATGATGTTCAGTTCCTTGGTGCCGGCGGTCTTGATCTGCTCCGCCAACCCTTCGAGCGATACGCGAGAACTCTTAGCCAGCATGGCTTCGCGCGCCTTCTGCTCACGGTATTCGGAGATGCCGCGGGCCTTGTCGCGATCGGCAACTACGACGAACTGATCGCCCGCCTGCGGCAAACCTTCCATGCCGAGAATTTCAACCGGAGTCGACGGCGGCGCGGATTGCAGCACGGCGCCGCGATCGTCAAACATGGCGCGCACTTTTCCGTAAACATTACCCACGACAAAGTTGTCGCCGGCGTTCAGTGTGCCGTTATTGACCAACACCGTGGCCACAGGTCCGCGGCCGCGATCGAGTTTGGCTTCGAGCACCACGCCTGTAGCAGCGCGCTCTGGCGTGGCTTTCAACTCGGCAAGGTCGGCGACCAGGCAGATCATTTCCATCAGCAGGTTGAGATTCGTTTTCTGTTTCGCCGAAACGTCGACGAAAACCGTCTTGCCGCCCCACTCTTCCGGCACCAGGCCGCGGTCCGCAAGCTGTTTCTTCACGCGATCGGGCAGGGCGTCGGGCTTATCGATCTTGTTTACGGCGACGATGATCGGAACCTCGGCGGCGTGCGCGTGATCGATGGCTTCGAGCGTCTGCGGCATCACGCCGTCATCGGCAGCCACGACCAGCACGACAATGTCGGTCGCCTTGGCTCCGCGCGAACGCATGCGGGTAAACGCTTCGTGACCGGGCGTATCGAGGAACACAATCTCGCGGCCGAACGCGGGAGATTCTTTGTCGGTGATGCGAACCTTGTAGGCGCCGATATGCTGCGTGATGCCGCCAGCTTCGCCGCCGGCGACGTTGGTCAGTCGGATCGCATCGAGCAGCGTGGTTTTGCCGTGATCGACGTGACCCATGATCGTGACCACAGGCGGACGTGGCGTGACCTCGACGGCGGAATCTTCCCCGCTTCCAGCGGCCGCGTCGATATCCTTCGAAGCCTGCTCTTCGAACGTGATCACGTTCGTGTCCGCTCCGAAGAAGCGCGCCATTTCGCTGGCGAGTTCCGCGTCGAGCGTCTGGTTTACAGTCGCGAAAACGCCGCGGCCCAGCAGTCGCGAAATCACATCTTTCACGCGAATGTCGAGCTTCTCGGCAAGATCTTTTACGCTGATGCCTTCGGTGATTGTAATATTGCGCGTGATCGGCATCGGCTCATTCGACACCACCATGCGCGGCGGCGGCGTGTAGCCCTTCATTGGGCCTTCTTTTACGCCGCGCGGAACATAACGCTGGCCGGGCCGGCGTGAGGGCGCGCCTGGGCGGGCGCCGGGACGGGCCGGTCCCGGAGGTGGTAATCCTGGCCCAACGCCAAGCGGACGGGCACCAGCCGGGGCCGTGCGCGTGGGATGCATGGGACGGCGTTCGCCCGGACGCAGTGGCGGACGCGGCGCGCCGACACCCGGCGCTTGCGGACGAGGACGCTGGAAAATCGGCTGCCCCGGCACTGGCCGTCCGGGCGCGGGACGCATTCCGATGGGCACTCCCGGTTGCGGAGGCGGCGGCGTCACAATACGCGGCGGCGGAGCCTTATACACGGGACGCGGCCCGGTCTGCGGCACAATCATGCGCGGCGCAGGAGGCTGCGGGCGGGCGGGCGGAGCCGGTGCAATGGGACTGGCCGAAGCTGTCGAAGCCGGAGGCGCAGAAGATACCGGTGCAGACGCGGACGGCACAGCAGCTGCCGGCGGCGCAACCACAGCCGGAGGCGGCGCAGGAATTCGCGGCGCAATCACCGTCGGCGATGACGCAACCACTGCGGGCCTTTCAGATGGAGGCGCAGGTGGAACCACTGTGGGGCGCGGCGCAGAGGGCATAACCGTCGGAGCAGCTACCGGTGCTGGCGGTCGAGCCACAGGAGGCGCCACTACGGGCTTCGCGACCACAGGCGGCATGGCCGGACGCACCGGCGGAGCTGCAACTTCCTTCTGCTGCGTGATAGCTCTGAGCACATCTCCCGGCCGGGAGATGTTTGACAGATCAATCTTGGTTTTGATTTCGTCGTCGCCGCGCACAGTGCGCGCTGACTTGGCAGCCGGCGACGCGGCTTCCGCCAATCCCCGCAGACGGACTCGCACCTTTTCCGCCTCGAAGTCTTCCAGCGAACTGGAATGGGTCTTCTTCTCGGTCACGCCGACTTCCTGCAGGACATCGAGAATAGCCTTGCTTTTAACTTCCAGCTCCCTGGCGAGATCGTTGATTCGAACCTTGCTCATCCGGCCTTTCTTGCTTCCGCGTGTGCTCAGGTCTTCATCTGAGCCTCACTCGGTTCAGCTTGGTGGGCATGCGGAATGTCTTCGCGCTTGCCATCACTACTCTTTGACTTCCAGATCTTTCACTTGCACTTGCCCATCTTCACTTTCCGGCGACGCAATTGTTTCCGCGTCCTCGCCGTGCGTTGCATCAGAAACAGATTCCAGCGGGGCTTCTTCCGCGGTCTCGGATTCGACAGCCGGCTCGGCAAGCACGTCGGCCTCCACAGAACCCTCCGCCGTAGCTTCCAGCGATACCGCTTCGCCCTCGGCCACTCCCTCCGCGGAAACTTCCCCTTCCGCGGCTACACCCTCCAGGCTGGCGAAATAATTATTCACCGCGAGGCTGATTTTTTCCACTGTCTTCGGCCCGATGCCCTCGATCGCTTC
>Ga0070765_100002210_pt1 | contig 12116 bp, 14 predicted proteins | sample HubBroMetageWFT5_FD_71516 | JGI IMG/M metagenome (GOLD analysis project Ga0070765, IMG submission 71516) | Warmed and freeze-thawed soil microbial communities from the Hubbard Brook experimental Forest, New Hampshire - Hubbard Brook CCASE Soil... | ecosystem: Environmental > Terrestrial > Soil... | reverse complement strand
TGTTTCGCGCGCCCGACCTCTATAAAGTCGGCATGGCCGTCGCCCCCGTCGCCGACCTGCGCCTCTACGACACGATTTACCAGGAACGTTACATGGGCTTGCCGTTGCAGAATGTCGAAGGCTATCGCTCCAGCTCCGCCATCAATTTCGCCGAAGGCCTCAAGGGCCACCTCCTCGTAGTCCACGGCTCCGGCGATGACAACGTCCACTACGCCGGCACCGAGCTCCTGCTAAATCGCCTCATCGAACTCGATAAGCCTGTAGACTTTATGGAATATCCCAACCGCACCCATGCCATAAACGAAGGCGCAAACACCACGCTCCACCTCTACAGCCTGCTCCTGCGCTACCTAGAAGAACACATCGCGCCAACCCCAACTCCGTCGCAGTAATTCGAAGTTCGTAGCGACGCCTTGGCGGAGGTTTTGCGTCGGGTGTCCTCTTTATTGCACCGCGAGTATGAGGAAAACTCCCCCTCGACAGGTGATGTAGAGGACAGAGTGGTTCGTGCAGAAACTGAGGGTTGGCCAGACAGAGAGAACCAAGGATATTGGGGCCTCTCTGTGCCAGCGCGATGGAAGACGCTGCGCCGAGAGTCCGGCTTGCTCCACCCTTCAAATGGCAATATGACGCGGAGCATGCAACCGCTGACCTGACGTTTGACTCCCGGAGTCCTGTTTCACCATAAGTGCAAGAGTAGGGTGGGCCCTCCAATCGGCACCGTTGGCTTCTGGAGAAAGATTCCTCACTGGCGACAGTCAGTGCCTTCCCATCTGGTTAGCGCTGCCTCACCATCAAGCGTTGGTCCACCTGAATTAGGCGGCAGGCATTTATCCCTCTCCTATCCTACTTTTGCCATAAGGCGTTTGCTGCCTTCACCGATGTCATAACGTCCCCATAGCTTTTTGCTTCCCCTCCGCACGGGTACATCTGAAGTGGAGCGGAACACTTCACGGTTGCGGGAACGGCTTCGTTGCCATCGTAAGCATTGTCCAGCAACGTCACCAAACCCCAATTCGTTTCTTGTGCCTTATTGTCTGTAAACGCGAACCATGACAGACCAACAAAGGGATGCGACCCAGTTTTGCTGTAGGCGGCAGTTCGGAACAGTAACATCTCGTAGTGGTATGCCGTCCCTCTAGTTGCTTGATTAGGAAAGTCCAACGACGACGAGTAGGCTGAAAACGGAGAATCCGGATTTGCTCGCAGGTATGCACCAGTCATCAGTGGTTTGTCACCCAAGTACTGCTCGACGAAATCAAGTTTCGGCTGATATGTAGAACTAAGCGCGATGCCTACGCCCCCTATCATCACATCCAGTGTCGCCGCCGCAGCTCGTAAAACTGGAGCAGCAGCAGGTGCTTGCCAACCGCCTAATCCATCCGGCCCGAACGTAAGATAGTGGGGAAAAACTTTCTTGATTTCATTTTTGCACATGCCCAAATAGCGAGTGGCTGTTTGGTACAAGAACGCATTCATGTCTGCCTTCACATTCAGATTAGAGTTAGACAGTGCGACGAAGTCACTTCCCAACCATACCTGATGTGCCTCCCTTCCGTCCTCGTCCATCAGACCTGTGCCTACGCCCCAGCCGTCAAAAACATAGTTAGTCGTTATCTTGCTCCCTGCAGCAGGGGGCGTATGAAAAAAGAGTGCTAGCGAAGAGTTCCCTGGAGCATGAGGGACAATTGAACCGGTCAACGTTGGCCCATATAATTGTCCGTTCCCAAGGTCCCCCGCGATAGGAGTGTCGTTGAGAAGTATTTGTACTGTGTACGGTGTCGAAGTGCGAGTCGTTAAGAGATGAACGAAGTTTGTAGTTCGACCGTCCCCTTCTGCTACCGCCTCTCCAATAATATTCCTTCCGGAAGAATCAAACGTCGTATAGTTCGAGCCCCAAGCCGTATTCAACGCCTGAATCGTACCGTACTTGAAAACCAGATAATCATGCCACGCCTTTTTAGTGTAGACAGTCCTGTCTAAATAGACCGTGGGGTATAGTTTCAAGGCAGTTTGGATTGGCGTCATAGTTGCAACCAGCCAACTCAGGTTAGGATTATTATGACCAGCCGGCACAGTTTGAAAGTCGGGTCCTGCTCCAAAGCCGTACATCTCGTCACCGTCATCGAAGGTGAAGCCCATAACGTAATTAGCGTACGGCGAATTGTGCAAATTCGGTGTGGCATTCATCAAAAAGGAATCCAACCAAGTCTGCATATTGCCGTCAAAATAGTCCGCCACTCCATAGGAAGGACGATAGCCAGTGTAATTCCGACTCCAGCCAGCCTCCATGTCCTTCACTTCATGCCCAGGAGGCAATAACTTCTGTGGTTTGTAATTTATCGTGAGCGTAGGGTTCTCCATCGAATACATCGCCGGTCGAATCTGCATCACGAAGGGCAGCTTCACAGGAATTGAATGGAGGCCGTGACTGTCAACAGGGTACGACTTGTCAGTTGCAAAAGGAATGACAGCGGCATCGGCATAGAGATTCAAACTATTGAATCCCCAACTTTTCAAGCGCTGCAGAGTGGGAACGGCCCATGCGACTGTACCCCCGTACTTCTTTATAACTTTTGCCTCATACCCAGCGTTCTGCCCGTAATCCACCACATAAACCCCTTGCATGAAAAAGGCATTCCCTAGAGGCGTGCAGAACCACCATCGTGTTCCTATTTTCTCAACATGAAAGTAGCCGGTTGCCGTCGCACACTTCAGGCTGGTCAGCCCGCCATATATATCCTGCTGGGCCTTGCAAGGGGTCACGCACAGTAAAGGCAGGGCAAGTAGCAGCAAACGCCTAAGTAGCCTCATTTTCTTACTCTCCTTTTACCAGTTGTCACTATTCGCATTATCCGTTAACGCCTCGTTGAGTGGAGTGCTAGTCACGACAGCCTGCGAGGTGCCACTTCAAATGTCCGAAGCAAGTGAGAAATCAGGAGCTTGGAACCAGGCGTGACCAGTCAATTTGCCTTTGAGACGCCGCGAACCGCATCTCGCAAACGCCGGATAGGCCTGAGCATTTTGTTCAATCGGAGTTCGAGTTCCTTCACGAGCTGATAATCGTCGACGCAGTCAAGCAACGTCTCCTCTCCAACGATACTTTCCAGAACTATCGTTGCGGCCAGCTTCCTTTGCTTCTTCGTCAACTTCGTTTGCGCTTCAGCTTTCAGCAGAATTTTATTCTTTCCATCAGGATATTTCAGTACACAATTAACCGAGGGATGGTGGTGCGAAATTCTGGTCAGATGGGTCTCACGGGCACCATGCACTGAGCTGATTTTGGGGCCACAAATTAAGCGGCAGTCGGCAAATTGCTCGAGTCAGTCGAGGGCACTACTCTTTCTTCTTTGCGAAGTTGCGGCACGCTAGGTTTTTTCAGTCCGCCGGATTCATTGGCCAGACGGCAGACCGTCGCTCGGGAGACGTGGTATTTCTTTGCAACTTTGGTCGAACTCATTCCCGAGCGGCGTTTTTTCAGTAAGCATGCTTTTCTCCCGCGTCTCGTGGCGGACACGCCGACATCCGCCAGCAATCCCACTCAGTCTCCCCCGTCCACGACGTGGGAGGTCGCACTGCCGGAGGCACGGTGAAATTTCAAATCATTTCTGAGACTACCATCCGAAATGAGTCCGGATAACCCGGAAAGTTGCAACTTTTTGCCTCTAGCTGTGTTACAGACAAGACATCTCGAACCCAGGTTGCGCTACAAGGGGGTTGTTCATGCTTCGACGACGCGCATCGACCTTCCCACGGGCCTTGATCGCCATCATAGCCATAGCTGCCGGCCTCACCGCTTGCGGGGGTGGAGGTGGCGGCAGCCCCGCTCCTCCGCCTCCTTCTCTGCCCAACTATTCACAGACATTTAAACATGTGGTTGTGATTTTCCAAGAAAATCGCACCCCGGATAATCTTTTCCACGGTTTCCCGAACGCGGATATTGCCGACAGCGGTATCAACTCCGCAGGCCAGAGCATTCAACTGACGCCCATCGCGCTGGCTAACGACTACGACCTCAGCCACGCGCACTCAGCTTTCGTGCAGATGTATGACGGCGGGAAAATGGACGGAGCCGACAAAATCCCCATCAGCTGCAATGCCGGTGCCGTTAATTGTCCACCGCCGAATCCACAGTTTATGTATGTGGACCCGTCGGATGTGCAGCCCTATTTTCAGCTCGGAGAACAGTACACTTTCGGCGATCGAATGTTCCAGACGAATCAAGGACCCAGTTTTCCTGCACATCAGTTCATCATTTCGGGAACGTCTGCACCTACAGCAACTAGCGACTTGTTCGCGGCGGAAAATCCGTCTAAGAATGAAGCTGGGTGCGCTGCGCCTGCGGATGCACTCGTGGTTTTGATTGATCCTCTCGGAAACGAGAACCAGAAGATTTATCCCTGCTTCGAGCATCCCACACTGATGGATTCGCTGGATGCCCAGATGGTTACTTGGCGTTATTATGCACCCTCGGTTGGCTCGATCTGGACCGGGCCCAACGCTATCGAGCACATTCGTTCCGGCGCCGACTGGGCCAACGTCATAATCCCTCAGACGCAAGTACTGACCGACATCGCCAACGGGCAATTGCCACAAGTAGCGTGGGTCATACCCGACGGGGCGGATTCCGACCACGCGGCCAGCAACAAGGGCACTGGCCCGTCGTGGGTGGCATCCATCGTCAACGCCATCGGCACGAGCCAATATTGGGCGAATACTGCCATTATTATCACGTGGGACGACTGGGGCGGTTGGTACGATCATGTCTCACCCACCATCTACGATTCTTACCAGTACGGTTTTCGTGTACCACTGATCATCGTTTCCCCGTACGCCAAGCAGGCGTACGTCTCTCACGTTACGCACGATTTCGGCAGCATCTTGAAATTCATTGAGGAGGTTTTCAAGCTGCCCTCGCTCGGATATGCGGATGCACGCGCTGACGATTTCTCTGATTGTTTCGACCTGACTCAAACTCCCATATCTTTTGAGGCGGTCCCGGCGAAGTTCGACCGGCACTTTTTCTTGACTGTCAAGAGACCCGTTACGCCTCCTGACGACGATTAGCTGGGTCTTTTGAATGCGACTCTACGCGCACACCTTGGCGGCGAGCATTGAAGGACGAACCTACTCTTCATTTCATGGCGGGACTGATTCTGTCGTTGCTTCTGCGCAACTTTGGACAAGACCGCTTGCGATCCCTATAGTGAACGCGCTGAGCGCTCAGCGCGTCCTCTCTCGCATACCTGCCATGGAGTCGTGACAATGGCCCGCGGCTGGCAACTTGTGGATTCTTACCTCGACGTCGGAGGTCGTAGTCTTTGAGGATTTGTTCAGCAGTGAAAATTTCGAAAAACTTCGACGGAGTGAGTTCGGGAGCTAGCGCCAACTTTTGCTGTTCGAGGATTTTGTCAAGAATGATTCGATCATTGACGCTCAAGGGTTCCCTCCGGAGGGTTATTATTACTCTACGTACGGCTAAGGTCAACGTCCAAGGTTCGCGTTGGCAGTGCCACCGACAAAAACAACTCATTTCGCCGCGCCGAAATCGGCTCGCGCGCAGCCTGCCGCCTCAACGACTTATGCGGGGTCCACGGACAGGGGATTTGCCGCACACTCGTCTGTCCGGATTGCGGTCATGTCCGTTTAGTGCCCGGGAAGAATTGAACTCGTGGTCGCAATTCCGACCACGCCAAGAATCCTCAGCGGATACCGTCCATAGGTCAGTTGATACCCTGCGCCGGATGCGGCTCTGACGCCTGGGGTATAGAAATCATAGGCAACAATGGGCTTGAGATATACACAAACTGCGTCGATGGATGCGGCGACCAGTCGACGTCCTCGGCTGGATTCATCAATGGCAACGGGCCGGCGTCCATCGGCTACCAACAAGGGCACGATGGTAACGGAACATGGTCTATTTGCGTCCCAGAGCCCGGAACCTTGCCCATGCTCTTTGTTGGAGCTTCTCTTTTTCTCTTGCTGAAGAAGCACAGCAGCTCTCTCAGAATCTAGGAATCTTCACACACGTTGGCGTCCCGTCTACCACCGAAGCGGACATTCCAACCGCGGGCGCTGGAGTGGCCGAGACTCCTGTGCCCCGAACTCAGCCGCACAACGTTCGACCATAAGATTGCGCCTTAGAGTTCGCTTCTCTCATCCCGCGCTGCGCCAACGTCCACTGTAAACTTAACAGTGACCATTGCCGTTGTGAATCCGGCTGCGGCGCGCGCGGCTGAATCACTGGCGACGGCGGCATTGGCATATCGAAGATGATGGTCATCGCCTGGTGCAGCGGGCGAACGATAGCGAGGTTCTTCTTATTCGCATTTTCCATTTTCTCTTCGTCGAGTCCCTAAGCAGCCTACCCATGTCATTACCAGTTGGTCTGCCGCATTGTTTCCAGCTCATCTGCCTCTTTTTTCACGCGCCCGATTTCCACCTGCGGAGCCTAGCGCTTCTCGAGCTTTTCAAATTCGAAAATGGCAGCCTCCGCCTGTGCGTCCAGTCGTTTTGAAGATATGGCGAGTCCGAAAGAGTTCCGACTGGTAGAGCGGAAAAGGCTTACCGAGTTCTGAGAATCCTCCCACTGAGCAATTACCACGTCTGCCAAGCGATTGGGAGCACTTGTTAAGAAGAAAGGGATGACTTTGTCCGTTGAGCCGTCGAGGTAATTCGTTGGGGAGAAGCTGATCTCGGGATAGAGCCTCGTTGCCGTTCCGTAACGGGCGGAGACGACTTGTACCATGTCATCGTCAGTCAGGCCTTCTGTGTCGTACCGATCGTAAGTCACAACGATTCTGTAGAGCGCTGCATTGTAGAAGCTGAACAAAATCTGCGAAACCGGGTACACTCCAGCGGGAGAGCGAGAAGAGTGCAGCGTCCAAAACGTCAACTCTTGAATGGCTGACGGGCGCTGGTGAATTAGAGTCGTATAGTGCGAGTATGGGCCGACCTGCTTCGAGAGTTCCGCTAAACTCGTTCCGAGCGAGAATGCTCCGTACTTGGAAAGATCCTGACCGTAAATCAGGGGAGCTGAAAGCAGGATCAGGGAAAGAGCAACGACCATGTTGCGTATCATTTTCATTTGAATATCCCTTCAATCAATCAACGATTCAAGATCGGTGCCACGTTGGCCTGTATCATCGTTCCTTTCAGCAGCCCCTTGCTGCCTGCGAGCCCCATGCTTTGGTCCGGGCGGCAGTCAATCTTGCTCGGTCCCAACTCTCGAAGGTCCTTGTCACGGAACAGAAACAAACTTTCCTGGATTTGCCTTGAACAGGCCGAGACTCTCACATAGGGCACTCCCAGGAAGCGTTTCGAGGCCACTCGCGTGATTTCCAAAGAATTGAACTTCTCCGAGTTCATCCTCGCCAGGATTCGCTTGACGGCCCTCCGAACGTTCTTTTGCCCTTCGAAGCCGAAGATGATCGTTTTGATTTCGCCCGCTAGGCAGAAGAAAGTCCATCCCGCTTCGCGGATTTTGCGATCCAATCCATACCCATCGAGATCCTTAACTAATCTCCAACCAGTCGCACAGGGCTCACTTTCGAATCTCAGCGTGTTTGGCAAGAACGTCCCATCCTTGAAAAGGATGGTTCCCGGATTGATTGTCTGTGCCATTCGGGTTCTCCTCAGCGTCTATAGCGATCCTTCGTTTCGTCCTCGTGAGCGTTGCAACAGCCACGGGAACGACTCGTGCGGCAGCGTTCACAGTGGACGATGCATCAGAAAATAGGCACTAGGTGTAGCCTCCCCCGGCGCTGGAGTATCTTGTGGCATCGGACAGGATTGCATGAGGGAAGGCTGAACTCGCGCACGAATCCGTGTTCTTGACGGCCAGCGCTTCCTCGAGGTCTTGCCTTTGACCAATTCGGTTGGCGAGGGGTGGTTCAGGTAACTTCCGTCGTATTCAGGTGAACTGAAGAATCCCAGGTCCGTAATCACACTGTGCTTCTGCCGCCCTATTGTCAATGCAATTAGTACACTTTACTAGAAATAGTCCAACACTTTGGGGTGAGAGCTTTGCAAGCCGAGGACACGAGGCTTTAGGGCGGTCGCACGAGTTCTAACGCCCACATGTCGGTTCGTTTTCCTTCGGAAACATCTGCGGCAGGATGGCGTAGGTTACCCACAGAGATGCGAAGACGCCGCCGCACTTTGCTTGATGAAGAATCAGAAGAAGAAGGCAGAAATAAGTTCGCTGGCCTCGAGATCGTGAAAACAATGTGCGCTGGCAGTTCTTATCGCCCTTAGCCCACCGTTCACGCTGGGCGTCGTACGCTGTATCGTCACGGCCGTGCCCCCAGGGGACCAGCAAAACCACACTTCTCCGGTAACGGCGTTACCAGTTGGCCCTCAGTGAATACTCCGACAAACCGGGATAGAATGCGGCTTGGGCTGCGCCAACGACTCATAGATAAATTTCCATGACAGGGTCGTAATTGTCTTTACAATAGGCCAGAATGCGCCCAATGTAATTACGGACCTGGGATTCTTCAGTTCACCTGAACACAACGGAAGTTCCCTGAACTACCCCTCGCCAGACAAGTATCGCAATGAGTATTGACCTGCATTTGGCCAAGCGTAAGGAGTCCAAGCCGAAGCAGATCAGATCAGCATCTCATCAAACGGCAAATAGATCGCAAACCACGTATGAGGGCAAGTGTTGCCCGTCATACCGGCGACCAAGGAGGTTGCCATGATCGAACGCAAAGCACTCTCCAAAGACATATCGCGCACCGAGCCTATGAGCTGTATACCCAACGCGGCTGTGAGCCGGGGAAAGATATAGAGGACTGGGTCAGAGCTGAAAAAGAGCTTGCTGGCGAAGTTGGCGTAGGACCATCAAAAACGATGGCCGCCTAGACCGATCGAAACCCGAATAATTTGACCTCGCAATAAGCCCTGCTCGACAAAGGACCGAGCCGTTGTCAGTCAAGCTGATGATTTTGACTTCGGGGCGTAAGCCCGAACTTGAGAAGCCAATTTCAAATTCTCGGAGAACGCAAACGTTCGACCGGCGAACAACACACGCTGGTAAGGAGAAAGTTCATGACAGTAAAAAACCCAAAGGAACTTTTCGTAATGCTGCTTAGTGATGCACGGCAGAGCACCGAGCGGTCAACCAAGTTTTATCAGGAGATCAGTCAGGCAGCTCAGGATCCAGACATTAAAGAAGCACTGGAATCACGTGCCTGGATTGCGGAAAAGGACTTGAGCGCGATCGATCGGTGTTTCGAACTGATCGGCGAGCAGCCAGTGAAGCTCAGCGGCCGTCTCCAAGAAGTATTTGTTGAGGACTTCCGCAAAGAACTGGCGGAGATACAGAACCCGATCGCAAAGCATCTCTTCGTCTTAGCCAAAGTTAACCACCTGATCCATCTTCGGACCGCCGAGTACGTAACGCTGGTAGCAGCGGCCGACGTGACCGGACACTACGCGGTTGGTGTTCTGCTGGAGAGCTGCCTGGCAGACAAGCTCGCGTTTGCGGAACGAACGCGACGTCTCATCAGGAACTTCGTCGCGACCAAGGTAGCGGCGAAGGTTGCAGTAGCAACAGCATAGTAACGCCCGTGCAGGCTTGCTGAAAAGCAGCCTGAATCGCCTCGAAAAGAGGCTCTGGTTGCTTGATACATGAACGGCTCTCCTCGGAGACGGGGAGAGCCGTACTCATCACGCACAGCACGTCGTAATCGGCTCGCGTGAGTCTCTCGACGTGAGTGACGAGGGTCACAGCACCGCGTGGCGCGCGTCACTGGCTTCTAAAGGGCGCGGCGTATGCTGGCTTTGAGGTGCTGGATGGGACCTCGTCGTAGGGTTGGTGCTTTTCGTGATGTTGCTATTCGAAGGGATTTCGCATTTCATCGAGGACAATCTATCCAGCAAGCGTCGTCACAAATCGTGACCGGTAGTTTTGACAGTTGTCTCGTTACAGTGACCGGCTACGTTGAGATGCTAACCTCGCGATCAGCCCTTCCGGAGAGCGGACCGAGCCGCTCCCAATCTCAGGCCCAAGTATTTTGACTTCACGCCATGCAAGAAGATATAGAGGCCGTCCCACGTGGGAGCACCGACGTGCTATGAGCCGGAAGCCGATACAGAAAACTCTCATTGCCGGCGCCGTGATCGGACTGGTTGGAGTCACGGGAACTGAGGTATTCGTTGTACGCGAGCTGCTCGCCGCATTTCTCCTATTTTGTGCCTTATTCGGTGTACTTGGGATAGCTATTCTGGTGTCCTTTCTTCTTGGCGAAGGAGTCGTGCGTGGCGTTGACCTGCTCGTAACCTCCGTGGCGTCGTTCCGTGTTCGCCAACCAGTACCCTCAGTTGCCAGTCCTCCCCTCACCCGCGGAATTGGGAGAGTTAGATCAGTCGTAAGCCGGACGGGATGGACGTGACCTACATCACCTTGGCTTATGACCTTATAGCGGCTCCGTCCTCGCGGCTCGAGCTATCCACGCGCAACTAAGAGCTCGAACGCAGAAGCGAAACTGGTACGGCAGATGAGCGATCGGGTTCCCTCGATCTTCATTCTTCTTCTTTTGCAGGTGCGTTCAAACCCGGAACTTCGATTTTCGGCTCCGCGCGCCGCATCGCCCCCCAGTCCGGCCGATACGCGCGGTTGATGGTGATCACCGAGAACTCTGGGCCTTTATTCTCCTGTTCGCGCACATACAGCCCGCGAATCTTGAAAGCCATATCGAGACCGTTTTGCCGCGCGCTCCAATTCGCCGTCTTGCGGCTCTCGATTTGTAGCCGACGACCTTTGCCTTTCCCAACCGGGAGCGCGAAGAATTTGGTGTCTTCTGCGTTCATGAGAGGGAGTAAATGTTTGTCTATGAGCGAATCGTCGTCTAATCCGTGGCGCGCGAGCAATTCAGGGGCAGTTTTACGAATGGATTCAAGAGCCTGATAAGCGGACTGCCTGGCGTGCTTTGGGCTGTATCCGGCTGCGATAGCAGCTTTGCCCTGGTGCTTTGTCTTGGCGAGCTGGCGTATTAGCTCTTGCTGCTTGGCGGTAAGTCCGCGCTTCTTCTTGCGTGGCATCCGAAGACCTGCGAACCAAGGCTCGTTGCCCAGAGAAACTTGGGCGCAAAATGGGCGCAAAACCATGGGGTGCACCCCTGCAGTGAGACAGTTTTCGATGGGCACACTTTTGCAAAGTGTGCCCATCCCAGCTGTCTCATTTCAAGGGTGCAACCAGGGTCAAATGGGCACAAATCGGGGGATGCCAAGTGAGCAAGGGCAGCCGAATCAACGTGAATTTTGATTTATGGTGCCGGCTGTGGGACTCGAACCCACGACCTAGGGATTATGAGACCCTCGCTCTACCTCTGAGCTAAACCGGCCCGAGACAATCTTTTGATGCTAAAGGTTCGCTCCGCGGAGTGTCAAGACGAAGAACCGCGGGAGAATCGCGGGGGTGAGTGGCGCGGCGGAGTTTCACCACCGCGCTCTCTCAGAACCGGACGTGAGCCTCTCGGCTCATCCGGCTCCCAGTATCCGGCTGTTGGCATAGAGAAGCGGCCAGTGCGCGAAGAGCGCTAGGCTGGTCCTACGGAACTAGATAGTCGAGCAAGCTTATTTCGACGCCGTTGCCTTGTTGCGGAGTTTATACAAGAAATCCGCTCCCCAATTGCGCGTAGAATCCCCCGATGCACATCCTCAGAATGTTGCTCGTGACTCTTCTTCTGGCGGGCTCCGCGGCAGCGCAACAGCTCGTGTCGTTTCCGACCCAGGACGGAGGCATCGTCTACGCCGATTTGTACGGTGGCAAAAGCGAACGCGGCATTGTTCTGGCGCATGGCGGCCGTTTCACCAAAGAAAGCTGGGCGAAACAAGCGCAGGTCTTGGAGAAGGCCGGATTTCGCGTGCTGGCCATCGACTTCCGCGGGCGCGGCCAGTCGCGCGGGCCGCGATCGAAGTCCGACGACGACGGAGCCGAATACGATGTGCTGGCCGCAGTGCGCTACCTGCGCAAGAATGGCGCGAAAACCGTATCGGTGGTCGGCGCAAGTTTCGGTGGCGAAGCAGCCGCCGATGCCTCGATTGATGCGCAGCCAGGTGAAATCGACCGGCTCGTCTTGCTGGCGGCTTGGACCGATCGCTCGCCC
>Ga0070765_100002209_pt1 | contig 12116 bp, 14 predicted proteins | sample HubBroMetageWFT5_FD_71516 | JGI IMG/M metagenome (GOLD analysis project Ga0070765, IMG submission 71516) | Warmed and freeze-thawed soil microbial communities from the Hubbard Brook experimental Forest, New Hampshire - Hubbard Brook CCASE Soil... | ecosystem: Environmental > Terrestrial > Soil... | reverse complement strand
GCGGAAGGCGATCACGCGCATGTACGCAACCGCGGCGTCGTCGGGCGGCGTGCCGCGCGTCAGGCCGATGTAGGGGCGCACCAGCCGGTCGATCTCGCCGACGAGCTGCTCGAGCTCGGACGGTGTGACCCTCAGCGCGTAGGTGTGGTTCGCCTCGGCCGTCCGCCATTCGGCAGGTTGGTCGTGGTGGCGGATCAGCGCTTCTCGCGTGAGTTCCTCCTCGCGTGCCAGCGTCAACTCGTCCACGGCCCGGGCCGCGGCGGCGGACGCGCTCGACGGCTCGGCGTCGCTGGGACCAAACTCGAGGCCGGTCGATGTGCTCCGCCAGGGTCGCTCGCGTCCGTCCGTGGATTCGCCCGGCTCCACCAGGCCGAAGCGAGCCAGCGCCCGCAGGTGATAGCTGCAGTTCGACGCGGTCGAGCCGACGGCCTCGGCGCACTGGGCCGCCGTCTGCTCGCCGAATGCCATCAGGCGTTCGAGCAAGGCGAGGCGCAGCGGATGGGCCAGGGCCCGCAAGGCCCGTGGGTCGCTGATCCGGGTACGTCGCTCCTCCGTGCCATCAGATATGAAAGACATGTTTCGGATCTTCTCATGGATCGAGAAAATGCGCAACACTTCTTTCATATGCGGTGGGCGCGGTAGCGTTCCGGCGGTGCTCCAGCTCACCCTCATCGGAGGCCCGACGGCCGTGCTGGAGTACGGAGGCGTGCGCTGGCTTACCGACCCGGCGTTCTCCCCGCCGGGCGAGTACGCGGGCGGCCTCGTCAAGACAACCGCGCCGGCGCTCACTGCCGACGAGGTCGAGCCGATCGACGTCGTGCTCGTCTCGCACGATCAGCACAGCGACAACCTCGATCCGGCGGGGCGGGCGTTCCTGCCGCGTGCCGGTCAGGTGCTGACGACCGTCGAGGGCGCTGGGCGACTCGGGGGCAACGCCATGGGCCTCGAGCCTTGGTCCATGGCCGAGATCCGGGGCTGCGACGGCGCGACGGTAGAGGTGACGGCGGTGCCGGCGCTCCATGGGCCGCCCGGATGCGAGCCCGTGTCGGGGCCGGTGATCGGCTTCTTCCTGTCAGCGCCCGGCGCTGAGACGGTCTACGTCTCGGGCGACAACGCCTCGCTCGACGTCGTTCGCGAGGTCGCCGCCAGATGCGAACCCATCGACGTCGCAATCCTGTTCGCCGGGGCGGTCCAGTTGCCGCAAAGGTTCGACGGCGCCTACCTCACGTTGTCGAGCGACCTCGCGGCGCAGGCTTCGATCATCCTTGGGGCGCCGACGGTGATACCGATGCACTTCGAGGGCTGGAGACATTTCACTCAGGGCGCCGACCAGCTACGAGCAGCCTTCGCGGGCAACGGCGTCACCGATCGCCTCGTCATGCCGACTCGCGGTCAGACCGTATCCGTGCCGCGACCACCCAACGCTACGTAACTCGGCCGTGTGACAACCCCGGCCCCACCCCCTGGCACCGTCCGCACCGTATGAACCGTTTGCTGTTCACCCCCGGTCTAATCGGGCGTGAACAGAGACGGAAAGGACAACGAGATGATTTTCAGAGACGGGCAGTCGGAGACCCTGAGCCCGGATCTCGACGGGACCCAGCGCGCGACGTTCGCGGCCGGTTGCTTCTGGGGAATCGAGGCGGCGTTCCGGGAGATCGAGGGGGTCGCGGCCACGCGCGTCGGCTACACCGGCGGCAGCACGGCCGACCCGACCTACGAGGAGGTCTGCTCAGACAGGACTGGGCACGCCGAGGCCGTGACGGTGTGGTTTGACCCGGAGGTCGTGAGCTACGACGAACTGCTGGACACGTTCTGGTCGATCCACGATCCCACCCAGCGCAACCGGCAGGGATGGGACTTCGGCAGCCAGTACCGCTCGGCGATCTTCTTCCACGACGCAGATCAGCAAAAGCAGGCGATCGCGTCTCGGGACAAGCTGCAGGGCAATCGGTCAAAGCCGCTCGCGACCGAGATCGTTCCGGCGCCGCCGTTCTACGACGCCGAGGAGTACCACCAGCGCTATCACGAGAAGCACGGCGGCGCGTCCTGCGCGACCACCGTCCGCTAACGCGTCAACCCTCCTCGAGCTCCAGGTAGGGCTCGAGGAGGGCACGTAGCTGCATCCGCCCGCGGTGTAGACGGCTCTTGAACGCCGCTTCGCGGATGCCGGCGATCTCGGCGGCATCGCGGGTTGACAACCCCTCGACGTCTCGGAGCACGACGGCTGCTCGCCACTCGGCGGGCAGTTCGTCGAGCGCGCGTTCGAGGGTTCGCTCGAGCTCACGGTCGAGCGTCTGCGCGTCGGGACCAAGCTCCGGCGACTCCGGCAACGACAGAACCGGGTCGTCGTCGCGGTCTGGATCTCGCTCGGCGCGCGGCGCCGGGCGGCGTGACAGCCGGCGCTGGGCCTCGTTGAACGCGATCCGGTAGAGCCACGTCGAGAACTGGGACCGTTCCTCGAACCTCGCGAGACCGCGCCAAGCACGCACGAACACCTCCTGTGCGACTTCATCGGCCTCGTCCGCGTCCAGTCCGAAGCGCCGAAGCGCGGCGTAGACGCGATCGGCGTGCATCATCACGAGCTCCGCGAATGCGTCCTGATCGCCCGCGCGCGCTCTCCGGATCAGCTCATGCTCGGAGCTCGCGCCGGCGGTCACCGCGCGGTTATACCGCCTGACCGGCGGACGACACGCGCACGTGGCGCCCGCGGCAGGGGATCGGGATTAATGCTGGTTGAGCGCGAGCGAGCAGGAGTTGATGCAGTAGCGCTCGCCCGTCTTGCCCGGGCCGTCGGGGAAGACATGACCGAGGTGGCCGCCACAGGCGGCGCAGTTGACCTCGATCCGGTGCATGCCGTAGCTGAAATCCTCGACCAGTTCGACGTTCGCGCGGTCTGCCGGCTCGGTGAAGCTGGGCCAACCGGTGCCCGAGTCGAACTTGGTCTCAGAGGTGAACAGGTCGGCGCCGCAGCCCGCGCACCGATACGTTCCAGAGCTCTTCTCGTCGAAGTACTTGCCGGTGAAGGCGCGCTCGGTCCCGTGGCCGCGGAGCACCTCGTACTGCATCGGGGTCAACTGCTCGCGCCACTCGCTCTCGGTCTTCTCGACCTTAGGGCGGTCGTTCTGGTTCTGGGTGTTGGTCTGATTGTTCATGCCTCTTTGACCCGCGCGGTCTCGAAAACGATTCAGTCAGGGTCACCCAGGCGGCCGCGTACCGACGCTGCGATCGCGAGCGCGTCGACTCCTTCGCCTGGCGCCGTGAGGCGATGGAGTGCATCGACGGTCCGGCGCAGACCGGCGAGGAGCCGTCGGCAATCGGCGCACTCGCCGAGATGGCGCTCCATCCGCGCGCGCCGCGCCGGAGCGAGCTCACCATCGAGGTAGTCGGACATCCGCCCGGGTGCCCACCGATGGTCTCGCCTGAAACGGTCTCGATCCATCAAGGTGCTCATTTAACCCTCCGACCCGGTGTGGTGCCGGAACGGTTCTCATCGGCGCTGATCAGGTGTCGAGGAGCTCGGCCAGCGTCACGCCGCTCTCGACTGATTCCGGCCTCTCGGCGGCGATGTCCGACCCGGGCGCGGCGTACTCGTCGCGCCGTTTGATCAGGAGCCACTGCGGCTTCTCCCCGTCGCGTGTCCGCTGAAGCGCGAAGCCGCCGTGGAGCTTCTCGCCGTGGAGCACGAACACGGCGTGCCCGCGCTCGAGCGCCTCGGGCCAGGGCACACGGCCGCCCTGCTCGTACTCACCGCGGTCCCAGATGATTACGCCGCCCCTGCCGGTTCGCCCTTCGAAGTCGTTGTGGGCCAACGTGTGGTCCTCAACCTGGACGGCGAACCGTTTGACGGTCGGGTCGAGCGAGGGACCCTTTGGCACGGCCCATGACCGCATCACCCCTTCGACCTCGAGGCGAACATCGAAATGGTGCGCGGTCGCCTGGTGCTCCTGGACCACGAATACGCCGGCTGGGACGCCGCGGATCGCGAACTGCTCGTGACCCTCGATTTTGGCCTTTCGGTCTGAGACCGATTCGACGCCCGGGAGCGAGCGCAGATTCGCGAGCAGCTCGTCGATCGCGGCCCGGTCACCCTCGGCGTGCACGCACAGGCCGCCGTCCGGCTCGAGACGAACCCAGCCGAGCAGCCCGATCCGGCGAGCGAGAGAGCCGATGTCCTCCCGGAGCGAGAGGTCGCCAACCTCACCGGTAACGGAGATCCGGCTGCCGGCGCGCTCGCTCACGCTCGCGAGTCGGACGCGCGCCAGCAAAGTGCCGCGGTGCCCGCCGCCGTCACCAACACGGCCGGCCACGCCCCAATGACGAGCCCAAGAACGTGCGAGAGCGCGAAGGCGACCAGCGCGGCGAGCGTGAGCACGATCGCGGTGTGGCGCCCGTCGCGTCGAAGCCAGATCGCGATGCAGGCGAGGCCGAAGATGACGAGTACCACGCCGCCGAGCGCGCGCGATCCGGAGATCACCGCGACGGCGAAGCCCCCGATGAGCCCGGTTGCGGCAAGCAGTGCGGTGGACGGGCGCTTCACGCGCTCATTGTCGCGGTTCCGCGGAACACCTAGGGCTGCCGGTGGTCGTCGCGGTGGGCTCTGAAACGGGTCCAGATATCGCCGAGGGCGATCAGGTCGGTGGCGGTGAGGTCGCCGAGAAAGAAGCGCCGGATGCCCTCCCAATGGGTGACGCGCGCGGCGGTGATCTTCTCGAGGCCCGCGTCGGTGAGCTCGGCGTACAGACCGCGGCGGTCGCACGTCGCGGCGCAGCGCGTGACGTAGCCCTGGTCGACGAGCCGGTCGACGAGACGGGTGCAGCCGCTGCGACTGAGGAGGACGCGGTCGGCGATGTCGGACATCCGCATACGGTGCTCGGGTGCATCGTCGAGGAACATGAGGACCTCGTAGGCCGAGGCCGAGAGGCCGTGCTCGGCACGCATCTGCGCGTCGAGCTCCTGAGTCACGCGGGCATGGACCTCGAGCATGCCTCGCCAGGCGGCGAGCTCGTGGTCTGTGAGCGGTCGGTTTTGTGAGTGGGTGGCGGTCATTGCGTGGTACGGATCACCCCGGGCCGGCGCCCGCGAGGCGCCGGCCGCAAGGTACGGAGCGGCTAGGCGGACTGCTTGACGGCGGAGATGTCGAGTGCGAGCTTGACCTTGTCGGCAACCAGCATGTTGCCGCTGCCGAGCGCCTGGTTGAACTTCATGCCGTAGTCGCCGCGCGAGAGCTGGCCTGTGACCTCGAGGCCGACGCGCTCGTTGCCCCACGGATCGATGTCGGTGCCCTGAAGGTCGGCGTGCAGGACGATGTCATTGGTTACGCCGTGGATCGTGAGCTTGCCGGTGATGCGGAACTCCTCGTCATCAAGCGCCTCGATGCTGGTCGACTCGAAGCGGAGCTCGGGGAACTCGGCGACGTCGAAGAAGTCGGGCGAGCGGAGGTGGTCGTCGCGCTGGGGCTCGTTGGTGTCGACCGACTGAGCGTTGACGGTGCCGTAGGCCTTCGCGCTCGAGAGATCGTCGGCGATCTCCAGCGTGCCCTCGAACTCGGTGAACTCACCGCGGACGTTGGCGATGCCCATGTGCTTGACGGCAAAGCCGACCTGTGAGTGGGCGGGGTCGACGGTCCAGGTGCCGGTGGGGAGGGCGGTGGCGGTAGTGGTGCTCATTGGTGTGGTCCTTATCTCGAAGGTTCGCCGCCGGATTCGGTGGCCGAAGTAGATTGTGCCCTCAACTATAGCACCAAGTTGATTGCATCTGCAACTGACTTTGATGCCATTGGGCTCGTGGGCTCAGCGCACTGTGGTGATCACTGGTTGCCGGTGCAACTATCTGGGTGGTATAGTTGCGACCGCAACTACGCGATGGCGGCCCAGCCCCTCGATGGCGTCGCAAACCCGGTGGATCGCGGCGTCCACGGCCGCGGATCGCAGCGGTCAACCGCCGCGACGAACCCCCCGGGCCTAATCTCGACTCTCAAACCGACAGGACGGTGACTCAGTGCGCAAGATCCAAAGCCAGGGCGTCCATCACATCACGCTCGTGGGCGCCGACCGGAAGACCTCGATCGAGTTCTGGGAGGGAGTGCTTGGGATGCCGTTCGTGTTCGAGCAGCCCAATCTCGACAACGCCGCCGAGAGCCACCTGTACTTCGACCCGGGCGACGGCCGCCTAATCACGGTATTCACCAACGAGGAGCGTGTGCCCGACCCGCGACGCACCCCCACGGACCCCGGCTGCGTCCACCATCTCGCGTTCGCCCTATCGCAGGCGACGTTCGCCCAGACGGTCGAGCGGTTGGATGAGCGGGGGATCAAGCACAGCGGAGTTAAGGACCGCGGGTTCATGGACTCGATCTACTTCACCGACCCGCTGGGGCTGCTGATCGAGTTGGCCTCCTACCGGTTCGAGCCGCCGGCAGGCCATACGCACGCAGACGTCCTGCTCGCCGCCCACCGGATTCGCGTCGAGCGGGGCGACTACAACATCGCGCCCTTGCATCTCGCGGACGCGATCGAGCAACTCGTCACCGCCTCTCGGCAATCGCTCTCGGACGACCGTGCCCCTAAGGACCCGTACACGCGCGCACGGCCGGCCGAGGTCGAAGTGCCGAATGAGTGACGCCCGTTCCCGTTACTTGCTGGGCGCGTCGCTCGGGTTGGTGTCGACGTGAACCGTCGGGTGCTCCGCGGTCACGCTGAGCAACGCCCGGTTCGACGGGGTCATCGGTAGATAGTCGAGCGCGGCGACACGTAGCCGGACGACGCTGCCGTCGCGCTGCGGATCATCGAGATACAGCGGCCGATAGGTGCGCGGGTCGACATACGCGATCAACCCGCCCGCCAGGTCGATCTTGTACAGCGAGCTGCCGCCGATTGCGAGCGTGCCGGCTACTCGGGCCTGACCGCTGGCAAGCTCCTGGCGGATTTGCGTGACGGGATCGATCGGCGTCGGAGGAGACGTGTCAGGCCGCTCGGTCATCGCGTTGTTTCCGGGGCCATATTCGAACGTGGTGGTGCCGTTGTCGCTTACCTCGCCCTCGTGTCCCGCCGTTCCCTTGATGACCCGGTTGGCGTACGGCGGGCTGGTCTCCTGCCACCATTCGGCCTCGACCTGCACGCCGTTCTGCACGCCGACGACCTTCTCGTGGAGGATCTCGTTCGCCGGCGGGGTGACCGCCGCGAGCGCGTGGTGAACGATCGCCGCGTCGGCCGTCGCCGGTCCGCCCGACCCGGCCGTGCCGCCCAGCACCACGAGCGCGATCGCGGCGGCGGCGGCCGTCACTGCGGTCATGCCAAGCGCGACCCGCATCGGCCGCCGCCTCCTCGCACGTGCGCGGGGGAGTGCGCGTGGGTGCGGGCGGCGTGGGTGCGGGCGCGGCTGAGGGTCTGTGCGCAACCCGACGGCGAGCTGCGCACGGAGCGCACCGTGCAGGCGCTCATCCTCGTCTCGCGGCTTCGCTAGCGCGGTCAGCTCGCGTTCGAGCAGTTCCAGATCAGAATCGTCATGAAGCGTCATGGGGGTACCTCCGTCGTAGCTCTTCGAGAATGCGGTGCATTCGGACCCGCACCGTGGCGGGGGCGGCGTCAACGACGGCGCCGATTTCCTCGTACGAAAGCCCGGCCCCGTACCGGAGCGCGAGCAGGTGCTGCTGCTCGGGCCGAAGGAGCCGGATCAGCGAGCGGAGCTCTTCGGCTCGCTCGCGCTCGAGGAACCGTTCTTCGGGGGTGGGGTCGGACGCGACGCGGCCGATGACTCGCGGCTCGGCGGCGCGTTGACGCTGCGCGTCGTACACCGCATTCCGCGCGATCTGAAACAACCACCCGGCGAACGGCCCCTGGCCGCGGAAGCGCCCGATCTCGGCGAGCGCGGTGGTGAACACGTGACTCGTGATGTCCTCGCACGTGGTGCCGTCCCGAATCCTCACGCGGACATAGCCGAGGACGCGCGCGAAGTAGCGGTCGTACAGCGCAAGGAACTCGCTCGGTTGCGCGCGGGCGGCAGCGACGAGGTCGGCGTCCGGATCGACGGCGTGAACGCCCGTCACGCATTCGCGCGGTAGCGCGTTCACCTCCATGACCATCCCATCCTCTCACCGTCCTCTCGGGTTGTGTACGGCCCAGGGACGGGGAAGGGCTCGATTCGTTACATCAAGGCTGGGCGCTCGCGACGCCACGAGCGATGCGCAGGGATTGTTGACTTTGGGGTGAGGGACGGAGTACGGTCGGACAGACAGTCCACGGCCGTGGGCCGGCGCGCCGTGGGGAACGTCGGGGAAAGCGGGGAGCCAGATGGGCGCGTTCTGGGTTGGGCGCCGGCGTCGAACGACGTGGCGTGGTGAGGCGGCGGTGATGATTGCTGTGACGGCGATCGCGCTGGGTGTGCCTGGTTCGGGATGGGCGGCGAGTGCATGGACCGGCCCGACCGTGATCAACAAATCGCAGCCGCCGGAGAACATCTCGTGTCCTACGGCGACGTTCTGCGCCGCGGTCGGCGCGGGCGGCTACGGGCAGACGTTCAACGGGAGCTCGTGGGGTTCGCCGACGAACATCGACCCGAGCAGCAATCCGAGTGGTCACACGCTGTTCGCCGTGTCCTGCCCGTCCGCCTCTTTCTGCATGGCGGTGGACCAGGCCGGGAACGCGGTGGCGTTTACCGGCGGCGGGTGGAGTGCACCAGTGGCAGTCGACAACACGCGCAACGCGCTGACTGCGGTGTCGTGCACATCGGCGTCGTTCTGCGTAGCGGGCGACGGCGGCGGCAACGGCTTCATCTACAACGGCAGCGCATGGTCCGCTCCGGTCACGATCAACCACGTCTCCAATCACCAGGGGGTCGGCGGGATCGCGTGCCCGGCGACGTCGTTCTGTGTCGCGGTGGGCGAGGGGGGAGACGTCGAGACCTCAACCAACGGCGGCGCCGCGTGGAGTCCGACGCCGGTGACCATCGGATCCAACAACCTCACCTCGGTCTCGTGCCCGTCGGCTTCGTTTTGCGTCGCGGTCGACACCGCCGGTAACGCCTACACGTACAACGGGACGGCCTGGAGCGGGGCCGCGCCAATCGACACGGTCAACGGGCAAATCGATGGCGGAGAGATGCGGGCGGTGTCGTGTCCGGTGTCGTCGTTCTGCGCCGCGATCGATGGCCGCGAGAGCGTGTTGACATTCAACGGCAGCACGTGGAGCGCCCCGCAGCAGTTGGAGACCGCAGCGCTGGCCTCCGGGGTGTCCTGCGCGTCGTCATCGTTCTGCGTGGCCGTGGACGGTGGCGGGAATGCCTTTATGTATGGGGCGGCTGTGGCCGCGCCGGTTCTCGGAAAGACGGCGATCGCGACCCCGGTGTCGGGTGTCGTGTTCGTCAAACCCCCACGCGGGACGGCGGTCGACGGCGGCGCGGCGGCGGGACAGGGATTCGTCCGGCTGACCGCGGCTACCCAGATTCCGATCGGCTCGGAAATCAATTCGCTGCACGGCTCGTTGAAGCTTGTAACCGCCGCGCCTAAGAAGGGCCTGACCCAGAGCGGCACTTTCCGCGGCGCGATCTTCAGGCTGACCCAGGCCGCGCGCGGAGCGAGCAAAGGACTCGCGACGCTGTCACTTGTCGAGAGCGCGTTCCAGGGTGCGCCGACTTACGGCGTGTGCACCCACAAGGGCAAGGCCGCGGACGCCTCGGCCGCGGCGGCCAGCAGCCACGTGCTGCAACTGCTCCGGGCGAGCGCGCACGGCAAGTTCCGGACCCGCGGGCGCTACAGCGCCGCGACCGTTCTCGGCACGATCTGGACGGTTGCGGACCGGTGCGATGGAACGCTCACCCATGACATCACTGACCGCGTCAGCGTCACCGACTTCGTCCGCCGCAAGACGGTCGTGCTGCATGCCGGCCAGAGCTACCTCGCGAAGGCGCCGCCGGGCCACTGATGCCCTCGGCGCCGGCCGGCCGGGGTCGAGGGTTACAGCATCTCGATGGCGCCGACCCGCTCGGCCGGGATGACCCGGCCTTGGTCGGCCTTTCGTTCGGTCGCAAAGGCCTCGTCCTCCCGGGGTTGGGCGGGAAGCGCGAAGCTCAGCAGCAGAAGTACCGGCATCGTCACCAGCTCGACGAGCAGGCAGTGGCTGATCGCGGTCACGAATCCATCGTGGCCGAGCGTGCTGAAGAAGATCGTGCCGAGCCCAGCCACCCCGAGCGCTCCTGCGAGCTGCTGCATCGCGTTGAGGACGCCCGACGCGGATCCGACCTCGTTGTCGCGGACCGACGCGAGCACGAAGTTGAACAGCGGGGAGACGATCATGCCGATGCCGATCCCGACGACGAGCTCCGGCGCGACGATCGCGAACGAGGTCGTGTCGAGGCCGTGAGCCAGGATCACCTCCCGTAGCCACCAGACGCCGGCAGCTCCGATCACGGTCGCGATCTGCAGCGTGACGCGCCCGATCCGCGGAACGAGCAGGGCACCGCCGAGCGTCGCGCCGATCGCGGTGCCGGCGGCGAATGGCGCGAGCGTCAGACCCGCGTGGATCGCGGAGAAGTGCATCCCGAACTGCATGAACAGCGTGAGCACCAGCATCGTGCCGATCATCCCCGCGAAGAACACGACGATCATCGACAGTCCCGCGGTGTACGAGCGATGGCTGAAGATGCTCGCCTCGATCAGAGGGTCGCCGCCGCGGCGACGCAGCCGCTTCGTCCACGCTGCCAGCGTGGCGAACGAGACCGCGCTCGCCGCAACCATCAGATACGTCCATGCCGGCCAGCCCGCCTCGCGGCCTTGAATCAGCGGGTACACGAGCAGGGCCATGCCGAGCGCGGCCAACGCGGTGCCGACGAGGTCCAGGCGCGGCGCACTCGTGGCCCGCACGTCAGGGATCAGCCGCGCCGCGCCGATAGCTGCGATCACGCCGAGCGGCAGATTCACGAAGAAGACCAGCCTCCAGCCGCTTCCGAGCAGGTTGGCGTCGATGAGCGCACCGCCGACGATCGGGCCAAGCACCGCCGACAGTCCGATCACGGGCCCGAAGATCGCGAACGCTGTCCCCTGTTCAGAGGGTGCAAACGCGTCACGAATGATTCCGAACCCCTGGGGGATCAGGAGCGCGGCGGCGCCGCCCTGGGCGAGTCGGCATGCAATCAGCATCTCCGGTGAGGCCGCGAAGGCGCACGCCATCGACGCGATCACGAACCCGATCGCGCCGAGCACGAACATGCGCTTGCGGCCGTAGATGTCTCCAAGCCGCCCGCCCGTTATCAGCCCGACGGCGAACGCGAGGGCGTAGCCGCCGATCACCCACTGGAGCGCTGACGTGCTGCTGTGCAAATCGGTGCGAATAGTGGGGGCGGCGACGTTGACGATCGTCCCGTCGAGCAGATCCATGCACTCGGCGGCGAGGACGAGGGCGAGGATCGCCCACTTGCGGGGGTGACTGGTTCTGATCTCGGTTGCCATCCGGTTCCTCTCTTCCGCGTACCAAGTTCGAAACAACGTTTGGAACATTGTTCGTTCAACGAACGGTGTTATACGCTACGTGGATGAGCGCGTCAAGAGGAAGTGCGAAATCCGGTTCGTCCGCCGGCGGGGCGAAATCCGGTTCGTCTGCCGGCACTGCGAAATCCGGTTCGTCCGCCGGCGGCGCGGAATCCCGTTCGTCGGCCGGCAAGCCGCTCGGCCCGTCGCCGACGGAGGCGGCTGCTGCTGCGAGCGCCGCGCTCCCGCCGCCCCCCAGGTTCCCGAGGGCGAGCAAGCGCCCGACGCGCCGGACCGCGCTGACCGTCGAGGCGATCGTGGCCGCGGCGATCGAGGTTCTCGACGAGGCCGGCGTCGTCGGCCTGTCGATGCGCCGCGTCGCGGATCAGTTGGGGACCGGGGCCGCGTCGCTGTACGCGCACGTGTCCGGCAAGGACGAGCTGCTCGAGCTTGTGTTCGACGAGCTCGTCGGGCAGGTGCCCCTTCCGGAGCCCGACCCGACGATCTGGCGCGAGCAGGTGCGCCAGATGCTCCGAGACCTGCGCTCCGCGCTGGTATCCCACCGCGATGCGGCGCTGGCGGGGCTTGGGCGGATCCCCACGACCCCGAAGGCGCTGGTCGCAGCCGAGCGGCTTGCCGCAACGTTGCGCGTAGG
>Ga0070765_100002205_pt1 | contig 12121 bp, 12 predicted proteins | sample HubBroMetageWFT5_FD_71516 | JGI IMG/M metagenome (GOLD analysis project Ga0070765, IMG submission 71516) | Warmed and freeze-thawed soil microbial communities from the Hubbard Brook experimental Forest, New Hampshire - Hubbard Brook CCASE Soil... | ecosystem: Environmental > Terrestrial > Soil... | reverse complement strand
CACCAGACCGGGACGCCCATCGACGCCGCGGCATCAAGGAAGCCGCCCGTGGCGCGGACCCAATTGCCGAAGTTCGAGCCGTTCAGTATCGCGCCGGCAACTAGCGCAATGATGGCGAACCAAATGAACGAGGCGCGAAGCATTCCGCCCGGACCAACAAATTGGGTGAATACGCCGATTGGCAGATCGCTGGACAGCAGCGGGGGGAATCCGCCCGTAACGACGACGGTCAAGGAGCGCACAATAAAGAGCATCCCCAGCGTGGTGATGAAACTGGGAATATTGAACGCCAAAGTGATGAAGCCGTTTGCGAATCCTACCACCGCGGCAATCGTCAGCCCAAGCAGCATTGCCGGTATGAAAGGCACGCCGGAATCAGTCATCAGCGCGACGGATACGGGCATGAGGGCGAACATCGAACCAACGGACAGGTCGAATTCGCCGCAGATCATCAGAACGGTGACGCCAATCGAGACCAGGCCCACCTCAGGGAGCAGCCCAAGAATACCACGAAGATTCTCGGCCGAGAGGAATACACCGTCGGACCGGGTCTCGAACACTAGGGTCAGGATAACGAGGAGCGCAATCCCTGCCAGCTCCGGCTTCTCGAGGTATATTCTGAAGAGCCTTCTCACAGTTCTGGTGTCCTGCCGCGCTGCGGCTTCTTGTTTTTGCGCGAAGACGATTATGGTTACGGCGCCTGCGCGCGTACGAACAGACGGCCCCCTCGATCGTTATCCAGATTGGCTGACTTAACGCTTGCCTTGCTTGGAAAGCGCCATGATCGCGTCGACCTGGTCCGCGGTGATAACGGCCTCGCCGGTATCAATGTCCGCCGGCGCCAAGCCTATGTTCTTTTTGAGGTAAGCCTCCATCACCGGCAAGAATCCTTGTTCGTAAGGCTGCTGGTCGATCTCGACCTGGATATAACCGGCTTTCATCATTTCGAGCACCTGCGGCACCAGATCGAAGCCGCCGAGGAGAACCTTGCCCGGCGAAATATTGCGGTCCTTAAGCACCTTGGCCACACCGGCATGCCAGAATCCCATATCGAAATAGGCTGTAGTATCGGGATGCGCATTCAGATAAGCGCCAACGCGATCCGCGACGACGGCGAGATCGGTACCCGAGTCGATCTTATCGATGGTCACCTGCCGGTCCGGGTTGGCCTTTTTGAACGCATCCAATCCATTCATCACGCCTTGGGCACGCTGCTCGGACCAGTTCTGGCCCGGCGCGCTCACTCCTACCAGGACGCGAATGGGCCCTTCCTTGGGGAAGAGCGCCGACAGACGCTTGCCGAGCGTCGTGCCGGCCGGTATAAAGTTCTGCCCGATGAAAGCTTCCCTCAGACCAAGTTCGGGGCCAGAAGTGGCGTCGACGTTGGAGGAGATGACTGTCATACCTTTTTCCCTGGCGTCCTTGAGCACCCCCACGAACGCGTTGTTGTCGACCAATGACGTGATCAAGGCGTCCGGCTTTCGGGCGACGGCCGCTTGCATATTACCGACCTGCTGTTCGATTGAGCCCTCCGTCTGCACAAAGATGAACTGACCTTTCGCTCCCACTTTGCCGCAGGCGTCTTCGAAGCCGAGCTTGACCGCCTGCCAAAACGAATTGGTCGTCGACGAATGACAAGTAAAAACGATGTTAAGCGTGTCCGCAGCTAATGCGGACCCTGCGAAGATGAATGACAGCGCCAGCGCACGGGCAGCAAACGCAAAAGAGGAACGTGAGGGGAATTTGAAGGTCACCATAGGTAACTCGTGGTCGGTCTCTTTTTGGAGATCCAAACGGGGAATTAGCGTTATCTAACCAAAGATCCATCTAGCCAGTCAAGGACGATTCCGCCTGCCAGCGACTCCCTCGTTGATCGGCGCCTCCGGCCTCCAATACCCGGAATGGAAGGCACCTTCGATGTGCATCCTTTACTCGGGCCGTTTGAGCCCTTTTGCTAAAGGATTAACAGGACGATTCAAACAGGATCTGACCTGCACATCAAGTCTCAGATCTTCCACCACGAAACTGCCCCTGGATTGACCATGGGCATCTGATCCATGGTCTCGCCAAAATGCAGGAAAAAGCTGGACTGATAAACCGTGTTGACGGCGTCGATCCGGAGCTTCTGCAAAGGATCCCCCAACAGTTTCCACATCTTCCGCTCGACCCGCTCTAGAAGTCCTTTCTTCTTGGGCGTTGCCGGTTCCGGCAGTAAAAACGGATAGTAGGTCACCTGCTCAATGCTCAACATCACGTTGAAGCGCGGATCCAGAAAATGGACGTGACCACCTTTGAGCAACTCGTAAGAGAGTGGCCGCTGCTCCATATTCCATTCCCGACCGCCTCTCTCCTCGTAGTTATTGTAGACCAACTCCAGAAGAGCGCGATGATACGACGGCGAAAGCACCATCACTCCAGTGTTGATCGCCCGATCAACGTCATCCGGTAGCCCGTAATTGCGGTAATATACTTGCGGCGTAGGGCTTTGAACGAAATCCGGCCACATCTTGTAGACGCGCTTCGGGAACACTTCAGAAAACTCGTAGGCGTCGACCGCTCCAACTTTGTTCGCCGGGACGCCTATGGCAACATCAGGAGCGTTATCATTGATCACAATGTCCGAATCAATCCAAACAACTGTCTTGTAGTCGCTTGCAAAACCCTGGCTTAGAATCAGACACTTCTGCCACGCTGGCGAACGTAGTTTGGCCCGTGACGATAAATCCAACGGGTGTTCCAGACAGATCAAATCATACCCGTATTTGTGTGCGTACGCTTGCCAGTTGGGTTGGCAATATTTCTTCCAGCACTCTACGTACATCTCCCCGATTGCGATGGTGACGATGGCCTTTGGGTTCTTCATGCGCGCGTGAGCGCGAAGCTTGCTGCAAGCGCCCCGATCTGCTCTTCATTGACTTGCCCGCACGAAGGACAACCGTTTGCCCTTTCCCGGAAAGTACCTAGTCAATTGCGGGCTGCCGCGCTTGTCGTAGACTTCGTGCGTTCAAAGCCGATTTTCCGTCCCAGCCGATTCCAAGCCGCACTAAGAGCCAGCTCGTGACCAGCGGTGCAACTCGATAGCAATTATCAACATAAAACATTTGAATCGCTATCTGCGTGTTATCTCCCATAAACCCGTCGATTTCGCCGCGATAATAACCCCGCTGGCGAAGCGCGAGTTGAACTTGTTCAACAATATGTGTGCTGAGGCTGAGGCGTATCGGCTCGGAATACACTGGGTATTCGGCACCGCGCCGATAATACGGAGTAGGCTGGTCAAATGCTATGGCAGCGACCGGGAAGCTCGCCAACGCCAGGAAGATAAGGACCAGTGTGTCACCTGAACTAGCTCTCGCCTTTGTGATTTTCATCGTTCTTCTGCTCCGTCAATGTCCGATAAACGTTCACAGGCGAATTTTCAAATCTTTCCTTCTTGTGGGGCGCTGCTTTCAGCGCCTGGAGGCGTCCCAGACGCCGCTGGGGAAGCGGGTCGGCGTATCGGCGTATCGGTGTATCGGCGTCCGGGGAAGTAAGACTGCTTTTCGGCACGGCGATAGTGACCAGGAGGTCTCGACGGAGTTGATGATGCTTGGCAAACGCCGACACGCCGACACCCCGATACGCCCATACGTTTCCCCCCATGATGGGCCGCAGAGTTTTACTTTGCGGTTGCCAGGACAAACAGTCGATGAAACGGAAATAAGACTCGCCCGTCGGCGAGCGACGGGAATTGCTGCCGGTAGCAGTCGGCCAATTCGGTCGTGAAAACCGAGCGGGTATTGTCATCCGGCAACTTCGCGAGGAACGGTCGCAATCCGGTGCTCTGATACCAAGTCACCATTTCCTCGTGCTTCTCGAGCAGATGATGGTAGACCGTTTCCCAGATCTCGACTTGTCGGCAGTATTTCGACAGAACATTGTAGTAAAATATAGGGGTCTCGACGGTTAATCGTTCGTCTGGGGGAGGAAACACACGCCATTGGGGCGAGTTGATCAGGCGCCGGTAGACCTCGGCAACCGGTTGCTGGTGGATGAATGGAATCTGAAAAGCTAGAATGCCGCCAGGGCGGAGGCGAACGCAAAGGGCCTGCAGAAGTTCAGCGTGGTCCGGCGCCCACTGGAGCGAAGCGTTCGCGAAGATAAGGTCCTGGTAGGCGGGCGGGAACCAATGGGCAAGATCTGCCTGAATCCATGTCATTTTCGGATAAGACGTGCGAGCGCGCTCGAGCATCGCAGCAGAGTTGTCGACGCCAACAATCCTGGCTCCCGGCCAGCGTTCTGCCAACAGGCGGGTGCTATTCCCCGGTCCGCAACCGAGGTCCACGGCGAGTCGGACTTCCTGAAGTTCGACTCGCCCTAAAAGATCACGGGCAGCGCGGGTGCGATAAGCCTCGAAGCGCAGATAGAGATTCGGGTTCCAATCGCTCACAGGCGCCAATTTTATCGGAATTTGGGTTAAATGAAGGGCCGGAGTAATGAGAGATCAGCCGGGCTGAGCCGTTCTTTTGCTGTCTTAGCCTGATGCCAATAGGGATACAGCAACACCGGCGAACTAGCTGAATCGAGCCCGGCCCGTTGTTCCGGCGTAAGGACCAGGTTAGCCGCAGCCAGATTGTCGGCCAACTGTGCCTCTGTGCGAGCGCCGATCACCAGGGATGTCACACCCGGCCGGCCAAGCAGGTAAGCCAGAGCGACTTGAGCTGCGGAAACCTTGCGGGCCTCCCCGATTTCCACCAGAATATCGATGATCTCATAGAGCTGCTGTTCGTTATGAATAGGGGGTTCACCCCAGTTGTTAAAATGACGGGAACCTTCCGGGCTCTGCTTGCCGCGCCGATATTTGCCGGACAAGAGCCCGCCGGCCAACGGGCTCCAAACCAAGATGCCCAAGCCCTGATCAAGCGTAATTGGAACCAGCTCATACTCCGCGTCTCTTGCCTGCAAAGAATAATAGATCTGTTGGCTGACGAAACGGATGTAACCATGGCGTTCGGAAATGCCCAGAGCTTTCATCAAATGCCATCCCGAGTAGTTAGAGGCCCCAACGTACCGAACCTTACCTGACCTCACGAGTGCATCCAACGCCTCAAGCGTTTCTTCAAGCGGCGTCTGTCCGTCCCATTCATGGAGTTGATAAAGATCGATGTGATCCGTCCGAAGCCGGCGCAGGCTTTTTTCGCACTCTCGGATCAGATGGTACCGCGAGGCGCCGCCTTCGTTCGGGCCATCGCCAACAACCATTCTGGCTTTGGTCGCAATGAGCACATTATCCCGGCGACCTTCCAAAACCTCGCCGAGAATTTCCTCCGAGACTCCGTCGGAATAACAATTGGCGGTGTCGAACAGGTTGACACCCGCCTCGAGGCAGAGATCGACCTGGTGACGCGCGGCCGCAACATCCGTGGCGCCTACCTTGCTAAAAATGTCACGGCCACCGAAAGTCATCGTACCTAAACTGAGCACAGAAATCCGAAGTCCTGATTGTCCGAGTTGACGATATTCCATGATGACACCCATACATCATCGCTGAATCATCTGCGACCGCGTCATTGAACCAAATTGAAGGACCATCCAGGATCCTTGTGCTCGCCTCCAAAAATGTTTACACTCGCCCCACGGAAATTGTTCGCAATAGTCTAATGAGGCTCTGGATAATCATCTTAATCATTGGAATAGCCGGAACTGCATTCGGTCGCCTCGGTGATACGGAGACGCAGTTGATCAAAAGGTACGGGAAACCGATTGCGGTTCGTCCTGGCGGTAAGTTTAATCCTTATTTCGACAAATGGTTGGATTTTCAGACGCAGGGAGTCTCTATTTCCTGCGGCCTTCACGCCGGCAAATGCGTGACGATTCAGTACAACCGCCAGAGAGGCTTTGTGAACGCGGAGTTCGTGGGCTTTAAAATGTTCAACGATGTAGGTTACCCGATATACACCGAAAGAAGTGCCACCTCCCTGAAATTCACCTTCCAGAAAGACTATCCTGAAATTATTAAAGCATCCCAAGAAGGCATTTCCAGGATGCGGAGAACCCTTGAACCGCCGCAAAAAAACAACCAGTAGCGGGAAACAACCCTGGAGGGGCGTTGCTCGCAACGCCCCTCCAGGGTTGTTTCCCGCTACTCCTTCAATCGTTCTAAATAATTCGTCAGTCTAACCAAGAAATCCGCTTGAGACGGAGTGATCTTGCGTCGTGCATCCGGTACCGAGAAAAATTCTCCTTTATCAATTTCCGGAAATTCTTTCATCTGCCCAGACTTCGGCGGCCATTCGAGAGTAAAGGTATTGCTATTCATTTGTGACAAATCGCAGTTTCCCGCAAACGCCCACGCATGGACGCGCTTACCTGATTTTTGCTTTATCTCGCCAAGGTATATAAACGGTTCAGCTGGACGGATGGACGTTTCTTCTAAAAACTCGCGCTTTGCCGCCTCAAGCCTGTCCTCGCCTTCATCTAGGAGTCCCTTAGGGATCGACCATGCGCCTTCATCTTTCTTGGCCCAAAATGGGCCGCCCGGATGCACGAGAAAAACTTCGAGAATGCTGCCAGACTTTCGGTACATCAATAGCCCGGCGCTTACCTGCGACACGGTGAAAATTCTAACATGGCGCTGAGCAGCTGCAACTAGTGTACCGTCTCGCAATCTCGCTTGAATCATTTGCGACAACCGGATAGAACTGGAGCCGATCTTTCCGGTAACGGGCATGAAGCCCTATGAACTTCCGCAGCGTTATAGGACTCCCGAGAGGAGTTTTTCGAGAACTCGGCAACGGAGCGCGCAAGCTTTGGGCGGGAAGTAAAGGCGTTTCTTCCGGAAGAAGGGAGCCCGTCCGCCGCCGCTTGGTCCCTGCTCTTCGGTCGGGAGTCTGGTCAGATTTCAACCGAGCCAACGCACCTCAATTTGGGAGCTCATCCATAAGCGGCGAACCGATCGATTTCAGGCAGTTGAAGATCCCGCTCGTCCTCCTATTAGCGGCTCCGTTGGCGGTCGGTGTTTGCGGGATCGTCGTCGCACATTATCATTCCCATGCGTTCACTGCCTTGGCGTCGTCTATCGGAACAAAACTTGTGAGCGCGGCCCACCGCCATTCCACCGTCCAACGAGTTAGCCTGCTCCCCGATCCCAGGCTTCTCCCGATCCAAGTCTTGCCAGATCCAGTTGTTACTCCCGGTGAAGCACAAAACATTTCCTTGGTTGAGGTAAAGAAACTGGCTTCCGGAGCAGCGCGCGTCTCGAACATCCCGACCGACGTTAAGCGTGCGGTTTATGGGGCGTACGGTTTGAGCTTGGACGAAAAGAATTATACGCTGGACCACCTGATCCCGCTCTGCCTTGGGGGCTCAAATTCAGCCAAGAATCTCTGGCCGCACAGTCGAAAAGGCTCGTTTTGGACGGTCGAGAAGAAACTTGCGCTCGAAAAGCGCGTGTATCGGTTGGTTTGCTCCGGACGCCTGCCGCTGGTCGCTGCGCGCCAAGAAGTAGCTTCGAATTGGGCCAAAGCTTATCGAAAATATGTCGACAAGACTGCTCCGCTTCCCCTTGAGCGCAGCCCTGACAAATTGTCGATATCGGGCGCACAGAGTTCCTCTAGAAATTGGCGCTAGCCCGCAAAAATCACGCAAAACCGAAGCGACGAGCTCATAGCGGGCTAGGAAGCTCTTAAGCAGACGCTCCGCGTCTGTTTAAGAGTCCGCTCTAAAATAAAGGAATCGAAACAAATTGTTTTTAAACTCTCCTCTCTAAAAAGCAGCGGAATTTTCGGCGTAGCCGGCAGGTTCCGCTGCCACAGCCTGCATCGGTTACAAATCTCTAGGGATTTGTGACCGATGCAGGCTAAGGCGTCCTGGTCCTCAAGTCGATCTTTGAAGGCTTTGCATGACGTAAGCGAAAGCTCCAGCTTTTGCCTCTTTATCATGCCAGACGGGATGTAAGCGAAAGCTCCAGCTTTTGCCTCTTCGTCATGCCAGGCGGCAAAATCTGGGGCTTTCGCTTACTTGCCCTGACCGTAGAGCCGCATCGACCCGATCCGGTTTGTTTGTCTGGGGGGACGCCAGACGAAGCTTTGAAGCTTTGCGGGGCCAGTCAGGCCGGGAGAGGTTTCGATACATTTCGGCCGTACCCTCTCGATGGATTTCTGTCTTGCTTGTCTTGACCCGGAAAATCTCTCAGGTGTGAAAGATCAAACGGTACAAAATCCGGCTCGGAGACGGTTGACCTATCCTGCATTTTGTGCTCGATGCCGCAGCTGTTCAGCACGGCCATAAGAATGTAAAAATTCGTATCCATATTTTATTTCTTCTAACCTTGAGAGCCTGAAAGAGGTGACTCCTTCGAGCCCTCGCTTTCTTGTTTCTCTCAGCATTCCGGCTCTATCGTTCCTAAGCGGACCGCGTTCCGAAATGCCCAGAAAAATCGTATGGAAACTTTAACCACGTTAACCTACTAAACCGTCTAGTCAACTCAAATATGTTATCGAAGAATTTCAATTATATAAACATCTTATTACAAAGTATTTACGTATTTTATGTACCTTTACATTGAACTGATCCGTTCGGTCGCTTTCTCGAAGCCGAAGCTCTTTAAGCTCTCCACTTGGACGACGTGAGCGAAAGCTCCAGCTTTTGCCTCTTCGCCATGCCAGACGGCAAAAGCTGGAGCTTTCGCTTTCTGCCCGGAACCATCCCAAAAAACGAAACGCAGAAAATGTCAACCGGCATTCAAAGATAAAATGCGAGACGAACGGCTCACGTTTTTGATAAAGCCAAATCCCATGCATCGGCTTCTACCACACTTTTGCACCATTCCTGCGTACCTGATCGCCGCACTTTCTCTGATTAACTCAGGCTGCGCATCGCACCCTCAAGCTGCGAGACCGCGACAAAAAGTCCTAATCGTCTCTGAACCCGCCGGTGCTAAAATCGAAATAAATGGCCAATACGTCGGCGACGCTCCCAGGAGCGTCGAGATTGAAGCTTCGAGCGACGGCCGGTTCTGGAGAGACACTATTATCAAGGCCTATCCGGCAGATACGGGCTACACCCAAGTTATAGCCTTTAACGGCAAATCGCGCTGGGCGATCAGTGACGCGATCCCTCCCCGCATTTTCTTTGACACACGATCCGCACCTGGCGCCGGGATCCCTGGCAATCAGTAATATTGACAGCGTAAGCGAAGGCTTCAGCTTTTGTCTTCGATCCGGAAACTCAGGAGCAAAAGCTGGAGCTTTCGCTTACACCGGCTCATTTCTTGCGCCTCGCCGCTTCGGACATCGCGCGATCAATCAAAAGGGTCGCAAGATGCTGGGTTCCTTCGTCGAGCTCTGCATTTGCTTTTTTAAGGCGATGCGAATCGTGACTTTTCAGCGCCGCTTCGACTTCGATAACCAAAACATCAATTTTCTTTTGATCGTCTGAGGTTATCTGGTCACCGACCAGCGTCAAGGCGCTCCGGACGGCTGGGAGTAACTCGTTGCTCTTGAGAACCGCCTCAGTCCAGACGCGTTCGGACATGTCTTCAAAAGCGTGATCCAAGGATTCGGCGATCATTTTTTCGACGGCATCGTCGGAAACATCCACTGCGCTACTCAGCTCAATAACTTTCTCTCGTCCGGTCCGGGTATCACGCGCCAGCACATGAAGGATACCGTCGGCATCGATCTCAAACTGAACACCAACTCTCGCGACCGCCTTCAGCACTGGCTCAAACTCGATATCAAAACGTCCAAGCTCCCAGTTATCCTTGGCGAGTTCGCGCTCACCCTGCAAAACGACAATCTGCATAGAGTTCTGATTGGCGACCGCATTTGTGAACATTTCGCCAGCCTTACATGGGATTGTGGAATTCCGCGGAATGAGCACGTTCATCAATCCGCCGAATGTTTCAATGCCGAGCGACAATGGAGTAACGTCAAGCAATAAGATATTCTGAACCTCTCCGGAAAGAATACCGGCTTGGATCGTTGCCCCTACCGCTACGGCTTCGTCCGGATTTTGGGTGATGTTAGGGAGGCGTTGGAAGACCTCAGCACAAAACTGCCGGACGATCGGCATGCGGGTAACGCCGCCGACGAGGATGACTTCATCGAGTGTACGAGGATCCAGCTTCGCGTCGTCAAGCGAGCGGAGACAGTGCGAGCGAGTGCGGCGGATAATCGGTCGAGCAACGGCTTCCAACTCCTGGCGTGTTAGCGTGTAGGAGAAGCTGCGATTTCCGGACAGGAATGGAATTTCGACCTGCACAACGTCTTCAGTCGACAGCCGCAATTTTGCTTCGTGCGCTGTTTCACGAATTCTGGCAAAAAACATCCTATCGTCGAGTTCCGGCCGAAGTTCGGGATAGCGGCCGATGATGCGTTCCTTCAGGAGACGGACAAGCTCACGATCGATATCGTCGCCGCCCAGCCGGGTGTTTCCGTTCGTCGACAAAACGCGGAAAATGCCCTCGTTCAGTTCGAGGATAGAGATGTCAAAGGTTCCGCCGCCGAGGTCGTAAACGGCGATTTTGGAGCGATCACGGAGTCGGTCTAAGCCGTAGGCCAGGGCGGCGGCGGTCGGCTCATTGATAATTCTTTCTATCGTGAACTCAGCCAGTTCCCCGGCCCGCTTCGTAGCTTGGCGTTGCAAGTCGTTGAAGTACGCGGGAACGGTAATCACTGCCCGATCTACCGAGCGCCCGAGGCTCGCTTCGGCATCGGCTTTGAGCTTCTTCAGAACAAGGCTGGAAACTTCTTCCGGGTTGAGCAGTCGATCGCCGATCTCCAAGAGCATGCGGCCGTTCTGGGATCTCACCGCAAAGGGAAAATCTTCCTTCTCCGACTCTCCGGGCCGGCGCCCAATAAGACGTTTCACAGAATACAACGTCCGCTCCGGCATTAATGCGCGCATCCGATTTGCAGGAGCTCCGACGATGGGATCACCGCTTTCCGGAACGTAAACCACGGACGGAGTCAGTCGCGACCCCTCGCGATCGGCAATCAGGATAGGAAAACCCGAATCCATGACACCTATCAACGAGTTGGTTGTTCCGAGGTCTATCCCAACGATGTCAGTCATAAACTGGTAAAGATTCGCTCGAGATCATACAAATCGAACCCTAAGCGAGTTCTTCCAAGCGGATTTTTCTTTCTCGCACCTGACTCAACCACTTCCGGACGAACGTCAGACCCAGCGCGATTTGCGCGAGCGGATGGCGGGACTGAACAGTACTCTTAAACCAGCTCTTATCGAGTCGGACGACCTCAGCGAGAAGACCGGACTCTCGCTGCGAAAGCTCTTTTTCCGCCCGGACCAATTTTTCGCGAAGTCCGTCGAGCCTCTGGAATGCCAGAGCGCGGAGAATGGGCGAACTGCGGGCCGAGAGAGACCCTAATTCCTGGTCGGCGATTTGCAGCACTTCGACGATCGTCCCGAATAATTCTCCCAGATCAGGCTCTATTTGGCCCCCGCCAGCATCCCCGAACTCGAGCATTAAGAGATGTTGTATTCGTGTCGCGGGATTAACGATGGTCTGAAACGCCGCATTCACCGCAATCAACTCGCCCGATCGAGCCGGATCCGAATGGAGCGATTCACATTTGCGGAAATAAGCTTCCTTGACGGTTTCTTCAGTGATCGCGGGCCGCCGCTCGAGATCAAGGAGGGCGAAGTAATCAATCATGCAGAGAAACTTTCGCCGCAGGAACAATGCGCCACGGCGTTTGGATTCGTCACCTTAAATCCTCCCTTTTGAAGATCTTCGCTGTAGTCTAGCAATGACCCACTGACAAACAGCGCACTTTTCGGATCAACAACGACGCGAACGTTATTGGACTCCACAAGAATGTCTCGGTTAGCTGGGCCATCGACAAGATCCATTTTATACTGCAACCCGGAACAACCGCCGCCAATGACCGCGACTCTGAGTGCGCCATCCGGGCGGCCCTGCCGTTGCAGCAATTGCGAAAGCTTCGCCGCAGCGCTTCCGGTAACCTTCACCAAGCGCTCATTCCCGATCTTATATTTTACTTCACTTACTGGCGTCACCCGCGAATATCGAATCTGCGCCGCTCAAAAGCAAACGCGGGCTAGCCCGCTAAAGTCACACAAAATGCCGAAGCGACGAGCTCATTGCGGGCTAGGA
>Ga0070765_100002203_pt1 | contig 12125 bp, 10 predicted proteins | sample HubBroMetageWFT5_FD_71516 | JGI IMG/M metagenome (GOLD analysis project Ga0070765, IMG submission 71516) | Warmed and freeze-thawed soil microbial communities from the Hubbard Brook experimental Forest, New Hampshire - Hubbard Brook CCASE Soil... | ecosystem: Environmental > Terrestrial > Soil... | reverse complement strand
TCAATGATATCCAGCGCTGGAACGCCGCGCGCGATAAACGGGTCGTGGTCGTCTTGCGTGGTGGTCTCTTCCGCGACGAAAATATCCTTGTATCCCAGTTGCGCTGCTTTCTTCCACACCAGGTCGTTCAGCCACTTTGGCGCGTCCGATTGGCGCAATATCTTCAGGTTGTACTGCCCGATCATGTCCGCCAGCAGCACGACTTTCACGCGCTTCAGATCGCCGGAGACCGCCATGCGCGCGGCGAGTTCGCGGCTGCCGTAGGTGTGATCATCGTCCTGGTCCCAATTCACGAAGGCTTCCTCGCCATCGAGAAACGCCATCCACACGGAATTGGGACCCTTCTTGGCGCACAGCTGGCGCGCCATTTCGATCATCATCCCGGTGGAAGACGCACTATCTTCCGCGCCGACAAAATTTTCGACGCTGCTCAGTGTGTCGTAGTGCGTCAGCAGCAAAATAACTCCCTGCCCGGTGCCGGGGGCTTTCGCGATGATGTTCTTCATCGCGATATCGCCCTTCGGCGTGGACGCGTGAAAATCGTCCTGATCCACTTCGCAGCCGGCAACTTTCAGTTGCGCGATGATGTATTCCTGCGAGCGATGCAGCCCGTCGGAAGCGGGCGGGCGCGGACCAAAGCTCACCAGTTTCGCCACATGCTCGTACGCTTTCGCGCCATCGAAGCCGCCGGTTTGGTCGGCGGGCGGCGCGACTTCCGCCAATCGCGGAGCCGCGGCCTGCGCAGGTAGGGCCGCGCCGCCTGTCGACGCAGCGGAACTCGACGATCCGGAAGACGCGGACGAAGGCGCATTCGACGCGCCGCAAGCCACCACGCCTGACAGCACCGCGACTGCCGACGCCATCCAGAATTTACTGCACATTCTGCTTACCAATTTGGCCACGCTATTGTGCCTCCCCACCCGCCACAGTCTGTGACTCTTTTTTCCGCAGCACAACGTAAGAAACCAGCACACCTACAAAATACAGCACGATCATGGGCGCCATGAACACCAGCATGGTGGTCGCATCGGGCGTCGGAGTCACAATCGCTGCCACGATGGTGATGATCAGCATCGCATAGCGAAAATTCTTCAGCAGAAATTTCGGCGTCACGATCCCGAACAGCGACAAAATGAAAATCAGCACCGGCAGCTCGAAGATCACTCCCAAGCCCACCAGGATAATGAGGATCAGCTCGAAATATTCGTTGTAATTGATCAGCGGCTTCACTGGAGAGTCCGTGGCAAAGCCCATCAGAAATCCCAAAGTGCGCGGCAGCATGATGAAATATCCAAACGCGATGCCGCAGAGAAACAAAACCATGGACGACACGATGAATCCGGAAACCGCTCGCCGCTCGTGCTTGTATAAACCCGGCGCGACGAACAGCCACACCTGGTACAGCACAAACGGCATGGCCAGTACCACGCCGAGGTACAAACCGATGTTGATGACCAGCGTCAAATACCCGGCCGGTGAAGTGAAGTATAGCTTGTCGTCAAAATGCGCCGAGCGCAGCGCCTGTTGCATCGGCGCCACCAGAATCACAATGAAATGTTTGGAGACCAGGAGCCCAATCCCCGCGCCCACCGCGATCGCCGCGGCGGAATAAATCAGGCGTTTGCGCAGATCGAGCAGGTGCTCGAAAAATGACATGCGCCCGCCCGCATCGTCTTCGGCGGGCGGTGCAATAGTGGGGTCAGGCTGGACGGGTGCGTCCATCGCTCGCTTTCTCGGGATCGGGATCCGGCTCGGCCGCTGCGGGTTCGTCAGCAGCAAGAGCTTGATCGACCTGCGCACCCTGGGGTAATTCGTGTGTTTCGAATTGCACTTGCTTCGGTTCGGGCAAATCGCGCGGCGCAAAGGAGTTCGGCGGTTCGGTGGAAACCGTTCCAGGCGCGGGCGGCTGCGGGTCTTCCGACAAGGCCCCCGGCGACGACGCACCCTCCGACGATGCGGCGGGCGTTGAGACAGGCAACGCTGGAGCGGGTGATCCGCCTCCAATAGACTGTGCGGGCGGCTGCGCCTCGCGCACGCGGCGCAATTCGGCTTCGCGCTCCAGTTCGCGCATGTGCCCTTCGAACGTGGAGCGCAGATCGCCCGTGGCGCGGCGGAATTCGCCCATCACCTTGCCCAACGTGCGGGCAAGCTCCGGCAATTTCTCCGGGCCGAACACCATCAGGGCGACGGCGAAAATGATGATCAGGTGTGGAACGCTGAACATGTGCTTTCTTGGTGCGCCACACGGCAGGGATGCGCATTTCGCCTGCATCTCCCGCGCCGTTTTTGAATCATAGAAGAGGGCCATAGGCCTGTCAAACTGCGGAAAAGTGTTGTGCTATACTTAATTGCTGGGGCTTAAGCGAGGACGCATGGAATCGACGGGGTCATCAAGGCGCGGTGTCGTTGTCCTTATAGTGGTACTAGCTGTTTCCGCGGTGCTGGGCGGCTTGTATGGGCCGTCGGTGCGCGCCACGGCCGCCGGACAGAACGACATGCAGGACTCGGTGAAGAGCTTCACGCACGTGCTCTCCGTGGTGGAGCGCAATTACGCTGAACCAGTGGATACCGACAAGGTGATCTACGACGGCGCAATCCCCGGCATGCTGCGCGTGCTGGATCCGCACTCGAATTTCTTCGACCCCAAGCAATACGCCCTCTTCAAGGAAGAACAGCAGGGAAAATACTACGGCGTGGGCATGACCGTGCAGCAGCGCGAGAACCAGACTGTCGTCCTGGCGCCGTTCGTCGGCTCGCCCGCATACAAAGCCGGCATCCGACCGGGCGATATCATTCAGAAAGTGGACGGAAAATCCTGCGACGGCCTGACCACCACTGAAGTAGCCGACATGCTGAAGGGCGCCAAAGGCACCGTGGTGCACATTTCCCTCGGCCGCGAAGGCTGGGAAAAGCCCATCGAAGTAACCGTCACGCGCGACGAAATTCCCCGCCCCGGCGTGGAATATTTTACGATGGCGAAGCCGGGAATCGGTTACGTGCGCGTTTCCACATTTAACGAGACTACTGATAGCGATCTGGCCGACGCCTTGCGCCAACTCGATGTTTCGAAGCTAGACGGCCTGATCATTGATCTGCGCAACAATGGCGGCGGCTTGCTGAATCAAGCCGTGGGCATGGCGGACATGTTCTTGGACAAGAACGAAATCGTCGTGTCGCATCGTGGCCGCGCTTCGCAGAATCGCCCCTACTATGCAATCCGCGGAAATCAGGGCATCGAGGTTCCGGTGATCGTGCTGATCAACGGCCAGAGCGCTTCCGCTTCGGAAATTGTTTCGGGAGCGATTCAGGACCACGACCGCGGCCTGATCGTCGGAGAAACCAGCTTCGGTAAGGGCCTGGTGCAGACGCAATTTCCGCTTAGTGAAGATACCGCGCTGCTGCTCACCACCGCGCGCTACTACACGCCCAGCGGCCGCCTGATCCAGCGCGATTACAAGAACGTCTCGCTCTACGATTATCATTACAATCCGCAGCCGCCCACCAAGCCCGAAGTGAAGCTCACCGACAGCGGGCGCCAGGTATTCGGCGGCGGTGGCATTACTCCGGATGACATCATCGCCGCGCCAAAGCCGGACGACTTCCAGCAAATGCTCTACCGCCGCGGCGTGTTTTATTCGCAGCAGCAGGGCGTGGGCGATTTCACGCGCTACTACCTGGGCGAAAAGCCGGACATCACCAAAGACTTCGTGGTGAACGATGCCGTCGTCACGGATTTCCGCAAATATCTGGACAAGCAGAAAATCAAATACACTGACGCGGACATTCAGGCCAACATCAACTGGCTGAAGTGGCAGATCAAGCGCGAGGTGTTCACTTCCTACTTCGGCCTGAACGACGGCTACAAAGTGGAATTGCAGGACGACGTGCAGCTGGAAAAGGCCGTCGAGCTGATCCCGCAAGCCAAGGCGCTCTACCAAAACGCGCGCAAGATCCTAGCCGACCGCCAAGCCGGCCAGCTAAGCCAGCCGCAGTAAAAAAAACGCGGCGAGGCTTACCTCGGCTGCAGTTGGGTTGCTTTCGTGGCGCCCGTTCCGCAGTCGCGGGACGGGCGTAGTTACGCTTGACCGCGCCTCGAAGTCCCGCGGCAATCCCCGCCCCGGGCTTGCCTTCCCCTCACCGCCCCTGCTCGCAAGTGGTAACTATTGCACGCAACGGCACGCTCCCGCGAAACGGGTTCGACCCGCCCCCCGCTAGACCGTATCCTTAATCCAGGCTGCACCAGTCCGCCAGAGCCCATGAGCGCCACGATACCGCTGCACAAATCGGTGGAGAGAAGTCTGCGACAAATGTCGCCGACAGGCTGGGCGCTCACTCTGGGCTGGGTGCTGCTGGTCGGCAGCTATACCGTCGCTGCCCTTACGCTGCACAACGGCCGCAGCCTCACGGCTTTCGGCGATGTGGTGCAATGCCTCGCCGCGATGTTCGCCTGCGGCGGCCTGATCCTCAACTGGCGCTCCATGGAAAAACGCACCCGCGTCTTCTGGGTGCTCCTCACCCTCGGCTGCTTCGCCTGGCTGGTGGGCCAGACCATCTGGACCTACTTCGAAGTGGACCTGCGCCAAAGCGTTCCCAATCCGTTCATCGGGGACGTGATCCTTTTCCTCCATCCCGTGCCGATGATTGGCGCGCTCGCGCTGAAGCCGCACGATAAGCGCGACGACCTGAACGTACACATCGGCTATCTGGATTTCTCGCTGTTGCTGGTCTGGTGGGTTTATCTCTATCTCTTCGTGGTAATCCCCTGGCAATACGTCGCCCCGAACGTGCTGGCGTACGGCTGGAGTTACGATCATCTCGCCGCGATTGAAAACCTCTCGCTCGCCATAGGATTTGCGGTGCTGATCACGCGGTCCCGCGGCGCCTGGAAGGAAGTGTACGCGCACCTGTTCAGCGCTTCCCTGCTCTACGCCGCCGGCTCCTACATCACCAACCGCGCCATTGACCGCATGGACTATTACACCGGCAGTCCTTTCGATTTGCCGCTGGTGGCTTCGTTCGTGTGGTACGGCACCGCCGGAATTATGGCCTATCGTCTGAAGCCGCAACGTGAGGTCTCCGCTTCGCGCGGTGACCATTCCAAGAAATGGGCTGCGCGCCTGGCCATGACCGCGGTGTTTTCCATTCCGCTGATGGCGCTTTGGTGCCTGTGGAGCACGCACAATCCGCCCGAGATGCGCAAGTTCCGCATCGGCGTCACGCAGGTGACGCTGGTGGTGGCGGCGCTGCTGATCGCCATGCGCCAGCGGCTGGTTGATCACGATCGCCTCCGGCTGCTGGAGCAGTCGCACGAATCGTTCGAGAACCTGAAGCATTTTCAAGCGCAGATGGTGCAGACCGAAAAACTCGTCTCGCTGGGACAACTGGCGGCAGGCGCGGCGCACGAAATCAATAATCCGCTGACGGGAATATTGGGCTACTCCGATCTGCTGGTGGACGATCCCACGCTCGGCGAGCGCCAGCGCGTGGTGGCGGAAAAAATTCGCACGCTTTCGCGCCGCATCAAGACGTTGGTCACCAGCCTGCTCAGCTTCGCGCGCCGCGTACCCACCGAAAAGCTAGCGCTCGATCTGAACCAGGTGATTGCTTCCGCGCTGCATCTGAGCAACCTCGATCTGCGCGGCAAACACATCCAGGTGCAGAACGAAGCCGACCCCGACCTGCCGCACATTTTCGGCGACGCCAACCAGGTGCTGCAGGTTTTTTTCAATTTGATCAGCAATGCGGTGGATGCGCTGGAGGAAGTCGGCGGCGGTAAGCTGGTAATTCGCACCTCGCACGACCAGGAAAGGCTGTTCATCGAATTCTCGGATACCGGCCCGGGCATCAAATCGCCGCAGCAAGTGTTCGATCCGTTCTTCACCACTAAACCTGTCGGCAAAGGCACCGGCCTGGGCCTGAGCATCTGCTACGGCATCGTGCAGGAGCATGGCGGCCGCATCGAGTGCTTCAACCGCCCGGAAGGCGGTGCCACGTTCGTAGTGGAGTTCCCAGTCACCGCGCTCAACCGCTATCTCGCCGACGCTCCGCTGGCCACCACTTCGCAATCCAATTAGTGCCCCAATTAATGTACATGACAGCAGCGATGCGTGCGCCCACCAGGACGCTCCGCACGCTGCACCGTGAAACATCGCCTACGGTTGCGTAGGCTTCTTTCGCGCGGGCGCCATCGCCGCCGCGCGCGCACTGCAACACTTGCCGTCTACGGCGCTGGCACGTTGATTACAGTGTTTACCATCGTCACCGACGCGTTGAGCGCGAGCGCTCGGCCGTTCAGCGTGCAGACCGCGGCGCTGCCAGGAGTGGAGAACGTGATGCCCATGGACGCGATGATGGTGCCGACCATGGTGCCGCCGCCCGCGGGATTAATCGTGGCCGCGCTGCCCACTTGCCAGAACACGTTTTTGGCTTGCGCGCCATTGATCAGCAGCACATTGCGGGGTACGCCCGCATCGCCGACCGTGAGCGAGCTGGCAGTCTGAAACACCCAGACAGCGTTGGTGTCGCCCTGTGCGTCCAACGTCAAATCGCCGCCGGTGATTAGGAACGTGCCGCCCGCGGCTTTGTAAATGCCCGGAGCCAGAGTGGAATTCGCGAGCTGCCCGGCGCCGGGATCGATGCCGCCGGGGCCGATGCGGGGTTGAGATCAAGGAACGCGATGTTGGCGTCCGACGCAGCCGCTGTGGCGATATCGAAGGTGGTGGTAGTTCCTTCCTCCAGGCACGTTCCATTCGGAGGCGGCGGAGCGGTGTCAATATTTCCGTTGACCAAGCCAACGTCGCTGCCCGTTTCCGTGTAGGTGCAGCCCACCCCGGCATCGTGGAATCCAGTGACGAGCGTGGATGCGCCGGTGGTGCCGAGGTCTCCATTGATTACAGTGTGGATCCCCTGGTTGGTTACGCCTGCACCGCCGCCAAAGGCGCCAAACGTCGCGGCCGTGCCCAGATTGGTCGGCAGCTGTTCGGTGGTCGAGCCAGTCATGAACGTCCACGGATTGGGAATCGTTCCTGCAGCCAGCGAATTACCGGATACGTCCGTCGCGGCGTTGCTGATCGTAGCAGTGTAGCTGGTGGTGGCCGTTAAGTTTGCATTCGGCGTGAACGTGGCGATGTCGCTGTTCACGTCATAGGTTACGTTTCCTGGGACAACCGCACCGCCAACTCCAGCCACGGCAAGTGTGAAAGTTCCTGGGGCGATCACCGTCCCGGGATTCATCGCTTCGCTGAATGTGGCGTTGACGGCGCCGTTCAGAGAAGCGGTGCTGCTCGCAGAGGCCGGATTCGTCAGAGTGACAGTTGGAGCGGTGGTGCTGGGCCCGGCACCGGTGGTAAAGCTCCAAACGTAGTTTGAGGCCAGCGCATTTCCCGTGAGGTCCTGCGCCGCGGTGGTGATGGTCGCGGTGTATTGCTTGGTGGCGGCAAGCGCGCTGCTGGGCGTAAGCGTGACCGTGTTGCCGGCGTAATTAACCGTTGCCGGCACGGCGGCACCGCCCGCTCCCGCGACCGCGAGACTGACCGCGCCAGTTGCAGTGAGCGCGGTTGGATCCATGGCCTTGCTGAATGTGGCGGTGAGGATCGTGTTCGTCGGGACCAAGGTTGCGGCCGATGCGGAAAGTGTGGAAACCACCGTGGGCGGCGTGGTGTTCGTACCGATTCCAGTGGTGAAATTCCACGTGTAGCTGCCTGCGATCAAATTGCCGCTGGCGCTCTGCACTGTGCGAGCAATCGCGGCGGTGAATTGCGTGCTTGGCGCGAGGTTGGCGGTAGGCGTGAATAACGCGGTATTCGCCGCGGCAACGTAGGTGACGGTTCCCGCAACCGGAACTGAGCCGGCCGTAATCTGGAGTAGGAATGCTCCGGCGGCGGTGATGGTCGCGGGATTCGTGGCCTGGTTGAAAGTCACCGCAATTTTTTGGTTCAACGGTACGGCCGTCGCGCCGCTCGCGGGATTGGTGGATGCGACTGTCGGTACTGTTCCGCTAGTGAATGTCCAAACAAAGTTCGCAAGCAACGCATTGCCAAGGGTGTCTTGCACTGCCGTGGTGACTGTCGCGGTATAGACCGTGCCGAGCGCCAGTGGCAGCGTCGGCGTGAAGGTTGACGTGGTTCCGGCGCCGGCGACTGTGCCGGGGACCCCGATTCCGCCAGGAGACGTCAGCGTAAAGGCGGTGGAAGTGATCCTCGAATGATTCATCGCTTTATTGAACGTCACGCTGACTGCCTGCGCGAGTGGCACGTTCATTGCCCCGCGCGCCGGCGTGGTGGAAACCACGGTGGGATTCGGCGGCAGTGATGTTTGTCCCGAGCATCCGACGATCACGCCGCAAGCAAAAAGTGCCAGAATCCAGAACGTGCGAAGCGTCTGCTGAGTCATGGAATTCTCCTCTTCATCTTCGTTGCTACGGAGCAACACCGTCGCATGCTGGCGCTGGTGCTGGTGCGAAGACCTAATCTTGAATTTGGGACTGCAAAAAAGCTCACGCGGAAGAGACTCTGTGCACAAACGATGCCAAAGGTGAGTGCGGGATTTTGGTGTTGAGGCGCGAGGATGCGCCTCAGGCTAAACCCTTTACTGCATGGAAGAACGCAAGAGGTCGTGCATTCCGTACCGGCGCACCGTCCTGTTGCGCGGGCTCGTGTCAAATGGGGAAAGAAATCGTGCCATTTTTGGATGCGGCTTGGGAACTGCACTTGACGCGGCGCGGCGGCGGATGATACCACTACGGCAGTTAACCCAGCAGTTTACGCCAGTACGTTTCGCTGAGCTGTCGCAGCCTTGGGAGGCTTCGGATGCGCGTCACCCTGATGATTCTGAGTTTGGCTTGTATCGTCTCGCTCGTCCGCGCGCAGGTCCCAGCGGACGCGCCCACCGATGAAAAAGCGCAGAAGACGTACAAGAGCGCGCAGCAATTCGTGCATGAAGGCATGGTCCCCGCCGCTCTGGAGGCCTACAAGAAAGCGGACAAGCAGGACGGCGGCCATTGCCGCGGCTGCCAGAAGCAGATGATCAAGTACGGAGCGGAATACGGCGACTGGAAGAGCGCGGAACTGGCCGCCCAAGAGATGGTGGCCGAAGCGCAGGGCGACCGCGATACGGCGTTGGCACATTACGAATTCGCGGTGGTCCTGGTCAGCGAAGGCGTACAAAAGCACAAGGACGAAATTTTCACGCGCGCGCACGAGGAACTCGGCAAAGCGCTGGCAGCTTCCGCGAATTTCCCGGACGCCATATTTCTGGATGGCAAGACGCTGGCGCAGTTGCACCAGGATGACACCGCGAAAGCGCGGTTCGCGCAGTACGTGAAGATGCGCAGCGCGGATAATCCCAATTACCAGCGCGCGCTGCGTTATATCAGCAATCCGGAGCTGGCGCGCGCCAAAATGGCGCCGGCCTTTTCGGTGACCACTCTCGACGGCCAGCACATTTCCATGGACGGCTTGCAGGGCAAGGTCGTGCTGCTGGATTTCTGGGCCACTTGGTGCGAACCTTGCCGCGAGGCGCTTCCACATCTGCGCGAGGTCGCCAAGAAATTTCAGGGCCAGCCGCTGGTGGTGGTGAGCGTGAGTCTGGATGACAACGAACAGCGGTGGAAAGATTTCGTCGCCAAGAACGGCATGACCTGGGCGCAATATCGCGACGGAGGTTTTACCGGCTCCATCTCAAAGCTGTTCGGCGTCACTGCTATTCCGCATACCTTCACGATTGACGCCGAAGGCGTGCTGCAAGACGAGCACATCGGCGACGCCTCCATCGAAGGCAAGTTGAAAAAACTACTGGCCCAAGCGCGGGAATTGCAGGCAAAGCCCGAGCCACCGCCGGCAGATACCGCCGCCGCGAAGTAAGCGCCGTTGCAACTTGTTGCGCGTCTTCGCTCAACTACATTACCTGACAACAACGCCTCCGCGCGAAAGGGTCAACCAACCGTCAATGAGTGCCATCCAGTAATGATGACAAGGATCCCCCAGCGGCTTTTTCCCCTAGGACTAGTGTTCGTCCTCGCAGTGTCTACCGGGCACGCGACAATGACAGTCGCGCTGAAAACAATATCCGTTGGCCGTACGCTTGGGGGCCATGTTTATGTAGGGAAGACGAATGAACCTGCAGACGACGTCACGGTTGACCTCTGCACCTCCGACTGGAACACTGTCCTCGCTTCAACAAAAACAGATGAGAAAGGGTACTTTTTGTTAGAAAAGCCAACGAATGAAAAACTGTTCCACATTCGGGTGTCAGCGCCCGGAATGGATATTTATGAACTTCGAGTTCGTATCAAGAAGCACGCGGCACAGGAACTGACGATCCATCTCACTGTCGCCACCTAGGCAACAGACCGTCAGTGCGGAGCCCTCGCTGGCCGGCGTGTCACAGACATCGGAGTCGTCTTATGAGTGAAAACCGATTAACGATCGCTCTGGCGATCGCGCTGCTTGGAATTCGCGGCGCGGCCGGGCAGACGACCCAACCGCAAAACGTTCCAAAAGTTGTCGCGCTCTGCGACATCCTCAGAGACCCGTTACAATTCGACAAGAAAGAGGTCGTCACCAGCGGCGTCGAGGGAAACTCCTTTCATCAATCGCAGTTCTTCGACCCCGAATGTTCATTGCCAAAACATGGCGGAGTAATACGCATACGGTTCGACGATTCTTACAAGCTTGGCCAGCCCGAGGACAAAAAACTTCAAAAAATGCTCCGCACCGAAGGAGCGGTGCACGTCGAGGTGCGTGGATATTTCGTTTCGACCGGAGGTCCGTTCGGACCCGAAACTTCGCCATACGAGTATTTGGTGCTGCAGGTACTTGCTGTACAAAAACTATCCAGCGAATACAGGCAGCGTTACTCGATCGGAACTGGGGAGACGAACCCAAACAAAGAATAGAGCCAAGCCTCGATCCCGCCGCAGCGACATCTCAAGCGATCCAGATACGCTGAGTGCGCGGCTTACGCCGCGAATTGCTCCGACATCTTTATGGGTGCTTTTCCATCCAGCGGCCTAGGACTGCGGCGGCGTGTTCGCACAACGCGCGATCTTCCGCGCTGAACGCGGCCGGGAAGTGGCTGTCAATATCCAGCTCGCCGACAACTTTCTTCTCGACGAACACCGGCACCACGATTTCGGATTTGGTTTCAAGCGAACAGGCCAGATAACGCGAATCCGCGTTCACATCGTCCACAATAATAGTCTTGCCAGTGGAAGCTGCCGCGCCGCAGATGCCCTGATTCAGCGGAATGCGCGTGTGCGGGGTCATCGTGCCGCGAAAAGGACCAAGCACCAGAACATCCTGCGGGCCGTCCTTTTCCAGCATATAAAATCCCACCCAGTTGTAACGTAGCATTTTCTGGTGCAGAAGTTTGGTGATGCCCTCCATCAATTGCTGCGCGGAAGTCGCGCCGTCAGCCAAGGCATTCAGTTCGTTGGCTACTTCGCGGAAACTTATAATGGCATCAGGCATAGGCACGGATACTAACGCGATTTTTCAAATCCGGCCACTGCCTCGGTCGGGTTACGCGCGTCTGGTGCGGTTTCCGTACTAGCGTTCAATCATTTCTTCCATTACTCTCGCCGCGGTTTCCTGTGCGGAGCTGGGCGAACCGGACGGAATCGTGTCCCGCTGGCCTTCGGCCAAGTCCGCCAGCAGCAGCCGCAAATTCCCTTCGTTGGTGGCGTAAGACATACCCGTATCCATATCCAGAACTTTCGAGCGGATCAGCTTTTCGATTTCGATGTCGAAGCACTGCATGCCCTCGCCGGCGGCGTCGCGCATGGCGTCGAGCAGCGACTTCCCTTCCGACTCGCCTCGTTGCACGTATTCGCGCGTACGCAGCGTGGATTTCAAAATCTCGAACACCGCGACGCGCCCCGTGCCGTCTGGCTTCGGAATCAGGCGCTGCGAAATAATGTAGCGGAACGACTTCGCCAGGCGGCCGCGAATCGCTGGCTGGTCGGACGAAGAAAATACGCCTACGATGCGCTCGATGGTTTTCGATGCGTCAATGGTGTGCAACGTGGAATACACCATGTGCCCGGTTTCGGCCGCTTCCAGCGCCACTTCGATGGTTTCCTTGTCGCGCATTTCGCCCACCAGGATCAATTTCGGCGCCTGCCGCAA
>Ga0070765_100002202_pt1 | contig 12127 bp, 11 predicted proteins | sample HubBroMetageWFT5_FD_71516 | JGI IMG/M metagenome (GOLD analysis project Ga0070765, IMG submission 71516) | Warmed and freeze-thawed soil microbial communities from the Hubbard Brook experimental Forest, New Hampshire - Hubbard Brook CCASE Soil... | ecosystem: Environmental > Terrestrial > Soil... | reverse complement strand
TTTGATGCCTATCTCAATTACCTCAAGCGGCGCGGCCAACTCCCCACCCGGAAGGCCTACATTTTTCAGCACGCCGCCCACTACAAGATGGCAGATGGAAAGACGTTACTGGCTTCCTACCATCCCTCCAACCAGAACACCCAGACCGGAAAACTGACCCGGCCGATGTTCGTTAAGATTTTTAAAGAGGCGGCCAGAATTGCCGATGAGTAAATAGAGGCGGCGGCCGCCGGGGCCGGAACGCGTACCCACCCCAACGCAGGGGACACAGATTAAGAAACGGGTCGCAATCTGGGGCGGACGCCGCCGATGTTCTGTCTGAATGCACGAGCGAGGAGGCTCGCGAGTGCACTGGAATCCTGCACTAGAATCCTATAAAGACCGGTTCGGGCTCGAGCCGTATGCCCCAGATCTCGTCCACTCGCTGCTGAATGGAATCCTTCAAAGCCAGGACATCCGCCGCCGTTGCGCCCCCGCGATTTACAATCGCGAGCGCGTGCTTGCGGGAAATGCCGACCGGCCCGTTGCCATATCCACGGCTGAAACCCGAGTGCTCCACCAGCCACGCGGCCGAAACTTTTTTCTGCGCATCGAGCGCAGGGTAGCTCGGAATCTGCAGATTCTTGGCGGCGGCTCGCGTGGTCAGCGCTTGATATTGCTCCGCGGAGAGGATGGGATTCTTGAAAAAAGATCCGGCGCTGCGACAATCATCGTCACCCGCGCTGATGAGCATTCCTTTTCCCGCTCTGATTTTTCGCACCGCATCTCGAGTCTCGGCCAGGGTCGGCTTCACGCTCCATCCGGCGAAATATCTCTTAAGATCGGCGTAGGCGATGTACGCGTCGCCGCCGTGCTTCAACGTATAATTCACTTGCACAATGATATATCGCCCGCGCTCCGTAGTATTGAAAATGCTGGTGCGATAGCTGAAGCCACAGGCCTCCTTGCCGAGTTCGTCCAGTTGTCCGTCCTTGAGGTCGAGCGCCACCACGGAATCAATCGTGTTCGAAACCTCCTGCCCATAAGCCCCAACGTTCTGCACCGGAGTTCCCGCCACGTTTCCGGGGATGCCGCTCAGGCATTCGATGCCGGCACAATTGTGAGCTACTACGAGGCCCACGAATTTGTCCCAGTCTTCCCCCGCGCCAGCTTCGAACACGACTTCGTCATGACCGTGGCGATGATTGATTCCGGTAATTCCGACTTTGAGCGCGAGGCCGGGCCAGCCCGCGTCGGAGATGACGAGGTTGCTGCCGCCGCCGAGCACGAACAACGGAAGATTTTTTGATTGCGAGAATGCGACGGCTTCGGATACTTCGGAGACGGTTTGCGCCTCAATGAAATAGCGAGCTGGGCCTCCGACCTTGAGTGTGGTGAGTGGCGCCAGCGCCACGTTTTCGGTGATGAGCATTGGGGTTATCACCACTATATACGAACAAAAAAAGGTTTTACGGGTCCCGCATTAGGTTGGTGCACGCGGGGTTCGGCTCGATGCCAGTCTGCAACGTGAGACTTCTGATAGGCTATTAAAAGCTTCTTAAGGAGATGAAATGTATCCAGAGATTATGGTAATTCCAATGCGCGAAGAGCTCACCCGCATGGGAGTTCAAGAGCTGCGCTCTGCGCAGGAAGTCGATGGCGCTATTGTCAGCCAACCCGGGACGACCATGGTAATTGTAAATTCGATCTGCGGCTGCGCGGCGGGGCGTATGCGGCCGGCGGTTCGCCTTGCATTACAGAATTCTGTGCGCCCGGACAAAATGTTTACAGTGTTTGCGGGACAGGACTCGGAGGCTACGGAGCGTGCTCGCAGCTACTTTACCGGGTATCCGCCGTCATCGCCCTCGATTGCGCTCTTTCGCGATGGGAAACTGGTTTACATGATGCAACGCAGTGACATTGAACATCGCGAAGCAGCGGACATCGCGACGGAGCTCAAGAAGACGTTCGACAAGTTCTGCGCAGTTCCGGCGAGTAAGTAGTCGAGCGTTGCGCGAGAACTGCAGATCCCTCGCTTTGCTCGGGATGACGACACAACTGTATTTCTCAGAAATGCTCCCTTAAGCCAGCGAAAGTTTCCACGATCAGCAAACGGGTTGGCGGTTCAGCCTGCGCCATTTCTTCGTGCTCAAGAATCCAAGTCTGACCGTGCGGGACGAAGACGGCATTGAGTCCCGCTGCCAGGGCGGGGTTGATATCGGACTTCGGACTATTGCCCACCATCCAGGTGGAATCGATAGGCAGGTCGTACTTTGCCGCAATGGTGCGATAGGTGGCCACATCTTTCTCGGCAACAATCTCCACCACCGAGAAATAATCCTTCAGGCCGGAGCGCTCGACTTTGCCGGATTGTTCGGTGATCGCGCCTTTGGTCAGCAGCATCAGATGATGGCGCTGGGATAAATACTGAAGGGTCTCGGGAACGCCGCGCAAAATCTCAACCGGGTGGTCGGCGATGGTGTGGGCGAATCCGCTGATGGTCTCGTGCAGGGCGGGGGTAAGTGGCTCGACCGCCAGGCGCTCGAAAGTTCGCACCAGGGCGTGGCTGAAACTATGCAGCCCATATCCGTGACTGACGATGCATTCGCGCTCAACGTCGTTCAAGACCTGACGCACTTGCTGCGGCGAGTATTCGTGATGGTTCAGAAACGAAATGAAATTCGCAATGGCGCGTTCGAAATAAATGTTGTTTTCCCAGAGCGTGTCATCGGCATCGATGAGCAGCGTTTGCGGACGGGTGAAATTAGAACTCAGAGTCATAACGGTGCACTAATGTCAGTGTTGATTCGCGGCAGGTAAAACGATTAAGTGCGGAATCCTCTGTTAGAATACAACATTCATGTTCCTGACACCGGGCCCCTGGTTTTCACTGCTGATTATTTTCCTTATGCTTACCCTTCCCAATATTATTTCAGCACAGAAAGGGCATAAGCCGATGACGGGCTCCGCCGCAAAAGGGGCAGAGTCGGCTGGGATGCAGGTTGTTCCTGACCTGGACCAGCGGCTCGCCAAATTTCGCCGGGTGGAAATGCCGTTCCACTCAGCCGATCTCAGCGCGCGTGAAGTGAAGATGGTGGGCAAGCTAGTGGATGCTTCGCGCTATCTCGAAGAAATCTTCTGGCGGCAGATCGATCCCGATGGTTTGACGCTGTATGAGTCGCTGGCCGGCAGCAAGAATCCCAGGGATGAGATGCTGCGGCGCTACCTGTGGATCAATGCCTCGCGCTTCGATCTTCTCGACGATAACAAACCTTTCGTGGGCACGGCTCCGATCCCGCCAGGACGAGGCTTTTATCCGCAAAACCTCACTCGCGATCAGGTCGAGCAGTATGTAAAAGCGCATCCCGAAAAAAAGGATGAGATTTACAATTCGTTCACCGTGGTGCGCTGGCACGGCGACCAGCTTGAAGGTCTTCCATACCACGTTGCATATCGTTCCTTTCTCGAGCCCGCGGCGAAGGATCTGCGCGAGGCTGCCGGCTTGAGCGATGATCCTGCGTTTGCGAATTTTCTGCGCCTGCGCGCGGACGCGCTCCTTACCGACGATTATTTCAAGAGTAATCTCGCGTGGCTCGATTTGAAGAATCCGAAATTCGATATAGCGTTTGCGCCCGACGAAACTTACGACGACGGTTTGCTGGGCGTGAAAGCGACCTACGGCGCCGCGGTCATGATCCGCAATTCGCAGGAGAGCCGCAAGCTTGAGGTCTTCCAGAAGTATGTGGGCGATATTCAGGATGCGCTTCCGCTTGCAGCCGAGGATCGGCCATCCAAGCACGGTCTCGAGACTCCGATGGAAGTCATGGATACACCGTTCCGCGCAGGCGATCTGACCCACGGATATCAAGCTGTCGCCGACAATCTGCCGAACGATCCGCGGGTGCACGAACAAAAGGGAAGTAAGAAACTCTTTTTCAAGAACTTCATGGATGCGCGCGTGAATTACGTGGTTCTGCCGGTGGCGCAGCATGTAATGTTGCCGGCGCAAGCGGCCAAGGCATCCGGCGAGGGCTATCTTCTGGGGACGATTCTGCATGAGATGGCGCACGGGTTGGGGCCAGCGTTTGCGCGAACTGCAACCGGCAAGGTGGATATTCGCGAATCCATTGGGCCGATCTATAGCGGGCTGGAAGAAGCCAAGGCGGACGTGGTCGGAATGTTTGGTTTGAAGTGGTTAGTCGACCACGACGTGCTGCCCAAGAACAAGCTGGAAGAATATTACTCATCGTATGTCGCGGGAGTTTTCCGGACGGTTCGCTTTGGCATCGCCGAGGCTCACGGGCGGGCGGAAATGATGGAGTTCAACTATCTTTCCGAGCGGGGCGCGATCACGCATGAATCTTCGGGCCGGTACGCGATCGACTATGGGCGCATGCCCGGAGCCATGAATGACCTGGCGAAGGAATTGTTGGAGATCGAAGCCACCGGCGACCGCGCCCGGGCGGAGAACTGGTTTAAGAAATACGGGACGATGCCGGCCGAATTACAGGTATCCCTCAAGTCTGCGGCCAGTGTGCCGGTGGATATTGATCCGGTGTTTTCGTTTAAGAGGAGCTTCTAGCCGCTAGCTCAAGACCTCCATGTCGGAAAACTCGGTTCGAGCTAGCGTTTCAGACAGTGCGCTTTCAGATTCAGTCCGGCACGGGGACCCGAAGTCCTGTTTGCGACACAGTGCTAATATCTCACGAAAAAGAAACGTGAGGTGTGTCCATGGCGCTGTTTCGAGAAATTCGCGATATTCTTCGGGTTAATCTGAAACTCACAACAAGCTTCGTCACCGCTGCCTTGTTCGCCATCACTTTTGTCAGCCTTCTGATCGTTTGGCACGATGGCACTGCGCTCCTGGGAGCGTTGGTCGGCACAGCGTTGGGATGGGCAAGCGGGATACTCCTGGCGCCTTATCAGGAGGAGGAAAAGCGGTTCCAGCGCCTATCCAAAGGCATCGCAGGTTTCCTCAGCGGATATGCGGTGGGAAAACTTGATCGCGTCTTTGACTTGCTGATGGACAGAACGGGAGGCCAGCCGATTATTCTTGATCCTCACGTGCTACGAACCTTCTGGATGGCTCTGGCTTGTTTTCTCGTGGCAGGAATTACAGTGTTTGTAGCCAGGACCTACTGGCAGGCGGTCGAAGAATAAGGAGTCATCGACCCTGCCCCAAGCGATTGCAGCTGCCACTGAGGGCTGACTGCTAAGCGGCAAAATCGACTCGGGACTCTTGCGGAATGATTCCGGCCTTGTGGCCCATGTCGAGCAGGCGGCGTACGGCTTCGCGGCCGTCGGGGCCGTAGTCGAGGGTGCGCTCGTTGACGTACATGCCGACGAACTTGTCGGCGAGTTGGGAGTCGAGGTCGCGCGCGAACTGCATGGCGTAGGATAGCGCTTCCTCGCGATGATCGAGCGCGTACTGAATGCTGTCGCGCAACGCGGTCCCAACGCTGGCCATCAGTTCTGATCCGAGACTGCGGCGGATGGCATTGCCTCCCAAGGGCAACGGAAGTCCGGTGACTTTCTGCCACCACTTGCCGAGGTCGACGATGCGATGCAGTCCGGATTTGTCGTAGGTCAACTGGCCTTCGTGAATGATGAGGCCGGCCTCTTGCCTGCCATCGAGCACTTGCGGGATGATTTGGCCGAAGGGAACGACGTCGGTTTCGATCCCGGGAGCGAACAGTTTGAGAACCAGGTATGCAGTGGTCAATGTGCCGGGAACGGCAATTCGCTTTTGCTTGATATCGCTGAGTGAGTATGCGCGTGGGGCCACGATCATAGGGCCGTAGCCATCGCCCACACTGCCGCCGCTGGGCAGCAGAGCGTAGTGATCCTGAATGTAGGGATAAGCGTGAAACGAAATCGCAGTGACGTCGTAGACGCCTTCCATGGCTCTGCGGTTCAGGGTTTCGATGTCGCAAAGAGTGTGAGTAAACCGCAGGCCTGGTACACGAACCTTGCTGGTGGCGAGTCCGTAAAACATGAAGGCATCGTCGGAGTCGGGACTGTGAGCGACGGTGATCTCACGTTTGCCTTCGGTGATCGGAGTGGGCGCGTGTTCGGAAGTGGCGGTGAGAGTCATGGGTGAACCTTATGAAAACGCCGCCAGCCGCTGGCCAGCGCGGCGGCGGACATAATCTTGATGATCTCGGCGAAGACAAACCAGTAGAGGCCGAAGCGAATGGCTTGAGCGAAAGAGTGAGTGAGGATGGCCAGCCAGCCGAGGCCGCCCGCAAATAAAACAATCTCGGCCAAAAGCGCAGCCGCAGCCGCGTGCGCGAAACTCTTTCTTGCACTCTGGTAGAAAACCCATCCGGCGATGGCGGCGACGAATGGATAGGCCAGCAGAAATCCACCCGTAGGCCCGAGCAACTGAGCCAGACCGCCGGGGCCCGTAGGACTGAACACCGGCAAACCCATGAGTCCTTCCGCGAGATAAAGAACGAGCGCCGCGAAGCCGCGACGGCCGCCCAGAGTGAGGCCGACCAGGAGCACGCCGAAATTCTGCAGCGTCAGCGGTACAGGGGTAAAGGGCAGCGGCAGCACGACGCGGGCGCACAGGGCTACAAACAGGCTGGCGCTAATCACAATTACGATCTGTCGCGCACCGTGGAGAACGCGATCTTGACTGCCGAGAATCTCGGTAGCTGATTTGGTCATGGCTGCGGTTGTTCTCCGTTCTTTAGAGTAGAGACGTAGCTGGCTACGTCTCTACAGTCTAAGAAAACTACACTAGAGGCTGTCCACTTCGCGATGCGCGCCGCTTTTTCTTAATGCAGCCGAGGCCTTCAGGTGGCGGCGCACCCGAAGATAAGCTGCGATGCCCGCCCACAGCACGGCTCCGCCGCTGCAGGCGAGAATCAGGAATAACCATATCATCCGCACGATATCTTAGGATATCAAAACGTAGAGGCACGTGCCGGTCGCGGGGATATCATCTGGCCGCCATAGCGTGCTCTACTTCGTAGGCGGTGTGGGGGAGTTCCTCGGTCAACTCGATCAGCTTGCCGCTGGCGCCCACGTAATACATGTCTTCGATTCGCACTCCCAGCTTTTCCTCCGGAATGTAAATGCCGGGCTCGATGGTGAAGACCATTCCTGGAGCGAGCGGGACGTCGTAGTCGCCGGAATCGTGAACGTCGAGGCCGACGAAGTGGCCGAGGCCGTGAATGAAGTATTTGCCGAGAGGCTCGCCGTGCAGGTCTTTGCCATGCGAGTTGATGTAGTCGTAGGCGACGTTGTGGATGGAATTGGGCTGATCGCGGCGCAGGTGGGATTTTCCGGATTGAAATGCGGCGATGGCGGCGCGCTGTGCTCCCAGAACAATGTCGTAAATCTCGCGTTGACGAGCGGTGAACTTTCCGCTGGCCGGCAGGGTGCGGGTGATGTCCGAGGCATAGAGCGAGTACTCCCCGGCGGCGTCGATCACGACCAAATCTCCCGCCTGAATTGGGCCCGAATCGTCAGAATAGTGGAGCACGGTGGAATTGAATCCGGCGCCGACGATGGGAGCGTACGCTGGACGCTCGCAACCGCGCTTGCCCCACTCGTACTGCATGAGCGCGGAAATTTCGCGTTCGTTCATGCCCGGCTTCATCGCGCGCATGGCTGCGAAATGCGCTGCGATGGAGGCATTGACGGCTTTGCGGATGCGATCCATTTCTCCCGCGTCTTTGTAGGTGCGCAGCCCGGCCAGCAGCGGACGAATATCCTGATAGGAGGCTCCCAAGGGAAATGCGTTGGCACGGCTCAGCCAATCCAGCGGGGTTTTAGAATTAGAAATCTCACCGGCGGCGGGAACGTCGGTATAAATCGCCGCCCTGGGCTGCGGTAGAATGCGAACGAGTTCCTCGCGCATGCTGTCGAGCACTTCAACGTGGTCGAATCCGGTGATGCGGGCGGCGTCGGGATTCTCCGGTCCAAGCTTGGGCCCAGTCCATTTTTCTGCTGCGTAGTTGTGGGCGGGAAGGAAGAGAATCTCGGTATAAGTACGCGCCGGGTCTTTGCTCGTAGCCTCGATTGCAGGAGCAATCAGCAGGGCCGCACCGGGTTCGGCCCAGCCCGAAAGATAAAAGAAATCGCTGTCGGGACGGTATCCATAAATCGCATTTGGACCTTCGGATTCGGTAGGCGCAAACAGCAAGACCACGCCTCCGTTGGTTTTACTGGCCAGAGCTTGCCGCCGCGCGTGGTAGTCGGCATTCGGTTGGCGATCCAGAGCCGAGCCAAGTTGAGCGAGAATCAGAATGTCGAAGAGGACAGCAAAGACGAAGAGCTTGCGCATTGAGTTCCTCGAGTTGGCTTCAAACCCCGACCGGAAATGGTTTGGTATGGGTCTCCGCGCTGAGAGAGATGCCAGCGAAGCGTCCCTGCAGCAGAGACATTAATCCGGTATACCAGTATCCCACCACAAACAGAATCAGGAATGGAACGGTGATGTAATTTTCGTTGTCGATCGCGTAATACACGGTGATCGCGAAGTAGCAGCCGATCAGTAATTCGACCCACGGAACCCAGCCCAAACCGCGGCGATATTTGTTGGCGCGCACTTTGTCCTTTTTCGACTCCACGTGATACTTCGGAGTGCGGGCGAAGTCGGACTGTTTTCCCAGCAACGCTTCCAGCACAGCGCGCGTGTTGGTGACGGTGAGGCCAATGCCCAAAGCCATCAGGAAGGGAAGATAAAGCAGAGCGCTATACCACCTGCCGGGAAATAACTCGCGCTGCGAGACCAGGTAAAAACTCGAAATCGAAAAAGTCGACGCCATGAACAGGGGCAGGTCAATGTACAGCATTTGAAACCAGCCCTGGTAGAAGCGAATGATCATGGCTGGCAAAAGCAGCACCGAGAGCACAATCATCAGCGGATAACTGAGATTCGCGGTCAGGTGATACCAGGCTTCGAGCTTTACGTGAAATCTTTGATCGCTCTTGAGCACCTGCGGCAAAATCTTCTTGCTGGTCTGGATCAATCCCTTGGCCCAACGAGCCTGCTGGGTCTTAAACGCGGTCATCTCAACTGGCAGTTCTGCCGGGCATTCCACGTCCTGAAGATAAACAAATTTCCAGCCTTTGAGTTGCGCCCGGTAGGAGAGATCGGTGTCTTCGGTCAGAGTGTCGTGCTGCCAGCCGCCGGCGTCGTCGATCGCGCTGCGCCGCCACATTCCCGCGGTTCCGTTGAAGTTGAAAAAGACGTTGCTGCGAGCCCGGCCGGAGTGCTCGAGCACGAAATGTCCGTCCAGCAAAATGGCTTCCACCTCGGTAAGGAACGAGTAGTGACGGTTGATATGAGTCCAGCGGGTTTGCACCATTCCAACCTTGGGATCGGTGAAGTGATGAATGACACGCTGTAGAAAATCTTCCGGCGGAACGAAGTCCGCGTCGAAGATGGCGACGAACTCGCCTCGGGCCGTCTTCAGACCTTCCGTCAGCGCGCCCGCCTTGAATCCTTCGCGATTGGAACGATGATGGTAGCTTATGGGAAATCCCTTGGCGGCATAGTGATTGACTAGCCCGCGGGCCACCGCGACGGTTTCATCGGTCGAGTCATCGAGCACCTGGATGTCGAGTTTCTCCAACGGATAGTGCAAGCGGCAAATGGCATCGAGCAGCCGCTCGACCACGAACTGCTCGTTGAAGATCGGGAGCTGAATGGTGACGCGCGGCAGGTCCGGAAACTTTGCGAGCGGTTCGGTCGTGCGGTTCTTTTTGTTTTTGTAGTAAAGGTAAACCAGAACGTAGCGATGCGCGCCATACGATGCCAGCAGGATCAACACGATGAAATAAGGAATCAACAACGCTGTGTCAAAAGCGTTGGGACGATATAAACCTTGAAACGTCTGATCGAGAAAATGCTGCCGGATGTACTGTCCGATGCCCTTCGGCGCGACGAATATGGCTAGCAGTTGGGAGGGAAAGAGCATGCTGTGCTTGCTGGGGCTTCTCAGTGACTCGCAGCGAGCCTATCTGAAACCTTTATTCTACCTCATCCAAGGTTCCGTAATCGGAGAAGGCGGGCCGTAATTAGCATATGATCAGCGCTGAGTCGACAATTCAATTGAACTTTGACGGGGTTCTTGGATTCCTAGACGGGCTCGATCTAATTAAGGAAGTATGTCCGATACAGCGTATCCCTCTGCACTGGCTTGAACCCCGCGTCGCGAATGATTCGCCGTAACTCTTCTTCGGTCGTGCAGTTGGTCACGCCCGCAGCTCGCACTACGTTCTCTTCGAGCATGACCGAGCCGACGTCGTTGCCGCCGAACTGCAGGCCGAGTTGGCAGACTTTCAGTCCTTGCGTCACCCAGCTGGATTGGACGTTTAAGAAATTTGAGAGATAGAGGCGGGAGATCGCCAGCACTTTCAAATATTCGACCGCGGTGGCTTCGTCCCAGTGGCGTCCGCCTAACGCAGTATGCTGTGGTTGAAAGCTCCAGGGAATGAATGCCGTAAAGCCGCCGGTCTCCTCCTGCAATTCGTAGAGTCGCTGAAAATGATTCACGCGGTTTTCATAGTTCTCGCCGACGCCGAACATCATAGTTGCGGTGGTTCTCATACCCAACCGGTGGGCCGTGCGATGCACGTTGAGCCAATCGTCAGTCAGGCACTTCAGGCGGGCGATCTTGTAGCGGACTTCGTCGTCGAGAATCTCCGCGCCGCCGCCGGGAATTGAATCCAGACCTGCATCGCGAAGCCGCACAATCGTGTCCCGAATGCTCAGCCCGCTGTATTCCGCAATCGCGATAATTTCTGAAGCCGAGTAGCAGTGCAGATGAACTTTAGGAAAACGCAGCTTGATGCCACGCAGCATCTGCTCATGCCAGTCAATTTTCAAGTCGGGATGCAGGCCGCCCTGCATCAGAACTCCCGTGCCGCCCATTTCGATGGTCTCACGAATCTTTTCGTAAATGGTCCCGAAGTCGAGAATGTATCCCTCTTTCGCCTGCGGCCCTTTTAGTGGACGATAGAACGCGCAGAAGGTGCAGTATTCGGTGCAGAAATTTGTGTAATTAATATTGCGATCGATGATGTAGGTGGCCACGCCTTCGGGATGGAGCTTGCGGCGCAGTGCATTGGCTTCCATGCCGGTGCCGATCAAGTCATCGGAGCGAAACAGGTCGAGAGCCTGCTGCTTGGTCAGGGTCATAGTCGATTTACTTACGCTGTCACAATTCTAGCGGAGGCGCGGCGATTGCTCCAAATTGCTTTGTGAGCCAGTATGCGAGGAACTGAATTCTATCTGGAGCGAAGGTATTGGATCAGTGTAAGAATTCCGCCGACCACCGCGATGCCGATCAATATTCCCAGAGCCGGTTTCTCATAGCGGGAAAAGAAGCGCATGATGTGGCTTCCGTAGTGCAAGCCGAGATAGGCGGCGATGGAATAACGAACTCCGCGACCGACCACCAGGGCGCTCAAAAACTTCACTCGCGAGTACTGCATAGCGCCCGCTGCCAGCAGGAAAGGCACAAAAGGAAATGGCGGGGGCAGAATAGCCGGAATGGCGATCGCGCTAAACCCCCATCGCTCGAATCGCTTGTAAACTTTCGCGGCTCTTCTTTTCGAGAGCCTGCGTTCCATCGCTTGCTTGCCGCCTTTTCGGGCCAAACTATAAGTGATGTAGCCGCCGAGCACCGCTCCAATCGTCGCCATTAGCGCGTAATAGAACCATGGTTCACGATGGCGGGCGGCCAGCCAAATAGTCAGCACATCCATGCTGCCGGTCAGCGGGATGACGGAGTTGTCGGCGATTCCTAACAACACCAACCCCGGGCCCCCTAGCCGGCGCAATCGCACCCAGGTGGAAACTGCGAGGAAAGAATGGATATGAGGCAGCATTCGAAGGCGGTGCAGGTAGTGTACAGGCAGAGTTGCGGGGTAGGGAAATAAGGCTAAATCGCTGCTAGTTTTGCCACATCGAGAAAGCACAAGGATGGTGCGGACGGCAGTGCTCCGCATTCATGAGCGTACTGATAGAAGAGCTTCATACCGTCGAGGCAATCGGGGTCCAGGGAGTAGTGGATGTTCTCGGTCAGATAGCTTTTCACTTCCTCCTGAGTCAAGTTCAAACGAGGCGCCCACTCGTGAGCTATGCGATCAAGGCTATTCGGCAGTAACCCGTGGTCGCGCGATTCCT
>Ga0070765_100002201_pt1 | contig 12127 bp, 8 predicted proteins | sample HubBroMetageWFT5_FD_71516 | JGI IMG/M metagenome (GOLD analysis project Ga0070765, IMG submission 71516) | Warmed and freeze-thawed soil microbial communities from the Hubbard Brook experimental Forest, New Hampshire - Hubbard Brook CCASE Soil... | ecosystem: Environmental > Terrestrial > Soil... | reverse complement strand
CCGGTCAAGGTTCCTCCCACACGCTGGGATCTGGATGAAGTGAGCGGCAAACACCCGGTTTACCTGGTGCGCGTGGACGGGCACATTGGCGTAGCGACCATGCGCGCCCTGCAACTGGCCAGCATCACCGTCGCCAGTCGCGATCCCGATGGCGGCAAGATTGATCGCGATGACTCGGGAACGCCGAACGGCATTCTGCGCGAGAAGGCGCAAGAGGCGGTCTGGGCAGTGATTCCGAAACCGACACACGAGAAGCGGCGGCAGGCCATCGAACTCGCGCTGGCGGATATGGCGAGTCATGGCGTCACCTCGGCGCAGGACTACTCGCAGTGGGAAGACTTTCAGATTTACGAAGATCTCGAGCACGAAGGAAAGCTGACGGCGAGGATTTCTGAGTGGCTGCCTTTCAACGATTCGATTGAAGAGCTGAATCGCAAGCGCGACTCGCATCCCGCGTCCGACAACATGTTGCATACGGGAATGCTCAAGGGCTTTATGGATGGTTCGCTCGGGTCAAAGACCGCCGCGTTGCTTGAGCCCTACAGCGATGATCCGGGCAACAGCGGTCTGCCGCAATACGAGGCGGCGAAGCTGAACGCGATGACGAAGGAGCGCGTTCTAGCGGGCTATCAGGTCGGATTCCATGCCATCGGCGACAAAGGAATACAGATGGCTCTCGACGCCTTCGCCGAGGCCGAGAAAGCCGCAAAAGAAGCGAAGGTGAAGGCGGCCGACGGCGGCACCGATTATCGTCTCCGCGTGGAGCACGCGCAGGTCACGACGCCGCAGCAGATTGTGCGTTTCAAAGAGCTGAAGGTGATTGCCTCCATGCAGCCGGGCCACCTGCTAACGGACATGAACTGGGCTGAAGCGCGCCTGGGTCCGAAGCGCGCCGAGCATTCGTATGCGTGGGCAGAGTTCCTGCGACGAGGAGTGGTGCTGGCCTTTGGCACGGATTATCCGGTAGAGCCGGTGTCGCCGTTTCGCGGAATTTATTCGGCGCTTACGCGCACGAGCGAAGACGGCAAGAAGAGTTATTATCCCGCGCAAAAACTGAACATCGAGCAGACGATCGCCGCCTACACCACGGGCTCTGCGTTCGCTGAATTTGCGGAAAAACAAAAAGGCAAACTGGAGCCGGGCATGCTGGCCGACTTCATCGTTCTCGATCAAGACATTACCGCCGCCCTGCCTCCGAAGATGATGGAGACGAAGGTTCTGCGCACGGTGGTCGGCGGCAAGACCGTATACGAAGCCAAGTAGGATCGAGTCATCGTGTGAACGGTAACGCCCACCCTCTTTTCTGCGTCTAACTGAATTGACCACCTCGAACCGCTCCCTGCCTGGGGCGAAGGTATAATGAAGAGTCAGGTAGTTTCAGGAGGAAGAAATGGATTCGCGCGAAAGCGCCTTTTGGGTGCGCCTCAAAGCCAACCGTTGGGCGTACACTTTTACGATTCTGGCGACACTCTCGGTCGGCATTCTGATTGGCACCATCGTCTCCTACGGAGTCAAGGGCAAAGAAGGACAGAAATCGTCCGACGCGACTCCGTTGACTATTCCCGCTCCGCAACAGCTCTCGAACGCCTTTTCTCAGATTTCCAAACAGCTGGAGCCGAGCGTGGTGAACATCAATACCGAGTCCACGATCAAGAGTCCGCACCGTCGCGGACATTCCGTCCATCCCGACCCGGATCAAGATCAGGGCCAGGGCGGCGATGACGACTCGCCATTCCAGGATTTCTTTGACAAGTTCTTCGGTGGACAGGGCGGCCAAGGCGGTCAGGACGGTGGCACCATCCGCCAGCATTCGCTTGGCTCCGGCGTGATTGTGGACTCCAAGGGCTATATCGTCACCAACCGGCACGTGGTTGAGAAGGCCGATCGCATTCGCGTGAAGTTGCAGGATGAAAACCCGGCGTCGCCCGGTCATGATGCCAGAGTGATCGGCACCGACACGGAAACCGACCTCGCAGTAATCAAAATTGATATGGATCATCCGCTGCCCGCCGCGAAGCTGGGCAACTCCGACGGCATGGAAGTGGGCGACTGGGTGCTGGCCATCGGCAGTCCTTTCGGGCTGCAGGAAACGGTGACCGCCGGCATTGTCTCGGCCAAGGGACGCAACATTGTTCCCAACCGGCAATTCCAATCCTTTATTCAGACGGATGCCGCGATCAACCCGGGCAATTCCGGCGGCCCGCTGGTAAACATGGCTGGTGAAGTCATCGGCATCAATACTGCGATTCTTACCGAAACGAGTTCATACGCGGGCGTGGGATTTGCCATGCCTTCGAACACGGTGACGCAGGTCTATAACCAGTTGATCGGCCCTGACCACCGCGTCGCGCGCGGCTCCATCGGCATTGAATTTTCAGGCCAGCCAAATCCGGCCATCGCGCACATTTACGGCACGGGAGTGACGGTATCGAACGTCGTATCGGGCACGCCGGCCGACCAGGCAGGCCTGAAGATCGGCGACACAATCACCGCCGTCGACGGCAAGGAAGTCAAGAGTGGCGACGAACTGGTGGCGGACATCGCTTCCCGCAAGCCGGGAACGAAGGTGAAGATTGCCTTCGTACGCAACGGCAAGAAGGAAGACGCGATGGTGACCATCGCCGATCGCTCCAAGTTGTTCGCTTCCCGTCTGGGTGAAGAAGACGAAAACCAGAGCGAAGATACGCCCAAGGAGAGCAAGTTGGGCGTCACGGTTCGCAGCATTACTCCCGACCTGGCCGATCGGCTGGGCATTGCCGCGGGCAAGGGCATGGTGGTACAGGACGTGAAGCAGGGATCGTTCGCCGAAGATCTTGGCCTGAATCGCGGCGACGTGATTCTGGAAGTGAACAAGCAGCCGGTGAATAATCCTGACGATTTCAGCAAGATCGAATCGTCGCTCAAGAGTGGGCAGGATGTCGTGTTCCTGGTGCGTCCGCGAGGTGCGAGGGCGCAGGACGGAACGATCTTCCTGGCCGGTACACTTCCGTAACCGATATATAATCCGGCGAGACTGGCGCTCTGTCCCCGTTTCGGGGACGATAAAGGTGAGCCGGTGTCGCCGGTTTTTTGTTGGAGCGCGGTCGCTGGTCGTTCGTCGTTGGTCGTTCGCGGCCCGTCGTTCCCGCAGTTTTTAGACATGCTACGTTTTGATCCAATTCGACGTTGGTTTCGGGTGGGACTCTTCGGGGTCTTCTGCCTGTCTGTGTCCTTGCTTGCCGTCGCCCAGACCGCGACATCCGCCGGGACGACGACCGGAACATCGACTTCGACTCCCGCACCGACTAGCAAGCCGGCGGCCGCTTCTCATCCATCAACATCGACATCGACATCTCACACCGCAGCGTCGAAGAGCAAGACTTCTCACAGTAACTCTCACAGCACATCCCACGGCAAAAAGACCGCGAAGAAGCGCGGGCAGCAGGCGATTGACCCGGCGCGCGCGCGGGAGATTCAGACAGCGCTTATCCGCGAGCACTACATGCAGGGCGCGCCTTCGGGCTCGTGGGACGCCGCGACCCAGGCCGCGATGCAGAAGTATCAGGCCGATCAGGGATGGCAGTCGAAGACGACTCCAGATTCGCGGGCGCTGATCAAACTCGGATTAGGCCCCAGCCACGACCATCTGCTCAATCCCGAGAGTGCGATGACCGCCGGGGCCGCTTCCGGTGATCCTAAGCCGGCGACGAAGCAGACGCCGCCGGAAAACAACCTTCCGCAACAGTAGCTCCGCCCTCCTGACGTCAATTTCCGCCGGAGACTTTCTCACAAACGGCTTTTGCGTCAGCGCGTGATTATAGATACATTATTCAGGATGACTTTCACCAAGTTTGTTCTTGCACTCGTGTTATTCGCTCTTCCCGCATTTGCCCAGCATAGCGAATCTGCCAAGCCGTCGGACGATGCCAGCGCAACTCCCGCGGCGGCAAAATCCGGGGAGCCGAAATCCGCCGAACCAATAAAGAATCCCCTGCCCGCCGACAAGTCCGTGCCGCAGACGATCACCGTGAACGGCAAGACGCTTCACTACACCGCGACGGTTGGCACCATCACGCTCAAAAACAAAGACGACAAACCCACCGGCGTGGTGATGTACACGGCGTATACGCTGGACGATCCAAAAGGCAAAAACAAAGACAGTGACGGCGGTTCGCACCGGCCCGTCACCTTCGCGCTCAACGGTGGGCCCGGCGCCTCGTCCGTCTATCTGAATCTCGGTGCGATCGGGCCGAAGCATATTGCGTTTGCGAATGAAGGCGACTCGCCTTCGGACCCGGCGACGCTGACCGACAATCCCGGCACTTGGCTCGACTTCACCGACATGGTCTTCATCGACCCGATCGGCACGGGATTTTCGCGCTCCCTGGTGGACGAGGCGGAGACCAAGAAGCTTTTCTACGCACCGAAGCCCGACATCGAGTATCTCTCGCTCGTCATCTACAAGTGGCTGGCGCAGAACAGTCGCTTGCTCGACAAAAAATATCTGGCCGGCGAAAGCTATGGCGGATATCGAGGGCCACGGATCACGCACTACCTGCAATCAAGGCTCGGCGTCGCCATGAACGGCCTGGTGCTGGTAAGTCCGTATTTGAATCCCGAGGAGGGCGATGGAAACCTGTCGCCGATTCCCTGGCTGATCGACCTGCCGTCAATAACCGCGGCGCATCTGGAGTCCGAAGGCAAGCTGACTGACGCAGCCATGCAGCAGGTGATCGCGTACACTCGCGGAGACTATGCCCAGGCGCTGCTCAAAGGTCGCAGCGACCCGGCCGCTACCGACGCGATGATTGCGCATGTGACCGAGATGACCGGCCTTGATCCAAAGTTCGTGAAGTTTGCCGGCGGCCGGCTCGATATTCGAGCCTATCTCCGCGAAGTGCACCGGACGCAAGGATTAATCGGCAGTGTGTACGACTCGAACGTGACCGCACCCGATCCCTTTCCCTACGCCCCGACGCAACAGGCCGGCGATCCGATTCTGGAAAGCATCATCGCGCCCACGACCACCGCCATGGTTGACTTCATCACGCGAACGGTTGGATGGAAAACCGACGCCCGCTATGAGGCCCTGTCCTACGACGTCAACCGGCAATGGGATCGCAACGACGACCTGCGTGAGGGTGCGGTGAGAGACCTGCGCGAGTCGGTTGCGGCCGACCCCAAACTGCGCGTGCTGATCGTCCATGGATGGAACGACCTCTCATGCCCGTTCATGGGATCAGTGCTCAGCGTAGACCAGATGCCGATCATGGGGGATGCGAACCGCGTACAGGTCCATGAGTTTCCCGGCGGCCACATGTTTTATACCCGCCCCGTGAATCAGGACTCGCTGCATAAGTTAGCCGAGACCATGGTGGAGACGCATTAGAACGGCGACCGCACTCACCGGGTTTCCACGGGCGAGTTCAGGACTGGCGTCCATCCTTGAGCAGCGGTCGCCTTAGGTACTGCAGTTTGCTCGAACCTCTCTCACCTTGCTGGCGGCAGTTCTAGAATTACGCAGACTGTCTTCCTGGACCTGGCGCAAGTTAGAATACGCGCGCAGGTATAGCATGAACATTTCGTTTCGAGCCGCACTAGCTTTTCTACTGTTTACATCCGCCATGTCCGCCCAAGACCGCTCGCACGCGCGCTCCATGGTCATCACCCGCTATGGCATTGTGGCGACCAGCCACGTGCAGGCTTCGGTCGCCGGAGCGCAGATTCTAGAGCGCGGAGGCTCTGCCGTGGATGCGGCGATTGCCGCGAATGCTGTCCTCGGCGTGACTGAGCCCATGATGAACGGCATGGGCGGCGATCTGTTCGCCATTTACTGGGACGCGAAGACCGGCAAACTTTATGGACTTAATGCCAGCGGATGGGCTCCGCAGGGTCTGACTGTCGAGCACTTGAAGGCGAAGGGCGTGTCTTCGATGCCGCACGAGGGCATTGACTCGGTCACCGTGCCCGGCGCGGTCGCGGGATGGAACGCTCTCCACGAACGCTTTGGGCGGATGACCTGGAAGGAACTTTTCCAGCCAGCGATTTTCTATGCCGAGAACGGCTATCCGGTTCCTGAAATTATTGCGGCCTATTGGGATGATGCGGCTGGATTGATTGGGAAGGATCCCGAAGGCCGACGCTTATATCTTCCCAATGGCAAGCCTCCAGCGGTCGGGCAGATATTCCAGAATCGCGATCTTGCGAAAGCGTTGCAGATGGTCGCGCAAAACGGGCCAGCCGCGTTTTACAAGGGAGAGATTGCGCGCGCGATTGTGAGCACATCCCAGAGTCTGGGTGGAACCATGTCGGCGGATGACCTGGCTGAATTTTCGCCGGAGTGGGTCGAGCCGATTTCAACCACCTATCGCGGCTGGACGGTCTACGAGCTTCCTCCCAACGGACAAGGCATGGCGGCGCTGGAGATGCTGAACATTCTGGAGACTTCTCCGGCGTCTCCCGACGGACCGCTCAGCGTCGCCGAGCTTCACAAGCGGATCGAAGCCATGAAGCTCGCCTATGCTGATCTAGGGCGCTATAACGCCGATCCGAGATTTGCGAAGGTTCCGGTGAAGGGCATTCTTTCGAAGGAATATGCGCGAGAACGCGCGCAGCTTATTGATCCCGGCAAAGCGAATTGCGACGTACCGCCCGGCGTGCCTCCGACGAGCGATACCACTTATCTTTCGGTCGTCGACCGCGAGGGCAACATCGTTTCGCTGATTCAAAGCAATTATTCAGCCTTCGGATCGGGCATTGCCGTCCGCGGCATGGGGTTCGTACTGCAAAATCGCGGCGGCCTGTTTTCGCTCGATCCCGCGTCTCCGAATGTTCTCGCCCCGCGCAAGCGGCCGTTTCACACCATCATTCCAGCCTTCATGGAGCACGGCGATCAACACATCGGTTTCGGGATCATGGGAGGAGCGAACCAGCCGCTGGCGCACGCGCAATTTGTTTCCAACGTGGTGGACTACGGCATGAATATTCAGGCGGCGCTGGAGAATGCCCGCTTCACCGTCAGTTCAAAGCGCGGGTGCAACATCGTGATTGAGTCGCGGGTGCCGCCGGAAGTCCGGCAAAAACTTTCCGCGATGGGGCATCAGCTAGATGTGCAGCGTGAATACTCGACCGCCATGGGCCGCGGGCAGGCTGTCATGCACGACTCGAAGGCGAATGTAAATTACGGAGCCTCGGACCCGCGGGCCGATGGCTCGGCGGCGCCGGAACCGCCGCCGCTTAAATAGGCCCGGCTAATCGAGCACCGGCCGCGGGCAGTAGGGAATCGGTTGCCCTTTGACGATTGCCCCCGGATTGTCCTCGACCAGCGCCTCGGCATATTCGGCTCCCGCGATTTTTGCTGCCACCGCGCGCGCCAGGGAAAGATTCGGAATACGGCGCTTCGTGTCGTGGGCATCAGACGCCAGGATGTGTACGGCCGAGCGATCGAGCAGCCAGCGGGCGACGGTCTCGGGCCGCTCTCCCCAGAAACCCGTCAGCGCCGAGGCCGTCACCTGAACCAGACAGCCCTGCTCCGCCCACTCCAGAACGCGTTGCGGCGTTTGCTGCAGGATCGGATTGCGCTCGGGGTGGGTCAAAATGGGTGTAAGCCCGCGATCTCCCAGCCGGGTGAAACACTCGGAAAGCCCGGTGGGAACGCTGTAGTTGCTGAGTTCAATCAGCAGATAGTTGGTTTCGCCGATGGTGTAAGTGTGCGGCTGCTCCAGGACGCGCTCCAGATTCTCGAAGGAAAGATGAAAGTCGCAGCCCAGACTCAACTGCAAGACCGGCGCGGGACCGGTCGTTTCCAGTAATCGCTCCTGCAGCTGCGCGAGAAGGCCGGAGAGGTATCCGCGATCGTAGGCGTACCGGTCGTTGGCGTGGGGAGTGGCGACAGCGTGTGTAATCCCGTCCGCCGCGGCCATGCGGCACATCTCCACGGCTACGTCCCAGGATTTGGGGCCGTCGTCGACTTCGGGCAGCAGGTGGCAGTGGATGTCGATCACGACGTCATTTCTCTGGGAGATAACAATTTACAATTTGATTAGAACACATCCCGGCGCGGGCGACGACGCATCGAATTATCGGGTGATCGTGTCATCGCCGGTGATCGAAGGTCAAAGACCGTTGGTTTTACATGGCCCCATCACCGATCACTCGATGACCCAATCGTCCAACGCAGTTGCGCTCTTACCGCCTTCTCGTGCACGATAGTAGACACAACCTTTTCGTTCTCACCTTCGATCTTAAGGAGCAGGTTCGCAAATGAGCTTTCTAAGGGCGGCGCTTGCCGCGCTGGCAGGTCAACGCGGTCTTCGCCGGACGCTTCCGGCTGTGACCGCGATCATGGTCCTGGGTTTAGCGGGACTTTTCCTTTCCTGCGGCAGCAGTAACAACAACTCGCCCAACCATCTGGCCTATGTAACTCTGCCCTCGACGGGCAACGTGCTTCTGCTGCAGATCAACGGAGCCACTGGCACCGTCACCAAGGGAGCGGTGACGCCGCCTGTGCAGGGCACTTCGCCCCTCGGGCTGGCGTTGACCCCGTCGAAGCAGTTCTTGTACGCGGCGAATTCCCGCGCCAACACCATCTCCATTTTCAGCGTCGCCAACTCCGGAACGTTGAGCCTCATTGGCGCTCCGATTCAAGCTGGGAACGGGCCGGACGCGGCCATCATCGACCCTACGGGCCAGTACCTGTTGGTTACAAACAATTATGGTAACAATCCTTCGGGCGGCGATATTTCCGTTTTTTCCATCAATGCCGGCAGCGGCGCATTGACCGAAGTTCCAGGTTCTCCGTTTTCCGCGAATGCCAATCCGACCGAGATTGTTTTTACCCATTCCGGCCAGTTCGTTTACGTGACCAATCCGGGCATCGGGATGGTCACTGGCTTTTCTTTCAATTCGTCCAACGGCACGCTAACGCAGCTAAGTTCATCACCCGTTCCTTCGGGTAAGGGAGCCTCGGGCCTGGTGGTGGACGCGAGCGACCAGTTTCTCTATGTGGTGAATCCCGCTGCCGTCAACCCGCCGCCGTATCAAGCCACCACCGGCAATGTTTCCGGGTTCAGCATCGTCCCCGGCACGGGCGCACTGACCGCACTCGCCGGTTCGCCTTTTACGATGATCAACGGCACCGGTCCGAGTGCGATTACCATCGATCCCACAGGCCGGTTTGTTTACGCCGTGAGCGGCGGGACAAATTTTGCCATCTGGTGTTTTGCGATCACGCCGACGAACGGAGAACTCACCCCGGTAGCGAACGCGCCCTTCAGCCTGGCTGCGGGCGGATTGTTCGCGCTCTTCGACCCCAGTGGCGACTTTCTCTATATGGGAACGTCTTCCGGAAGCGGTCTGGAAGCTTATACCTACGATCTATCAACCGGCGAACCCAAGCTCATTCCCGGTGCGCCTTTTTCCACCGGAGTGCCTCCCGGAAAGATGGTGCTTTCCGAATAGGAGCGGGTTTCAGCTGAAAACCCAAGTTTCATATCAGGGTATCGGTTCAGCAGTCCGCTTGGTATCAGGATGTCGCTTCAGCGATGCCGCAAAATCCTTCAAAATCAGACTGCACAACGACTTCCCCGTGGCACTTTGGTGGAACAACTTTGGCACCCGCGTGCCATTTGCAGATTCTCCGCCGAGCCTTACATTCGCATTGAGCAGTTCTGGGGGAGGGCTGCCCGGGCGTCCTGGATTCGAAAGAATCCGGACGCCCGTTTAATTTATTGAGGCATTGAATCATTGAGTGATCGAGTGATTGAGTGATCGAGACATTCAAAACGACATCCATTCCAACGCCTCAATCACTCAATGATTCAATGACTCAATTTGTGGAAATGGTGAAGTTCACCGTGATGCGGGCCTGGGTTTCGACCGGCTGTCCGTTTTGCAGGTAGGGCTTGAAGTGCCACTGCTTCACCGCCTCGCGAGCCGCCGTGGCGAGGATGCCCGGACCACTGAGAATCTGCAGCTCCTGAATACTGCCGTCTCGCGCAATCAGCGCCTCCAGACTCACCGCGCCCTGCACCTTCATCTGCCGCGCCAGCAAAGGATAATCCGGGGGCACGGAAACGGTCACACTCTGCGCGGTTTGCGGCGAGAGCTGCACCCGATCGCCGGCACCGGTCTTCATTTGAGTTTGAGCCTGAGCCTGAGTCTGAGTTTGACCGGCTGTCGTGCCGCTGCCCAGCGCGCTCGCGGCCGGTCCAGAAGCGTTGGAGGCGGAAGACGTGGCGCCCGAGTCCACATCCACATGAATGGCGTTGCTTTTCGCGGGCACGTTGGTGTGGCGGTTTCCGGCAACGACTTCCACCTGCAGCGGAGGCAGCGCGGCGCGCTCGGTGGTGGCCGAGAAGGGAACTTCAGCCGCAGCAGGCGCGGGGGACTTGGCGGGCTTGTGTTCCCGTACCGACGTCGCCGGCGTGCTCACAGGCGACGCGGCCGTGCTTTTACTCTTGGTTCGAACTGCGGCTTCCTGCGTTTCGGCAGCCGGCGGGAACCAGAAATCCCAATCTTTCAGAACAACTGCCGCCAGCGCCATCAGCAGGATCCCCAGCGCCATGAGCATCCGCTTGCGTTGCACGTCGGCGTCCGGGGACGCGGGTTGCAACGGCAGCGGCGTGGACCGCTCCAGATGGGTCTCGGGCTGGGTTTCGTCGTGAAACATGGCCATGGAGCGTCCTCGCAATCGGCCTTGGGGAGCGCTGAGCGATTACTGAGGTAGTATGCCCCCAAACCCAGTCCCTGCCAAGCGAATCCCCTGCGGGAGAGGGAAATCAGCGAACTTCCGAAGCCTTATAGTCGAGCTTGTCGAGAATGCCGGCTGCGGCGTCGAGAATTTCTTTGTCCACCTTGCGATTGGAAGCGATGGCTTCGGCCAGCGGGATGGAAATAATCTTGTTCCCGCGCAGCGCCGCCATCTGCCCGAACTCGCCTCGATGCACCATGTCAATCGCACCCAGTCCGTAGCGCGTGGCCAGTACGCGATCGAAAGCGCTGGGCGATCCGCCGCGCTGGATGTGACCGAGTACCACCGAGCGCGACTCGAAGCCCGTCCGTTTTTCGATCTCGTTGGCGACTACCGCACCAATTCCGCCCAACTTAGCATGGCCGAAATCATCAATGCCGGCTTCGGGTACGATCGCCTTGCTGCCGGCAAACTTCGCGCCCTCGGCGGCGACGACAATACTGAAATATCTTCCCCGCGCATGCCGGTGACGAATCAGTTCGGCCACCTGATCAATATCGAATGGAGCCTCTGGAATCAGGATGACGTCGGCGCCTCCAGCGATGCCGCTATAGGTCGCGATCCAGCCGGAATCGCGTCCCATCACTTCCACCACGATCACACGATTGTGGGCCTCGGCCGTGGTATGCACGCGATCAATCGCGCTGGTGGCCACGTTCACGGCGGTATCGAAGCCGAAAGTGAAGTCGGTGCCCGCCAGATCGTTGTCAATGGTCTTTGGAACGCCCACCACTTTGACTCCGTTGGCGAAAAGTTTCTGCGCTACTGACAGCGTGTCATCGCCGCCAATTGCGATCAGCGCGTCACAGCCATTTGTCCTGAGGCTCACGGCGCAGCGCTCGAGGCCGCCCGGGTACTTCGCCGGATTGGTGCGCGAAGTCCGCAGGATGGTGCCGCCGCGAGGCAGGATACCGCTCACGGTTTCCAGGTCGAGTGCCATGGTCTTGTCTTCCAGCACCCCGCGCCAGCCCTCCATAAATCCCACAAACAAGTCTTCATAGTGGAAGGTTCCCTTGCGCACCACCGCCCGGATGACCGCGTTCAGTCCGGGACAGTCGCCCCCGCCGGTCAGCACTCCAATTTTCATTGCCTGCTCCTCGTTTGATTCTTAAGCGTAATTTTCAAGTGCCGCGAGTATGAGTTTGCCCTGGGAGCGCGTGCGCTCCGCTGGTATCACATGATTGCCTGGGCGCGAATATATCTAGGTTATCACGCAGATTTGGTGAGCGAGGCCGCCCAACCTCAGCCAAGATCCGGCTTGCGAAGCGCGCCGGTTTTCGCCACAATACTCGGCACGAAACACTCGCCACGAAGTGCGGGCCCTATGACAAAAATCTTGCGCATTGTCCTCTGGATTGCCGTCAGCTTGCTCGGAGCATTTGCCCTCGCCACCATCGC
>Ga0070765_100002200_pt1 | contig 12129 bp, 9 predicted proteins | sample HubBroMetageWFT5_FD_71516 | JGI IMG/M metagenome (GOLD analysis project Ga0070765, IMG submission 71516) | Warmed and freeze-thawed soil microbial communities from the Hubbard Brook experimental Forest, New Hampshire - Hubbard Brook CCASE Soil... | ecosystem: Environmental > Terrestrial > Soil... | reverse complement strand
TGCACTTCCGCATCAAGGGCAAGCGCGACAAGATCCGCTTCATTCCCGTAGATCCCATGACCCTGCGGCTCATCGCGGAATATCTGGAGATGCTGGCGAAGCACGGCGGGGGGCTGGAAGGTGAAGACAAGGACAAAGACATGGATGGTCCCCTCTTCCGCCCCGTCAAAAACAACCGCACCGGAACGCTGGAAAAACATCTTGAACCCTGCTCGGTCTATCGCAACATCGTCACCAAATATGCGAGGGAGACCGGGATCAGCGCGGAGGCCATAGGCGTCTGTGTGCATTCAATGCGGGCCACGGCCGCGACGAACGCACTATCGAACGAAGCGGACATTGCAAAGGTGCAGGAGTGGCTGGGCCATGCCAACATCTCCACCACCCGCCTCTACGACCGGCGCAAGAGCAAACCCGAGGACAGCCCGACATTTAAGGTGAAGTATTGAGACACCTATTGATCAAGAATCGCGCGCACCAGCTGGCGACAGACTTCTTCCTCTCCGAGCTGATTCCAGTCGAGTCCTTTGACATTGAGCAGGCTTGGGCTGTAGTCGTAGACTTGTTGCTTTGTCACCCCGTACCACACTGGAAGTACGAGCTGCCTTTCTTCGAGTATTTCTCGCGTAAATATTGAATCGAATTCCTTCTTCGTCCACCCACCGTTTGAGAAAAAATTGGGGCTTAGCACGAGAATGCACTTCTTGCATTTCTTCAAACCGCTCTCGATGCTGTCCCTTAGATTTGCCCCCACTACCAAAGAGAATTCGTCATACCAGACAGGGACCAGGCTCCTCTGGAGATTGAGGGCAATCTTCTTGGCTACCTCTGCCTTCTCGCGCGAGTCGTGGCTTATGAAAGCCATCGGGTTTTCGTGTTTAGATCGTTCTACCGCATGGTTCGTGGATCTAAACTGCACTCGCAAGCCAAAGTCGCGGCCCTTTTCTTTTAGCTGAAGTATCTCGGCTTCCGTCAAAGGCGATTCTGAGTAAATAAAAACTCGCGTCGAGGTCTGGATTTCCTTGGTTGACATCCATTCTGGGTCCCCATGGAATTTCGCCCGAATCTCAAAAGGATTTATATTTCGAATTTCTAGCACTCCAGGGAATAGCCTGGCGGGGGGCAGATTTACTCGACCATCCAGATTTACTTGAGATTTGCCCGGTTGGAGCGCTTCAATCAATCGAATGAAATCCTGGAGCTCGTACTTTTCGCCGGGCAAGTAACACGACAAGAAAGCCGTGTAGGCAGAGAAATCGTAAAACAGGCCGACATCAGCATCCGGATGCGAGGTCAGCTTGACATACACGCGCGTGGCGTAGTTGAAGTCTGCGTCGAAGTATTCTCGTAGCGTTGCCATCGTAGTGAGTTACCAAAAAGTGGCGAACTAAATGTATAGCTCATCTGAGCCGGGAGTGCTTCCTTTTTCAAGGCAAATGGCGCGCTAGAAACCGGATTATCACGTACTGAGGATCGCGCCAAGGGGCATCCGCAATCGTTAAGGGGATTTTGAGAAAGTGATGCTCACGTGCAACGGCAGTCGCTTAGGCACAAAAGAGAAAGCAACGAACAGGGCGACAACGCGGCGCCCATCGCCTACATTAAGAAGGAAACGGAAAGAGAAACTACGCGATCGGAAGCAATCATGGGAACACAACCTTCGTTGGGGGAAGTCGAAACCGAAGTCGTGGTGCTGTTAGCGATCTACGAATTGATCGACTCGATTGTGCACAAGGGCATTCTTGACGTTTTTGAGGGGGCGGAAACCAGCGAAGTACGCTTCAAGGATGGAGTGTGCGCTCGATATTTCAATCTTGTCCTGACGGACATGCTTTCACTGACCGACAAGGATGGTCCGGTTATTCAGCGGAGTTATATAGGAGCGCTGACGGAAATCTGCCAGCACCCAAGTTTCGATGTTGGTGACAGTATCCTGCCGCTTCGTGGTGCCGCCCAAACGTTTCGAAGCTGGCTACAGGAGACGATCATCGTTCCGAAGATGTGGCTGCCGACACTCTCTCTAGAAATCGACCTGAGGATTTGTCGTATTGAACTCCTCAAAATCGCTGGGAACATATGCAAACATAACGTGCTCCGGTCTGTGCAAACGATGCGTGCCTTTCAGAAGGCTCTTGCGGACAGTGGTGCCACCCTGGATTTGAATCAGGTATTGCTGGCTACAAATGAGGCGTATGACTGGCTTCATACGCACAAATTTGTTGCGCAAAGCAACGCAATTGTCGAATTCCTGAACAACATTAGGTGGGGAATATGCGATTATTTGGCTCCTGAATATGCTCGAAGCAAGGTCAATCATCCAGACGGAGTCGGTTACTCATACACCTACCCGGCAGAGATCACGGATGATTTCGCCCGCGCCAGTTATTGGGATTTGATGAACAAGCTCAGATCGCAGCCGTATCTACCGCGATTCCGCGTCCGACAATTCTGGAAGGGCGAAGTTGATAAATACTAGGGCGACTTAACCGTGTGAGGCACGACCCCGTCGCGTGATGGCGTCCCGCGCGGAAGCAACTCGTGCTCATTGCGGAAGAATTACCCGCCTCAACGACTGGCGGCAAGACGGGACCCTAGGACGCCCGACATTTCATGTGACGTATTGAAGCCTCTTGAAGAATGACGTAACCTTTCATGCACTTGAACATCGGGGAGCGTCGGATGAGCCCGCAACAGCAATCGATCCATGTCTGGCAAGACAACGAAACGGAAATAGACCTTCTTGGTTTTGACGTTCACGCCGACCTCATTCGTTCGGTTATCACCGATCCGAGCGTACTTCCTGTGACCGTCGGCGTCTTTGGCGATTGGGGCGGCGGAAAATCGAGCATCATGAAGATGCTGCAGAAGGAACTTTCAAACGAGACGACATATCCCAATGTTGTTTGCCTGTACTTCAATGGCTGGACGTTCGAGGGGTACGAGGACGCGAAGTCTGCTCTTTTGAGTTCCATTCTCATCCAGCTCGGGGAGCACAAAAGGTTCGGCGAGAAGGCGAGAGATTGGGTTGTGAAGTTGCTCAAGCGGCTGAAGTGGATGGAAATGGGGAAACTGGCCGTCAAGTATGTCGCGATTCCTGTAGGCGCCGCCGCGGTGACGGGCGGTGTTGCAGCAGTTCCCGTGGTAGCAGCCGCGGTGGCCAGCGCCGTCGTGAGCAGTGCTTTGGGCAAGCCGACGAGTGATGACGATACCGCTTCTCCGGAAATCAACTGGTCGTCACTCATCGAGGCCAGTCCGGAAAAACCCGATCTTATGGGTGCCCGGAAATTTCGCGAAGAATTCGAGAAGATGCTCGCGAAAACGGGTATTTCCGTGTTGGTCGTCCTTATCGACGATCTTGACCGTTGTTTGCCGGAAAGACTGATTGAGACGCTGGAAGCGATCAAACTTTTCGTTTCTGTGCCGCGAACTGCTTTCGTGATCGGCGCCGACCCCAGAATTGTCCGCCACGCCATATCAACCCGGTACGTTAAACGTCAGCTCGAACACTCGGGCAACGCCTCGGAGCTGCGACAGGAAGAGGAAGGACTCGTTCAGGACTATCTTGAAAAACTGATCCAGGTGCCTTACCAGCTTCCTCGCCTGTCGCCGAGTGAAATCGAAACCTACGTCAATCTCCTGGCCTGCGAGAAATTGCTGGACCCCGCGCAGATACCTGCCGTCCTGGCCGCGTGGAGGAGCACACGGGCACAGAATATCTACGCCCCGTTCACGGCGGAGTCGATACATAAAGCGCTAACCGGCGGCGCCGTGCTGCCTGCAAATCTGAAAGAGCAATTGGACTGGAGCAAGGCGGTTGCCTCGGTGATAACCGAGGGATTGAAGGGAAATCCCCGGCAAGTAAAGCGAATGCTCAATGCGATGTCGCTACGGAAACAGCTTGCCACCGTCGCTAAGATCTCAATTAAGGAAGAAATCCTCGCGAAGCTGATGGTGCTTGAATACTCAAACCTCCCGCTGTTCCACGAACTTAATCAGTGGCAGGCAGCGGAGAAAGGTGTGCCGTCAAAACTCAAGGCGCTTGAGACGGAGGCGCTGAAAGAGGAGGACGCTTCCGAAACTGCACCACCGGAAGATGGGCTCGCAAAATGGCGAACGCCTTCGATGCTTTCCTGGCTGCGTATGCGGCCGCCTCTATCAGGGGCTGATCTCCGTGATTACTTCTGGCTCGCGCGCGACAGGACTGGTTCAACTCTCGCAGGCGTCACGATGGTTCCGCCGAACGTTCAGTTGGCCCTGCGAAAACTGCTCTCCGATAACGAAGGGGAAAAGAGTCAGGGTTTGAAGCTGGCGCCCGGCCTTTCTGCATTGGAACTGCCTATGCTTTTGGATTTGCTGAAACAGGAAGCGGAACACCATCCCGACCGCCTCGCGCCGGTCGGTGCTTTGTACAAGCTTGCCATCCAAAAGGTTAGTGGGGCCGGTGCGAAGCTGATAGACACTGCCCGCAGCATACCTACAATGTCGCTTTTGGCTTCTGTTCCCCAGAACATTTCGGAACTAGCCCAGACTGAACCGCAGCTGCGGGACTCTGCGACTGCGGCTCTGAAGGAAATAGCAGCTCAGAGCACAACGAGGGCGGGCAAAGCAGCAAGCAAAGCTTTGGAATCGATGCAAAAGAAGAAATAACGATGGGAACTTCAAGCGGTTACAAGATGCCGACAGGGGGCAGCTGGACGCCCCTGAAAAATGATGCGACGGATTTCGTTCAGGGCAGCGGAAACGCCGAAATTACGCCATCCAGCCTAGTTACCGATTTCATTCGCGCGACTGGCGGTCTTGCAGGTTTGCTGCGAGGACATGGTGGTACCGTCCCCCTAAGCGGAGGGTCAACGGGCGCTGGATCGAAGAAAACTGGGAGCGGAGGTGTCGGCGGCGCAGGAGGGACGGGAGCCGGAACATCGGCCGCAGTCGGAACGGCCAGGAACCTTGGCGGATTCCTGTCGAGTGTGGCAGATGTTGGTCTTGAAAAGACGCTCCGTGAAAGAGGACTCGAGGGCTCAGTCGGAAAATCGGCATCAGACTTGACGGATACCCTCCTGGATGAGTTCGCGGGCCCGGCAAGTACGCTAGATAACGCCCTTGCGAGAGAGTCGCTTGCTGAGATCAGAGATGAAATTCTCAGCGAAGCTGAGACCTTTGAAGATGTGGAAAAACAATTGAATGCCTCCATCGACGAACTGGGAATCTTCGGCATTCTCGCGAGTTTTTTTGGGCACTATATATTCAAAATGTTTTGCCGGAACTTCTACGAAGAATGGGTCAAGAAGGTTGGCGAAACGAAAGCAACGAGCAGCCTCAAGGAAATAGAGGAGTACATTCGATCATCCGTACGGGCCAAATTCGCCGGACGCAACGTTACGGCGGCCGACTGGAAAAAAGACGAAGGCAAGCAGGTTACCGAAACCGTCCTCACGGAAACGCTGGAAGTCTTCGGGGTGACAGGATGACCATCTCGGTGAAGTTTGACGGCAGCAAGCGGCGCGATGACGGGCTCGCTCTCATCACTGTGGAAGGACCGCAATTAAAGCGTGTAGAGGTCGATCTGCCGTTTCGGAATCTTTATCGATCCCTCGGTTCACCCAACCCGACGGCCCTTGACCTTTTAGTGGTTGCAGGTGCCTGTTATGTGGTCGATAAAGCCGTTAAGCGCACGTCGGCTTCGGATTGGTGGACGCGGGACTTGCGTGTAAGCTTTCCGGTTTCAGATCCAAAGCGCTGGGAAAAGGTTGCTGACCGCCTCAATACGGCGCTCTCCTTTTTGTCAGGAGATGTCTGGCGAACCTCGTTTCGTCAATCTCCGTGCGAACTATTCGTTGCGCCAAAAACTGCCCGCAAGAAAGCGTTGCCGCCCGGAGAGCCGGACACATTCGAAGCTGTGTCGCTGTTTTCTGGTGGGTTGGACTCACTTATCGGAACGATAGATTATCTTGAGGCGAATCCCGCGAATCATCTGCTGATGATCGGACATTACGATGCCTCTGGGCCGCGCAGCCAACAAAGAGGCGTCTACGACCAAATGCGTTTACGCTTTCCGGGACGCACAAAACTAGTGCAGGTGCGTGTTGCGCAAAGACCCAAGAAAAACGCCGAGTCCACTTTACGTTCCCGCTCCATAGTGTTTCTGGGGTTGGGCATATACGCAGCTTCGGAAGTAGGTGCAGCCGTTCCGCTGCTGGCACCGGAAAATGGAATGATCGCTCTTAATCTTCCTATGACGCCGTCCCGCAGCGGGTCGTGCAGCACCAGAACGATGCACCCGTTTTATTTAAACACTTTTCGATCTGTCCTAAAGGACCTGGACCTAAGAAACGCCCTCATTAACCCGTTGGAACTAAAGACAAAAGGTGAATGTGTAAGTCAGTGCGGTGATCTCAGCCTCCTAACTAGTTTGGCTTCGCGGACCGTTTCCTGTTCCCACGGAAGCCGCCGCCAAGACTGGAAAAGGAAAAGCGCCACAAATTGTGGCTATTGCGTGCCATGCCTGTTCCGCCGGGCATCGCTGCACGCCTCCAAGCTGGACTCAGGAAAGCAATATGGCATCGATGTATGTGAAAATGAGCTTACCGTTAATTCTGACAGAGACAGCGCGGATGATCTGAGGGCGGTTACCAGCGGCCTCCGGCATTTCACCACTGACGCAAGCATCCGAAAAGCGATTATGAGTGTAGCCCGCGTAGAGCCGCTTGGCGGGTACGTTGACCTGGTTCACAGAGGCCTCAAAGAATTGCAGACCTGGATTGCTGACACAGGTTCAGTGTCTCTTCGGAAAGCGGCTGGCATTAGCGACGACCGCCATGCTTGACGCACACTGTCACCTAGACCTGTATCCAGATCCGACGCAAATCGCTACCGATGCCGAAAAAGCTGGCGTATTCACCGTCTTTGTAACCAATCTGCCTTCCGCCTTTGATGCCGCATATTCGCACGCGCAGCGATTCAAGAAGGTCAGAATCGCTCTAGGACTGCATCCGCTTACCGCAAGCATGCATAACGAGGATGAATTGAGACGATTTAAGGAGCTTGTAACGAAAACCTCCTTCATCGGAGAGGTAGGGCTTGATTTCTCGCGTGAGGGTCTTGCTACGCGGGACCGGCAGTTGGCATCCTTCAGATTTGTTTTGCGATGCCTTGAAATGAAACCAAAGTTCGTCACCATCCACTCTAGGCGGGCGGAGGACGCAGTGCTGGAGATGCTGGCGGAAGAGTATCCGCATCCTGCGGTATTCCACTGGTATAGCGGAAATCTTAAGAGCTTGAGTCTCGCAATTGAACGAGGCCATTTTTTTTCAATCAATCCGTCGATGTTATGGAACGAGAAAGGGCGGACGGTGATTGAACGGATACCGAAGGAAAGAATCTTAACGGAGTCCGATGGCCCCTTTATTAAGGTCGGGACAAAAACAGTAGTTCCGGCGAATATTCAATTGGTGGAAGAAGGTTTAGCCAAGATTTGGGGAGTTGACTCTTCAGGGGCAAGAACCACGGTGGCGCACAATTTTCAGGTGTTGATGAAGCCGATGAAAAAGTCGATGTAATCGGCGGAAGTGCTAAATAAGGTTGCCCGTCAGCGAGAGTGTGCGCCTTACATACCCCTGAAGTTCGGTATCGTCGATCGGTTCGTTCGCGGCGTTCGGATTCTCCGCGTGGTGATATTGACGGCAATAAATATTCATTTCGTCCAGATCATCGGCAAGCGGATAGAGCGTATGCGAAGGCCCGGCCGTCCTGATTTTCCCGATGATCACACCCATCATGTCGCCATCCAGAAACTGAGCGGGAGAAAAATTCCGGCAGAAGCCTTCCAGCACCGGCCTTATCTTCTGTATTACATCCCTAGGTTCGCCCTCCCCTATGGAGAAGTACCGTTGCAGCACGTCGAGGTCCGCGCGGTAGCGCGCCTGCAAGGCTCGCTCTATGTCCCACTCCGCTATCGTCGTGTTTTCTTCGCCCACGCGCGCCAGCTGGAGCGTCTTGCGATCCGCAGGGAGGAGCCGGTCCCACAGTAATTTCAGAAATCCCGGTTCATGCGATAAAACGATGACTTGCGCGCAGGTTTCCCCACATTTGTAAATTTGATAGACGGTGTTATTCCGACGGAAGCCGTCCTGACTGTTGAACGGATCATCAAATAGGACAACTTTTCGGGCACGGTTCTGGTCCTGTTCGAGCTGTGCAAGAAAAAACGCAAGAGCCAGTGTGCTTTTGTCTCCTGCGCTCAGTGTGTTCCTAGAACTCGGCCTGTCATGGGGCGTGTCGGCATCGCCAAGGTCAACCGGGTGTTGGTTGATCACGATCTGATAGCTCGTATTCGGCGTGCCTCCGCGATAGTTGTGGGTCGGCGGGGTAATACGAAAACCCGCATTTACGCGTTCCAGAAAATGATTGATGCGCTGGCCGTACGCGGTGATGACCTGGCTGGTATGCGTGTCGAGCTGCTCGCGGGCTTGATTTTTTGCTGTCTCAAACGCGCTCTGTTCACTTTGGAGACGGGTATCGGTCGCGCATAGTGCCTTGACATTCTCGGTATGGCGCGCGCGGAAAGCTTTCAGACGCCCCAATTCGTTCTCTACTTCGTTAAGATTGGCGACCTCGGCCTGGCGCTTTCTGGCCTCGATGATCGCGTTTGCCGCGGCAACGGCGGAATTGTATTCGCCGATTGCGCCGCGCAATGCCTCAAACCCCGCGAGCGCTTGTGTATAACGCTCGTCCGGCGGGACGGGCTCAAGAGGCCTCGCCTCTTTCATATCGAGAAGCGCCTTCGCCGCGTCGCGCAGTGTCCTCATGACTTCGGGGGCTTTCTCGGCAGCATTCAGAACAGGGGCGGTGAAATTACAGTATTGAATCCAGAATTCCGCGTTGTTGACGTTCTGCAGCAGCGTCTGCGTTAACGATGCGGACACACGGTCGCTGATGCCGGATTCGATTTGCCTGCCGAGCGCCGCAACCTGGTCCCGTAGTGCGCGATATTCCGGGCCGAATAGTTCAGTGTAGACCGGAAGGATATTGGTGGGTCCGAGGTCCTGCGTGCAAAAAGGGCATGTATCGTCGGTGATGAAGGAAAGCCCTTGAGTCAGCCAGGCCTCTCCCCGTCCCTCCATCCGGTGCTGGGCGACGTGCTCGGCGACGCGCGTCGCTGCATCCGGAGAGACATTGGCAAACGTCTTCGCCAGGACTTCGGCGAACGAGGGAGGAAAAGCGGGCACCGCAATAGGAGCAAGGATCGCCCGTTGGCGCAACTGGGCGGCCCGTTGTACGGCCTGAAGCTCCTGTTCTTTGGCCGCAATTTTGGTTTCGATGGCAGGGTCTTCTGCAAGAGCAATGAAGGCCTCGACTGTCATGCCAGCCGGAATGTATTGCTGCAGGCGGGTGCGAAGTTCCCTTATTTCGGTGTTTTTGGCGCGAATTTCATTGTCCAGTTCATTCACGCGGGCCGCCAGCGTCACACCCTGTGCCCCGACGATGACCCTGTAGAGATTCCGCCGGTGTTCGGTATCGACAAGATCGCCGGCAAATATGTTTTCGCTCACGTAGGTGGCGTCAAAAACGGCGATGTCCGGAAATAGCGCTGACCAGTTCCCCCCGCGGAATAGGACCGGCGCCCCTCCCATCATCAGATGAATATCCGGCGGATCAGGATTGCCTAATGTCTTGCGTCCCAAGACGATTGCGGGAACGTTCGCAAGCAATGATCGAAGAATTGCGCAAAGCGTGGTCTTGCCACGCCCGTTTTCGGCGAATACAAGCGTGAACCGCCGTAGAGTAACGTCGCCGGCGGCAACACAATTCTTAAAGCGACCGACGCTCTTGATATGAACGATTTTTTGCAGCATAGCAGGCACACACCAATGCAACGGTCCTCTTGGAAGCGCCCAGAACAAAAGGGAGACACGTCACCAGCTACTACATAGCACTATATTCGGGATTTGTCGCAATGGGCAAGATTTCACCTTGGCCTGCTCTGGATTGTCACTGTAATCGCGGAGTCTTAGCAGCAACGTCAGACTGCCGTGAATCCCATGATGAGGGCACCGAACTTCTCTCGCATCAGCGCGACTACGTCGTCTATCGACCGAAACCCTTCTATTTCGGCGCGTGTCACGACCAAAATCTTGATATTGTCGCGATCAAATGCCTGACGAATGATGTCATTAGCTGCTGTGCGCTGCTGTGCGTCGCCCGTTATCCCACTCGCCGCGACGAGAACGCCGAGTTCGAGTCGAGCTGCGCGCACCTTTGCAATGAAGCTCGCAACCGTGGCGCTGTCCACTGGAGCGGCCCAGTTCTTGCATTCGAAGATGAGATAGTCCGTTAGAAATGGAAGGCCCACAGGATGGCGCTGGTTAAAAAGCAGGATGTCAATTTCTGACGAACCGGCGTTATTGGTTTGATCTCGGCGCATAAAGCCGATTCCGTGAACCTTGCAAAACGAACTTATGACTACGTCTTCTAATGCAGCACCCTTCTCCTCTGTAGTTGCGGCCTGATCGCCTTCAGTAAGCCTCTTTGCGATCGCCCGATGAGAGAAGCGCCCCATGATTACCGCAACCCATGTGCTGCACGGTTTCGTTCCTGACGGAGATAGCTGGCCAACTCACCTTGCGTTACCAAACTTCGGAATTTCTCGAAGTCCAACCTGAAGATGTTCAGCAATGGATTCCCACGAAATTCTCCTCGCGCTTCCAGCCCAAGACCTCGCACGATGAGCAATCCTGTACGAACGCCGGTTTGCTGAAGAAACTGCAACAGTTGGTCTTCCGCGGCGATCAGCTGCTGGGAGGTCAACAGGTGTCCTTTCAATTCGACAACTGCGGGATTCAGCAGCTCGATGTCTTCGGTGGGAAGCCAAAAAAGTACGTCGGGTGTGAACTGTCGAGATTCGCCTCCAAGCCGGGGGTGGAGCAGCGTGCGCCCCCCGGCACGCTCAATTAGAGTCACGAGCTCCCCTTCCAGGGCGCTTTCGGGTTTCGAATCGTATTTCACACTACTGCGAAGGCCAAGATCCGGGAACTGACCTATTGACGTCTTTCCAGTTTGTCCGGATACCGGATAACGTGGCCCTTGGCGTGAGCTGCGAATCAAAAGGTCAAGATGCAGTGCGAGGGCCGTCTCATCGTCCAGAGAAGCTTGCACGCTCGCAATGCCAGCAAGATCGGTGGGCACCTTTCCTTGGTTCGCACCGACGAGCAGAACTGGTTTCCCCATCCCGACGGCCAGTCCAACCTCGAACATGATGTTGTCGCTGGACGATCCGCCAAGAATTACTCCGATAACGAAATCCACACCTTTTATGATTTTTCGCAGATCACCCGGCAGCCTGTCTGAGATGTCCAAATTTGACCTAGCCCATTCCCATTGAATTTCGGCGCGATCAAGCACGCGTGGAAGGGCACCGAGACTCGCCCCGAACGGGGCGCTGATGAAACAGCTCTTGAATTCTCGATTCGTAGATTTCATGCCGTCCCCGTGTGCCTGGCTTCAAAAAGCACGGAACACTCTGCCTGCGCCACTGGATTACTGTCGTTGAGGGCATGGTACAGCACCGATTCGAGAAGATCCTTAGTGCGTTCTTGAGCACCCGTAATCTGGGATTCCAATTGATCGCATAGACCCAGCAACTCATCTACCTTTTCGACGATGCTCCGTTGCTCGGCGATTGGCGGCAGAGGGATGATCATATTTCGTAACTTTGATCCATTAACGTTGGCCTGCCCGCACTGCTGTCGAAGTTCTGGAATAATCTGCGTCTTACGGAAGTACGGTGCATTCATAGCGATGTTTACGTAGGCCGGGCTTACGAGATCACTGAAAAATCTTATGCGAATGAGATAAGAGGCGAAAGTGTAGGCGTCGTCGTCTCCAAGGTAAATTCCGGTCTTTCCTACGAGTTCGGCGCTATTGGTTCGGTTGTAGAGGAGATCAAATCGCTGGAGGAACAGCCGAGGCAGATCTTCGATTTGACGCCGCACCTTCTTCCGCGCATTAAGGATTACCCGACCGTCCTGGATATCGCCCATCGCGAGAACGGGAACACCGTCTTCAATCTGGTCCGATTTCACTGAGGTTCCGTACTCAGTTCCCCACGCGCAGGTGCCTATTCGTGTCCATCTC
>Ga0070765_100002199_pt1 | contig 12131 bp, 7 predicted proteins | sample HubBroMetageWFT5_FD_71516 | JGI IMG/M metagenome (GOLD analysis project Ga0070765, IMG submission 71516) | Warmed and freeze-thawed soil microbial communities from the Hubbard Brook experimental Forest, New Hampshire - Hubbard Brook CCASE Soil... | ecosystem: Environmental > Terrestrial > Soil... | reverse complement strand
CATCACAGCCACCGTCGGCTCGATCAACGGCGAGGCCTCGCTGATGGTCGCGCAGCCGCCTCTGACTGCGATTACGATCACGCAGAATACGCCATTCACTTTCGGCACTACGCGGCAGCTGCAAGCCACAGGAACTTACCTCGGCGGCAGCACGCAGAACATCACCAGTTCGGTGATCTGGAGTGAGGCCAATAATGCGGTCGTCAGCGTCAACTCGAATGGGCTGGCCACCGGTCTGGGAGTAGGCAGCACAACCGTAAGCGCCACCTCGGGCTCGATCAGCAGTTCTGCCCCAATCTCCGTCACGCTCGGCGCAGTCCCGTCTTCCTTCTTCGGAATGCAGTTCAGTTCGCCCACGAGCACGGTAACTGTGCCCTACGGAAGGTGCCGGATTTGGGGAGTGCTGGGAACGCTGTGGGCAGACATCGAACCTTCGCCGGGCGTCTATCAGTTTGCGACGCTGGACGGAATTCTGGCGAACGCTAAACAAGCCGGCATCAGTGACGGCTGCGTCTTCACCTTCGGCTATTTCCCTCAGTGGGCGTCGACAAACCCCACGGACAATACCTGCGACGAACTGAACTCAACCACCGGAAGCTGCTGGCCCCCGGCCGATCTCAACTTCGACGGTACGGGCACCGATCAGACCGTGGTCAGCGCGATCACTGCCATCGCCACGCATCTGAACGATCCCGTCTATTTGCAGACGCACGCTCACATCCGCTACTGGGAGCCCTTTAACGAACCCTACCGCAGCGCCACCCTGAGTGGAACCGTATGCACGACCACGCACACGTGCAGCTTCAATGGAAGCTACGCCCAACTGGTTCGCATGGCGGAAGACATCCGCTGCGTCATCAAAGGCATGGGCACAGTAAACGGCGTGCCCTGCACCAATACCGCGATCGACCCCACGGCTTCGATCACGACGCCGTCAGGCCAGAGCTATTTTCAAATGAACGGGAGGCTGGTGGTCGCCAACTTCCTGCAGTGTAATCAGAAGCCTCTGGCCGGGTCGGGCTGCACCACGGGCTCTCGCGGCAGCGCGGCCACCGATGTGGTGGACCTTCATTGCTACATCTTCACGGGAAACCCGGACGACGCCACTACAAACATCACCGCTTCCCGCGCGCTGTTCACGCCGACCGATCTGGCCAAGCCATTTTTCTGCGGCGAGGGAAGCTGGGGGACAACCGCTGATTTAGCTGATCCTGACCTGCAGGCAGGATTTGTAGCTCGCTGGTTTACCGACATTCTCAATCAGCAAGTAACGACGAGCATCTGGTACACATGGGACAACCAGGCATGGGGCACGCTTTGGAATCCGAAGGGCAAGAGCGGATGTACGCAAGCTGCGGGGTGCGTGACCAAAGCCGGAACGGCTTATGCCCAAGCCTACAGTTGGCTGGCAGGGAACACGCTTCAGGGCTGCCAGACTTCGGGCGCAGTCAATGTATGCACTTTGACCGGTCCGAACGGCTACAGCGCGATCATGGTATGGGTGAACACGTCGCTCTCCAGTTGCACCGGACAGAGCAGCGCCGAGGTGTGTGGGAGCACCTTGTACCAGGTGCCCTCAGGATACGTCATCAAGCATTACCTCGACGGGTCCTCGCAACCCGCAAGCGCCGGCGAATACATTGGCGCAAAACCCGTCCTGCTGTCGAACCAATAAACACCGATGCCCTTGAAGCCATCTTCCTCGGGTCCAGATTCGGAAGCGGCGCGTTCCCGATATGCAAAAATTGGCGTAGTCCGGGCGGCACGTCCGCTGAAAATAGCAGTTGACTATTCGAGAGCTAGAGCATAATCTGCCGCAAGCCTCTCCCCTAGCCTTGTTTGGGCGATTTCCATTGGACGATCCCAGGTAACTTCGACCCCCAAGGTTTGGAGGCTAACGGCTAGCTGCCGTGTTTCCGGTTGTTCATGCACAATCACCAGCTTTTTACTGTCGGGCGCAAGATTGTGCCGCATTGTGGGCGCAGATGTTTCGCTTGACCGATATCGCGGGGCGTTTGGAATCAAACCAGTTAAAAGGAGAACTTATGCGGGTAGGTAAAGGAATGCTTGCTGTCGCGGCCGCACTCGTGGCCTTTGCAATCGTCGGATCTTCTAGAGCTTCAGGACAGAGCTGCCAAGCCCCCCCCAATTATTCTCCGGATTTTTCTTCAAATCAAAGCTGCTTTACGCCGAACGGCACACCCCAGTACTCCGGGTATCCGGGCTTCTATAGTCCGGCTTTCACGCTGACCCAGCCGGCCGGTACGCCGAACCCGGCCCAACCTGCGCCCAGCGGTGTATCCACCGTACTGCGTCTGACGCCAGATGTGGGCTATATGGCAGGGTCATCCTGGTACAACACGCCGCTGCCGGTCGGAGCTTCGTTTTCTACCACGTTTACTTTTCAGCTGAGCGGAGCCGTCCCTCCGCCGCAGAGCGTGGGGCCCGCTGACGGAATCGCGTTCCTTATTCAGAATTCCGGGTTGACCGCCCTGGGGCCGCACGGTTGCGGAATCGGCTTCGGCGACGCACCCGACGGCAATTGTACGGTCGGGGCCGGCATCGCGAACAGTCTTGCGGTCGAGTTTGACACCGCCCAGAATCTCGACATCAATGACGTGAGTAACAGCCACGTTGCGATTCAAAGCTGCGGCACTGGCGAGAACAGCGTGGACGCCAGCTGCCGGCTGGCGGATATCGATCTTACGGCGTTGATAAGTCCGGCTGGAGCGCCCACTCCGATCAATCTCGCGGACGGCTTCGTCCACACGGCGACCGTCACCTACTTCCTGCAGGCCACCACCAACCAGACGGCTTGCATTGCAAACAACGTTGCAGGGCCGTGTCTCGACGTGATCCTGGATGGCACCGATTTGTTTCCCGCCGGTGTGCCGGTCAATCTGAGCACTTTGCTGAGCCTGACGGGTGGCGACGCCTACGTAGGCTTCACGGCTTCGACCGGTGGCGGCAACGACAACCAGGACATTCTGAGCTGGGTCTTCACACCCCAGGGGCAGACGCAGACGATTCCACCCAATACGCCGGTAACGTACGAGTACCAGAACAACGCCTACAATTACGCAGTCGTGACCAGCCCTGGCTCAGCGACAACGACCACGACCATCACGCCGATTCTCATGACTTCAGGGGCCTGCGACGCGCTGGTGCAGGAGACTTATCCTGGCGCGCATTGCTTCGTCTATACCGGTCTCTCCCCGAATCCTGATTCGGCCGTCATGTTTGAAGTTACCTGCCCGAATTTGCCGAATGAGGTATGCAATCCATTCACAGCCCAATTGCAGACGGCCTTCACGCTCTCGCCGTTATCGGGCGTGAACATGTTCAACCCTATCGATCCGTTCCCGGGCTGGCTCAAGGGCTTCGGAGGGGTGAATGCTCATCCTTGCACGCCACCTGTTTCCGGCAACCTGTTCCAAAGCGACCAGATCAGCAGCTTCGAGATCGACACGAAAACGAAGGGCAATAGCGGAGGCACCGGCTCCTGCTGGGTAGCGACTTACGCCCAGCCCGATCAGGTCCCACCGCCGATTACGATCGCGTCTCCCACCAACAGTGTTTACGCCCAGAATGCCCTAGTCACGGCGAGCTACACCTGCAACGCGAACTACCAGCCCACAACCAGTCCGATTGGTCCGTATCTGACGGTGGCAAGCTGCAGTCAGGCGAGCGGCACGCAATCCAGCTGTACGCCAACCGCCACTGGACTGGCCTGCCTCGGCAGCGTCAATACCTCCGCTCCTGGAACCTTTAATTTCCAGGTAACGGCCATGGATACCGGGCTGAACCAAAATACGCAGAGCGTGAGCTACACCGTGGTGGCGCCCACGAACCTGCAAATCGCGAACCTCGCTCCTGGAGGACCGGTAGCCAACGGCGGCAGCATCACCTACCTGATCGGAGTTGCCGATATTGGTCCGGCCAATGCGGATGGAGTCATCGTGACCGATCCGCTCCCGGTCAACACAAAGTTCGTGAGCGGTTCAGGAACCAACATAGCCTGCTCAATCGTCAACCGAAGGTTGTCGTGCACAACCACTCCGATTCCGTGTTCGGCGGTCGGAAACAGTGTCAGCTGCAGCGTAGGAATGCTGGCGCCGTTATCCATCAGTTCGCTGAATGGCGGGCTGATCTCGATTAAGGTGCAGGTGACGGCTCAACCCACCACAACATGCGGTACCGGTAGGAAGGTCACCCCTTGCACAATCAACACTGCGATGGTAGGCGCCATCAATACGGATACGAACACGAATCCCACTGCCACCGCTCAAACCACCTGGTGAGCGGCGGGAGGAATTCGTAAGAGTAGAACCGGAACAACGAAAAAGGGCTGCCGCGAAAGCGGCAGCCCTCTTCGGTTTTGGGTGGGCTTTAGCCTCTGAGGCGACGGGAGATTTTCAGCAGACCGTTAAGCCGATTGGGCTTGCTGGTTGCGGCGCAGCGGCTGAAGCCGGGGTTGAAGATACGCTGGTTATCGCCGCGGTAAACCGCTGCGCCACCCAAAATCCAACGCAGCCCGAGCTTTTCCGCAACCTCGAAAGGCATGCACTGACACGAATCGCCCTCCAAACTGCACCACTGCCCCTTATTCTGTTGGGGAACTCGACCTTAGCTTGGGGCTCCGTGAGTGGACTGATCGTACATCGCTTTGAAATCAGCGCGATCGAGCAGGTGCTCCGCTCCTGGATCTTTTTTCATGCCATCCAGCAAGCGAACCACTTCGCGGTAATCCTGTTGCGCCTCGGACAAGCTGCCGGAATCCTGCTCCGTCGTAGCCAGCAGATAATGGGCGCGTGCGCTTAGCGGCTGCATGCCGAGCTGGTCAGCGCGAAGCGTAGCGCGTTTCAGCTCGTCGCGACCTCCGGTCAAGTCATGCCGCTGAATCATCGCTTCGGCCATGAAGATGGAGCACTCCACCGAGACATACTTGAGTCCGAGATCATCCGCGCGCTGCAGAAGCGGCTTCAAGGCCGCAATCGCTTCCGGGAAGCGTTTTTCTTCGACCAGAACCTTCGCCAGTTCGAAATTCGCGATCAGAATCGTGCCCGGCTCTTTGCTGCGCTTCGCTGCCAGCAGCGCTTCCGCATAAGACGCCTGAGCCGACTTGAAATTTCCGGCATAAAAGAAACTGTCCCCCTGGACGCCGAGGGTCTGTGCCATCACGCTGTCGTTCTTCAATTCGCGCGACAGCTTGAGTGATTCGTCCAAATCACTCTTGGCCTCGTCGCCGCGTCCTGCCAGGATCAGCGACTCCGCGGAAGCATTCAAAATCTGGGCCATCATGATGCTCTGATCTTTGATGTCGCGGAAAATCTTCAGCGCGTCCTGCTCCGACTTGATCGCCGCGCCGAAGCGCCCCTGGTAGTCAAAAAGAATGCCCAGGCTGTTGGACTCGATGGCAGCGCCGCGCTGGTCGTCCATGGTGCGGCGTAAGTCCAGCGCTCGCAGATAATACGCAACCGCCTTGTCGTACTGGCCCATGTCGACGGAAGTGTCGCCGAGATTGTGCACGGCCTCGACGATGTCCTGCGGGGCCTTCGATTTCTCGCGCAACTGCAGAGCCTGCTGGTAGTACGTGAGCGCGTCTTCGTACTGGCCCTTTTCGGAATAGGAGGTGCCAATGTTGTTCAGGCAGATAGCCTGCAGGCTCTCATTCCCAACCTCGCGCTCCATCTCGAGCGCTTCCTTGTACATCTTGAGAGCCTGATCATGGTCGCCGGCATCGTCGGCGAAGTTGCCCATCTCGATGAGGGTGTCGCCCAAGCCGCGCTTATCGCCGATTTCGCGCCGAATCTGCAGCGCCTCCTGAAAGTCGGCAAGGGCCTCTTTGCTTTTGCCGAGCGCAGCCTTGGCTTTGGCCATTTCATTGAGACTGAAAGCCAGACCGCGTTTCTGGCCAATCTGGCGCCAGATGGCGAGCGCCTGGGTTTCATTGCGAACCACTTCGTCCGGCTTGTTCAACATCCGGTAGGCGACAGCCATGAGGTGAAGGCTGGTTGCCTTCTGTTCGTCATTGCCGACCTGAACGGAGAGGCTGTAGGCACGGTTCAGAGGATCGAAACTGGTCTGCGGGTTGCCGCTCTTGATTTCAATGCGGCCCAGATCGAGAGTCGCAGCGATGTCCTTGGGATTAGCCGACAGAATCTTCTGGTAATATTCGCGGGCCTTCACCAGATCGCCGGAATCCTGATAAAGGCTGGCCAGGGCCACTTGCACGTCGTAGTTATCCGGCGAAGATTTAGCGAGATTCTCGTAGGCCTTTATCGCATCTGGATAATTCTTGATCACGAGCGAGTGAATCGCAGCGATCAAGTACTTTTCCGCCTCCGGCAGGTTCGTGCTGAGCGTGACAGCTTTTTGCGCAGCCTGATCTGCCTGATCGTCATAGCCCAGCTTGCTGTAGGTCTGCGCCAGCCGCGAAAAAGCCAGTGCGAAATTCGGATCGGCCTTGGTGGCTGCTTCAAGCTGCTGCTGCGCGTCGAGATTCCTTCCGTCGCGCTGGAACCCGATGCCGAGGTTGTAGTCCCGCAGAGCTTCGACCGAGCTTGACTGCGGCTGGAAGGAGTTCGCCCTCAATTCCTTCAGCACATCGCTTGGAAGCGCGAGCTGTTGCCGGATCGACTCCGCCAGCTTATCGATCGCGGCGGGAATTTCTTTTTCATTGGGAATTTCAATTTTGAGGGGAATGCTGCGATCGGTTTTGAAATCCTGCAGCGTGGCATCGATGCGGATCTGGTCGCCGAACTTGGCATATTGTCCCCAGACCACGCGCTGGGCATTGCTGAAATCAGCCACGCGATGGATGGTGGAGGGATCAAGTTCGGTCGAAGAAGAAATGCGCAGGTCCGTAAGGATCTGATGCAGATTGTTCGGGCTGACGGTGCGTAGTTGTGCCGATTGTCCAATGTCGGTGCTGAGCATGTCGGCGAAGCTGGAGCCCAGCCAATCCAGGCTGGAATCTCCCGAGGCATTTCGGAATGGAAGGATCGCCAACGACTGAACCGGGCCGGACTTGACAGCGGGCGGCGCGAACAGACTCGCGCGAAATACGTAACCCACAACTGCCAGAATGAGAACGGTCGCGATACCGGTCAGCAGGGGCCAGGGAATCGTCTGTCCCCACGGTTTTACGGCAGGATGAAAACCCAGAGTCGCGGCCGCGCGCTTACCCTCCCAGGCATCAAGGCCCCGCAACATTTCGGTCGCACTCTGGAAACGCAAATTCGGGTCGCGCTCCAGGCATTTGCTGACGATCCCACTGAGCTGCCCCGGAATATTTCCGTCGTGATCGGAGACAGGAACAGCTCTTTCCTGCGTGCGCTTGATCAGGCTCGCAAGCGCGCTTTCCGCCTTGAACGGCATTTTGCCGGTGAGCAGTTCGTAAAGGATCAAGCCGGCCGTGAACAGATCGGAGCGCTGGTCGAGGTCCTTGGCCAGCGCCTGCTCGGGAGACATATATTCCATCGTCCCGACCAGGGCGCCAACCTGCGTCATGCCCTCGCCTTCCATGGTGCGGGCCAGGCCGAAGTCCATCACCAGAATTCGGCCGCTCTGATCGCGCATGATGTTCTGCGGCTTCAGGTCGCGGTGAATTACGCCAACGCCATGCGCGGCCTCCAGGGCCTGGCAGACCTGGCGCATAATCTCGACTGCTTCTTCCGGAGAAAACTTTTTCTTCTGATGGATGAGCGTGCGAAGGTCTTCGCCCTCGACAAACTCCATGGTGATGAACTTCACGCCATCGGCATCGCCCAAATCGAAAATGCGGATGACGTTCTTGTGCGTAACTTGCCGCGAAAGCAGAAGTTCCTGCTTGAAACGTGCCAGCATGGAAGGGTTGGAGGCCAGTTCGGGGCGAATCAGCTTCAGGGCTACGGAGCGGTCCAGTTCCCGATCACGGGCCTTGTAGACGGCTCCCATTCCACCTTCGCCGAGGAGTTTTTCAATCTCATAACGATCGCCCAGAACATCGCCCGGCTCAAGCAAAGGCGCGGCAATCGGGACTCGCGATCTTTTCGGCAGAGGCGGAAGCGGGGGCAGCATGCCCTCGACGATCGTGGCATCGGGATCCACGAACGTCGCCTGGGCGTCAGACGAGGGCTTGCCAAAGTCGATCAGCGTGGGAGCATCCGAATCGCTGGGAGGATTGACACCGGAACTGTCGCCCTTTACAGGCGCACCCACGGCCCCATGTCGCGTGGTTTTACCGCGATCCTTTGGATCGAAGTTCGGGTTCCCATCTTGCATGTATCGGCCTGTCCGGGGGGAAGGTGAAACGCCGCACTGCGTTTCAGGGAGAATCTGGAAAAGTATATAACGGCAGAGGCGCCGATGCAGCACTAAAGGTGGGCTTTTTGATTCCCATCCTGGATCGTTCTCGAAATTTATAAATTCTTAGTACAATCCGTGGGCGCGGACGGCGCGGGCCCGCCACGCCGCGAGATCTGTCCTACAATAGGGCGAGACTTATGAGCAGATTGTTGCAACTTCTTCTGTTTGTGCTGACCTCGACGGTGGCCGTGTGGGCCGAGCAGCCGCACCCGATCCTCGCCATCGGCTCGCCAGCCCCAAACTTCGAACTTCCGGGCGTCGATGGAAAGATTCACAAGCTCTCGGACTACGCTTCCAGCCCGGTCCTCGTCGTTGTGTTCATCTGCAATCATTGCCCGATCGCGCAAATGTATGAGCGCCGCGTCGCACAACTCGCCGAGGACTACAAAGACCGCGGCGTCGCGGTGGTCGCGATTCAGCCCAACGATCCCACGGCGATCCGGATCGACGAACTGGATTCCTCCGACATCAGCGACAGTCTCGAAGAGATGAAGATTCGGGCCCAGTACAAGCATCTGACTTACCCGTATCTTTACGATGGCGAAACCCAGTCGGTCACCGACGCCTACGGCCCGCAGGCGACACCTCACGTATTTGTTTTCGATCAGGACCGTCATCTTCGTTACGAAGGCCACATGGACAACAGCTATCGTATCGAAATGGTGAAGACGCACGAGGCCCGCGATGCCATTGACGCGCTTCTCGCGCACCGCGAAGTAGCCGTGACGCACACTGGCGTTTTTGGCTGTTCGACCAAGTGGAAAGAGAAGCAGGCTTCGCGTCTCGAAGCCCTTCGCAAAATCGAAGCTCAACCGGTGCAACTGGATATGGCCACGGCTGCAGACTTGAAGGCGCTACGGGCCAATTCAGGCGGCAAGACTTTGCTGGTGAGTTTTTGGGCAACCTGGTGCGGTTCGTGCCTGCACGAATTCCCCGATTTCGAGGATACCTTCCGAATGTATGGCGTGCGCGATCTGGAACTGGTAACGGTAGCGGCCAACATGCCCGACGAAAAAAACACCGTGATGCGCATACTGGAGAAGATGCACGCTACGAGCCGCAACCTGCTGTTTGCTTCCGACGATACGGCCGGATTGCAGGCGGCCTTCGACCCCGGCTGGCAGTCAGCCGTGCCTTATACCGTCCTCATCGCTCCGAACGGAAAAATCCTCTATCAGAAACAGGGTTCGGTGGACATTCTCGAGCTGCGACGAACCATCCTGGCGAATCTGCCCTCGGACTATGAGGGCTTTAATCAGTACTGGTTGGGGCAGTAACCTTACGTCGGCGATATTTCTGTCTGCAGTAGTTAAGCCCTTTGCGGCACCTTGCTGACAGAGTTCGAAGCTTTCGAACTTTTGTCCGCTTCGAGTCGGCGGATGTTCTCCCGCAGCCACGCGCCGAGCGTTTCCTCGATCTCCTGCTGCGTCCCGGTGCGATAGAGCGAGTCGAGCGTCTCCCCGCTGGGCGACAACGGGATATGAATGCAGGCGCTCGGCTCGTTCCGCGCGTCTTCCGGAACCAATGCCGCCAGCACGCATTCGCTGCACGGTTCGTGGTCCCTGGAGCTGAAGTTCATGCACGTGGGAGAATCCTCGAAGACAAACCGCGCCCGCCACGATTCACGGGGCAATCGCCCGTAGCCGCCTTGCTCCAGAAACTCGAGCTCGAACTTGAGTACGTCTAACAAGTTGCGATCATCGCTTGCCATAGGACCTCACCTCACGGCTAAGTCTGGCCCCATCCCTCTCGTGCTGCCGTGACCAGCATCACAGTTGGCCGTGAGGACCATCACCCATGCGGCAAGAAAGGCGGATGCCAGGTTCCTATCTGCGATTGCGGATTAACATCCGCTTGTGATGCACATCACAGCGCTTTCCCATCGAGGGAGTGCAATATTGCAACAGAGTTCAGGTATGCTCGTCGCGATGTTCAACTAGAACTCGAATGGAGCTGGAAGATGAAGGCAATTAATCTGAAAACGCTGGCTGCTGCAACCGCTTTCGCTATGGTTCTCACCATGCCGTTGTCGGCGGGTGCGCAAGACGCGTCCGCATTGTTCAAGACAAAATGCGCTGCCTGTCACGGCGCTGACGGGACCGGTTCGGCGATGGGAAAGAAAATGGGCGCGCACGATTTCACCACCGATGAAGTGCAGAAAATGTCGGACGCGGAACTCACGGATATCATTATCAACGGCAAGAACAAGATGCCGAAATATAGCTCCCTGAAGCCGGAAGAGATCAAGGGACTGGTGGCTTACATCCGCACCTTGAAGAAATAGCTCTTAGCCGGTTTCTGTTTGTCGAGATTTCCAGGGAGGCTGTTGTTGCGGTGATTGGCGCGCAAAAGCTTGGAGTGTGCCCGCGCGGGCACCGAAGTTTAGAACGCATTTGGTCTGAGGCGTGGTGGTTCGACATGAATCTGCGAGAGCGCATTCGCGAGTGGACGCAGCCCATTTATTTTCTCGGGCAAAATCCCTGTAAAGGTAACGAGCGCCTCGGTTTTCGCCTGTAAGGCCGTCTCTGCGTTCTCTGCGAGCACGCGAGATTGGGCGGGGCCCATAATGGGAGATATGCACTACGATGCCGTTTTGGTGGTTTCTTTCGGCGGGCCCGAATCTCGCGAGGATGTAATCCCGTTTCTTGAAACTGTGTTGCGCGGGCGCAATGTTCCAGGCGAGCGCCTCCTCGTCGTAGCGGACCACTACTACCACTTCGAAGGCAAGAGTCCGATCAACCAGCAAACGCGAGATCTGATTGCCGCCTTAAAGGCAGAGTTGGAAAGCAACGGGCCGGCGTTGCCCATCTATTGGGGAAATCGAAACTGGCATCCATTCCTGCCCGATACGTTGCGCAAAATGAAAGAGGACGGAATCCGCCGCGCCATCGCGTTCGTGACCTCGGCATATAGTTCGTATTCCGGCTGCCGCCAGTATCGCGAGGACATTGCGCGGGCGCAAACAGAAGTCGGGCCGGGCGCTCCCGAGGTGGATAAGTTGCGGGCATTCTTCAATCACCCGGCATTTGTCGAGGCCATCGTGGAGCGAGTGCGCGACGCCCGGCTCGCTGTTCCAGAGAACGCTCGGGAAAACGTCCAGATCGTTTACACCGCGCACAGCATTCCGCTCTCGATGGCCGGCACGAGCGACTACGTGAAGCAACTGGAGGAGGTGCGGCGGCTGGTCTCGTCGGCTCTGGGCCAAAAGAACGACGCACTGGTCTACCAGAGCCGCAGTGGATCGCCCGGACAACCCTGGCTGGAGCCGGATATTCTCGATTATCTGCGCGAGGTGAAGGCGCGGAATCTGGCGTCGGCGGTCGTGCTCGCGCCCATCAGCTTTATCTCCGATCACATGGAGGTGTTGTACGACCTCGACGTGGAAGCGCGCCAGCTTTGTGATTCGCTTGACCTGGTGATGACGCGAGCGAAGACGGTGGGCGTGCATCCGAAGTTCATCGGCATGATTCGCGAACTGATTCTGGAGCGGACAAATCCCGAGTCGCAGAACAGAAGAAGATCGTCAGGGTCGCTGGGACCGCGACCGGATGAGTGTGCGGAGAACTGCTGTCCGGCGCCGCAGACGCACGGGCGACCATAATCGGCAGGCTAGCGGAAGGCTCCGGGCGTTATTTCTTGATCTCTGGAATCTCTAACTCGCGGCCTTTGTGCCCGCCGATTTCGCTTCGGTGATCATGTGCTGGACCAGATCTTTCTGCGGAAATTCCGGATGATAGCGCAGCAGCGTCTATCGAGGAAATGGTTCCCCTTCTGGATTAGGC
>Ga0070765_100002197_pt1 | contig 12136 bp, 12 predicted proteins | sample HubBroMetageWFT5_FD_71516 | JGI IMG/M metagenome (GOLD analysis project Ga0070765, IMG submission 71516) | Warmed and freeze-thawed soil microbial communities from the Hubbard Brook experimental Forest, New Hampshire - Hubbard Brook CCASE Soil... | ecosystem: Environmental > Terrestrial > Soil... | reverse complement strand
TGAAGGCGTCCCCGGTCGTCCGGGATGTCACCTTCGAGGCTCGAGCCGGAGAGATCTTGGGGTTTGCCGGACTCATGGGTTCCGGCCGCACCGAAACGATGCGGGCGATCTTCGGAGCTGATCGTCGAGCAGCGGGCAAAATTTTCGTAAACGGAAAAGAAGTTCAGATCGATCGGCCTGCGGCAGCGGTAAAATGCGGGATCGGTCTCCTAACGGAAGATCGCAAAGCTCAAGGGCTCCTTTTGCCGAAACCATTGAGGATGAATATTAGCCTGGCTCGCCTTGGCTATGAAATCGGCCGGTTCGGTTGGATTAACCGAGCCGTGGAAGAAAAAGTCGCCGAAAGCTGGGTTCGCCGCCTGGCGGTGCGCTGTTCTTCAGCTGAACAGGCTGCTCGTAACCTGAGTGGAGGTAACCAGCAAAAGGTGGTACTCGCTCGATGGCTCTACCGGGATTGCGATATTTTAATCTGTGATGAACCAACGCGTGGCATCGACGTCGGAGCTAAATTCGAGATCTATCGTTTGCTGGGCGAATTGGCGGCGGACGGGAAAGCCATCGTGGTGGTTTCGTCAGATCTGAAGGAACTGCTCGCTCTGTGCGATCGGATCGCGGTGATGTCTGCCGGTAAGTTAGTGACAGAATTTCGCCGAGGAGAGTGGACAGAGGACCGAATTATGTCTGCGGCATTTAGCGAGCTTACAAAAACACCGGCGGGCTCGGCGGAACTAAATGAAACGTCAAACGGCGGAGGACCAGTCCAACCGTCCCAACCAATCCAATGAGCTTCACTATCTCTCGTCCTTCAGCGCAGCGCCCTTCGGAGCCACCACCAAATCCCCGGACGTCGTCCAACTCCAGCCGTCGCTTCAGCCAGACCCGGGAAGTCGTCGAGAATAGCTTAGGGTTAGTGATCGTCCTAGTTTTACTCATTGCGTTTTTCAGTTTTCAAACTGCGCATTTCTTTTCCGCGACCACATTCCAAGCGATCGCTAACGAGATTCCGACCGCCATCTTTATTGCCATCGGCATGACCTTTGTTCTGATCATTGGCGGAATTGATCTTTCCGTTGGATCGGTTCTCGCGCTAGGGGCAGGAATCCTGGGCGTCGCCATCGTACAATGGCATTGGCCGCTTTGGGCTGCGATTACCCTTTGTGTCGTTTCCGGCGCGCTCTGTGGTTTGCTGAACGGATTTTTGACCATCCGCTTTCGGTTACCTTCATTCATCGTAACCCTTGGCCTGATGGAAGCGGCTCGGGGAGCGACCTATCTGGTAACAAATTCCCAAACGATGTATATCGGTTCGGCGGTCGAAGGCATTGACAACGTGACCTTATTCGGACTTTCGTTGCCGTTCTTGGTTGCGATCGCTTTTGCCATCGTCGCCCAATTCGTCCTGACCGGAAGCGTCTTTGGGCGCTACGCGATTGCGCTGGGAACAAATGAAGAAGCAGTGCGTCTTTCCGGAATCGACACTCGTCCGATTAAGTTGGCGGTATTCGGCTTAAGCGGCGCTTTGGCGGCGCTGGGCGGCGTTTCCTATTGTGCGCAATTGTCATCTGCAGATCCGAATGCAGGGAGCGGTTTTGAGCTTGCCGCCATCGCAGCGGTTGTGATCGGTGGAACCAGTCTAATGGGAGGTCGCGGTTCTGTCATAAATTCACTTTTCGGGGTTCTGGTGATAGCGGTACTAGAAACAGGTTTAGCCCAAATCGGAGCCCAGGAATCGGCCAAGCGGATGGTAACAGGCGCCGTGATCATTATCGCGGTGATCGTGGATTTTTATCGGACCCGCCGGGCAGACGCCAAATCCCGTAGCGTGAATTTGTAAGCACCAACAATTTCGATATGCCAAAAGCAAAAGTCAGTGTTTTGGGAGCCTTTGTTACAGATCTCACTTGCCGTACCGACAGGATGGCGAATTGGGGAGAAACGATCCTAGGTAACGCGTTCAAGCTAGGGCCGGGTGGTAAAGGCTCAAACCAAGCTGTAGCGGCGGCGCGCTTGGACGCGGAGGTGAATCTTATAACCAAGATTGGCCGGGACGCTTTTGGCGAAATCGCAAAGCGGTTTTATGTACAGGAAGGTATTGGTCTGACCCATGTCTACGAAGATCCAGAAGAGACTTCTGCCACCGCTACCATCATCATCGATGAGCGAACCCAGGAGAACTCGATCATCGCGGTGCAAGGCGCTTGTGCACATCTAACTATAGACGAAGTGGAAGCCGCCAAGGAAGATATTGGGCGGGCAAACATTTTCTTGACGCAGCTTGAGCTACCGATGGCGCCAACCATTCACGGTATTGAACTCGCCTATGCGGCGAAAGTCCCGATTATCCTGAATCCAGCCCCGGCGTTGGTGGTGCCGCGGGAAGTCCTCGCCAAAGTCGACTATTTGACCCCGAACGAGACAGAGGCGGTGACATTGGTCGGGAAAAAGTCCTTGGATCAATTTCAGAATATCGAACAGCTGGCGGACGAGCTCCTCAGTTTCGGTGTACGGAATGTGGTGATCACGCTTGGTGAAAAAGGCGCTTTTGTGAAAGGCTCTGGAGTGGTGCAGCATGTTCCCGGCTTTCACGTGGAAAAGGTCGTGGAGACCACCGGCGCCGGGGATGCCTTTGCCGGTGGATTCGCGGTGGCGCTCGCCGAAGGCCAGGGGATCGAGGCAGCGACCCGGTTCGGATGCGCGGTTGCCGCGATATCCGTGACCAGGGCCGGGACAGCTCCTGCGATGCCGTACCGCAAGGAAGTGGACGAGCTGCTGAAATAAGCTTTATTTAAGGCAGCGTCTGCGCAATCGTTTGCCTGAATTCGCAGATCCGCAGATCTCTATCTCTCAAGTGCTCTCTCGTCGAAACAAGTCTTCCAGAACGCCCACGATGAAAGATGTTGCTGAACGGGCGAGCGTGTCAGTAACCACAGTTTCACATGTCCTGAACAAGACTCGGTATGTGGATCGCAAATTGGTGCGGCGGGTTGAGGATGCTTTCAGGACCCTGGGCTATCAACCGAATGCCGTAGCGCGGGGACTGCGTCGACAGGAGACGCGCATGCTTGGCATGGTAGTGCCTGATAACCGAAATCTATACTTCGCAGAGCTGGCTCGCAGTGTCGAGGACGCTTGTTTTGAGCTCGGTTATAACGTCATACTTTGCAATTCCGACGAAGACCCGGCGAAAGAGAGCGCTTATCTGTCACTTTTGGCGGAGAAGCGTGTCGACGGAATCGTCTTTGTGGCCTCTGGCACCGATCGCTCTGGAGTGCAAGCCCTTCTACAACATAAGATCCCGGTGGTAGCGTTGGACCGGGAGCTCAAAGGAATGAACTGCGATTCCATTATTGTAGACAATCGTGATGGCGGTCGTCAGGCGACTCTGCATTTGATAAGCGGGAATCACCGGCGAATCGGTTGCATCAGCGGTCCAAAAAATCTTGCTTCGGCCAAGGAGCGTCTCCAAGGCTACCGAGACGCGCTCGCCGAAGCGCGTTTGCCAGTCGAACCCGCATTGATCCAGATGGGAAATTTCCACTTCGAGGGCGGCTATGCAGCGGTACAAGCTCTGCTCAAGCTTCCCAATCGCGTAACGGCTATTTTTGCTGCGAATGATCTCATGGCGATCGGCGCATTGCGGGGAATCGCTGCTCGGGGGCTGCGCGTACCTGCGGATGTGGCGGTCGTCGGTTTCGATGACATCGCGTTAGCGATGTACACAGAGCCGCCGCTCACCACCGTGAGACAACCCATTCGTGAGATCGGCAAATTGGCGACTGAGCTGATAATGGCGCGAGTGAATGGCGAGCGTAAAGAACCCCAAAGCCGCCGTTTGAAGACAAGCCTCATTGTCCGCGAATCGTGCGGGATCAAGGTTTCGGCTCATTCACGACCGAAAGCCAAGCAGCAGCGGCAGCCTCCGCTCAAAAATTAACGCGGAAGTCAAAGATCAAGTTGTTCTCGTATTGCGGGTGAGCGTCAGTGACGGCAAATTGGTAGCCCGCTCCCACGGACCACGTTAGCCGGTTGTACAACGGCATAGGCCCAATGACCACTCCCGGTAAAAGGAAGACCTGGTTCTTCCCTCGATTTGGTCCGTTTGGCCAGTAGGTGTAGTTCACCTCGACTTGAGGCCAGATCACTTTGAACACGCGATATTGGAAAGCGGTGTTAATTAGAAGCGGTGTGCCCAGCTTATGAAAATCTCCAGTCGGAATGTTAATACCGAAACTCGTCTGCACGTCGAAGTCACCCCAGCCTTTTCCGGCGGCAATACTTGGCGTTATGCCGAAATTCTTGGTACTAAACGCATTGGATCCGGTTGGCGCAGTAAAGGCGACGAAGCCGGTTAGACAATAGTTTCCATTTTCTTCGTTAGCGCTCAAAAAACGATCCTTGATCAAGAGGAAAGGCCAGTCGCCAAAACCTGAGGCCGGATTTCTACCGGATCGTTCTTCATAAGGCGGAAGCCCGAAAATCACCTCGATCGACTTTGCCGGGATCAATTCCAATCCCTTTCCCGCATCGAAGATGGTCAAATTTCCGGCCCCATTCGAAAGATGCTCCCAATATTGATCGTATTTGTATAGTTCGGTGAGGAGCGACGTGGTCCCAAAGAGAGGCGGCTTCCAGTGCGGTTGTACCGCCTGCGTCTCATCGACCCGCTTAAACCAATCACGGAAATAGTCTTCGAAGGCCGACGGTGAATCCAAGTTATCGAAAAACGCGTCCAAGGCAGAGCCTGCACGCGACGATTGGAGATAGCCGAAGCTCAGCGACAAAGCCAGGAGCCATATGCTGCAGCTTCGTATCCTCTGTCTGCGATTCCAGGTAACGTCGCACATCGTCATGTAACCCTTTATTATCCCCGCGACGGCCGCCATATTTCAACGCTTCGCTGGGAGCTGAGATCACGAATTTCAAGGGATGGGTATTTTCTGCGGAGTAGCGCATTCATAGCTTTGGAGGGGTTTTGGATAGGCCGGCCATTGGTCCACCGGCCTGCTAAGGATGCTGCAGAACACACCGCAATCACGGTAAATGGGACTACCACAACCAGCGGAAACCAATTTCCTGGATGAAATAGCTTCGACTCTGCTCCCCATGATCTGACAACCATCTCCAGAGTGATATTCATGAGGAAGCCAATCGGAATATAGCCTGTATTTAAATCGAAGCGCGAACTGAAAGAACGTTTTCGATCCCACTATTTAGCGGCCCTGATGAAGCTTTCGGGTGTGCCGTCCTCCGGATTCACGAACACGATGTCCTTTGGATCGCGCCGCGGCGTGTCGATGGCGAGGAAAACAACAGGCCCTGCCAGGATCTTCGGTTGGGCGTGCACCGTTCCGCGTTTGAAAAAGAGCAGCTCGCCGGGGCCGAACTCAGCGCTGGTACTTTCATCTTCCATCCAGAATGTGCCTCGGCCCGAGAACACATAGAGGTATTCGTCACAGGTCGCGTGATAGTGTGGAGGCGTTGGCTTATACACACGGAATACGCGTGCGCTCGCCGCTTCCCGACTAGTGAGGTAATGATCCACGAGCAGCGTGGTAGCAGTCTCGGGTAAGGCAGCTGCGATTTCAGCGATGTCGAATCGGCCCGCGTCAGGGGTAGCTTGGTTCATATCCGTTTTCCATTAGACTAGGTATCCGGCGTTTCTTTCCTCCTCAGCGCCAGACGCAATTTCATCAAAGCGATATTTTGGACCTGACGGATTCGCTCCCGCGTAACGCCAAGCTTTTTACCGACTTCTTCCAGGGTTCTCGGTCGGGCGCCGTCTAGACCAAATCGCTGAAAGATGATGACCCGTTCCCGGCCGTCGAGGACTTCCAGAACGTCAGAGAGTTCGTCGCGCAGGTTTTTGTCCCTGAGAAATTCGAACGGTGTTCGCGCATCGTCATCCCCAACCAGGTCACCAAATTCAGTCGCATCGTCATCGTTGATAGGAGCGTTCAACGAAGTAGGCCGAATCGAGACCGTTTTTAGTTGAGAGACGGTTTTACTGGAGAGACCGACCTCTTCCGCCAATTCGTCATCGGTCGGTTCACGGCCGAGTTCTTCACTCATCTGTGAGGCAACCCGATTCATTTTTGAAATCTTGTCCACCAAATGAACCGGAAGCCGGATGGTTTTACTTTGATTGGCCAAAGCCCGCTTGATCGCCTGTTTGATCCACCAGGCCGCGTACGTACTCAGCTTTCCGCCCTTGGCCGGATCGAATCGTTCGACCGCTTTCATCAATCCGATATTGCCTTCCGACACTAAATCCAATATGGGCAAACCTAGGTTCGCATAATCGTGAGCAATTTTAACGACCAGACGGAGGTTAGCCTTGATCATAAGCGTTCGCGCTTCCCGGTCGCCTTTCTTAATGCGCACAGCCAAGTCAATCTCCTCTTGCGGGGTCAGCAGCTGGATCTGTCCGATCTCGCGAAGGTAAATTCTAATGCCCGGATCTGACTCTTTAATCGCCACAGCGATGCCGATTCATGCTTTTGGTTCGGGAACAGATCGCACATCGCTCTAACTGGTTCCATCGCCAGAAAGGGCGCTTCTTGGTGACTCGAAAGTGTTAGGTAGAGGGTTGCCTCCGTTGTTCCAAGCAGTCTGCTGAAGCACAGACTTGTAGGCACCGATGCCGTGACAGAACTAGATCCTTCAGCTGAATGAAGAAACGCGATCTGGTGAGTTCTGAATAGTCCATCGATTGGATAGTCTAGCAGTGCGGTTTCTATCGGAACATGGCCCGCTAGGGTAATTGATAAACGCTCGTTCCGCTTATAGCGAAGCGACCCAACCTGCAAGTAAGTACATGCATGAGCTCGTTAGAGTTTGACTCAAAGCGAATGCAACTCGCGGGCGGATCCGCGGATTTGACCAAAAAGCGGATCCTGGCAGCGGCTGAGTTAGTTTTTTCCCGAGACGGTTTCCAGGGCGCCACCACTCGGGAAATTGCCCGGCAAGCCGGCGTGAATGAGGTAACTCTTTTTCGTCATTTTCGCACCCGGGAAGAACTGCTCCGGGCAACGTTGGATCAGGCATGCGCGACTTTCGAATTGCTGGTTGGGCAGTCGGACGAGGTCTGGAAGGACCGGCTACCTGAACGTCTAGACCACTATGTGCGTGAGATGTATTCCGTGGTCAGGCAGCGAGAAGCTCTCGTGCGCGCCTTTGCTAGCGAAGCCCGCATCTTGCCTGAATCAATCCGCAGGGCACTCCGGGAATTTATGGAGCAGAGAAAGGCTCGCTTTGTTGCCAGGCTAAAGCAGGCCCAGGAGTTGGGCCTGGTCCGGAAGGACGTTGATCTGTCGACGGCAAGTGATCTTATCCGCGACTCGATCCACAGCGCCATCCTTCGGCATACGGCGTATAGCACCGATCCCGAAGCGGTCGACGCCTATTTGCAGGGGGTGGCAGATATCTTTTACCACGGAATTAAGGCCAACCACGGAAGGGATTACTAACCATGCCACCAACACTAGAGAGAGGCTTGCTGGAGAGGGGTCGCCATGCGCCTGCAAATTGGCGGGCCAGCAGGCGCAAAGCATCACTACGTGATCGGCTAGGAAAACGCTTCGCCCCAACGCTCGTTGGAATCGTTCTGGTTCCGGTTCTGGCTGTTGCCGGCCTTTATTTCTTTGCCCAAGCCATGAGCTATGAGTCAACCGACGACGCTTTCATTGATGCCCACACGGTCGATGTTGCGCCCAAGATCGCAGGAAGGATCGAGCAGGTCTTTATTGACGACAACTGGCGAGTAAAAAAAGGGGATCCGATCGTGGAGATTGACCCTCGAGATTATGACGCCCAGCTCAGACAGAGACAGGCTGCGTTGGATAGTACCAAGGCACAGGCGAATTCTGCTCAGGCGGCTGTGGAGCAGCAGATCGCCAACGTTAAGAGCTTACAAGCAACGCTCGATCAAGATAAAGCCGACCAGCAAGCTTATCAGGCCCAGGCAGACCAAACCGCGGACAATCTGCACCGGCAGCAGGATCTTTATAACAATCGCGTTGTCTCCGTCCAGGACTTGATTAATGCCAAGGATTCGGATCGTTCGGCACAGGCAAATTTAGACGCCGCTAAAATGAAGGTGGTCTCAGCTGAAGCACAGTTAGTTGAAGGACAGGCTCAGGTTCGCACCTATGAAGCGCTTCTGCAGTATGTCCTAGCCCAAGTCAAAGCCAACCAAGCTAACACCGAAGCCGCCCGGCTGAACGATTCATATACGAAAGTCTTTGCGCCCGAGTCTGGCCGGGTAACTAACAAGTCGGTCGAACCGGGCGACTATGTTCAAGTGGGGCAAAACCTACTAGCCCTTGTCCCCACCGACATCTGGGTTACGGCGAACTTCAAGGAAAACCAGATCCGGCCGATGCGGGCAGGCCAGCCGGTGGAAGTCGAAGTGGATGCGCTTGGGGGCAGGACGTTCAAGGGGCATGTCGACAGTATCCAGGCCGGTAGCGGCGCCGCGTTCAGCCTTCTGCCGCCGGAAAATGCTACCGGGAACTACGTGAAGGTAGTTCAGCGTGTCCCGGTGAAGATCCGTTTCAACTCGATTCCTGATGTCGGCTTACCACTTGGACCGGGTGAGTCGGTCGTTCCAACGGTCAAAGTGCAGGATTTTCACTATTCGGCGCTGCAATTGGTAATCGCAGGCGTGTTGACTGGCATAGCAATTCTGGGAGTGCTTCTGTGGGGAACCAGGTCGCCCAAAACAAAGAAGGACGCTTAAGCTTCGATGGCCGATCAAAATCAGACGGAGCAGCTGTGGAAACCTGCTGCGAATCCCTGGCTGATAGCAGCGGCCGTGATGTTAGCCACTTTCATGGAGGTGCTCGACACCTCCGTGGCCAACGTTTCGTTGAATTACATTGCTGGAAGTCTTGCCGTAAGTAACGATGAAGCAACCTGGGTCCTTACCAGCTATCTGGTTTCTAATGCGGTAATTTTACCTGCTTCCGGCTGGCTCGGCCGCGCCTTCGGCCGGAAACGTTTTCTGATCACTTGTATCGCGATCTTTACCGTGGCTTCGGTGCTTTGCGGATTAGCCAACAGCTTGGGTTTTCTGATTCTAGCTCGAATTCTCCAAGGAGCCGGCGGCGGTGCTCTGCAACCGGTAGCCCAGGCGGTCATGTTGGAAACTTTTCCGCGAGAGAAACGGGGAGTCGCTATGTCAGTTTACGCGATGGGAGTGGTCGTGGCACCAATCCTGGGACCTACCCTGGGCGGATGGTTAACTGACAATTATTCTTGGCGTTGGGTCTTTTACATTAATCTACCGATTGGCATTCTCGCGATCTTGATGTGTCTCCGGTTCCTCGAGGACCCCCCCTACCTGAAAAATGCGAATCCCGGGAGAATCGACTTTTTTGGAATCGGGTTCCTCGCCCTGTGGGTCGGCTGCTTGCAAGTCATGCTCGACAAAGGTCAGGACGACGATTGGTTTTCGTCCAATTTTATTCGCTGGCTAGCAATCCTGGCAGTCATCGGTTTCATCCTTTTCCTTGTACGGGAACTGAAAACGCCTAATCCGATCGTTAATTTGCAGGTGTTGAGGGACCGAAATCTCGCGATTGGAGTTATCTTAAACTTAAGCGTGGGCGCGGTCCTCTATGCTACCACCGCAGTAATTCCACAATTTTTACAACTTTTGCTCGGATATACCTCCTACGAAGCCGGCCTCGTGATGAGCCCGAGAGGCATCGGGGCCGTCATCGGGAGCATCGTCGCCGGACGCATGCTTTCCAAGCTGGATGGCCGGCTCTGGATGGCGCAAGGAGCAGGAGTGTTGGGTCTAACTATGTTCTTGTTAGGCGGGATCGATCTCGCCATTTCTCCGGCGAACATTATTTGGCCCATCATCATTAGCGGATTTGGTCTTACCTCTCTCTTTGTGCCGATGAGCACTTTTTCGGTCGCAACGATGAAACGAGAGAGCATGGGGGACGCAGCCGGCCTAAGCAGCCTGGCAAGAAACCTTGGGGGATCTGTGGGGATATCGTCGATCACTGCGTTGGTGACGCGCAGCACCCAAGTACACCAGGACCTGATGGTTAGGCATTTCTCCCGGTTTGCGGCGCCGTTCCGACACCAACTCGCCACCCTACAGACTTCGCTCGCGGCGGAATCGGGTCAAGCAGCTCACTCGCAAGCTTACGGCGTTTTGTACCAAACTCTTCAACAGCAAGCAGGCTTATGGGCCTACGTGGAACAGTTCCGCCTGCTGGCGCTGATCTGCTTGGCGTTGGTACCGATCATCTTCCTCTTCCGGAAGGCGAAGACGTCATCAGAGGCCCCTGCGATGGCGCACTGATCGTCGAGCGATGCAGGCTGGCTCGACACTCACGCTAACTGGCAGGTGCAAGGTATTCGCAACGGGCGACCAACGGTCAGCATGGCGGATAATTCCATCAAGTTCCGCTCGCCCTCCAGCTCGAGCTCCACTTTGGTTAACCGGAAGTTGCGATAGACTGCGTTGGCATGAATCCCAACCGAAAGACACGAGCCCAAAGCAGCCAGCACTGCCTCAGATGGGTTCGGCGCTGTGTCGTCGCAGACCGTGCAGTACAACATGTGGTTGGCGAGGATCCTGTCGAACGCCTGCCGTTGCCCGGCATCTGCCCGTGCCGACTTGGTACCAATCCTCATCCCGTCGGCAACTGCGGTTGCGCGTGCCCGGAATAAGTCTCCATTCACCTCGACCAGACAAGTGTCGCATGTTTGGATCGGACCTAACTGGCGATGGTAACAAACTTGGGGAAGTTCTTTACCGATTCGATTAATTATGTCGATCAGTCGTTCACCGACTTCGACTTCATAGTTTTAACCATCGTTCGTCATTTGCAATTGGATACTCAATGACGTGGCCTGGTTGGCTTGCTTTCATAACTCAGGCAAAACAAAGTGATCCCAATCAGCAAAAGCCCAAAAGTAGTGACACAGATAACCAGCCAAAAATACCGCAAGCCGCCTGGCATCGGTAACATGGTAGTGAAGATGGCGGTAACAACCGAGAGCAGCCCAGCAAGGGTAAAGAAGCACAAGAGTGCTAACGAATGCTTTTCCGACACTTCGACGCTTCGCTCGGAGCCGGGACTACGACCTCCAATGGATGGAGATTTTCTGTGGAGTAACGTGTTCATAGAACTAACTTCCTTGAAATCAACTAGGCGAAGGGCAGAAAGCATGCCAGACCGGGAGACACGTCCTAAGTTGCTGACAAGCAGCGAGTTATCGAAGTAACTAACAATATGTCGAACCTGCGAATCTTCGCGTGAAGTTTCGAGAACTCGTGTAAATTTACGAATCCTGGTGCGGGGGTGATATGAATGTGGAGTTCCTCAAAGATGTCGCCCTTGCGGTTGCTCAAGAGCAGCATCTAAGGACGGTCATGAAAATGATCGTTGAAGGAATCGGTCAGGAACCCGACGTTGCTTTGGTTCGCCTCTGGTTCCTCGCGCCAGGGGATATCTGCGCAGAATGTTATCTACGGCCGGAGTGCCCAGACCAAACTCGTTGCCTGCATTTGGTTGCTAGTGCTGGACACTCGCTGAGCCAAGATGAAAATTGGACCCGGCTCAATGGCGCCTTCCGACGAATTCCGGTCGGTTTCGGCAAACTCGGGTTCATTGGCCAATCGGGTGAATCAATTCTGATTTCCGATCTCACTGTTGATCAAAGGTGGGTAGTGCGGCCCGAATGGGTGAAGCAGGAAGCAATCCGCAGTTTTGCTGGTCACCCTCTGAAGTTTCGAAAGGAGGTGCTCGGAGTACTTGGTGTGTTCAGCCGAGCGCAACTTACCGAGAACGACTTCAGCTGGCTACGTACGTTCGCCGACTCCGCCGCCGTTGCCATTACCAATGCAAGAAGGTTCGAAGAGATCGATCGGCTGCGTGCTAAACTCGAATTAGAAAATGAGTATCTCCAGACCGAAATCAAAGAAATCTTCGACTTCGGAGAGATGGTCGGCCAATCTTCAGCGCTGAAAAAGGTACTGCATCAAATACAGCTGGTTGCCGGTACTAATTCGACGGTTCTTATCCTGGGCGAATCCGGTACGGGCAAGGAGCTGATCGCTCGAGCGGTCCACGAGCGCAGTCCACGAAAGCAGCGGCCTTTCATCAAGGTAAAC
>Ga0070765_100002194_pt1 | contig 12154 bp, 9 predicted proteins | sample HubBroMetageWFT5_FD_71516 | JGI IMG/M metagenome (GOLD analysis project Ga0070765, IMG submission 71516) | Warmed and freeze-thawed soil microbial communities from the Hubbard Brook experimental Forest, New Hampshire - Hubbard Brook CCASE Soil... | ecosystem: Environmental > Terrestrial > Soil... | reverse complement strand
ACGGCCTTCGATCGGCACGCAAGCCCATTATCGCCGCATAATGCGCAGCCGGGGCCAGCACGCAAAAATAATGGAAGTAGCAGCTTAGGCCGGCGACGACCGCATACGCGCACGCAGTGCTATAGCTCGGAGCATCGACCAGCCTCACGAAAAGATAGGTCGAAAGCAGCACCGCGAGCACGACAAAGCTGTACGCCCGCGCCTCCTGCGAAACAAAAATCGCGCAGGCATTCAGGGCCAGCAGCAATGTCGCAACAAGTGCCGTGCGCCGCCCGAACAGCCTGACGCCCAGAACGTACATCACCGGAATCGAAATCACTCCCGGAATCACCGACAGCAGCCGCACCGTGCCTTCGCCGTAGCCAAAATACAACCACGGCCGCAGCAGCACGTAGTACGCCGCCATGTTGCCCTCGTCGTGCCACAGAAAATGCCAGAATACCTGTGACGCTCGGCGTGCAATCGCCACGCTGGCAATCTCGTCAATCCAGAAGCTCTTGTATGCCAGCGCCAGCAAGCGCAGCACTATGCTCGCAATGACGATCGCCCACAACCACAGTGCGGCGCGATCGGCCCGCACATCATCCCCGGTCTCGTTGGCACTCCTCTCGCGCGCGCTGTCCGCGGTAGACAACATATCCCGAATATAGCAGTTCAAACCTGTAGAATCGTGCCGCTCGCGAAACCACGATCGGGTTACAACCGTATGAAGACGGCGTGAATCTCCGTTGAATTCGCCGCCCGTTCGCAATGCTCTTGTAATCGCTTCTTCACTCGTCGATACTTTTTGTTTCGCCTTCGCATGCCTACATTTGCCGCGGTCGACATCGGGTCCAACTCAGTCCGGCTGAAAATTGCAAAGGTAGTCCGTGGCCGGCTCGTCACCCTGCACGAAGACCGCGAGGTCACGCGTCTGGGCGAGAGCGTCTTCGCTAATGGCGCGCTCGACCCGCAGGCCATGGCGCTGACGCTGCGCGTGCTGCGGCGCTTTCATCGTTCCGTCCAGGCCAATGCAGTCGATCGCGTGCGGGTCGTCGCTACCAGCGCTCTGCGCGACGCCGGCAACAGTCGCGCTTTCCTCGACTGGGTGCGTACCGCCACCGGATGGAAGCTGGAAGTCATCTCCGGCCTGGAAGAAGGCCGTCTGATTCATCTCGGCGTCGTCGCCAACGCCCGCATATCCAAGAGCCGGGCGCTGCTGATCGACTTGGGCGGCGGCAGTTGCGAGCTGACCCTCTCCGTCTCCGGCCACATCGTCGACATGGTCAGCCTGCCCATCGGCGCGGTTCGCCTGACGCAGACGTTCCTGCAGACTGACCCGCCGAAGCGCGCGGAGTTGCAGCAGATGCGCTCCGTCATCCAGCGTGAAGTCTCGCGCATCAAGAAACGCATCATCGACGCGAAACTGCAGGCCGTCATCGCGACCTCTGGCACGCCTGCGGCGCTCTCCGGTCTTTACGCCTCGAAAGTACGCGGCTACGACGAGAGCAAGCCGCACACGGTTCCGCGCACTGCGGTGGCCTCGCTGCTCGACGATCTGAGCCGCCGCAATCTGGCGCAGCGGCGCTCGCTGCGCGGCATCGGCCCGCGGCGCGCCGAGATCATCATCGCCGGAACCATGGTCTTCGCCGAACTGATGCAGTTGTGCAAGCTGCGCAGCTTCCGTTACATGCCGCTCGGACTGCGCGACGGCCTGCTGGCGCAGATGATGGCGGACTACAACGCCAGCACTGCGATGAAGGAGCAGGTCGAGTCGGAACGGCATGACGCGCTGCTCGCGGCCGCCAAACACTACGGCGCTGATCTGCCGTTCGCACAGCGCATTCGCGACCTGTCGCTGGAATTATTTCGCCGCCTGCAATCCGTTCATCAACTCCCCGCGGAATACGCCGACTGGCTGGAGGCCGCGGCCATGCTGCACGAAGTGGGCGCGTACATCAATCGCTCCGGCCGCCGCCGCCATACCTATTACGTCATTTCCAACTCCGAGATCTTCGGTTACACGCCGCTACAGCGGCGCATCATCGCCGCCATTGCGCGTTTCGTAGGCAAGTCGCTTCCCTCCCCAAGCAACCAGGTCATGCGCGTCCTGCCGGGAATCGAACAGATTCACGTGACCAAAGCCATCGCGCTTCTGCGCCTGGCGCGTGCGCTCGACCAGGGTCGCCGCGCCGCCGTCTCCCAACTGACGGTCCGCATTCACCAGGACGGACGCGTGCGGCTTATGCTCAAGCCGAAAGCGTCGGAAGGAATTGATCTTGAACTGTGGGCCGTCCAACAGGAGAGAAACTACTTCGAGACGGTCTTCGGCCGCGAGTTGCTCGCCGAAGCCTGCTGAATCGAGCGCACAACCTTCGGAGGCATGCACCACTTTAGGACAGCACCTCTGCGTCCTTCTTTTTCCACACGCGCAATCGAGCCCTTCTTAACTTCGACAGAGTGCGGCGCAGCGCCGATCAGCTTGTTCAGGAACTCCGTCATTGTGGGATTATGCCCTACAACCATGATTGCGTCCTTACGGCTATAACGACGGAGCAATTCCTGGAACTGCTCGTAGGTGGCGCCGGGGCGCAGCGCGTTGTCCGTGATGACCTTCTCTTCGTGATCGATCTCGTTGGCCACGGCGGCAGCCGTCTGAGTGGCGCGTCGCAGCGGGCTGGAAATGATGACGTCGACCGTGATATTCATGGCCGCCAAAGCGCGTCCTACATCGTGGGACTGCTCAATGCCCAGCTTGTCCAGCGGACGCTTCCCGTCTTTTGCGGTATTGAGTTTCGGTTCACCGGCGTTGGCATGACGCAAGAAGAAAATTTGCATGACCGCTATCTGGCCTTTACAGTTCTGCGAACGGTGCGCCGGCGTGGCGCCGGTAGCTGCGGAATGGAATCCAGAGTCACCTTACCTTCCGACAGCGCGATCAGGAATTCCTGCGCGTTGAAGTATACTCCGCGCTTCGACGAACCTGAACGCGACCGCAGGGCATCAGCGTAGACGTACCTGCCATCGGGTTGCAGAATGCGGGCCTGCACATTGTCCGCCAGGTAGGCCTCCAGAATCTCGCCGCGAATCCTCTGCTTCAGCATGGCGTCTTTGATAGGAAACAGCACTTCCACGCGTTCCAGCAGGTTGCGCGGCATCCAGTCGGCGCTGCCCAGGTAAAGCTCTTCCTCCCCGCCATTGGCAAAGTAGAAGATGCGACTGTGTTCCAGGAATCGTCCAACGATGCTGCGCACGGTGATGTGATCGCTGATGCCGCGCACCCCCGGCCGCAGTCCGCAGATCCCGCGCACGATCAGGTCGATCTGCACTCCCGCCTGCGAAGCACGATACAGTTCCCGTACGATGTTGCGGTCCAGCAGCGAATTCATCTTGGCGATGATGCGCGCCGGACGCCCATGCCGGGCATGATCCGCCTCGCGAGCGATCAGGTTAATGCTGCGCTCCGCCAAATTAATAGGCGCGACCAACAGCGGGTCATAACTGGGCCGCTCCGCATAAGCCGTCAGGAAGTTAAAAATACTGTGTACCGCCGACGTGATCTCCGGATCGGCCGTGAGCAGGCTGAGGTCAGTGTAATACTGCGCCGTGATCGAGTTGTAGTTCCCGGTGCCGAGATGGCTGTAGAGTCGCGTGTCGCCGTCAGGGTCCTTGCGCACCATCAGCGCCAGCTTACAGTGCGTCTTCAATCCCACCAGTCCGTGAAACACTTGCACACCGGCATCTTCGAGTGAGCGCGCCCAGCGGATATTGCTGGCCTCGTCGAACCGCGCCTTCACTTCGACCACCACCGTCACTTCCTTGTTCGTCGCGGCGTCGATAAGGGCTCTGACAATGGGGGAGTTCTCGCTCGTACGGTACAGCGTCTGTTTGATCGATAAAACGTTGGGATCTTCGGCCGCCGCGCGGATGAAATTCACCACGGAGTCGTACGAATCGTACGGGTGATGCAGCAGGATATCGCGATGCCGGATCTCCTCGAAGATGTCCTGCGACTTGCGATTCAACTGAAGCTCGCGCGCCACAAAGGGCTTGAACTTCAGGTCGGGACGATCGGTTTCTTCGTAGAAATGAAAGAGTCGCGAGAGGTTTACCGGGCCGTTGGTACGGTAAATCTGCCAATCTTCCAAGTCGAAGTAGCCACGCAGGCGCTCGATCATTTCGGGATTGGCGTCGGCTTCAATCTCCAGGCGCACCGCGTCCCCCTTGCGCCGGTTATGCAGTTCCGTGCGGACCGACTCCAGCAGATTGCGCGACTCTTCTTCCTGCAGATAAAGATTGCTGTTGCGAGTGACGCGAAACGCCGCTTCCGAAATGATCTCGTAGCCGCGGTACATGTCCACAGTGTGGGACGCCACCAGGTCGGCAAGAAAAATGTAGTCCTCGGTCCCGTTGCGCCGGGGCAGCTTGATCAGCCGAGGCAGAACGCGCGGTACCGTAACCACTCCCATGTAGGTCGACGACGCCCGACGGCGGCGGCGCAGCAGCAACGCCTGGCACAATGCTTTGTTCAGGACTCGGGGGAACGGATGCGAAGGATCGACCGTGACTGGCGTGAGCAGCGGATCCAGCTCTCGATCGCAGTATTCGGCAACATACGACCGCTGCTCCGGCGTGAGTTCCTTCATGCCGACAACGCGAATTCCCTCCTCCGCCAGCGCGGGACGCAACGAATGATTCCAGCAACGATACTGGTCGCGCATGAAGTCGTGTGTGTGCTGTGCGACCAGTTGCGCTTCCTGCACGGGCGTGCGTCCGTCCGGCCCGGGATCGGTCTGGCCGTCTTCAATGCGCTGCATCAGGCCGCCCACGCGGATCTCGAAGAACTCGTCAAGATTGCGAGCCGTTATGGCGAGGAATTTCACTCGTTCCAGAAGAGGGTTGCGCGAATTCTCCGCTTCCTCGAGCACACGGCGATTGAACGCCAGCCACGAGGCCTCGCGGTTGAGCACTAAAGATGGATCATCCAGGGAACGTCTGACCATAGAGAAGGCGCTGTTTCACGAGCGCAAGTTTCTCTATGTTACACGAAGGTTACAAACCGGGAAGGCGAAATTTCCCCGGAAGGACAGGCAGCTTTTTGGCAAGATTGCAGCTCTTGTACGCAGGCTTGTTGGTATCCCACAAAGTGGGATATTGGCTCTCCAGTCAACAGAGAGCTTTGGTTAACGGCTTTGCGGGAGACTGGAAGAACTGTGAGGTTCAGCCGAGGACTGGGAGGCCTGGCGCCCATGGGCGGTCGTTGTCGTTGAGGTCGTTCGATGCGGCAGGGTTGATGTCCCGGACTGCGAGGGTTGGCGCTTCTGCGAAGAACTGGGAGGAGCCGCACGATGAAAGACGGTGTGATCGCGCTCCTGATAATGCTGCGCAAATAGCGGTCCGGCCAACAGGAGGGGTACGACGAACGCGATTGAACGAATTTGGGACAACCGGACCATAATGTCGATTTGCAGCTCTATTCTACGCGTGCCGCCAGCCCGGAACCAGACAGCTGGGACAGTTTTCTACAACTTTCGGCGCAAGAGAGTTCCGGGAGCCTTAACCCGCTTCTTCGAGGCGGTCTTTGCGGCCTTTTTCGGGGCAAACCGGTGTTCAAACGCGGACAAGTCCACCCGTCGGCCCTTGAACCGGACCCCTTCCGCCTCCAACAGAAAACGTTGTTCCAGCCCCGCCTCCCTGGGCAGGGAGATGCGCCCACCCGCTCCCAATATCCGCTGCCAGGGCAATCCGGGAACCTGATTCAGCACACGCGCCACGTAACGGGAGCTGCGGGGATATCCGGCCGCTTTGGCGACCGCACCATACGTACTGACGCGTCCCCGCGGAACTTTGCGGATCGCGTCGGCTATGGCTACTGCGGGTGGTAGTTTTACTTTGCTGCCGGAAGACATTCGGCACTTACGATATCATTTGTAGCGGCATGACTGAACCCTCACGCGATCCGCTCGCGCGCTTCTCCGACCGGGCGGAAGATTACGCCAAATATCGTCCTCACTACTCCCATGATGTGGTACATGCAGTCCAGGAAGCCTGCGGGCTGACGCCGCAACATCTGGTCGCCGACGTGGGCTGCGGTCCCGGACTGCTGGCCGAGATATTTCTCGACAACGGAAACCGGGTGATCGGTGTCGAGCCCAATCGAGAGATGCGCATTGCCGGCGAGAAGTATCTCGCCAAGCATCCGAAGTTCAGCGCGGTCGACGGCAGCGCGGAAGCTACCACGCTGGCGGAGGCGAGCGTTGACTTCGTGATCGCCGGCCAGGCCTTTCACTGGTTCCGTCCGCCCGAGGCACGGGTTGAGTTCGCACGCATCCTGAAACCGGGCGGCTGGACGGTGTTGGTGTGGCACGACCGCGACATCGACTCCATGCCTTTTCTGCGTGCTTACGAGGCATTCCTGCGGCAGCATGCGGTCGATTACGAGCAGGTCACGCACAAATATCTCGCCAGCTACGAGGCGCTGCAGCGCTTCTTCGCAGCCAACGAAGTGCAGTTGATCAAGCAGCACAATGAGCAGCGGCTGGATTTCGATGGGCTACGCGGCCGGCTGCTCTCCTCGTCGTACATCCCGAAGTCCGGCGAGCGGCACGAAGCGATGATGCGCGCCCTGCCACAACTCTTCGATAAGCACGCGGTGGATGACCGCGTGGTGCTGGAATACGACACCAAGATTTATTACGGACACCTGAACCGATGAACGGCGATGCCGCGCCGGTGGTGCTGCGGACGGAACACCTGGGCCGTCGCGTTGGCGATGTGTGGATCGTCAACGATATTTCATTGGACGTGCGCCATTGCGAGTTGCTGGGCGTGGTGGGCGCCAGTGGCTCGGGCAAGAGTTCGTTCCTGCGGCTTCTCAACCGGCTCGACGAGCCCACCAGCGGTACTGTCTACCTGGGCGATCAGGACTACCGGCAGATTCCACCGCCAACCCTGCGCCAGCGCGTGGGCATGGTCACGCAGCGTCCGTTTCTGTTTCCCGGCGACATAGCTTCGAACCTGCGCTTCGGGCCGACGCAGCGCGGAGAGACTCTGCCGGACAGCGAAATCGCCAGCCTGCTGGAGCGAGTCGGTCTACCCGGCTTTGCTGCGCGCAATGTCGCGAATCTTTCCGGCGGAGAACAGCAGCGCGTTTCGCTGGCACGGTCGCTGGCGAACCGCCCCGAGATCCTCTTGCTCGACGAACCTACGTCAGCGCTCGACGAACAGGCCAAAGTCGGTATCGAAGAACTCATCCGCAAGCTGGTCAGCGAGCATTGCCTGACATTCGTGCTGGTAAGCCATGATCGTGACCAGGCGCGCCGCCTGTGCGATCGCGTTGCGTTCATCGAGGCGGGCAAGTTGATTCGGGTTGGGACGCCGGAGGAGGTGTTGAGTGCTTAAATCGCTCTTCCACTCGCAAGTGGCGCTGGGCCTGGCGCAGGCGGCCATCGCGGCGTTATTGGCGCTGCTGGTCGTCTTTCTCGCGCGCCGCCGCAACATCCATCTCGAAAGCGACGCCGCCATCGCGCTGGTGCGCGGTATCGTGCAGATCGTCATCATGGGCTCGCTGCTGGTGCTGCTGCTCAAGGCGCCGCGCTGGTCCAGCGTCTTCCTGCTGGCGGGCATGATCATCGCCGCCGGATCGATCTCCGCCAAGCGCGCGAAGAACGTGCCCGGTGCGCAGAAAGTTTCGACTTACTCGATCGCAGCGGGCGCTGGCCTGGTGACTGCAGTGATGACCTGGGCAGGCGTCATCGACACAGCCATCACCTCACTGATCCCTGTGGGAAGCATGATCATCGCCAACGCGATGAACACCAATGGGCTGGCGCTGAACCGCTTCCGCTCAGAGGTGCTGGCGCACTCCGGTGAGATTGAGACGGCGCTGGCTCTCGGCGCCGCGCCTGAGAAAACCATCGCCAGTTACACCGAAGCGAGCATTCACTCATCGCTCATCCCGGCAATCGACAACCTGCGCTCGCTCGGCATCGTCTGGATTCCCGGGCTGATGACGGGCATGCTGATCTCAGGCGCCGATCCGCTCTATTCTGCGATCTATCAGTTCGTGGTGATTGCGATGATCCTGGCATCGTCGGGGCTGACGTCGCTGCTGAGCACGACCATGATCCGCGCCTATGTGTTCTCGCCGGCCGAGCAGTTGCTGCTGAAGGAGAGCGCGTAGCCGAAGGCGTACGGCGCAGCGGATTTGGCTTGCGTTCGTCTTCGAGCGCGGTGCATACTCCCGCAGACTCAAACAATCCATCATTGCAGGATTTACCCGAATCAGCCTGACGTGTTGTAGGCCATGAATGCGTGTGAATCTGGAAGTCTTGCCGGAAGCAGGATCGGGTAGCGCGCATTTCAGACGCTATTGTTGCGACGTTGCTTCGATGCTGCGGCGGTGGAGGTGACGCCTCCACCCCAGTGCTCTTGTAACAATTGTGAGGTTCCGTGTGTCGCCTGTAACCCGTCGCGAATTCTGCCGTCAAGCCGCACAAGCCGGTATCACCCTGGCGGTCGCCTCGCCGTTAGCCGGATTGATCGCGTGTGGTGGAGGCAATTATGTCAATCCGCCGCTCGACAGTTACGACGCCATCATCGTCGGTGGCGGCACGGCGGGTTCGATTGTCGCGTCCAAGCTGCGGCTGGCCAGCGGGGGGAGCAAACGCATCCTCATCATCGATGCCGGAGGTCCGTTGTCGGCGGCGATGGGCGGCGTCGACCGGCCACCCTGGCTGCCCGCCGGACGTAACGATCTGACCATCTTCGATGTCCCCGGCCAGTACTCGCAGATCGCGCATGTGGCGCCGGGTGTGCCCTACCAGCTCACCGAGACGCTTTTCACGTATCAGGTCATCGGCCTGGGCGGCAACAGCATGGTCAATGGCATGCTCTTTCAGACCAACCCAACGCAGGTGTTCGATCGCAGTTGGCCGGCCGGATGGCACTGGTCCGACATGAGCCCGTACTTCGATCGCGTCCGCGCGCGAGTTCCGGTGACTAACACGCCTTCGACCGACGGGATTCCGCAACTCACCGGACCGGCTGACATCGTGCACCCCCTCTACGCCGCCAACGGCTGGGTGGAGGGAGACACCAGCCTGCCCTTCGCGGCGTCGGGAGTGTACAGCCGCCCGTACGTGGCAGCAGCTGGCGGCCAGCGCGTCGGTCCCATCACCGGCTACTTCGCCGAGGTCGCACCGGGCGGCGCGCCGGTTTCGAACCTGGAAATCCTGACGTGCAGCAAGGTCACGAAAATCGATTTCAACGATAACAGTGAAGCCGTCGCCGTGCACTTCAATCAGCGCGTAGGGCTCGATCAGTCGCAGACCGGCACGGCCAGCACTGTTCGCCTGAATAGCGGCGGGCTGCTGGTAATGGCGGCGGGCGCGCTGATCACTCCGAAGCTGCTGCTGGTGAGCGGCGTCGGTCCGCAGGGCCGCGAGTCCGAAATCTTTCCCGGCCAATCTCCCGCACCCTTCGCCATCGACAACCCACTCGTAGGCGTTGGCATTTACGACCATGTGATGACCAGCGTCACCTACGAATACAGCGGCGCGGTTCCGTACCAGACCTATAACTACGGCGACTACGGTGCCAACGCGGCCGACATTCAGCAGTATCTCGACGGAGGCCGCGGGCCGTACGCGCAGTATCAGCCGGTATCGATTTTGAATTATGCGCTGGGCGGCGACATTCCCAACGTCGAGATTTTTCTGAACCCGAATGGACTGGGCACGCCCGGCGGGCCGTACTGGGGGCCGCGCGCTTTCACCGCGTACCTGATGATGCTGAACCCGCAGGCGCGAGGCGTGATCTCGCTCGATGCCAGCGGCAATGTGAACTATCCCAGCATCTACCTGCCCGACACGCCTGACGGCAATGCCGATACAACCTTCATGACGCAAGCGGTGTTCAACATGATGCAGTTGCTCGCCAAGGATCCGGGGCTGAAGATTGTGTTCGGGCCAGGCAGCTCGAGCCATCCTAACCTGAACCCGAACTCTCTCGCCGACATCCGCACGTATGTAACCGGCCCCTCGCCGGTGAATGGCGTCTATTTCAATCGGCTGATCATCAATCATTTCGGCGGCACGGTGGCGCTCAGCGAGGGTTCAGGAGGAGTCGATCCGGCCACGCTGATCGTGCGCGGAACCGCGAATGTCGCAGTGGTCGATGCGTCTTTGATACCGATGATTGTGCCGGCCCATCCGGTGGGGACGATCATGTCCGTAGCCGATCGCGCCGGAGATATTCTGGCGGCGTGGTTGGATGGATGAGACGGAGACATCAACGGCGGCGCGAACCCTGCCGGGACTTTCTATCTCCGTTTGGACATCCTACTCAGGACTTCGTCCTGGGCTGAGCTGAGTCGCCCCGCGTCCGGGACGGGAGTTTGTTAGTCACGCTGTGAAGCGGGCGCGAAACCCATGCCACGTTCCCAAATAATCGAAGGCGCACAGCGCACCTGGAGGCGTACCTTCTATAATTATCAAGTTAGCTGCTGGGCCGGACGGTCGCTGTGGGCGCAAGCTCGCAGAGGAAAGTCCGAACTCCACAGAGCGGTGTGCCGGATAACGTCCGGGGGGCGGCCGTCAAGGGCCGTTTACGGAAAGTGCCACAGAGAATATACCGCCCGTGGCTTCGGTCGCGGGTAAGGGTGAAAAGGTGCGGTAAGAGCGCACCGCGCCGCCAGTAATGGCGGTGGCAGGGCAAACCCCACACGGAGCAAGACCAAATAGGGGAGGAGTCGCGCGCTTCGGCGCGCGTAACGTGCCGGCTCGGTGCGTCACAACTTCCGGGTAGGTCGCTAGAGCCGCGCAGTGATGCACGGCCCAGAGGAATGACCGTCATGCCGCTCTTTGTTCCTACAATGTGGGTGTGGGAGCAAAGAGCGGCATACAGAATTCGGCTTACAGGCCCGGCAGCTAAATTCAGCAATTAGCGACTAGCTACGAGCAGCTAGCTTTGTCGCATCTCGCCTTTCGCCAGAGCTGACTAAGCCAACCGGATTGTTGGAGTCGCTAGCGGGCCACCCAGGTGGCAGCGTTGGCTACGTCGCGTCGCGCATTCGAGCGCCGTCCGCGGACCGTGGCGGGAGCCTGTGCTCTCGCGCTGAAGGTCGCCCTCTGTACATCGAGTTCGCGCGAGGTCAGCACATGCGGGCCGGCAACGCGAACGTCGGCGACCGCCTGTGTCGAGGTCTGCACCCACACCCCATTCACCTCGCCGTAATTCAGGGTGACATTCAGGTTCTTGATCCAGAAGGAGGGGTTCTTGGCGGTTTCGCCGGCAATGCGTCGAATGTCGAAGCTGCCCGCGTCGACCCAAGCTTTGCCGCGTACCAGCTCCACCGCTTCACGCTTCGGCGAGATACTGAGCACGTAGCAGTCGTGGCCGTCGATAGTCTCGCGACCGAGCAACGCAAAGTCATAGTTCGCGGGAGTCAGTTCATGCCCATCGCTGTGCGTCGCCATGCTGGTCTCGTGATCCAGAATCTTGCGAACGATGCCGGTACCGCGATCGCTGCCCTCGGCTTTAACGATGGTGTAATCTTTTTGCGTCGGAGGCACGAAGTTGACCTGCGCCACGACATCGGAGTTGGCCTTGGCCGATCCCTGGGCCAACAGTTGATACTCCCGCGTGACCGTGTAGGCAATACTGCGGTCGTGCTCCGCTACCCTGGCCTGTTGCATTCGGCTGACAATCTGGTCGAGCCCAAGATTCGCTGTCTGTGACCAGCAGAGTAACGGCAGCGCTGCGAGGCTGCCGACCGCAAGTACGACTAACCGCGTTATGGGAGACACCCACTGCATCACTGGACTCGGCCCGAAGGTTAAAACCTGCGGCTGTGTTTTTAGAAGCACGCCGGTGGCCAACTGATGTCCGCGGTGCCCCTCTTCCAGCAGAATGTTTTGCGAGTGAATTGGGTTGGGATGGCGATGTTCAGCTTTTCTGAAATGACTCGATGGCAGGAAAAACTTGCGCCTTAGACATGGAGAGATTCCGAAAGGAGTGTCACTCCGGAGTGTGCTCGCGAGCTAAAGCTCGCTCGTGGATCATAAGGGGCGGCTCGGACGCTGGCCTGAAGGCCAGCTCTACCCGAACTCGGCCCTGCTGGACGCCGATCTGAAAGGCAAGGACTACCCGAACTCGGCTGTGATGGACGATGGCC
>Ga0070765_100002193_pt1 | contig 12154 bp, 12 predicted proteins | sample HubBroMetageWFT5_FD_71516 | JGI IMG/M metagenome (GOLD analysis project Ga0070765, IMG submission 71516) | Warmed and freeze-thawed soil microbial communities from the Hubbard Brook experimental Forest, New Hampshire - Hubbard Brook CCASE Soil... | ecosystem: Environmental > Terrestrial > Soil... | reverse complement strand
CGTCAGGCCTTCAGAGCCGCACCTGGCGGAGCTGATCGAGCATGGCGGCTTCGCGCACCTCCTCGAGAAGCGCCGCGCCGACGGGGTCGTCGATCTCCATGAGCATCACCGCGTGGCCGCGTGGCCGGTCCCGCCCAAGCTCGATGCCGGCGATGTTGACGTCGTTGCGCGCGAGCAACGTGGAGATGGCGGCGATCACACCCGGACGGTCCTGGTGGGTGACCACAAGGAAGGTGCCGGTCGGCTGGATGTCGACGCGAAAGTCGTTGATGCGCGTGATCCGAGGGCCGTCATCGAACTGCGTCCCGGCGATGCGCAGCGTCTGCTCTCCTCTCACCTCCACCAGCAGCGACCCCTCCGGGTCGACACTCCGCGTCGTGTGCCGCTCGTCGACATCGACGCCCATCGACGTGGCCACAATCTTGGCATTGACCGGGTTGACACGGGTCTCGGTGAAATGCGCGAAGAGCCCGCGGAGCACGTGCGCCGTGACGATCGACGTGTCAATGCCCGCGAGCTCACCCGAGTAGCTGCATACGACGTGGCGAATCTTGCGTCCGTCGAGCTGGGCTGCGAGCGAGCCGATCTTCTCCGCCAGGGTGAGATACGGCTGCAGTCTCGCCAGTTCCTCGGGGAGAATCGTCGGCGCGTTGACCGCATAGCGCGGGGTACCGCCGGCCAGATATTCCACGATCTGGTCGGCGACGTCGAAGGCCACGTTGACCTGTGCCTCACGTGTGCTGGCGCCAAGGTGCGGGGTCACCACCACCTTCTCGAGCTGGAGCAGTGGATTCGCGGAATCCGGCGGCTCCTCGGTGAAGACATCGATGGCGGCCCCGGCGATGTGTCCGTCACGGATTGCGTCGGCGAGCGCCTGCTCGTCGATGATGCCGCCTCGTGCGACGTTGATCAGGCGCGCACCCTTGCGCATCCGCTTGAGTTCAGCGGCGCCGATCACGCCCCGGGTGGCCTCCGTCAGCGGTACGTGCACCGTGAGCACGTCAGTTTCAGTCAGCAACGTCTCAAAGTCGCAGAGCTCCACACCCAGCTGCTGGGCGCGCTCGGCGGTGACCAGCGGATCGTGGGCAAGGACCCGCATACGCAACCCCTCGCGCGCGATGCGGGCAACCTCGGATCCGATCTTCCCGAGCCCGAGGACGCCGAGTGTCTTCTCGCGCAGCTCGATACCCGTGAACCTCGAGCGCTCCCACAGACCGGCATGAAGCGAGCGATCGGCGGCGGGGAGGTTGCGGGCGAGCGCCAGCATCATCGCGAGGGCATGTTCGGTGGCCGCGATGGTGTTGCCGGTGGGGGCGTTGAGGACGAGCACACCGTGTCGCGTCGCGGCGTCGATGTCGATGTTGTCAACGCCGACTCCGGCGCGTCCGACCACCCGCAGTCGAGGCGCGGCCGCGAACACCTCCGCGGTGACCTTGGTCTCGCTTCGGACCACCAGCGCGTCGTAGTCGCCGATGCGCTCGCGGAGCGCACCCGGCTCGAGCCCGGTCATCACGTCCACATCACCGGCGGCGCGCAGACGCGTCACGCCGTCCTCGGCGATGGGGTCCGCGACGAGAATGCGCGTCACGGTGCCGGCTGCCAAGCGCGGCTCCGTGGTGACGGTCATGCGACGCTGACGGGTTCCGCTCGAGTGACCGCCCCGCGTGCCTCCGCCTGAGCCGCGGCGATGGCCAGTCCGCCACGGGTGCGCAGCCCGGTGTCGATGAGGCCCGCCTCGAGCAACGCAAGGATCGTGTAGGCGTCGGCGTCGTCGATGTAGCCGAGGTGGCCGATCCGGAAGATCTTGCCCTGGAGTGATTCCTGCCCGCCGGCGAGCACGAGACCGTGCGCCGTGCGCAACCTGGTGAGGAGGTTCTTCAACGCTTCCGGGGTGTCGGCCGGGCTGTGCACCGCGGTGACCGTGTCACTGCGATGACCCGGGGCGGCGAGCAGCTTCATCCCCATCGCCTCAACACCGGCGCGGATCATGCGGCCGACGCGCGCGTGACGGGCCCAGACGTTCTCGAGCCCTTCCTCGCGCAGCATCGCGAGGCCTTCCTGGAGCGCGAACATCACCGAGATCGCCGGCGTGGTGGCGGTCTGGTTCTTGTCCTGGTACTTCTTCTCTCGGATGAAGTCGAGATAGAAGCGGGGGTTGGCGGCGGTCTCGGCGCGCGCGAATGCCGCCGGGCTAACGGCGATCATGGCGATGCCGGGCGGGGCCATCCATCCCTTCTGCGAACCCGTGACCAGGACATCGATGCCGAGTGCGTCGGTCTCCAACGGCAGGCAGCCGGCGCCGCTCACGCTGTCGACCGCGAGCATCTTGCCCCGGCTCTTGACGACGCCTGAGATGGCGGCGAGATCGTTGGTCAACCCGGTCGACGTCTCGTTGTGAGTCACAAACACGGTGGTGACGCCGGGATGCTCGGCGAGCGTGCGCTCGACATCCTCGGGATCGATCGGCTCACCGGGAGGGACGCTCAGCCGGACCACGCCGGCGCCGTAGGTCTCACCGATGTTCGCCCAGCGCTCACCGAACGAACCCATGACGCAGAACAGCGCCTCTTCGCCGGGGCTGAGCAGATTCGCGACCGCGGCTTCGAGGCCACCGGTCCCACTGCAGGGGTAGAGAAGGATGTCGTTGTCGGTGCGCAGCGCCCAGCGCAGCCCACTCACGACGTCATCGAGCACCGCGGCGAACTCCGGGCCGCGGTGGTTGATCATGGGACGGCTCGCGGAGCGGACCACGCGAGCGGGGAGCGGGGTCGGACCGGGAACGCGGAGTTGTGGTTCACCCATGGGCCGAAGTCTACCGAAGGCCGGGGCCGGGGCCGCCCCGGGTCTGGAGGGGCACTGTCTTCGGGTTGAGATGTCGGACCGATGGCGGCAGTACCGCAGCCTGGCGGTCAGCTACCTCCTCGCGTCGGAGTACGAGGAGCCACGCTGACGGCGCGTCACAACGGAATGTCGTCGTAGACCGAGTCGGTCCCGCGCGACTCCCAATCGTCGAACGCGAGCGTGCGACGGCGCCTGCGACGGCGTCGAATCACCGCTCGTCCGAACCGAATCACCGCGCCGAGAAGACGCACGACCAGCGCGATGATCACCACGAGAACGCGTGCCACCACATCGCGCAACAGGAGCACCAGTCCAACCAGGACGATGCCGACCAGCCACACGATCACCACACCGAACTTAAACCCGCTGGTCCCCGAGATGGCCGCCGACGCCGGGGCGAAGGCTCCCGGCGTCATCCCGTTGGCGTGCGCACTCTGCCACGCCCGGATAGCATCACGGCGGGCGATGATCGAGGGCATGTACGCCTCCACGCCGTCGCGGACGCCGATCGCCACGTCCTGGCGGAATCGCGCAGTAGCCATCAGCGCAGCGTCGGCGCGATTGCTGAGGTACCCCATGACGACCGTCGCCACCGGTGCCGGGCTGCGACTCCATGCGGAGTCGCCAAGCGCGAATCCCGCGTCGGGCACGCCGTCAGCGGTGATCTGGGCGGTGAGCGCATCGCTGACCGTCTGCGCGAACAGCGCGCTCGCGCGGGTCGGGTAGAGCACCAGGGAGCCGGCCGTCCTCGGATTGGACGAGGCGCCGGCGTGGACACTCACCACCAGCGCCGCATGGTGGGTTGTCGACACCTGCTCGCGGCGTGCGGCGGAGACGTACGCGTCGGTGCCACGGGTCATGACGACGTCGACGAGGTCGGCGCGCAGCAGTGCCGCCAGGCGCAGCCCGACATCGAGGTCGACGTCCTTCTCGAGCAGGCCGTTGATCCCGATTGCACCTGGGTCTGATGGGATTTTCGGGTGCGCCGGGGTGGGCTTGCCTCCGTGGCCCGGATCGACGGTCACGACTATCGGGGACGGCGCTCTTGGTGCCGACGCGGAGGCGTAGGACGCCGGGCCGAGGACACCCGCGAGGATCGCGGCGACCGGGGCAATGGCAAGGATGTGTGGAGAACGAGCCCGGTGATGGCGCATGCGCCTGCAGGCCAGTATAAGTGTGCCGTGTCAGCAAAACCGCTGCCGGATGCGTTGGGAAGGGTGTGATTGCCTCGGCCAGCATGGTGACAGCCCGGGAAACCGCCAACGAGCGGGCATTCCAGGCGATGGTGCTTTCGGATGGCAGACGCCTGTACTGGCTGGCGCTGTCGATTCTCCGCGATGCCGGCGAGGCTGAGGACGCGGTCCAGGAAACGATGCTCAAGGCCTGGAAATCCTGGGACTCGCTCTCTGACATGGATCGCCCCGCGCAGTGGTTGACGCGCGTGTGCGTCAACCACTGCATCAGCCGACGCCGGCTGCTCCGATCGCGTGGATGGCCACCACTCGATCTCGCGGAGAACATCAACGCGCCGAGTCGGTCGGGGCCGAGCGTCGAGGACATCGACATGGACCGGGCGTACCGGCGGCTCTCGCTCAAACAGCGCGCCGCGATCACGCTCAACTACCGCCACGGGTATTCCGTCGACGAGTGCGCGCTGCTCCTCGGGTGCCGTCCGGGGACGGTGCGCACACACATCGCGCGCGGTCTCGAGACCCTGCGGAAGGAGCTTGGCAATGACTGACATCGATCCGCGCCTGGACGAGAGATTGCGTTCTTTCTACGATCAGATCGAGGCGAGCCCGGTGCCGGCGCGGGTCATGGAGCCCGCGCCGGTAGCGCCCACGCGAGGTCGCAGAACGATCAACGTGCTGGCCGGCGCGGCCGGTCTTGCGGTGGTTGCAGCAGGCATCGCCGTCTTCGCAGTCGAGCTGGCCCACCACAACGCAACGCCGCCGGCGGCCGCGACACGTCCCTCCGACCTCCGTCCAATGCCTGTGTTCGGCGGCGACGCGATCCCCACGTCAGTTCACGTTGTCATGCCCGTCCGATACGGCAGTGGCGCGGCGCGGCTGCTCACGTTCACCCCCGACGGGACTCTCTATGTTCAATTCGACTGTCTCGGAAGCGGCCCTTTCACGATCTCTTCGACCGGTGGCGTGATAGACAACGTGCTCGAGCAGTGCTCGAGCGCTTCCGGCGCAACGACGATGACCTTCCAACAGCCGAAGAGCTACGACGGCACACCGCTGACGCTCACCGTGACCTCCGACCGGTCGACGATCTGGGAGGTCTTCCTCGCCCAGACCGGCATCACCGGCCTCCCCCCGCTCGGCGGTGCCTCGCTGCCGGCCGATTCGCACGTCCTGGTCCCCGTGACCTATCGGACCGGAGCCGCCACGTTGCCGGCCTTCACTCCGCGAGAGCACTACATCATTGAGAGCTCGTGCATCGGCCCAGGGGAATTCAAGCTCATCGGGTCCGGCGGGTCGGTGATCAGCAATGAAAGCTGCGGGTCGTGGAATGGCCCGAACGGCACGCCGAGGCTGTACCCGCTCAACGAGATCCTCGGCAAGCCGCTGACGATCCGTGTCGCCGTCGACCCATCGTCGATCTGGGAGATCCTCGTCGTCGAGAGCGCGTCACCCACGCCATCGGGGCTTCCGTCCTCGTATGACGGCTTCACGCCGCCCGCGGGGTCCACGGTGCTGGTCGCCGCCACGAGCAGCTTCGGCACGAAAATTCTGCCGACCTTCGACCCGACCGAGCGCTATTGGATCGTTTCGACCTGCTCCGGGGGCGGATCCATGTCGATCACATCCCAGACCGCTCAGGGTGGTTTCCCGGTTTCGTCCAGCTGCCTCCAGGCAGGTGTGATCGGCGTCACCGGTCCAGCCGATCAGGCCATCAATACCCCGATCTCCCTCGCGGTGGGGGCGCCCGATTCGACGACCTGGGAGATCATGATCTACGAGACGAATCAGCCGAACGGGGCCTAGCGGATCTCCGCAAACGGCAGCAGCGCGATGTGCCGCGCGCGCTTCAACGCGACGGTCAGGGAGCGCTGATGGCGGGCGCATGTCCCGGTCATACGTCGCGGCAGGATCTTGCCCCTCTCCGAGAGGTAGCGACGCAGGCGCGTGACCTCCTTGTAGTCGATGAAGTCGATGTGCTCGAGACAGAAGCTGCACACCTTGCGGCGGCGGCGGTCGAAATCAGGCATGGCTCTCCAACCTAGAACGGCAAGAAGCTAGAACGGCAAGAAGCTAGAACGGCAAGAAGCTAGAAAGGAATGTCATCGGGATCGACGTCGCCGCCGGCGGGGACGGTGACAGGCACCGCTCCGCCCGCATCGCCCGAAGGGGCGCCTTCCTGACGGCCGGCGCTGTCGAGGAACTGCACGTCGTTGGCGTTGACCTCGGTCTTGTAGCGCTTCTGACCGCTCTGCGCGTCGTCCCAGGAGCGGGTTTGCAAGCGGCCTTCGACGTAAACGAGCCGGCCCTTCTGCAAATACTGCGCGGTGGTCTCGGCGAGCTTGCGCGTGCCCTGGTTCCAGACCACGACGTCGTGATAGTCGGTGAACTCCTTGCGCTCGCCCGTCGTCGGATCGCTCCCGTATCGATTGGTCGCGATCGCGAGGTTGCACACCGCGGTGCCACTCGGCGTGTATCGAAGCTCGGGGTCGCGGGTCAGCCGGCCGATGAGCATCACGCGATTGAGGGAACCCGCCATCACAAATCTCCTTCGTCGTCATCGATTGCCGAGGGCACGTCGTCTGACTCCAGATCGTCGTCCCCACCCACGGACCCAGCATCGACAGTATCCGCGTCTGCGTCGGCGATTTCAGCTTCGGGCTCGATCGGCCCCTGGACCTCCTCGATCTCTGCCTCGGGATCGGGCATCGGACCCTCATGGACGACGATCAGGTGGCGGAAGACGGTGTCGTGGATCCTGAGCGCGCGCTCGATCTCGGCAACCTTGCCGCCGTCGAGATGGAACACGACGAGGACGTAGTGGCCCTCGCGAAGGCGTTTGACCTCGTATGCCAGGCGGCGCTTGCCCCACAGCGTCGTCTTGACGACCTCGCCGCCCTGGGACTCGATCAGCGCGCGCACCGATTTCACGGCGACGCGGACCGCGTCATCCTCCAGCTCCGGCCGGACGATGTACATCAGCTCGTAGTCACGCACCATGCGTGGCACCTCCTTTCCTCTGGGCTTGCGGCGCCCGGGGTGCTGCGGCTGCCGAGGTGGTCAGGCAGTCGCGATCCGGGCGCAGGAAAGCGTTATGTGGAAACGCTCCTCAGCGAGAAGCGTTCGCAGTGTAGCAGGCGCCGCTCTCAGGACCGGCGGGGCGACCGCCTCAGTCCAATCGCAAGGTCTTGGGCAGGGTCGTGAGATTGCGACACCCCGACTCGGTGACCACCACCAGATCCTCGATGCGGATCCCGCCAAAGCGGGGGTCGTAGAGGCCCGGCTCGACGGTGATCACGTCCCCGACCTCGAGAACGACCTCAGCCTCGCTGACGCGCGGATACTCGTGGATCTCGAGGCCGAGCCCGTGCCCTGTCCCGTGGATGAAGCGTGCGTCGCTCTGGATATCCCTGTATGGCTTGGCGAGTGAGCCATAGCCGTGCCGCTTGAACACTTCGCAGCACGCGTAGTGGACGTCACGGCCGTTCACGCCCGGCCGCACCGCGTCGAGGCCCGCCTGCTGCGCCTCGAGCACCGCGTCCCACATGCCCATCACCTCCCGCGGTGGCGTCCCCCGGACGACCGTGCGCGTCATGTCGCCCCAGTAGCGCGTGCGCTTGTCGAACGGGAAGATGTCGAGCACGATCGGCAACCCCGCGCGGATGACATCGCTCTCCGCCCGGTGCGGATCGGCCGACTCCGGGCCACCGCAACAGATCGAATCCTCGGTGCCGCACCCGTTCTCGAGCAGATGGCTTTCGACTGCGAAGATGAGGTCCGCGCTCGAGAGTTTGCGACCCTCATGCATGAGCAGCCCGTCGCGGATCTCGCAAGTCGCGATGATGTCGATCGCCTTCTGGAGCGCGGCCATGCCGGCGTTCTCGGTGGCGGTGATCCACTCCACCTCCTGCGCGGTCTTGATCCGGCGCCGCTGCTGGTAGATGTCACTCCGAGACCGGACGTCGACGTCGTTGTGGCGAAGGTGGTCCGCAAGCATGGTGGGAAAGTCGGCGTCGACGTCGACCCCATTGAGCCTGTGCTCGCGGCACACGGCCGTCACCAGGGCCGCCCAACCCTCGTACTCGTTGCCGCCGGCGCGAGGCGCCGCGATCTCCAGCTCGAGGATGCTTCGAACCTCGCCCACCGATGCCTCCTTACGGGCGCGACCCTCCTCGAGCGCGGTCGTCCAGAGCACGGTGTCGCTGCCACCCCGGTCGACCACAACCACCGGGTCGGGGACGAGGAAACCGGTGCGATAGAGAATGTTGGGGTGGTGATAGGTTTCACCGAAGAGCAGTACCGGGCGCTCGTGACTCACATGGCGGAGCCTACCAGCCCGGTGTCACGCTCTCGCACATGATCGTCATGCCGGAGAAGCGCAGCCGTGCCGATGGAATCGCTTGGCTCGTGGCCGGCTATGCGGGCATCGCGGGGTTCTTCGTCGTCGAGGTCTCGACCCGTCAGCGCGGGGCGGCGTCCAGTCTCAACGCTTCGCGCGACGATGCCGGGACCACGCGCATGATCATCGCCGCATACGTGACAGCGGGAGCGGTCGCGCCGCTGGTACGGCTGATCAAGCCACCACGGCTTCCTTCGGCAGCAGGCCCGATGGGCGTCGGCCTCGAGGCGGCCGGGCTCGGATTGCGGGCATGGTCGATGCGCACGCTCGGGCGTTCCTATTCACGCACGCTTCGCGTCGAGAGCGCGCAGCACCTGGTCGAGAGCGGCCCCTATCGATTCGTGCGCCATCCCGGGTACGCCGGGTCGTTGCTGATCTGGACAGGGTTTGCACTAACTACGCGGAGCCTTGCGGTGGTGGAGGTCGTCTGCGGACTGCTCGGGCTCGCATATCACCGGCGTGTCGCGGCTGAGGAGGCGCTCTTGCGCCGGCAGCTTGCCGGGTACGCGGAGTACACCCGGCGGACGAAGCGTCTCATCCCGTTTGTGTGGTGAGCGGCGGCGCACGATGCTCGCGGAGAGCGCGATGGTGGTCAGCGGGGGACTCGAACCCTCGACCTCGCGGATGTGAACCGCGCGCTCTAACCAGCTGAGCTAGCTGACCCCGCCCAGAAGTCTAGGTCAGGCGCCGACCAGCTTCGTGTACCCGGCATCGTCGAGCAGATCCGCGCCATCCGCATTCGCGCTGTCGAGACGGAGCATCCAGCCTTCGCCGTAAGGATCCGAGTTCACGAGCTCCGGACGCTCGGTGAGGGCGGCGTTCACCTCGGCAACGGTGCCGGTCACCGGGGCGTAGAGATCGGACGCCGCCTTGACCGATTCGATGGCCCCGAACTTCGCGCCCGCCTTCAGCGCGGTGCCCACGGCAGGAAGCTCGAGAAAGATCACGTCGCCAAGCTGCGCCTGGGCGTGATCGCTGATCCCCACAGTCGCTGTCGAGCCCTCGATGCGGACCCACTCGTGGCTGGCGGTGAACCGGTAGTTTGAGAGGTCGGCCACGTTCAGGCTCCCTTGGGGCGGCGATAGAAGGGCAGGGGTACCACCGCTGCCGCGGCGACGGTACCTCTGATGTCGACGGAGAGTTCGGCGTCCGCCGGAACGCCACCGTCCAATGATGCGGTGGCGATCGAATGGTCGAGCGTGAAGCTGTACGTGCCGCTGGTGACTTCGCCGGCGGGCTCGCCCCCGGCGATCACCGGCTGACCGTGGCGGGCGATCGACCTGCCCTGGAGCTCGATCCCCACGAACCTCCGCGGGGGATGCTTGGGATCCAGCCTGGCCAGGGCGGCGCTGCCGATGAAATTGCCCTTCTGGAGCTTGACGGTCCATCCGAGGGCGCAGCTGTACGGGTCGGTGTCGTCGTCCATGTCCTGGCCGTAGAGGCGCAACCCCGCCTCGAGGCGCAGCGTGTCGCGCGCGCCGAGGCCGCACGGGATCAGTCCGTCGCCCGCGCCGGCTTCCAGGAGCGAGTCCCAGAGGGCCGATGCGTCCGCCGCGTCGACGTACAGCTCGAAGCCATCCTCCCCCGTGTAGCCGGTCCGCGATACCGACGCCCGGATCCCGGCGACCATGCTGTCGATGCAGTGGAACGGCCGCAGCTCGGCGACCTCATCGGCGCAGAGGCCGTTGACCAGCCCTACTGCGCGCGGCCCCTGGACCGCCAGGAGCGCCACAGCGTCGCCGACGTCCTCGAACGTGCAGTCGCCGCTGTGATCACCCATCCACGCAACGTCCTTCGGCCGGCAGGCGGCATTGATCACCACCATGTAGCCGCCGGCCTCGCGATACACGACCACGTCGTCCACGATCCCACCCGCCTCATTGCACATCACGCCGTAGAGAGCGCCGCCGACCTCGAGGCGGGCGACGTCGTTGGTGACCAATCGCTGCACAACCTCGAGCGCGTGGTCGCCGGTGAAGCGCACCTCACCCATGTGCGAAAGATCGAAGAGGCCGCAGCGAGTGCGGACGGCGATGTGCTCCTCGCGGATCGTCGAGTACTGCAGGGGCATGTCGAAGCCGCCAAACTCGACGATGCGTGCCCCCGCGGCGACGTGACGGTCGTAGAGCGGAGTTCGCAAGGCCATGGGCTCGCGAGTGTAGTACGTTCCCAGACCGCTTCAAATGATCATTGCCCTCAGCGTCGCGGCGGCCCTGGTGGTCGTCCTCTGCATCGCTCTGCTGGTCGCGCGCCATCGCACCTTCGGCGTGTCCCTGCCCCGGGTTCGAGGCAGGCTCGGGGTCGCCGGGCTCGGCGCGGAGGTCACCGTGGGCCGGGATCGCTGGGGGGTTCCTCACGTCAACGCCACGTCCATGGAGGACGCCGCCTTTGCGGTGGGCGTTGTCCATGCCCAGGATCGGCTGTGGCAGATGGAGGTGACCCGGCGGGTGGCGACGGGACGGATCAGCGAGCTGATCGGCCCCGACGGCGTGAACATCGATCGCTTCATCCGCCGCGTCGGCCTGCACCGGGTTGCCCGCGAGGAGGAGCTTCGCCTCACACCCGAGGCGCGACGCATGCTCAAGGCGTACGCCGCCGGGGTCAACGCGATCGCGCATTCGGGGCGGCCGCTGCCGCTCGAGTACCGGCTGCTGGGCGTGACCCCGGAGCCGTGGGAACCGATGCACAGTCTCGCGGCCCTCAAGCTCCTCGCCCTCGGCTTGAGCATGAATTGGGACGCGGAGCTGCAGCGACTCGAGCTGCTTCGCGCCATCGGCCCCGAGCATGCGGCGCGGCTCGACATCGTCTACCCGGACGCCAACCCGACGGTCCTGGCCGGGACGCTGCGTGCGGCGGGCGGAGGCGACACCCGCTCGCAGCTGCTGCTGATGTTCCGTGAGGCGGCTCGGTGGATCCCGACCGCCGGAGGGATGAGCAACTCCTGGGTCGTTTCCGGGGAGCGGACCCCTTCGGGCAGGCCGATTCTCTGCAACGACCCGCACCTGGTCCCGGGGATGCCCTCGATCTGGTACGCGGCCCATGTCCGGGCCGGAGAGGATTTCGAGTCGACGGGCGTGACCATGCCCGGCATGCCCTTCGTGATCATCGGCCACAACCAGCGGGTCGCCTGGGGGTTCACGAATTCCTTTGCCGACTGCCAGGACCTGGTCATCGAGGAGTTCGACTCCCCCGCCGGCGATCGCTTCAGGACGGAGCGGGGATTCGAGCCGACCCGGAGGCTCCGCGAGATCATCCACGTCAAGGGATCGTCCGACGTCCTCGAGGAGGTGATCGTCACCCGCCACGGTCCCGTGGTCGAGCGAATCGAGGATCCAGAGCGATCCATCTGGCGCGGGCTCGCATTGCAGTGGACCGCGCTGCAGCCGGGCGGAGCCGCCGACGGGCTGCTCCGCCTCCAGCGCGCCGGCGACTGGAAGAGCTTCAAGGACGCCTTCGCACCCTTCGACGCCCCCTCCCAGAACGTCGTGTACGCGGACGTCGACGGCCACATCGGCTATCTCCTGTCCGGGCGCATCCCGGTGCGCAAGGCAAGGCCCAGCGGGCTCCCGATCCAGGGCTGGACCGGCGACGCGGTGTGGACGAGGTATCTGACCCCGGACGAGGTCCCGCAGATGTTCGACCCACCGGAGCAGCAGATCATCACCGCCAACAACCGCATCGTCGGCGACACATTCCCGTTCTACATCGGCACCGACTACATGTC
>Ga0070765_100002190_pt1 | contig 12157 bp, 4 predicted proteins | sample HubBroMetageWFT5_FD_71516 | JGI IMG/M metagenome (GOLD analysis project Ga0070765, IMG submission 71516) | Warmed and freeze-thawed soil microbial communities from the Hubbard Brook experimental Forest, New Hampshire - Hubbard Brook CCASE Soil... | ecosystem: Environmental > Terrestrial > Soil... | reverse complement strand
GGTGACAGCGCCACCAGACTAACCGTTCCATCCACGGAATTTGTCACAACCGCCAGGTCACGGTCGGTATCCACGGCAACTCCCACCGGCGTGGTCCCCACTGCAACCGCTTGAATCACCGACAAATCTGTAACATTGGAAACCGTCAAATCCGAATTTTCAACGTCAACTGTGTATCGCCGCGCCGCCCCCAGCATGCTCGTAGGAACCGTAGCAGTGATCTGGCGGCAGACTGCCGGGGCTGCCCCGCTGCACGTGCTGGGCACGGTGGCAGTCGCGACAGCCACTTGATCCAACCGCACAACCGAGCCCGAAGTAAATCCTGAGCCGGTGATCGTCAACGTCAGTGGCGAAAGCGACGTCAGCGTCGTCGCGGGACTCGCTTCCAGAATTTGCGGCGTGCGCAACGCACCCAGCGAAATGATCGAAATCGTGCCATCACCTTGATTGGCAACCACCGCTTGATTGCTCGCCGGATCGATGGCCACCGCCGCCGGCATGATCCCGAGGCCTGCCACGCTCTGCAGCTCGATTCCATTATCCAGGTCCACCACCAGCGCTGTCCCCACGCTGCTGACGGCGATCCCAATGTTCGCGAACGGGTTCGCCGCGGCCGCCACCAGATTTAGCTCGCTAATGGCCGTCCCCTGGCTCGTGAACGTAATGTTATTCACGGTCTCATTGAGAAGACTAAATGAAGTAAGGTACCCTGCGGTCGGATTCGTGAATAGAACCTGATGTGTCTCCGTATTGAGGCCAAGCCCCAGCGTCGTGTTCGTAGCGGCCAGCTGTGCCGTGGCGATTAATTGCGGCAATCGCCCGGAGTCAACTCCGGAAACAGCGTTGCGGCCCAGGTCCACGATGTCAATCTCTCCGATTCCCGAGCCGCCCGGCGAAACGATCGCCCAATTCAAACGCGGATCGACTCCCACAACAGGGCTCTGCCCCGTTCCGAACATCGTGCTCGTTCCACCGACCTGCTCCACCAGCAGTGGCACGCCGGAAGAAAGATCCAAGATCGTCGCGGATTGCGCATTCTGATAGGTCACGATCGCGCGATGCGTCAGCGGATTGATGCCCACGGAAAATGGCAGCGATGGATTTACCGTCGTGAGCGAAATGGAAAGCGGTTGCCCGACCACGCTATTCGTCGCAAGATTGATCGTCGAAACCGTTTGGTCCGCGCTGTTGACCACCAGTGCCAACGGCGGTGACAACAAGTCATCCACGGCCACGCCCGTAGGACTGTTTCCCACCCCGATGTTGGCAATCACAGAGTTACTCGCAAGGCTCACAACTGATACAGATCCCGATCCCGAGTTGGCCACAACCGCTGTCCCATTGGCGTAATTAATCGCTACCGCGCTCGGGGTTGAGCCCACGGCGATGGGCGCACCCGGTGAAGTCGAAATCGAGCCTGGATTCGGCGTCACCGCCACATTTTTTGCCGTCAACGAAGGCACTGCCGGGTTCGCATTCAAAGCATCGGTATTCTGGAGAACCAGCTGGTGGAGCCCCGCCGCCGTCAGGCTGCCCGAGGGGATCGTGACGTTCATGTGACGGCTGTCCACATAACTGTCCGTCAGCAGGGAGCTGCTTCCATCGAACTCCGCCGCCGTCGCATTCGGCGTATAAAATCCGCCGATCAGCGAAAAGGTCGTACTTGATTCCACCTGAGATACCGTATCTGGCGTCACAGCCACCAACGCAGGACGCATCGGCACCAAATTGATGTTCACCGATGTGGCCGACAGCGTGCCATTTTGCGTAACTAGATATACCTGCGCCAGACCCGGCTGCTCCAGAAACGTGCTTGGTAACGTGACCCGCAGCAGCGTCGAACTTAGAAACGTTACGTCCGTCTGAGGCACGGGCACGCCGTTCAGGATAATGCCGGTCGTGCTGAAAAATCCCGTGCCGGCTACATAAATATCCTGTTGAGCGGATCCTTCCGCTATCGTGCTGGGATCGATGGCGTTCACGGCATTGAAAACGGGTTGCACGTAGGGTTCTACCTCGACGCTGATCGTTCCCGAGACCGTCGGGTCTTGCACGGAAGTGGCCGTAATCGTTATGGAAGCGGGCGTTGTATTCAGCGCGAAAAACTCACCCGCCGCGCAAGGCTGTGGTGCGGCGGGATTCGGGCAAATATAGCCGACAGTTGAGTCGCCACTCGGGATTTTATTTACGGACCAGGTCACGCTTTGATTCGTCGCGCCCGTCACCACGGCAGTAAATTGAAAGTGCTCGCCTTGCTGTAGGGACACTGCCGTCGTCGGCAAAACCTGAACCTGGACCCCCGAACCGATACTCACGGAAGCGACTGCAAAAGCTGTCTGGTCAATCGTGCTGCTCGCCATTACCACGAATAAGTCTGGTTGGGGAATCACACTCGGCCCAGTATAGAGGCCATTTTGCGTGATCGTCCCATAGCCGGTGAGGGCGGTCTGCCCCGCGATCGTCACTCCGGGAACCGGCGAGCATGTTGTTGGTTGGACACTGCCAACAGAGGATGCAAGACATATCTGCCAATAGACTGACTGGGTTGCCACGCCAGAGACGTTGGCTGCAAATTGTTGGTTGCCATTCACCGGGACCGTTACCGGGTTCGTCGTGGGGTAAATGATCGTCACGCCTGCTTTTGTGCTATTGCCGCCGCACCTCGCCGCCATGACGATCAGGAGCAATGTTCCACACAATTTCAAAATTCTCATCCTAATCTCCTCCCCCTCTTCTCCACTCTTTTCTCTCGCACCTGGGAAAGCGCTTTGCCTTCCCCGCGGGGTGCATTTCCAGGCCGCAATTTTAGAATGTGCGGCTGACGGTAAATCGGAACGTATGCTTCGGCTCGAGCAATCCCGCCGGAATCCTTTGAACTTGCTCGGCCAGGATCGTATCCAGTTGCGGCAGAATTTGCGTTTGGTATACGCCCGCCGGCAACTGGTTTTTCGCAATAGGATCAAGGAAGAACGCGCCTTGTCCGCACGTCGCCTGCGTTTGCCCTGCAGTACAGGGAGGCGAAATTGTCTCCTTGAGCCGCAGGTAGTTGTAAGCATAATAAATCCGGAATGGCGCCTGGATGATCGGTATCTGAATCACCAACTCGATTCCCGCCGACGTATGCGGCGTGAAATTCGTGCCCGGGATGATGTGTAGATTGCTCGAACTTGGCGTGTTCGGGTAAAGCTGCGGAAATTTCTCCTGCAGCACGGCCACTGCCGAAGGATCGAGTTGCAGCGACGATTGCCGCAAAATCCCGTTAATTCCCATGTCGTTGAAGAAGTCCATCTGCACATATTGTTGGTAGATCGGAACCCGGTATTCCATGTTCACAACGGACTGAAAATCGCCGCCGGGACGCGATGGATAGTATTGCAGCAGCGTGACCGGAACGGACGCCGTTCCCGGAAGGCCGTTCGTCCCGATTTTTCCCGGATCCACATACGTGATCGCCGAAGTTGTCTGGTACGGAATCACGATGAACGGCGAAATCGTATAGAAGTTGTATCCTCGAATGTCGTTTTCGCCGCCCTGATAGAACCGGCTATAAGGCGTCGGCTCTTTCCCCGCGTAGCCCGTGATGTCTGAGGCCAGAAACTTGAGCCCCACCACATTGCGGTGGTGATAGACGGACTTGAAATACGTCATCGTAAACGTATTCGAAATGGAATTCACGTTTCCCTGCAGCGGGCCGCCTTCGAAATTCAACCCGTAGTAGAAACTCTTTCCTCCGGTCGGGTTTTGCGGGTTGTTCACCGTGCTGTATGAAATCGTCGGCGTGATCTTGCTTTCGCGGATTCCATTCAGCGCGCTCGGTCCGGCCAGGTTTGTGAACTTCGTGAATTCAAACAGCAATCGGGCCGATTGGCTGAACGCCGTGATGTTCGTCGTGGACCATCCGTAGTTGATCCCGAACCGCGCGAAGGAAAACCTACGCATCGGGTAGCTCGCGAAGATCGTGAACCCCTTGGAATCCGTGTTGTAATTTTCCTGAAGCTGCGGATTGATCGCGATCTGCTGGCCCACCAGAATCCCTTCCTGCCGCGCCGTGTTGTAATCGAACCGGTTCATAAAAATCGTAAATCCGGTCGAAATAGGGCGGTCAAACAGGTACGGCTCGGTGAACCCGAAGAGTATGTTGCGCTGGATGTCGCCAAGTTGCGCAGAGAGGGTGAGAGTCTCGCCCAGTCCCAGGAAGTTGTTCGTTTGATACGAGAGGCCGATGAAGCTTCCCGCCACTCCGCTTACGCCACCCGAAAAGCTGATGGACTGCTTCTGCTTTTCATGCAGTTTGAGCTTGATGTCCACCGTCCCGGCCTTTTGATTCCGGGTCAGCGTGGCGTCTTCGGGCTTGATCGTATCGAAGAAGTTGAGCTGGTTGAGGCGCAAAATGCTCAATTCCCAGTAATGGTTGTTGTAAAGCTGCCCTTCATCCAACAGCAATTCGCGCCGGATTACTTTGTCGCGCGTTGTGGTATTGCCCGCGAATTCAATGCGCCGCACCGAGAATTGCTTTTCCTGGTCGAGCTCCATCGTCACATTGATGATCTTCTTGACGTCGTCAATGTCCGTCAGCGGCGTGGAGGTGAAATCGATGTAGCCGTATTGGCCGTAGAGTTTCTTGTAATCATCGAGCGCCTTGCGGATTTTAGCGGTCGAGAACAACTCGCCTTGCTTGATCGGAAACACTCTTTCGAGGAACTCCGGCCGGAAGAAAAGGCCCTGGTCTGGATCCGTACTTCGGAACTTGATCGTTCCCATCCGGTACTGCTCGCCCTCGTCAATTTTAATCGTGATATTCGTCGCTTTGCCGTGATCGCTTCCGATCCACGGCCAGGGCCCGGGAATTCCGCTCTTGTTCAGGTCCACTGTTTTCGTGCTCGTCGTGTTCACGTTCACTTTGAAATAACCGTGGTCCCGGTAGAGCTCGCGTATCCCGACTTCCATGTCCTCGTCCAACTTGTCCTGGTCGAACGTCTTGCTCATCACCGGGATGTAAGTCAGGTAGAGTGGGATCGAATAAGGCCGGTCGTTCTTCATCGCCCGGATGATTTTTTCAGTTGAAAATGCCTTGTTGCCCTGGATTTCGATTTTGCCGACCTTCACCTTCGGCCCTTCATCGATATTGAAAACGAGTTTCACCGCGTTTGTTGCCGCGATTCGCTCATAGGTTGGTTTCACCGTCGCGAACTGGCGCCCGTGAACCGCCAGCAATCCCTTGATCACCACTTCCGCGTGAATAATCTTCGTGGGGTCGAACGGGCTTTCCACCGTCAGACCTACCTTCTTATCCTTGAACGCGTCCAGGATGTCCGACTCCGTGATGGACTTATTCCCCTTGTACTCAATCCGGCGGATGATCGGCCGCTCCGTGACGTAATAAACGATCACCTTTTGATCCGGATGGTCCGGACTATCCTCCACTTCCAGCCGGATATCCTCGAAGAATTGTGTGTTCCACAGCGCTTGGAAATCGCGGCGGACAGCCTCTTCCGTGTACACGTCACCCGGCCGCATAAATATTCTCGCCAGCAAAGTATCGCGCTGAATGCGCCGGTTGCCCTGAAATTCAATGCGTTGGATCGTGTACTGAGGTCCGGTGGGTTGCTGCTGCCCCTGAGCCTTAAGGACTTGCGGATTTGCCTGCAGGATTAAATACACCACTACGAAGAGTTTCGATACGCGCAGAAAAATGTTCCCGCTGGCGGCCACAGTTGTGGTCAAGGCCGCAGTTCCCCGCCCAAGATATTTTGCTCCCCCTCCGGACGGCTCCCGCTCCGGCTCGCGCGTGTAGGATTCCTAGTGGGCCACTGGGGTTGCTTCCACCACAGGACGGAACGCTAGACCTTCGCTGGTGAGAAAAATTTCCAGCGTTGCAGGCCTTTGCAATCCTCCCTGGATCAAAGCCTCCGACAGTGGGTCTTCGACGTACTTCTGCAACGCGCGGCGGAGCGGCCGCGCGCCATAATTTCGATCGCTGCAGGTTTTCTCCAAAATCCACTGGCGTGCCTCCGGTGTTACGGAGATCTGCACCTGCCGGTGCACCAGCGTGTCATTGATCTGGCTCACGAGCAGGTCAATGATCCGCAGCAAGTCGTCATCCGTGAGCGAATTGAACAGAATCACTTCATCGAGCCGGTTCAGGAATTCCGGATTGAACACACGCTTCACTTCTCCCATCACCATGTCGTCCTGGCTCTTCGCCGCCGCCACTTCATCCGCGGATTGGAAGCCCAGCCCGGACTGTTTCTGCAATTGCCTCGCGCCCAGGTTCGACGTGAGGATGATAATGGTGTTGCGGAAGTCCACCGTATTGCCCAGCCCGTCGGTCAACTGCCCGTCCTCGAACACCTGCAACAAAATGTTGTACACATCCGGATGCGCCTTCTCAATTTCGTCGAGAAGTATCACGGAATACGGCGTCCGCCGCACTCGCTCGGTCAATTGCCCGCCCTCTTCGTAGCCCACGTACCCTGGGGGCGCGCCGATCAACTTCGATACCGAGTGCTTCTCCATGTATTCGGACATGTCGAAACGAATCAGCGATTTCTCGCTGCCGAACAAAAACTCCGCCAGCCGCCTCGCTACTTCTGTTTTCCCAACGCCCGTCGGTCCCAGGAACAGGAAGCAGCCCACCGGACGCCCGGGCGCCTTGAGTCCCGCGCGGCTGCGCCGAATCGCGCGTGCCAGAGCCGTGATAGATTTGTCCTGGCTGATGATGCGGCGGTGCAATTCCTCTTCGATTCGCAGCAACTTCTGCTGCTCGTCTTCCTTGATCGCGGAAACCTGAATGCCGGTCCACCGCGCCACAACCTCTTCGATATCCTCGCGCGTCACCACGCCCGTGGAGGAATCATCAATCTTCAATTTCTCGCGCAGTGTCCGCAGGTGTTCCTTTTCCTTGCGTTCCTCTTCCGAATAAAAGCGCGCCTTCTCGAACTCGTGGTTCGCGATCGCGGTCTCCATCCGGTGCGTAATGAACTTCACGCGCTTCTGCACTTCAGACACTTCATCCGGCAGCATCGCCTGGCGCAACTTCACGCGCGATCCCGCCTCATCCAGCAAGTCAATCGCCTTGTCCGGCAGGAAGCGGTCTGGAATGTACCGGTTCGAGAGATACACCGCGTAGCGGATGGCTTCGTCCGTGTAGCTTACGGCGTGAAACTTTTCGTAGCGGTCCCGCACGCCTTGCAGCACGCGGATCGCTTCATCCTCATTCGGTGCCGTAACTTTCACGGCCTGGAAACGACGTTCGAGCGACCGGTCTTTTTCCACAGACTTGCGGTATTCCGCAGGAGTCGTCGCGCCGATGCACTGAATTTCCCCGCGGCTCAACGCCGGCTTCAATATATTCGCCGCGTCCAGCGATCCTTCCGCCGAGCCCGCCCCCACCAGCGTGTGCAGCTCATCGATAAACACGATGGCGTTCTGGCTCTCCATCAATTCCTTCATGATCGTCTTCAGGCGCTCTTCGAATTGCCCGCGATATTTCGTTCCCGCCACGATCAGCGACAAATCGAGCGACAGAATCCGCTTGTCCGCCAAAAATGGCGGCACGTCTCCATCCGAAATTCGCTGCGCCAGCCCCTCGACGATCGCCGTCTTGCCCACTCCGGGCTCGCCGATCAGGACCGGGTTGTTTTTCGTCCGCCGGCACAGGATCTGGATCGCGCGTTCCAGCTCGCGATCGCGTCCCACAAGGGGGTCGAGTTGCCCTTCAATCGCCGCCTGCGTCAAGTCGCGGCTGAATTCTGCTAGCAAAGATGCTTCTTTTGGACGGTTCACTGGCACCTTCTCTCCCGCGCTTCGGGCCAACTCTTCGCGCACGGTCGAAAGCCGCAATCCGCGTTCCAACAAAATTTCCGCGCCGAAGGATTTCTCCTCGCGCAGCACTCCCAGCAAAAGATGTTCGGTCCCCACATGCTTGTGACCCAACCGCTCGGCTTCTTCCGCCGCGTAATTCAGAATGCGCTTGCACTCCTGGCTCAGCGGCACTTCCACCGACGTGGAAATCCGCTCCCGCACGGTGATTCGCGACTCGATTTCTTTCCGTATCGATTCAATCGATCCGTGCGTCCGCAGGAACCGGTTCGCCAGCGCTTTGTCTTCGCGCAGCAGCCCCAGCAGCAGGTGCTCCGTCTCGATATACGGGCTGCCGTACTGGCTCGCCTCGTAGCGTGCGAAAAAAATCACCCGCCGCGCTTTCTCTGTGTAGCGTTCAAACACGAGTCACCGTCGCTCCCGGAGTGTTTGCTCCAGCACCTGCCGGCTGTCCCAAGCTTCCCGATGCGCCTGCAAGCGTTTTCGTGCCTGGCGCCAGCTTTCCGCCTTCCAACACAAGAATGCGGTCCGCGCGCCTTGCCAACGACATATTGTGTGTTGCGAGTATGGAAGTCAGGTGGTAAGACCCGTGAAGTCTCTGCATCAATTCGAAAACGCTTTCCGCGCTGCGTTCATCCAGGTCACCCGTTGGTTCATCCGCCAGCAGGACTGCCGGACCATTCACCAGCGCCCGCGCAATCGCCACGCGTTGCTGTTCGCCACCTGAGAGGTCCCCTGCTCGCTGTCCCGCGCGACTCGTCAATCCCACTTCTCCTAGCCACTTGTCCGCCGTCCGCAGCGCCTCGCCCAGCGCCTTGCCTTGCACCAGCAACGGCATCGCCACATTTTCCGCCGCCGTAAAATCCGGCATCAGGTAATGCCTCTGCCAGACGAATCCTACGGTCCGGTTGCGATACTCCGCCAGTTCCGCCTCGGCAAACGAACCCAGCGAATTCCCGGCGAAGTATACTGCACCGCTTGTTGGAGTGTCCAGCGCAGCCAGCATATGTAAAAGCGTGCTCTTCCCGGTTCCCGATGGTCCCACGATCGCGATCATCTTTCCGCGTTCGACCGCAAGATCGATTCCATCCAGCGGCTTGATTTCCTGCATCCCGGAACGAAATATCTTGCAGAGATTCTCAATGCGCAGAATTTCGCCTGAAGCAGATCCGACTCCGCTCGGGGAGTCGTCCAGAACAGCTACGCCCGTGTTGGACTGCTTTTCATGCATCGCCTGGTCTCTATGCATACCACGTAAGATGCCGAAACCCGCTGCGCGTATGTCCTTCGTTTACATGCAACTAATCATCCCAAAATGGAACTTCAGCCCATTTCATTGCACACTTTTGCCGTACTGTTACCCCCAGCTTCCCCTGGCTCCCTTTTCCGGCCCAAGTCTTTCCTTTGCCGCACTTTCGCCCCCACTCAGATTCTACCACGGCACGCGTCTTCGTTTTGCATCCGAAGCACGATTCCACGCCGTTTTTTCGAGTGATTTTGAATCCGGGAACGCGGCGCAAGCGTGGATGAAGTGGCTAGCTTTCTTTTACAACCAAATACGTCGAATATGGCTGGCCCGCAATCGCCGTGAACGGCAGCATTTCTATTTTCCCGCCTGCCGTTTCCACCCGCCACGATTCGCGATCAGCTCGTCTGGCAGCCAAGAGCTGCCCTGCCGTTACCACTGGCGGCTCATCCGCAATCGCAAACAGCACCAATGGCCCGCGCACCAACGCGACCGTTTGCGGATGCTGTGCGTCAATTGGCTCCAGGCGCAGTTTCATCGGCAGTTCCATTTCGATGTGATCCTCATTCCTCCAAGTGCGCCGGACAATCTCAAACTTGCCAGGCCTCGCACCTTCCTGGACTCGCTTTCCGTTTACAAAAATCGTGGCGCCAACCGCCCATTGTGGAATCCGCAAGTGAATTCCAAACTCCGTCGGTTCTGAGACCCCTACGCGGAACTGTACCGTCCCTTCATTCGGATACTCGCCTGTCTGCGTCACCGAAATTCGCGCGCCATTCTGCGTCCACCGTACCGAGGACGGAATGTACAGATTCACATACAGTCCATCCATGCCCCGGAAATATGTGTTGATGCGATAGTCCGCGGCTACCTGAGGCAGTGTCCCGGAACAGCACGGCCAGTGATCTTCCTTATAAAACTTCCGTCCCTTGAAGTTGCAATCCGCGTAATAAAACGTGCTCCCATCCGCCAGCAGCGGCTTCGCTCCCAGCACCGTGTTGTACATCACACGTTCCATGCTGTCGCCGTATCGCGAGTCTGCCATTACACGCAGCAAATAACGCGTCAACTTGAAGTGCGCATACGAGCCGCATGGCGTCTCGAAACTGTTGTGTGTGTTCGTCAGGCTGGCGGCCAGGTCATCGCTTCCTGGCGCTCGCAGCGTTTCGTCCGGCCCCCAGCCACCGGTCGCATAACTTTGCGCCGCCAGCATATAGAATGCATTCTTGGCTGCGCGCAGGTGCTTTTCGCTTCCCATCGTCATGTACGCCTGCATCGCCGAACTCAACGAATTTACATAGCTATAGGCATGCCTGCCCGCGAGCACGTTTCGGCCCTCCGCAAGCGGATCGTAATATTCGTCATCCAGATATTGGATCCCCAGTGCCCGATACCTGTCGCCCGCCCCGCGCTGATAGGCGATAAATAAATTTTCGGAAATTGTGTACGACTCGTCCCAGGTGTAGCCCACGTCTGGATTCTTGCGCCATATCCGCCCGTGTTCCACGGCCTTCCCGGGCAAGTGGGGCAGCGCTGTATCCGTCGTTCGCTCCAGGATTGCAAACGCGTCCGGATCACCCGCGAACTGGTGCGCATCCATCAGCCCGCAGACTAGCTTGTCGTAGCAATACGCCGGAAAGCGATTGTTCTCGTAAAAATCACCGGAGATTGTCTGTGCATACAGCCGGTTTAATCGCAACACTTTGTCTCGGATTGCCGGGCTGCCGGTAATTGCATACGCCCGCGCAAGTGCGGATACCCATTGGCCAAAAGTGCACGCGGGCGCAAAACCCGGTTGAATCGTGTGCGTATTGTAATTCGGATCGTAGTGATACCAGCCGCCAAGGTCCTCGCCCGGCGCAGGCTGTCCAACCATTTGCCGTATCGGTTTGAGCAAACTGTCGTCGCTCAATCCCATCAAGACAGATGTCGTCTCCCGAAGTTGTTTTTCATGGAGCTCGCTACTCAGGTTCACGTCCGCATAACTGAATTCTTCGAGCGGCCTCTCGCGAGTTAATTCGCCGCCCACCGCCGCGAACCGAATCCCGCTCGCCGCCACGCCGGCAGCAGCAAGTGACGCCGATCGCATAAATCTTCGCCTTGAAATCCTGCTGGACAATTCCGTGTTCCTTTTTCTTATCCCGCCAATCCAACACTCAAACCGCGGCTCCGCGAATGCTCCAGCGGGGCAGACATTTCAATTCGATTTCTAGAATCTCACGATTTACCCGCGGTTCTGGAGGCTACTCAAACCGCAATATTTCCACCGGCAAAATCCTCGCCGCCGATCGCGCCGGAAGTATCGTCGCCGCAATGCTGATCGCCAGCGCCGCCCCTGCAATCCAGAATGCGTCGAATCCATTCGTGTGGAACGGCACAAAAGGAATCGCGTACACCTCCGGGTTCAGCGGAATCAATTCCCATTTGTTCGCCACCCACGCGAACGCATATCCGAGCGCGAGGCCTGCAATTGTTCCTGCCACGCTCACTGACAATCCTTGCAAAATAAAGATTCTGCGAATCTGTTTGCGTCGCGCGCCCATCGCCATCAGCACGGCAATATCCCGGGCGCGATCGGTCACCGTCATGGTCAACACCACCAAAATGTTCAGGCCCGCAACAAACGTGATCAATCCAATGAACAGCGCCGTAACCAGTTTTTCCAGGCTCAGCGCGCGAAAGAGCGCCCTGTTCTCGTCAATCCATGTGGTGCTCGTAAATCCTGGGCCCGCCCGCCGCACCAAATCGTCGGCGACCTTTTCCGCGTCATCCAGATTCGCAACGCGCACTTCCAGCAAGCTGACCACATCGCCCAGCCCCGCCATTCCCTGCGCCGAGCCCAGCGTCACAAATGACCAGTTCGCGTCGTAATCGTAAAACCCCGAATCGAATATTCCCGTTACGTGAAATCGCTTCGACCGCGGCAGCATCCCAAAGGGCGTTAAGTTCCCTTGCGGGCTCGTTAACGTCAGGTAATCGCCCGCGGAAATTCCCAGGTCGTTGGCGAGTATCCGCCCCACGAGCAAAGCCGGCAAACCGTCCGCGTCCGGAGTAAAATCCGCCGCGCCAGCCACTATATGATTCATCGCA
>Ga0070765_100002187_pt1 | contig 12166 bp, 13 predicted proteins | sample HubBroMetageWFT5_FD_71516 | JGI IMG/M metagenome (GOLD analysis project Ga0070765, IMG submission 71516) | Warmed and freeze-thawed soil microbial communities from the Hubbard Brook experimental Forest, New Hampshire - Hubbard Brook CCASE Soil... | ecosystem: Environmental > Terrestrial > Soil... | reverse complement strand
CTGGAATTCCCATCAAAGCCGAAAATTACTACGTCGCCGACATCACCGCCGGCCGCGTGGGCCCCGGACAGTCCCCTCCCAAGCGCGAATTTTAGTGATTCTTCGGTAGACGCCGCCGCCCGCCCCCACTAGACTCTGGTCTTGGAAACATTGCCATGACTGGGCCCGAACAAAGGCGACATCCCCGCGTCAAGCCTCCAAATTCCATCGTCATTGGGTGGCAATCTGGAACCCAGCGCGGCGTTTCGTATGCGGATAATATGTCCGTCAGCGGAGCCTTCATCCGCACCAAAGTCACCGTCCCCGAACGCAGCCTCGTTCAAGTTCTGCTGGATATGCCCGTAGGCCAGGTCCGTGGACGCGCCTTAGTCCGCCGCGTAACTGAAAACTCCGGCATGGCCGTAGAAATCATCGCCATGGATCAAGAAGACCGCGGCCGCCTCCTCCGCCAAATGCGCGACCTGCTGCAGCCGTAGGAAGCGGCCGCCTTCTGAGGCGGGCGCCTTTCTGCTCCTTCACGCACACTGCCGCCACGTGCGCTCCCCTCACCCTCGAATTATCGGCGCGGCAACAACAGTCGCCCGTCCCACAGCCGTATCCAATTCACTGCCAATCGCGGCTTTCTCTCGCCGCACATACCCCATCCCAATCGGCGCGTTCAGTCTCGGCGAAAACCCCGCCCGCGTGATGTACCCAAACTCCTTGCCGTCCGAAAGCAGGGCAGTCCCCGCAGCAGGAATTTCCTTCGCATCAAGCCGAACCATCACCCTCACGCGGTTCACTTGCCCCCGCGAACGCACCCGTTCCACAATTTCCTGCCCCGTGTAGCAGCCCTTCGTATAACTGATATGCGAGTCCTGCAATCCTGCTTCGTGGGGAATTTGTTTTTCGCCGAAATCGTAACTGAACCACGGCTCGCCGAGCTCCAGCCGCAGCGCGTTCAGCGCCGTATATCCCGCCGCTCCGCCGCCAGCCTTCCGCGTCGCGGCTTCCAATGTTTCCCAGAGCGCCTCCAGGTGCGCGCGCTCCACCAGAAACTCAGCGCTGAGCACGCCGCCAGGTGATCGTCGAAACACCTTGCAGCAAATCCCGCCAACGCGAGCCTCACAAAATTCCAGCTCATCCAGGACCAAAAGATCGACGCCACTCACGCGCTGAGCAACCTCCGCCGCCTTGGGTCCTTCCAACGCCACTGTTCCAAACGCGTCAGTGCGATCCGTCAGCGTCACATCGTCCATGATGATGTACTTGTCCAGGTCCGCGATCAGCCGCTCGCGAATCATCGCAAACGACACGCAGAACAGCGACTCCCGGAACGCATAAGTCTCAATCTCCGCCAAAATTCGCCCCTGCGGACTCAGAAAAAGCGAAACGACACCGTGATTCGGCAGCAGGTCTTTTACGTGGTTGGTCAGAATCGCATTGAGGTAACGCACGCGATCCGGCCCCGTGAATTCCAGATACGCACAATAATTCTTGTCCAGCAGCGCCACAGACTCGCGCAAAAATCCATATTCCTCGCGCCAATTGCCAAAATCATCCGGCAAAGTCGTGCCGAACCACACCCCGTGCCGCCCGCCGCTTTTGCGCTCAACTTCAACCAGCGGCGAAGCCAAAGCAATACCCGAACCCGATGCGCCAGAATTCTCCATATCCAACAAGCATAGCAAACGGCTACTCACTGCTCTTGTAGGGACCGCCTTCCGCTGCGGTCCGCAATCGACCCAACGCCACGTCACAAACGTGCTTGAGGGTGCCCCATCCTTCGGGCCGTTTGCGAAGGGTGGGCTCTGACGACCGAGAGTTGCCGAACCTCTTTGTTCTTTCCTCTCGAGTTTCCCCTCGCTGACCACCCACTATTCGTCATCCTGAGGCGATCCGGCAAGGATCGCCGAAGGATCTCAACGATCGCGTCTTGTCACCAACCTGACCTATGAGGCCGCTTCTAATCCCCAAATCTCTCCGCCGCCCGCGCCTTCGCCTTCATCGCCTCTTCCTCCCGATTCTTCGGCGGCGCAGTCGTTTCTAGCGAACGCAGCAGCCGCATCGACACCTCCGCCACTTCTTCAATCGCCGCCTGAAACGGCCCCTCATTCGCTTTTGACGGTTTGTTAAATCCGCTAATTTTTCTCACAAACTGCAGCGACGCCACTCGAACCTCTTCCTCAGTCACCGGCGGATCGAAATTAAAAAGATTCTTAATGTTCTTGCACATCGCCTTAATCTCCAAAGCAAGTGTTATTCGCTCAATACAGCATCGTCCAACAAAGGCTGCCAACACTCCAATGATATACTGCCGCGCATGAACGACACCGTACGAATGCCGGACGCCTCTCATCCGGAAATGATTTACATCAAGGTCCCGGTCGGAATGTTGCAGTGCAATTGCGCCATCATCGGCGATCCGAAAACGCGCGAAGCCATCGTCATCGACCCCGGCGACGAAGTAGAACGCATCCTCAGCCTCATCGGCCGCTACAAGTTGACCATAAAAGCCATCATCAGCACCCACGCGCACATCGATCACGTCGGCGGCCTCGCCAAGCTCCACCAATACACCGCTGCGCCGGTCATGATGCACCGCGACGACCTGCCTCTCTATCATGCGATGGAAATGCAGGCGAGTTTCCTCGGAATACAGACTCCCGAGTTGACGCAAGTCGATCACCTTCTGAAAGAAGGCGATCCGCTAAGTTGGGGCGGGTTTCACGCCAGCGTAATTCACACTCCCGGCCACTCGCCAGGAAGCGTCAGCATCTATTTGCCGAAGGAAGCCGGCCAAATCACGCTAACGCACCCGCAGCTCATCGCTGGCGACACCCTTTTTGCCGGTAGCATCGGTCGAACCGATCTCTGGGGCGGCTCCATGGATCAAATCATAGAGTCCATCAAGGAAAAGCTCCTACAGTTGCCGGACGACACCGTAGTTCACCCCGGCCACGGCGCAAGCACCACCATAGGTGAAGAGCGCGAAACAAATCTGTACCTGAAGTAACGTCAAGCGAGTGGCAAGTAGCGGAACGAAGCGCCTGAACGATGCAGAAGTCATCTCATAAAAGGCTCTTAGTCGGGGCTCAGATTCTGTGTGACGGCACCGGGGGTCGGACCTTTAGGTCCGACATAAAGCCTCGCCTTTGATTTACGGCTTTAGCCGCTGAGGAATTGCCCGTTCAGTTGCTTTTCTTAGGAGGCTGTGGCTTCAGCCCCAGCGTAAGAGCGTGCCTCAACGGGGCTTTACCCCCCCAAGAAAGTTTTGCATGAGCTCGCCGCCTATTTATAAGATGGCTTCTAGCGGGGAGACGATCCCATGGGCCAACAGGCAAGTTGCACGCTGCGTTTCCAGGGCAAAACTTCCGAGGGCAAAGCCCTCCTCGAAACCAAGGAAATATTGTTTCGCGGTGACCTCCGCCTCAAGATTCCGTTCGCCGGCATCCAGAAACTCGAAGTAAAGAACGGCGATCTGCACATCCGCACCAAAGATGGTCTCGCGGTCCTCCAGCTAGGGCCGAAGGCCCAGCAGTGGCAGCACAAGATTCTCCATCCCAAATCCCGCGCCGAAAAGCTAGGAGTCAAAAGTGGTAACGCTGCCGCCATTCTAGGCGCGATGCCACCGGATTTTCTCGACGAACTCAAGAACAATGGCGTCCAGACCATAACCAGCAAAGTTGCCGCAACTGCATCATGGATTTTTCTGTCGGCAGAGGAACCTGCGGATCTCCACAAAGTAAAAGCAATTCGCAATTCCATGGGCGCAACCGCCGGACTCTGGATCATCTATCCCAAAGGTGTGAAGACCATCACCGAGCACGACGTCCGAGGTGCCGGCCTGCAAGCCGGACTAGTCGACGTCAAAGTATCCAGCTTCAGCGAAACGCACACCGCGCTGAAGTTCGTCATCCCCAAAGATAAGCGCTGAAGCGATCTCGGCCCCACGACGGTCGCGGTCCGCCAACAAACAAAATCAATTCTTCTCGCGAGCCTGCCGCAACTCCTCCATCACCGATTGAATCAACTCCTTGGCCTGCTCCAGCTCCTTCGAAATGATCCGCAGGTCCATCGCAGGCACCGTCGGATTCCGTTGACTCGCACAATAAACGCCATGCTGCCCAACCAGCACCAGCGCGTTCGTCAGCCGGTCCAAACTTACCGCCAACCGCCCGCGGTCCCGCCCATACATCAGTTCGTGACGTTCCAATTCCTCGCGATACTCCTGAAACGCGGACATGTCAGAACCTCGAATTCCTTCGCGAACCCGCCTGCTCCGCACGTTGCACTTCGGACACAGGCTGCCCCCGCGAATCTTTACCCTATCCCACAGCGGGAACATAATCCAATCGAGCCGTAGAAAGTGAGCTTCTCAACCACATGAGTTTTCCGGGTTCGGCCGGCAGTTTGTATGTTCCGTCTGGGGACGGTCAAAAAGGCCATTGGGAGCACCAGATCATGCGACGTTCGGATCTCGTTCAATACAAAGAAAAAGACAATGGCCGCATTGGCCGGACTTCGCAAATCGTTTTTGGCGAACGCCAGCATCTTCTCCGCGTGCTCGATTCTCTCGAAGGCACGCAGCTTCCCATCGCGCGCATGCAACAGGAACGCCGCACCTTGGAAGTGCTCATCCATGAGCGCACCCGCGAACTGAATCACATCAATACCGCGTGGGACGAAAAAATTGGCTTGGTGCTCAGTGCCGAAGCAAAGCCCGAAGTCCTCGAAAAGCTAGCTAAACAAGCCCCTCAAGAAGATTTCTACTTGCTCCGCCTAATCAGCGAACATCCGCGCACCAATTCCAAAACACTGAGCAAGCTCGCACGCCATCCCTACAGCGCCATTCGCGAAAACGTCGCGCGGCATCCAAACGCTGACGCGCCCACCCTAACGTACTTGAGCAAAGACAAGACCCAACCCCTCTGGTATCTGGTAGCCTTCAATCCCAACACCCCATCCCCCCTCCAACGCAAACTACGCGACCGCCTAAAACGCCTAGGCGACACCCCCGCCCTCCGCTAAATCGCCTTCCAATTTTGTGACACAGCCACTCCTGGCTGTGCTCTTGGGTTCGTGGTTGCGCATCGTGCGACTGAACTTGAGGGTGCCCCATCCTTCGCGCTGTTTGCGTCTCTTCTCCATCCCGATGCTTTTTCGGGATGAACGGTGGGCTCTTACGATCGACGTCCACAATTCTCCGGTCTTGTGGTTGTTTTCAGGGGCGGCTTTACGACGCCCTCTTGGGCCCCTCCGTGTAGGGGCGCAGCACTGCTGCGCCAAATGTCCGCAAGACCACCGTATCTTGGCAATGTCTGTACTTTCTTTTGTAGGGACCGCCTTCCGAGGCGGTCCGCCAACGATCCAACGCCACCCAACAAACGTACTTGATCGCACCTCACACGCGCGGGCTTTACCGCAACCACCGCGTCTTGCCACCAACGCAGACACACAACCACCAACCTTGCACTATACTTTCCCTCCATGCCAAATCCGCCCGCCCCCTCCAAATCCTCAATCCTTTCCTACCTCCTCATCTCCGTCCTCACCCTCATCCCGATCTACTGGCACCGCTTCCTCCAGGCTGGCGACCTCGGCAGCCACGTCTACAACGCTTGGCTCGCCCAACTCGCACAGCAGGGCAAAGCCCCAGGCGTCTACGTAATCTGGCAATGGCAAAACGTACTCTTCGACCTCATCCTTTTCTGCCTCGCGAAAATCGTCGGCCTCACCGTCGCCGAGAAACTAGCCGTTTCCGTCTGTGTCCTCATCTTCTTCTGGGGCGTCTTCGCCTTCCTCACCGCAGTCACCGCCCAGAAGCCGTGGTATCTCACGCCGGTAATCGCCATGCTCGCCTACGGCTACATCTTCCACGTTGGCTTCATGAACTATTACCTATCCATTGGATTGGCCTGCATTGGTCTGGCCCTTGCGTGGCCACTAAAGCGAAAGGGAATTTTCGCAGCCGCCATAATCGCGCCGCTCATTTTGTTCGCGCATCCGCTGGGATTCTTGTGGTTCCTCGCAAGCGTCGCCTACCGCGCGCTCTGGTTGAAGCTACTGCGCTGGTGGAAAGCAATGCCGCTGGCCGCCGCAATTTCGTCCCTGATCGTCGCGCACATCGTGGTGTTACGGCACACCACTTGGGAAACCGAGTGGCCCGATCCGCCAAAAATTCAGTGGAATGGCTCTGACCAACTCTTCGTCTTTGGCGACAGGTATTTTAATTTGTCCCTAGTTGTCCTGGCATTCGGCCTAGCCATCGCCATCGCGGCAGCCTGGCGTGCAGGTCGCCGCGCCGAATATTGGAAGCAGCGCCAGCTCATTCTCGAGTTCTACGCGATCTGCTTCCTCGCCGCCGTGCTGCTCCCGGAAAATTTGCGCCCAGACCCCAACGCCGGATGGATCGGCGCATTAGTCACGCGGTTAACACTGATCAGCGCAATCGTCGGCCTAGTCTGGCTCGCCTGGCAGCCGCCCAAAAAGTGGCATCTCGCAGGGTTCGCCGTGTCCGCCATCGTATTCTTCAGTTTTCTATTTCAAGACGGCAGCTTCCTGAATCGCCTCGAGGGAAACGCCCAGCAGATCACTTCCCAACTTCCCCCGGGCACCCGCGTCCTAGCGACCATTTTTGCGCCCGACGAATATCGCACTCTATTCCTGCACATCGCCGATCGCGCCTGCGTCGGAAAATGTTTCCTGTACTCTAACTACGAACCCGCCACAAAACAGTTCCGCATCCGCGTTCGCGAAGGCAGCCCCATCGTCACCTCAAACGTGGACGACAACGGCGACATGGAGTCCGGTGTCTACGAAGTGCAGGAAGAAGATCTCCCGCTAAAAGAAATCTATCAGTGTGACGAAGACGACCTCACCAAACTCTGCATCCGCGACCTCACCGCCAACGAAAAAAACGGCCGCCTAGGCTACCACCCTGACCAGAACCCACTACTCCCACCTGGCAAATAACTCTTGGCTACTTCCTTGTGGCACAGCCACTCCTGGCTGTGCTCTTGGGCTCCTCCTGCTTTTGTAGGGACCGCCTTCCGAGGCGGTCCGCCAACGATCTAACGCCGCCCAACGCCCTTGAACTCCCCATACACGTGCGTTCCCCGGCTCCTCTCTTGTGGCACAGCTATTTTTGGCCGTGCTCTTGGGCTAGCTTTTTGGGCAACCAGCGCTACGACTCAAAGCCCCAGATAAACCATCTGCACAAACAGGTCGCTGCTCAGCATGCCGTGGCCCCACACGGGGTCCAAATCCGCCAACGGTTTGCTCGCCGCTATTTCGTCTCCCGATTTTCCCGCCGTCTTCATTTTTTGCACCCGGTCGCGCGCCACCACCAGCATGTCCCGATACTTGCTGAGATCCGCTTTGTTGCCCAGCGGTCCGTGCCCCGGAACGATCTTGCTATTGTTGTCCGCCAGCGGCAGAACTTTGTCGGCGGCGGCAATCATCCCGTTCATTTTTCCGCCGGTACTGGAATCGATCACCGGATAAAAGCCGTTAAAAAAAGTATCGCCCATGTGAATCACATTGGCCTTCTGGAAATGGATGTAGATGTCCGTGTCCGTATGGGCGGGCTGAAAATATTGCAGCAGCAGGGTTTCCCCGTTGGCCTGCAGTTTTTGGCGGCTGCTGAATGTCTGCTGCGGCAAAGCATCCGCGGGCGACGCCGGAACGTGCAAACCGAAAAGCGCAAAATCGTGTGGCTCCGCCATCCGCGCCTTGGTGTTTTCGTGCGCCAGCACTGTCGCGCCCGTGGCGTGCAGATTGGCGTTATTGTCCGTGTGGTCGAAATGCCAGTGCGTGTCGATCACTGTCTTCAGCGGCGCATTGCCCAGCCCATCAAGCGTTTCTTTCAACTTCGGCCACGCCGGCTGTAGAAACGTGTCGACCACGATTTTGCCATCGGGTCCGTTCAAGACCACAACATTTCCCCCAGGCCCGGAAAGTAACGTGAGATTTGCCGCCAGTGGTTGCGATTGGATGGGTGCGCTACCCATCTGCGCCCGCATGGCCGCCAGATGGTCAGTTGGAGCCGTTGCCGCCTGCTGCCGAAGATCAGTAACACCGGCCCTCAGAAGACTGGCCGGGAAAAGCTGTGCCAGAAACGCAGTTCCCGCAAACGCCGCCGAATTTCGCAGCATCTCCCGCCGTGTTCTTTTTTTGTCGAAAAACTTCGCGCCCATCTTCGTCCTGCCTTTCGGATACCGTCTAACTGCGCCTCATATCTTACGAAGGATACCGCCGTCCCAACAAGATCACGTTAGCAAGCGCAATGTGACAATAGGATATGGAACGCCAATCGAGGGCGGGTCGCAGAACTCCTGTCACTGTTTCGAGTAACGAAGTGCAACGCTTCCTGAATTTGAAAGTTTAGACTCGACAAGCTTCAGGTGTCTATTTTCCGATAGGGTTACATCTTCAAACAGTCGCCGTCCTTTTCCGGCAAAGATCGGCGCGACGACAATCCGATATTCATCAATCAAGCCAAGCTGCATTAGTTGTGAAGGCAGATCGACACCACCGACAAGAATATTCTTGCCCGGTTGTTCCTTCAATTGAAGTATTTCCTCGCGAAGGTCGCTGCGAACAATCCTCGTCTTTCCATCTTCAACGCGCTCTAACGATCGCGAAAAAACAACGATGTTGCAGGCGTCAAAGGCCTGAGCAAACTCTCTATCCGATTTTGTCTCAGACGGGTTCTTTGCGATTTCAGGCCAATACGGAACCATCAATTGATAGGTCTTGCGCCCGTAAACCAACAGGTCAGCCTCGCGTAGGAGCTTTATGTAGTATTCCATCAGCTCTTCGTCGGGACTTGACTTCGTGTGGTCGCAGCATCCGTCCAGCGTAACGTTGATTGCGTAGATCAGCTTTCTCATGGTTCTTTCTGCTCCTGTGTTGTCTTTCTTTCCCTTGCCGCGTACTCTAGCCAATCCTCGAAGGTTCCGCTAGCGGGAAAGTGGCGATATATGTCGGAAAAGGGTCAAGCTCGTAAATCCATGTTCTCGGTCCCGAATATGGAAGAACTGCGCCGTCTCTACGAGAGCGATACGCCAGTACTGGCATATGCCTTCAAGAGGCGGATGATCGAGGGCTGGACGCCAGAGCACAGTCACCACCGCGGGCAACTCGTCGCACTGACCCAGGGGTTGCTCATCGTGGAAAGAGGAAACGATCGATGGATGTTTCCCTCCCAGCGTTGCGCATGGACTCCACCAAATTGTAAGCACGCGGCGCGTTCTGTCGGAGGCGCTGCTGGCTTGATGCTCGATTTGTCTCCGGAGCTGTGCCGCGGACTACCCAAGACGCCGTGCATGTTCAACACATCGGAGCTATTGTTCGCCATAGTTAGTCGTATGGTCGATTGGGACCTCAGCCAACCACTCAACCCAGCGCAGAAGCGCTTAATCACAACGCTTCGTGATGAGATTCGCCAGCCTGACCAGCAGCCCTTGCGTTTGACCATACCAAGAGAAGAAAGACTGGCCAGAGTTGCAGATGCTCTGCTGGACGATGTTGGGGATGACCGCACGCTGGACGCTTGGGCGCATGTTGCCGGTATGTCTCGCCGTACTTTCATGCGCGCGTTTTCGGCTCAGGCAGGCATGTCGTTTGGCCGTTGGCGACAGCAGGCCCGGTTGTTTGCTGCCCTTGAGATGCTGGCACAAAGGAAATCTGTCACGGAGGTCGCTATCGCGGTCGGTTACGACAGCGTAAGCGCCTTCATTGAAATGTTTCGGACGATGCTGGGAGCCACACCACAGACATACCTTCGAGGCAGCCGTTCGTAGCCGCCCGGCAGGTCTTGGGTCCCTCTCGCTTGTGTAGGAACCGTCTTCTGCTTGCCCGCCGCAGGAGGGAGGCGGTCCGCCAATTAAACCTCTCGCACCGTCAAATCATCGTGCACAAAACCCGCGTGCCACACCCTGCGCCATTCAGGATGCGGTTCGCTCTTAGATGACTGTCGCCACCCTCCACGAAAAGACATATTGGCTCTTGTTCTAGGCCAATTCCTGCTAAAATAGACTCAAGGTGAGAGACAATGCTGCCATTGCATCTTCAGCCCGAGAGTCATATTCCCCTGTACATCCAGCTGCGCGATCAACTGCGTTCCCTCGTCCACGCAGGTGACCTGCGTCCAGGCGATCGCATTCCCGCAAGCCGCGAACTCGCCAACAATCTTGGCGTTCACCGCACCACGGTCGCGAATGCCTACGCCGAACTCGAGTCCGAAGGACTCATCCAGGGACACGTGGGCCGAGGCACGTTCATCCGCGCCAACGGCAACGGCCTCAGCATGACGCCGCCTCCGCCTTCGCTGCCCATGACCAATGGCTCGAATGGCCTGCGTTGGGAACTCCTCTTTGCCGACGAACGCAGCGAAGAAATCCTCAGCCGCCTCACCGCCGAAGCCCCGGAGAACACCCTCTCCTTCGTCATCGCGCGCCCCGACGACAAATTTTTCCCCATCGAGGAATTGCAGACCTGCGCGCAAACCGTCCTGCGTCGCGAGGGCTCGGACATCTTGAATCTCGGCGCCTCCGACGGTTACGGCCCGCTGAAAGCCGCCTTGCTCGACTTGCTTCGCGGCGAAGGAATCCCCGCCCGTCAGGAAACCCTGCTCATCACCGACGGCTGCCAGCAAGCGCTGGACTTGATCGCCAAAGCCTTCGTCCGCGCAGGCGACACCGTCATCCTCGAAAATCCCACGTACCCCGGCGCTTCCGGCGTATTCCAATCGGTGCGCGCTCGCTGCTTAGGCGTTCCCGTGCAAACCCACGCCGAACCCGGCGTCGCGATGGGCATGGACCTCGACATTCTGGAAACCACCCTGTCTCAAAATCGCGTGAAGCTCCTCGTGCTCACTCCCGACTTCCAGAATCCCACGGGCGTCTCCATGCCACTCGATTCGCGCCGTCGCGTCCTCGAACTCGCCGGCCGCTACCAGGTCCCGGTCGTCGAAGACCACATCTATTCGCGCCTCAACGTCCGCGAGGAAAAAATCCCCTCGCTGAAGCAATTGGACCGCTCCAATCTCGTAATCCACATCGACAGCTTCGCAAAGGTAGCTTTCCCAGGACTCCGCGTCGGCTGGATCGTAGCGCCAGCCGCCGCCATTGAGCGCTTGCGCGTCGTCAAACAAATGAGCGACCTGCACACCGATCAACTCGCGCAGGCAACCCTCGCCGAATTCCTGCGCCGCGGCCTATTCCAAAAGCATCTCACCCGCATGCGCAAGCTCTATCGCGAACGCTTGCTCGTGCTGGACGAAGCGCTTCGCAGGATGATGCCCGAAGGCACGCGTTGGACCCGCCCCGAAGGTGGAATGTGCGTCTGGCTGGAACTCCCGCCGGGCTTCGACGCCAGCGAACTCATGATTCACGCCAAGGAACGCGGTGTGCTCTTCGCGCCCGGTCGCTATTTCTACGTGCAAACGCCGCTGCCCAATACGTTGCGCCTAGGCTTCGCCAGCCTCGACGAAAAGCAAATCACCAGGGGCGTAGCAATCTTGGCAGAGCTGCTGCGCGCAGAAATGCGCAAACGCCAACGCGGCAGCCGCCGCGCCGAACGCGCCCACGTAGCCCTGGTCTAAGTTTTCTCTAGGGTTTTGCAGGGGCGGCTTTACGCCGCCCTCTTGATTTCGTCTTGGTTTTCCGTGGTTTTGGGGAACAAAAATTTCGTGTCCACAACGCTCAAACTCGATCCCAAAGAAACCAACCACTGCTTCGGCTGTGGCGCATCCAATGATGCCGGCATGAAACTAACCTTCGAACTCGACCTCCAACACCGCCGCATCCACGGCCGCTTCACCTTAGGCCCGAACTACGCAGGCGGAGGAGGCTTCGCCCACGGCGGAATCATCGCCGTGGTCCTCGACGAAGCCATGGGCAAGCTTTCCAAACTCGACGAAGAACGTGCCGTAACCGCCGAAATAACCGTCGAATATAAAAAGCCCGTTCCGATCGAAAGCGAAATCGTCGTCGAAGGCTGGCAAGACGAGGAAAAAGGCCGCAACCGTTTTCGCACAGCCGAAATTCGCGACCCCGCCGGCAACCTTCTGGCGCGTGGCAAGGGACGCTTCGTGGTAATCACAGACGAGCATTTCGCCAAAGCCACCACAACCGCACCAAAACAAGTTTCGTGAATTTACGACCTTTAACTGGACCCTTTT
>Ga0070765_100002186_pt1 | contig 12168 bp, 10 predicted proteins | sample HubBroMetageWFT5_FD_71516 | JGI IMG/M metagenome (GOLD analysis project Ga0070765, IMG submission 71516) | Warmed and freeze-thawed soil microbial communities from the Hubbard Brook experimental Forest, New Hampshire - Hubbard Brook CCASE Soil... | ecosystem: Environmental > Terrestrial > Soil... | reverse complement strand
TAAACAAAAAGCCTTACTTGCTCAAGGGAGGGATTGGCTATGATGTACTCGTCCGAGTGTCTTATGACTTCTGTGACTTCTCCCGCGCCCTTTGCCACTGCTGTTACCTTAACCCAGGAGCCTTTCCTGCCAGAGCAGGAGAGGACTATGACTCGATTCGCCGCATTCTGGGTATCCTTCTGGAAATTGGCTCTCGTAACTCTGGCGTTATTTGCACTCCCCATATCTTCGGGTGCCGGCGTCATAGTAAGCGTCACCGACCTTGCGGTGCCGGTTAATCGCGCAGCGTTTTTTCTGGGTGGCGAATTCAGTAACGCCGTCGCGGCGTCTTGGACTCAAAACGAGAGCTTTTCGGGGGTAACGATCGATGCCTCGATCGTAACTAGCGATTCGAGTTTCCGTAATGGTACTGCCTACCTGATGAGTATGATTGGGCCTGGGACCACCCCGGCGTCGGAGATAGTTCCCCCGGTAAGCTTCACCGCCCCGTTTGTGAATGAGTTGTTTGGAGAGGTTCCTCTCACCGTGCTGTTCTCCGGGCTTAATTTATCAGCTGGCACATATTACCTTGTGCTGACAGCTCCGTTTGCTAATTTCACCAATGTAACAGGAAGCCCTCTTACCTGGCAAATTGCCGCCACTCCTGATATAATCACTGCGCCGTCCGTGAGTATTGGAATCGTAAACTCGACAAATAGCATTAATTCAACTGTGGATCCGTTTGCTCCGGCTTCTCTTTTTCTGACAGATGGAGATGCGCTCTTATTTGACGTCGTCTCAAATGTACCCGAACCTCAGAATGCTGGGGTCGTTCTGATCATGTTGGTTGCGCTCCTCCTTGGGGTTCACAGGGTGCGCAATTCTCGAGGCGCTACTCGTAATTCTGGCGATGCTGCGAGCTGCGCGGGGACTGGCGAGGGTTTAGGGAGTCTAAGGTAGCGCTCGGCGAAGACAGGTGCTGCTGGGATTGCGGCGGTTGCGCGCGTCGTTGCTCAGCGGCCGCGGCTCGCCCTTATCAAGTGATCGGAGAGGCGGGAAATGATGCTGCCCTTACACATCCAGGTTGGCGACGCTGAGGGCGTTGGCTTGGATGAAGTCGCGGCGGGGTTCGACGAGGTCGCCCATCAGGGTCGAGAAGGTTTCCTCGGCCGAGTCGGCGTGGCTGATCTTGACCTGCAATAACGAGCGGATCTCCGGGTCGAGCGTGGTTTCCCACAATTGCTCCGGGTTCATCTCGCCCAGACCCTTGTAGCGCTGCACATCGATGCCACGGCGGCCCAGTTCCATGACCGCCTCGACGAGACTGACGGGGCCGGTGATCGGCCAGGTCTTGTCGCGCGCGGCGAGGGTCCCGGAGCGGTCGTAGACCTCGCGCAGCCGGGCATTGTCGGCGTCGAGCCGGCGCGCCTCAGCGCTGCGCAATAACGCCGCGTCGATCAGGTGCCGCTCGTCGACGCCCTGGCGGGTGCGGTGGAACACCAAGCCTTCGCCGGCGATGACCTCGCCTTGCCAATTGCGCTCGTGCTCCGGCGCGAGGCGGTTGAGCTGCTCGGCGGTCTCGTGGGCGGCCTCGATCGCGCGATTCGGGTCGGCGAGCAATCCCGCCGACAACGCCCCGGCGATCGCCGCCCGCTCGATGACCTCCATGCTGCCGGCCTTGCCGGCCAGGGGCTGCAGCCAGCGGCGGTGGACCCGCGCCTGCTCCAACAGGTCGCGCAGGTCGAGGCCCCCGCGCTCCACGCCGTCATGCTGCGTGAAGACCGAATCCCTGAGCGCCGCGTCGATGCAATACGCCTCGAGCGCTGCATCGTCCTTCAGATACACCGCCTTGGCATTGCCGCGTTGCAGCCGATAGAGCGGCGGCTGGGCGATATAGAGAAACCCTTTGTCGATGAGGCTCGCCATCTGGCGGAAGAAGAACGTCAGCAACAGGGTGCGGATGTGGCTGCCGTCGACATCGGCATCGGTCATGATGATGATGCGGTGGTAGCGCGCCTTCTCGGGGTCGAAATCCTCGGTGCCGATCCCGGTCCCGAGCGCGGCGATCAACGTCCCGATCTCGGCCGAGCCCAGCATCTTATCGAAGCGCGCACGCTCGACATTGAGGATCTTGCCCTTCAAGGGCAGGATCGCCTGGAAGCGCCGGTCGCGGCCCTGCTTTGCCGAGCCGCCGGCGCTGTCGCCCTCGACGATGAAGAGCTCGCTCTTCGCCGGGTCGCGCTCCTGGCAATCGGCGAGCTTGCCCGGCAGATTGGCGATGTCGAGCGCACCCTTGCGCCGGGTCAGGTCGCGCGCCTTGCGCGCCGCTTCGCGCGCCGCCGCCGCCTCGACGACCTTGGCGACGACCTTCTTGGCATCGGCCGGGTGTTCCTCGAACCATTGCGTCAGCTTGTCGGCGACAATGCCTTCGATGACCGGGCGGACCTCCGAGGAGACCAGTTTGTCCTTGGTCTGTGACGAAAATTTCGGATCGGGCACCTTGGCCGACAGGATGCAGGTCAGGCCCTCGCGCATGTCCTCGCCCGACAGCGTGACCTTCTCCTTCTTGGCGATGCCGCTGTCGTTGGCATAGGCATTGACCGTCCGGGTCAACGCCGCCCGGAAGCCGGCCAAATGCGTGCCGCCGTCCCGTTGCGGGATATTGTTGGTAAAGCAGAACATCGTCTCGTGGTAGCTGTCGGTCCACTCCATCGCGACCTCGAGCATGACGCCGTCGCGCTCGCCGCGGATCACGATCGGCGGCGAATGGAGTGCCTGCTTCGAGCGATCGAGATAGCGGACAAAGGCTTCGAGACCGCCCTCGAAATGCAAGGTGACGGTCTTCGGCTCGACGCCGCGCAGATCGCTCAGCAGCAAGGTCACGCCGCTGTTCAGAAAGGCGAGCTCGCGCAGCCGGTGCTCCAGGGTCGTGAAGTCGAATTCGGTTTTGCTGAAGGTCTCGGTGCTCGGCAGGAAAGTAATCTCGGTGCCGGTGGTGTGACCCTCGCGGTTCGACCCCGCCGGCCAGGCTGGAGCGGGTCCTATTTCGGCGAGCGGCGCCTCGGGCGCGCCGTCGCGGAACCGCATGAACCATTCCGACCCACCGCGGAAGACACGCAGATCGAGGCGGGCGGATAGGCCGTTGACGACCGAGACACCGACCCCGTGCAGCCCACCCGACACCTTGTACGCGTTTTGATTGAATTTTCCGCCGGCGTGCAGGTGCGTCATGATGACCTCGGCGGCCGAAACTCCCTCCTCGTCGTGGATGCCGACCGGAATGCCGCGGCCGTTGTCGGTGACGGTGACGGAGCCATCGGCGTTCAAGGTCACGGAGACCGTATCGCAGTACCCGCCGAGCGCCTCGTCGATCGCGTTGTCGACGACCTCGTAGACCATGTGGTGCAGGCCGGAGCCGTCATCGGTGTCGCCGATATACATGCCCGGCCGCTTACGCACCGCATCGAGCCCGCGCAGGACCTCGATCGACTGCTCGTTATAGATCGCATCCTCGCCATTGGGAGTGCCGTTGCCTGTCGGCACGGCAGCAATCTCAGCCGGCGGCAAACCGGTGCTCGCGGCGCGGCTGCCTGGGGCGGGACCGAGGGGGTCGGATGCGGAGATATTTGCCATGTCGTCCTTGTTCGAAGTTTCAGGGTTCGCGAGCCGCTGTCAGCTGTCCGTCGTGCACCGACAGAAACTGGGCGTCGTGCCGCAATGGCGCGAACAGCGCCTCGTCGGTGCCGGTCAGCCAAGCCTGGCTGTCGAGCCGCAGCAGCGCATCGAACAATGCCGCACGCCGGCTCGCGTCGAGGTGTGCGGCAATTTCGTCGAGCAGCAGCAATGGCGGCTCGCCGCGCACCGCCTGCTGCAGTCTCGCGTGCGCGAGGAGGATCGAAATGAGCAAGGCCTTCTGCTCGCCGGTCGAGGCCAGCTCGGCGGCGATTCCTTGCTCGGCCAAGCTGACATGCAGGTCGGAGCGATGCGGCCCGATGAGGGCGCCACCGGCCTGCGCATCGCTCTGCCGATTGCCGGCGAGCATCGAGGCGAACTCTGCTTCGACAGCCAGCGCCGGCATTGTTTCGAGCCAATCCTCGACGCTGCCGGCGAGAACCAGCCGGGCGCGCGGAAACGGACCTTCGGCCTCGGCGCAGGCATAGTCGAGCCGCTGCACCGCCTCGCGGCGCCCCGCCGCGACCGCCACCCCTTGTTCGGCCATGACCCCTTCGAGCGCAGTCAGCCAGGCGGGGTCTCTCGGGTCATCGCGCAGCAGCCGCGAGCGCTCGCGCAATGCCTGTTCGTAGGCCGCGACGCGCGAACCGTGCGCCGGGTCGAGACCGAGCACGAGCCGATCGAGAAAACGCCGCCGTCCGCCCGGACCCTCGACAAACAGCCGGTCCATGGGCGGGGTCAGCCACAAGACGCCGAGTCGCTCGCCGAGCGCCGATTGGCCGCGAACCGGTTCGCCGTCGATTCGAACGAGCCGCCGCTCGCCTGCCGCCGCGTCGTGTCCGGTGCCGATGCGCAGGTTGCCGCGGCGGGTCGCGACGAGCGCGGCAACAGCCCAGCCGCCGGCCGCATCATCCTGCCCTGGCCGGGCCCGACGATCGATTTCGGCCAGCTTGGCCCCGCGCAATCCGCGGCCGGGTGCGAGAAACGACACGGCCTCCAGGAGGTTGGTCTTGCCGGCACCGTTAGGTCCGGTCAGGACCACCGGCGCGGTGCCAACGTTGAACCTCGCCTCGCGATAATTGCGGAAGTCAGTCAGCACGAGGCGCGTCACACCGACGCGATCTGCCGCGGCACCGGCATCGTCCCGGGCTTGCTGTGCCTCGGCAAACATAGGGAATATATGGGGTCGAAGGCACCTGTTTGCGAGCATTCCGCGCGATTGGCAACGGCAGCGGGCGGGACGCGCAACCCTCACCCGCGTCGCTGCTCTCGGCACCCTCTCCCGCGGTGCGGGGGGCTACAGCGCATTCGACCGTCAGCCCCTCTCCCGCACGTGCGGGAGAGGGAGGACCAAGCCCAAAGAGCTCGGTGGGTGAGGGTAACATCGCCGATGGTCAACTCACACCCGCATTGGCATCAGCACGTAGAGGGCGCTGCGATCATCGCTGTCGCGCACAATGCTCGGCGAGCCAGCGTCAGACAGCTCGAATTGTACGCCCTCGCCCTGGATTTGATCGGCGATGTCCAACAGGTAACGCGAATTAAAACCAATTTCGAGCGGAGCGGCAGAATAACGCGCTTCGAGCTCCTCTTCGGCCTTGCCGTTTTCGGGACTGGTTGCGGAGATTTCCAGACTACCGTGTTCGATCTTCAGCTTGACCGCCCGGCTCTTCTCCGTCGAAATCGTCGATACCCGGTCGACCGCTTCGGCGAAGTCTTTCCGATTGACCTCGAGCGTCTTGTCGTTGTTCGACGGGATTACGCGGTCGTAGTCGGGAAACGTGCCATCGATCAATTTCGAGGTCAGCGCCGCCTCGCCGATCGCAAGGCGGATCTTTGTCTCGCTGAGCCCGATCTGCACCTCGTCCTCGCTCTCCTCGACGAGCTTTCTCAGTTCGAGCACCGTCTTGCGCGGGACGATGATGCCCGGCATACCGGCGGCACCCTCGGGCAAGACCATTTCCATCCGGGCGAGCCGATGCCCGTCCGTGGCGACGGCACGAATGACGGGCACTTCGTCGGCTTTGGTCGCGTGGAGGTAAATGCCATTCAGATAATAGCGGGTCTCCTCGGTCGAAATCGCGAATCGGGTGCGGTCGATCAAAGTGCGAAGCTCGGTCGCCGACAGCGAGAAGTTGTACGGCAGCTCACCGCCCGCCATCAGCGGATAGTCCTCCGGGGGGAGACAGGCGAGAGTAAAGGTCGAGCGACCGGAGCGCAGCACTATGGCGTTGCGCTCGCCGCTCGTCTCGATTTCGATCTGTGCGCCTTCGCGCAGCTTGCGAACGATATCATAAAGGGTGTGGGCCGGTGCGGTGGTGCGGCCCTCGCGTTCGATGTGGGCCGCAACGCGCTCGACGATCTCGAGATCCATATCGGTCGCGCTCAGCGCCAGCCTGCCCGGCTCGGCGCGCAGCAATAGGTTCGACAATATCGGGATCGTCGTCCGCCGTTCGACGACACTTTGTACATGGCCCAGCGCCTTCAGGAAGGCCGCCCGTTCGATGGTCAGTTTCATGTTGGCTACACAACAGTTGCCGACTCCGGCCTCCGCCGCCCTCGGGTCATGCCCGAAGGGCGGTCAGCGCCCCCGCCGCGTCATTCCGGCTCGACGGGATAGCACTATAGCACGATCGGCAGCCTGCCTCAGCACCCGCTTTTGCCGCGGACGCCTTATGGGCGCTCAACCCTGCAGCATCCGGCGCAACAGCTCGACATCCTCGGCGAGCGATGGGTCGGTGCGCGTCAGCTCTTCGATCTTGCGCACCGCATGCATGACGGTAGTGTGATCACGGCCGCCAAACTTGCGGCCGATTTGCGGCAGCGATCGCGTCGTCAGCTGCTTGGCCAAATACATCGCGACCTGACGCGGGCGGGCGACGGCGCGGGCGCGGCGATCCGAGGTCATTTCGCCCAATTTTATGTTGAAATGTTCGGCGACCTTCTTCTGGATCTCATCGATCGTTATCCGCCGCTCGTTCGAGCGGAGCAGGTCGTGCAGCACCTCTTGCACGCTCTCGAGCGTAATATCGCGCCCGACCAATTGCATATGGGCGGAGATTCGGTTCAACGCGCCCTCGAGCTCTCGAACATTCGAGGCGATCTTGTGGGCAAGAAACTCCATTACTTTAGGCGGAATCCGCAGGCCGCCCTGCTCGGCCTTGGACTGTAAAATGCCGAGACGCAATTCGTAAGTGGTCGGGTGCAAATCGGCGACCAAGCCCCAGCCGAGCCGCGAGCGCATCCGCTCTTCCATGCCTTCAAGGTCAGAGGGCGATTTGTCAGCCGAGATCACGATTTGGCGGTTCTCGTCGACCAGTGCGTTAAAGGTGTGAAAGAATTCTTCCTGCGTCGATTCCTTGCCGATGATGAATTGCACGTCATCGATCATCAACAGATCGACCGAGCGGAATTGTTCCTTGAAGTCCATAGTCGACTTAAAGCGCAATGCTCGGATGAACTGATACATGAACTTTTCGGCCGAAAGATAGATTATCTTCCGATCGAAGGCATGCTTGCGGACGTGCCAGGCTACGGCGTGCATGAGATGTGTCTTGCCGAGCCCGACGCCGCCATAAAGAAACAGCGGATTGAACGGAACCGGGTTCCCCGGGCACGCGCAAGCCTCGGCGACGCGCCGCGCGGCGGCGTGGGCGAGTTCGTTGGGTTTGCCGACGACGAAATTCTCGAAAACGAAGCGGTGATCGAGAGCCAAGAGCTGCGCCTTATCGTCGCCGATTTCGAGCGGCAGGACAGGTCCGGGGGAAGCAGGCAAAGCCGCAGGGGCTTCGATGTTGTCATCCGGGCCGCACAAATGATTGCCGTTTACCGGCCCCGAAGGCACGCCGACGACGATCGAGAGGCGCTTTACTTGCTCGTTCTCCGCCCGCCACAGCGCGAGAAGCCGGTCCGCATAATGGGTCGCCACCCAATCGCGCAAAAAACGTGTGGGCGCCGCGATGATGGCCTGTCCACTGTCCACCTGCTCCAGGTTCATCGGTTGCAGCCAGCTGCGGAAAGCGTCCTCGCCAACTTCCGCTCTGAGCTGACCGAGAACCCCAATCCACTCCGCCTCGGGCGCTGTCATCGTGTTGGTCGCATCTTCTTGAATTGCTTGCGCCACCCCTCTCCCCCATCAATCGAACAGACGCGATTCCGGCGACTGCCGGCAATATTTCACGCTGCAGAACCACCAATAGTGGCTCTGCGATACTCAATACGGAAGAGAGACGCTCTCCCTATTGCTTATTACAGCCGGTTGGGTGTCAATAGATTGACGTTTTCTTGACGTCTACCAAGCATTTACGCGGCATAGCCGTACTTTTTGGCACCGTTATTTGGAAGTTTACCTATGTGGCGGATTAATGGCAACGGGATCGAAGGAGGAACGCGGGGATATTTTTTGGCCGCCAGCGCCGTCGGTTCGCCCGCCTAAGAAATCCGGGCCGGTCCTCGCCTGCGGCATTCCGCCGCGGATACGATCGCCGCAAACTGCAGTCAGAGCGCGTTGATCCTCGCCGCCAGCCGCGACAATTTACGCGAGACCGTGTTCTTGTGGAGCACTCCCTTGGTTATTGCCCGGTGCAGCTCGGGCTGCGCTAACCGGAAGGCCGACTGTGCCGTCGCTTTGTCACCGGTTGAGATCGCCGTCTCAACTTTTTTGACAAAGGTGCGCACGCGGCTTACTCGTGCGCGATTGATCGCTGTGCGCTTGGCCGTCTGCCGGATGCGCTTTTCCGCTGATTTGTGATTAGCCATGCAGTTCGCCGTGACCGAAAAACGAGTCTTATATCGGGGCCTCGTCCGTGACGTCAACTTCGCGCCAGGAACGGCGATGCTGGCGGCCTATCGGAACAATCGTCCCCCTTGCGAAAGCGAAATGCTGAGGTCGGCAGAGCACCGCGTGGCGAAAAATTCACTCTTTCGCTACTAAGCTCGGCGAGAAAGCGCCATCGGGGGGTGGAGCATGTCGGGAACCGACAGCAGCCGACGCAGGCTGTTGCAGCAAATGCTTGCCTTGGGTGCGGCACTCGGATGGGACATCGACCGCGGGTCCGCCCACCCGGTGGGGCGAGGGATACTGCCGCTGCGGCGCCAGCCGACGGTAGTCATCGATCCCGGGCATGGCGGGGTCGACCCCGGCGCGATCAGCCCCGACGGCATCTCCGAAAAGGACATTGTTCTGCCGATTGCATGGGATTTTGCGCGCCAGCTAGCCGCGACTCGCCGCTATCGCGTCGTGCTGACCCGCGGCGTCGACGAATTCATTCCATTACGCGCCCGGGTCGCTCGCGCCCGCGCCTGGCATGCCGATCTGTTCTTGTCTATACACGCCGATGCGCTGCCCGATGCGGCAATGCGAGGCTTATCCGTATTTACGTTGTCGGCGCAGGCTTCTGACCGCGAAGCCGCGGCGCTCGCCGTAAGCGAGAACAAAGCCGATCTCGTCGGGAGCATCACTCTGTTGCGGCAGTCGCGCGATATCGGCGACATCTTGATGGATCTGACCCGCCGTCAGACCGGCAACTTCTCGGTTGCGCTCGCCCGCGCGATTGTCGATCAAGTCGGGCGCGAGGTCGTCCTGCTCGATCATCCGCAGCGCTCTGCCGATTTTGCTGTGCTAACCGCACCGGATATCCCTTCCGCCCTCGTCGAACTCGGCTGTCTGTCGAACCCGCAAGAAGAACACCTGCTGCCGCAGCGGGCGTACCAGCACAAATTGGCGCGCGGTCTCGTGCGGGCGGTTGAGGCCTATTTCGCCGCGCATCCCGTGAGTTGAGGCGCCCGGCTTGCCTCTGGAATGGTGCCCGGCTTAGTTTGCGGCGACTTCTCGACAGGAGCGATCGTGAGACTGGTTTCCGCCCGGTGCGAGGACGCCGCCGCTACCTCCGCGGCATGGCAGGCCCGCGTAGATCTCGCCGCAGCCGACCGGCTCGCCGATAGCCAAGGCTTCGGCGAGGGCATTTTCAATCATTTCACCCTCGCCACCCCCGATACTGACGACCGTTATTTACAGATCCCGTTCGGGCTGCACTGGTCCGAAGTCACGGCCAGCTGCTCGGACCGCACAACAAGGTGCTGTTCATGGGCAATCATGGCGTGCTGGTGGTCGGCGAAACGGTCGCCAAAGCTTATGATCGGCTCTATTACCTCGAGCACGCGTGCCAGGCGCAGCTTTATGCAATGTGGACGGGCCGCGCGCTGAAGCACGTGCCGGCGGCAATCGTCGAGCGCACGCAGCACGAATACGCCGCCTCGTTGGCCTACCAAGGCAAGCCGGCTTGTGAGCACCACTTCGCCACGCTAAAGCGTCTGCTGGACCGCCGCGAGCCCGATTACGCGGATTAATGGCCACAGCTCACTGCATCGAAACCATAAACCAAAAGCATTTTCTCGACCTCCCGGAGGCTAAACCATCTCTCGATCGACGCTAGCGGAGCGGTCCGGAATGATTCACAAGACTTGGGCACCCAAACTTGGTCGGTAACGAACAATTATCCGGGCGGCTTCTGGGCAGATTACAGATACGACTGGTTCAGCGGCTCCTGAGAGCTCTGCGACCGGCGGAGAGGGGCCGCTTTGACTGATGAACCGTGCGCAGTTGCGATCATGGCCAAAGCGTCGGTCGCCGGGACCGTCAAGACGCGCCTTGCGCCGCCGCTGACGCATCAGGAGGCCGCCGAGCTCAATACCTGCTGTTTAACGGACGTCGCGGCGAACATCGTCGCTGCGGCGAATCAGGTGCCGATACAGGGTTTTGCCGCTTATCATCCGCTGGGGTCGGAGGCCTTTTTCGATGACCTCTTGCCTGTCGGCTTCAAGCTGCTGCCGCCCCGGGAGTCGACAATCGGGCGCAGTCTATTCCACGCGGCGCGTGACCTTTTTAATGCAGGGTACAGCTCGGTTTGTCTCGTCAACGCGGACAGCCCGACCTTGCCGACCGAATTCCTCGTCGAGACGGTTCGCCAGCTGCGGGACTCGGGCGATCGCGTCGTCCTCGGACCCGCCGCTGATGGCGGCTATTACTTGATCGGGTTGAAGCATTTTCACCAGCGGCTGTTCGAGGAGATCGACTGGAGCACCGAACGGGTCTTTCGGCAGACGCTAGCCCGAGCCGACGAGATCGGGGTCACGGTCGCGCCGTTGCCCAAATGGTACGATGTCGATGACGCGGCGACACTGGCGATGCTTGCTCGCGAGATCGGACCATGCCGGAGCATAGTGAGCCCGTATCTCAACGGCTATCGGGCGCCCAGCACCACGGCTTTTCTCGAGAAGCTGGCAGCCGAAAGCGGCGGGATCGGACGCCTGCTCGGCCGTGCGGCGCCCCCTTCCTACCCTTCCCCGCCGGTGAGGGAAGGCTAGGGTGGGCGCGCGAATGGCGCGGTCGAAGCTGCCGCTGCTCGCCGGCTTGCTGCTGGCAGGCGCGGCCGGCGGGCTAGCCGCCCAATTCGACCGTGATCTACCCGCCTTTGTCATCGTCGCCTTCGTCCAAGGAGCGGTCTGGGCGGTTGCTGCCGCACTCGTCCTGCGCGGCCGCGATCGGCAGCCCAGATTGGTCCTGATTCTGGGGACGGCACTCCTGCTGCGCCTGATCGCGCTCGCGGCGCCGGTCTTTTTGTCCGACGACATCAACCGCTACATCTGGGACGGGCGGGTCCAGGCCGCGGGGATCAATCCTTATCGCTACATTCCGACCGACCCGGCACTCGCGCCCTTGCGCGACGCACTGATCTTTCCGAACATCAATCGCAACAATTACGCGCCGACAATTTACCCGCCGGTCGCCCAGATGCTGTTTCTTGTGGCGAGCCGGTTCGGCGAGACGGCGCTAGCGGTGAAACTCGTGTTTGTCGCGATCGAGGCCGTCGGCATCGGCACCCTGCTATTTATCTTGCGGGCGAGCGGGCGGCCGCCGGAGCACATATTGCTCTATGCCTGGCACCCGCTGCCGGTATGGGAGATTGCAGGCTCCGGGCATGTTGATGCGGCGATGGTCACATTGGCCGCTCTGGCGTTCGCCGCCAGCATAAGCGGAAGGCGTATCTGGTCGGGCGCGGCGCTCGCCGCCGCTACGCTCGTCAAGCTTTTCCCGCTTCTTCTGGCGCCTGCGCTGTGGCGTCCAGCTAAGTCGAACCTGGGCGATTGGCGATGGCCGGCCGCCTTCATCGCCGTGATCGTTGCCGCTTATTTACCCTATATCGGCGTCGGGTTGCGGGCTATGGGGTTTCTGAGCGGCTATGTCGCGGAAGAAAATTTAGGCTCGGGTAGCGGTTTCTGGCTCCTCGGGGTCATCCGGCGCACCACTCCGCTGCCGCTCGCCGCCTATCTCGGCTTGGCGGTGATCGTCATGGCCGGGCTGGCGTTCGGTGCGCTTTCCCGAGGGCCGGAGCCGCGCTCCAGCCTGTTCTGGGCAACGGCGCTGGGCACGGCAGCGATGTTCTTTGCGTCGCCTCATTATCCGTGGTATTTTGTCTGGCTAGTCGCGTTGCTGACCGCCGCACCATGGTGGCCGGC
>Ga0070765_100002185_pt1 | contig 12178 bp, 8 predicted proteins | sample HubBroMetageWFT5_FD_71516 | JGI IMG/M metagenome (GOLD analysis project Ga0070765, IMG submission 71516) | Warmed and freeze-thawed soil microbial communities from the Hubbard Brook experimental Forest, New Hampshire - Hubbard Brook CCASE Soil... | ecosystem: Environmental > Terrestrial > Soil... | reverse complement strand
TTGGCACCGATGGCAGTGGAGTCTACCGCCTGACTCGCTCCGGTGTGATTCGCCACACTGCCCCGGGGAGACTGATCAATAATTTTGTGCGCGCCTTTATGCAAAGCCGGGATGGTGCCGTGTGGATAGCCACCGATGAAGGAGTAAGCCGCATCGCCGGCAAGGATACGCAGAACTACCAGGTAAGCAATGGCTTGGCCTACTTCAGCACCCGCGCGCTGATTGAGGACAGCGATGGAGACATCTGGATCGGCACCGATCACGGTCTCAGCCACCTGCACGCCGGCGCTTTCGTGCACGATGCCGCCACAGCAGCGCTGGCGGAGGAAAAGGTTTGGTCGATTCTGGAAGATAAGAGCGGGGCTCTGTGGTTTGGTACCCGCAGCCATGGCCTGTTTCGGTATCAAGAGGGAAAGATCACGCTGTATACCACGGCGCAGGGCCTGCCGAACAACAGCATCTATCAGCTGCTCGCCGATCGGCTCGGCTCTTTGTGGCTCAGTGGCCCAACCACCATCTCTTCATTCCCGTTGCCGTCGCAGGGGCCGGACGGGGAATCGCATCTCAAGGTGAAGGTCTACGAGCCTCCCTACGACACCATCCCAGCGCAGATGTACGGTGGGCGGCAGCCCGCCGGCTGCGTGGGCCGGGATGGCGCAATCTGGTTCGCCAGCAGTCGGGGCGCGGTGCGCGTAGTTCCCCAACCCCCACCCCATGTGGCGCCACCGCGAGCCCTGCTCACTGGAATCAAGGCGGATGGACGTGAGTTGCCCCTCTCTTCAGCGCTGGTTTTCCCGGCATCGCTATCGCGGCTGGAAATCGCCTTTGCACCTCTGCTGCTGCGTTCCCAGGAAGACGTGCGCTTCCGCTACCGGCTGGAGGCGTTCGACCAGGACTGGATCTACGCCGGCACCAGCCGCGTTGCCAGTTATACCAACCTGCCCGCAGGTAAGTATCGATTTCACGTCGTCGCTTTCGAAGTAAACAATCCGTCGGCGGTCTCGGAAGTGTCTTTTGGTTTGCAGAAGAAACCCCACTTCTATGGCACTTGGTGGTTCCTCACTCTATGCCTGCTGGTGGCGGGGCTACTGATTTTGGTTATTTACCAGTCGCGTATCCGCTCCTTACGGCTTCGCTTCAAAGCCGTTCTCGAAGAACGCAACCGCCTGGCGCGGGAAATGCATGACACCGTGATCCAGGGATGCACCAGCATCTCGGCACTGCTCGAAGCCATCTCCAGCCTGCGGCGCGAGAATCTCACTTTGCAGGAAAATCTTCTCGACCATGCCCGCATGCAGGTCCGTTCCACCATCGACGAAGCCCGGCAAGCAGTGTGGAACCTGCGTCACAAAGAGGATTCTGTCGCCGACCTGGGCATCTCGGCCGCTGCCATCGCGGCCCGAACGAGCGAGGAATTCGGGATCGCGGTGCACTGCACGGAAGAGGGCCGCCCTTTCAGCGTGCGCGGCTCGTTGGCTCGCGAGCTACTGATGGTGATTCGGGAGGCGGTCTACAACGGCGCATTGCACGGACGCCCTCGAAGCATTCAGATCAAACTGGTCTACACCCGCGATGAGCTCGACAGTAGCGTCAGCGACGATGGATGCGGGTTTGACGCAACCGCGCGCAAGGCGGAGGGCACGCAACACTATGGAATCGAAGGCATGCGCGAACGGGTGGAACGCATGGGGGGCCGCATGCACATCGTCAGCGCTCCGGAGCGAGGCACCACTGTCTCCTTCAGTGTTCGGCGCTCCCATCTACAATCCCCGCCCGTCGAGGACACCATACCGATATGAGTGATGAACAGAAGATTAAAATTCTCATCTGCGACGATCACCCGATCATGCGCTTCGGCATTGCCGCCATCATTCAGTCTCAGCCGAACATGACCGTAGCTGCCCAGGCGGGAACTGCCGAGGAAGCGCTTCGCCTGTTCTGGGAACATCGGCCCGACATCACTCTGATGGATCTCAGGCTTCCCGATCGGAGCGGTGTGGATGTTATTCGCGCTGTGCGGCGGAATGCTCCCCAGGCGCGTTTTATCGTGCTCACCACCTACGAAGGCGACGAGGATATCCATCAGGCGCTGGAAGCCGGTGCGATGGGATACCTCATCAAGGGCATGCCCCACGAAGTTCTAATGGAAGCCTTGCGTAAGGTACATGCCGGCCGCAATTTCCTGCCACCGCCGGTCACGCGCGCCTTGGCTTCGCGCATGCCGGATGGCGAGCTCAGCACCCGCGAACGTGAGGTACTCTCGTTGCTGGTGCGCGGTAAGAGCAATCGGGAAATCGCGGACGAGTTGTCCATCAAGGAGGCCACCGTAAAATCGCACGTGAGTGTCATACTGATGCGCCTGAATGTGGCCGACCGTACCCAGGCCGTGGTTGCCGCTCTGCAGCGCGGACTGGCCCATCTCTAGTTTCCCAGCGAGTGTACCGGTACAATCGGGCATATTTGCCAAGGCTACAGTAAGCTGACCGGAAAACCCATGCCTGGATCACCCGACCCTGCTCCGCCGAAGCCCGCCAATCCCCTCTGGGGACCATACCTCAGCGAACGCCAGTGGGGCACGGTTCGCGAAGATTATTCTGCTAACGGCGATGCGTGGAACTACTTTTCCCATGACCATGCTCGTAGCCGCGCGTACCGCTGGGGCGAGGATGGTCTGGCGGGAATCAGCGACGAACAGCAAACGTTGTGCTTCGCCCTGGCGCTGTGGAACGGGCATGACCCTATCTTGAAAGAGCGTTTGTTCGGCCTCACCAACGGCGAGGGAAACCACGGTGAAGACGTCAAGGAGTACTACTATTACCTGGACGCTGCGCCGGACCACTCCTACCTAAAAATGCTTTATAAGTACCCCCAGGCCGCCTACCCATACGAGCGCCTGGTGCAGGAGAACCGCAGTCGCGGATTGGGGGACAACGAATTCGAGCTGATCGATACCGGGGTTTTCGACGAAAATCGGTACTGGGACGTTTTCGTCGAGTATTTCAAAGCTGCCCCGGACGACATCCTGGCTCAGATAACCGTTTTCAATCGCGGCCCCGAGGCCGCTGCATTGCACCTGCTCCCCCATTTATGGTTCCGTAACACCTGGTCGTGGAATCCACCGGCGAGCAAGCCAGAAATCAGCGCAATCGGTTCGGTTCTGGTCGCGGAACACCCCGAACTGGGCAGCTATTACTTCTACGCCGAGGACCAGGCGGAATTCCTGTTCTGCGAGAACGAGACCAATGGTGCGCGCCTCTATGGAACTCCGTCCCGGGGCTATTTCAAAGATGCCTTCCACGACTATCTTGTGCATGGCGTTCAAGCGGCGGTGAACCCCGCGCTGCGCGGTTCCAAGGCGTGTGCGCACCTCACCACGCAAGTCGCAGCGGGCGCTTGTGCAAAGTTCCGTCTGCGCCTCTCTCACCTGGAGAATCCAGCGCCCTTTGCCGGCTTCGATCAACTGGCAGCCGCCCGGATCCGCGAATGCGATGATTTCTACGCTGACATTCAGTCCGGTCTGGACGATGCAGACGCCCGCCTGGTGCAACGGCAGGCCTTTGCTGGGATGATCTGGAACAAACAATATTACGAATACGATGTTCGCCGCTGGTTGGCTGGTGATTCCAGCTCTCCACCTCCACCCGCGGAACGGACGTACGGCCGCAACGCAGAATGGCAGCATCTCAACAGCGGAAATATTTTGTCCATGCCGGACAAGTGGGAGTATCCGTGGTTTGCGTCATGGGACCTGGCGTTTCATGCCGTCACCTTCGCCCTCATCGATCCGGAATTCGCCAAGCACCAACTCATCGAACTGTTGCATGTCTGGTCTCTTCATCCCAACGGCCAGCTTCCGGCTTACGAGTGGAACTTTTCCGACGCCAATCCGCCGGTGCACGGATGGGCTTCCTGGCGCGTCTTCGAGCTTGACCGCAAGTATCGGCGTAAACAAAACCCGAAAGATCCCGGAGACCTGGCCTTTCTCGAACGTGTTTTCCAGAAGTTACTGCTTAACTTCACCTGGTGGGTCAACCAGAAAGATCTCCACGGGCGCGACCTCTTTCAAGGCGGCTTTCTCGGTCTCGACAACATAGGCGTTTTCAATCGCGATCAGGCCTTGCCCAACGGTGCCTATCTGAGCCAATCGGATGGCACCAGTTGGATGGCAATGTACACCCTGTCGTTGATGCGGATTGCTCTTGAACTGGCGCAGCACAAGATCGCTTACGATGATATGGCGACCAAGTTCTTCGAGCACTTCCTTTATATTGCCCAGGCAATGACCGATATGGGCGGCCGGGGCGTCGGACTCTGGGACGAAGAAGAGAGCTTTTACTACGACGTGCTCAATTTGTCGAGCGGCCAGACCTTGCCGTTGCGGGTCCGCTCATTGGTTGGTTTGATCCCACTGTTTGCCGTCGAGACTTTGGATCCTGAACTACTGGCAAGGGTTCCCGGGTTCAACCGGCGCATGGAATGGTTTCTTACTTACAGGCCCGACCTTGCCCGACTGGTATCACGCTGGACTGTACCCGGCATCGGCGAGCGAAAGCTGCTCTCGCTGCTCCGTGGACATCGTATGAAGGCGCTGTTGCGGAGAATGCTCGACCCCAACGAGTTTCTTTCCGATTATGGTGTCCGTTCTGTGTCGCGATATCACCTCCAGCACCCGTACGTATTCTCAGTGGGCGACCACCAGCTCAGTGTGGACTACGAGCCCGCTGAGTCTCGTTCAAGGCTGTTTGGGGGTAACTCAAACTGGCGCGGCCCAATATGGTTTCCTACCAATTTTCTGATCATCGAATCCCTGCAGAAGTTTCACCACTACTACGGCGATGATTTCAAGATCGAGTTCCCAACGGGTTCAGGAATCTTTATCACCATCAATCAAGTGGCCGCCGAACTCACCCAACGCCTGACAAAAATTTTCCTTAAAAACAGCGTCGGGGAGCGCCAGGTAAATGCTCTCTATCCCCGTTTCCAGAAAGACGAACACTTCCGTGATTACATACCTTTCTACGAGTACTTCGATGGAGACAACGCCAGGGGGGCAGGGGCCTCCCACCAGACAGGATGGACCGGGATCATCGCCAAGCTGTTGGAGCCTCGTGCAGGTTATGAACTTGCCCTAAAAACAGAAGCCAACCCAAGCCCTTGAAAGGAATTTACATGCCACTCGCGAACAAAGTTGCGATCGTTACCGGCGGCAACAGCGGTATCGGTAAAGCCGTTGCCCTCGAGCTTGCAAATCAGGGTGCAAGTCTGGTCATCGATTTCGTCTCTCATCCGGACGCGGCGGATGCGGTAGAAGCACAAATCAAAGCGTTAGGTGGAAAGGCTATCGGCGTCCAGGCGGACGTCAGCAAATTGGATGACCTGCAGCGTCTGTTTGCCGCGGCCGTCGATAACTTTGGACATGTCGACATTATGGTGAATAATGCCGGGGTAGAAACGCGAACCTCGATTCTCGACACCACGGAAGCCCAATACGACAAAGTGCTCGACATCAATCTGAAGAGCGCGTTCTTCGGCACCCAGCTGGCCGCGAAGCAGATGATCAAGCAGGGCGGCGGGGGCCGAATCATCAATATGACTTCCATCCACGAAGACTGGCCCATGCCCGGCAACACGGCCTATTGCCTCTCCAAGGGAGGCATGCGCATGTTGACCCGCACCGCGGCCGTGGAACTCGCTGCCCACAACATCCTGGTGGTTGGCGTGGCGCCAGGCGCGGTTGCCACTCCGATTAATCTTTCCACCATGACCGATCCAGCGCTCATGCAGAAATTGAACGCTGCCATTCCCCTTGGCCGCATGGCGAAGCCTGAAGAAATCGCCACTGTGGTGGCTTTTTTAGCGGGAGACGGGGCCAGCTACATCACGGCGACCACCATCATCACCGACGGCGGTATGATGCAGAGCAGTCCCGGTTTGTAGCGATGACAGTCCTCATCCGCGCATGGTTGCTCGTGTTGGTGACGACTACGTTGGCTGTCGATATCGATGGGCGCCCGATTACGCAGCTGGCGCCTCCGGGGTCGCGGGCTGTTGTCCTGTTCTTCACGGCATCGGATTGTCCCATTGCCAACCGCTATATCCCGGAGATCCAGCGATTGACCAGGCAGTTCGAACCAAGTGGTGTTCGGGTCTGGTTTGTGTATCCAAATCCGGGAGACAATGCCAACATTGTGCGCGCCCACGATCTGGAGTTCGCCATTACGGCGAACACTGCGATCGACAATACGCAAAGTCTCACCCGGATGGCGCACGCAACCATAACCCCGGAGGCCGCGGTGTTTGTTCCTCAAGGCAGTGAGCTGCACGAGGTGTATCGGGGACGGATCGATGACCGGTACGTATCTCTGGGCTCAGAGCGGCCCCAAGCCACACATCATGATCTCGAAGAGGCCATCCGCGCCGTTCTTGGTGGTAAGCGAGTTCCGCAGCCTGGTGGTCCGCCCATTGGCTGCTCGATTGTGACTCTGCAACCATGAAGCACCATGCTGTAGGCCAAGATGCGGTCTCTTTTCGGTTCTCACACGCATTCTTTAGCTCCCGAGTCACGGGCTGGCTCGCGTGCTCGATTCTCGCGACTACGCTTTGGATCGCGGCAGGTACGGCTGGCGCACAGAACTCTACCGTCACCTGGTCTCGCCAGATTGCTCCCCTGGTTTACAACAACTGCACCACTTGCCACCATCCTGGGGGTGCGGGCCCGTTCAGCCTGCTCACCTATGAGGACGCTCGGCGTTGGGCCGCGCAGATGGCCGTCGTCACCTCGTCCCGTTATATGCCGCCCTGGCTCCCGGAACATGGTTTCGGAGACTTTGCCGACGAGCGGAGACTCACCAACGACGAGATAGCGCTGATCGCCAAATGGGCAGAGACTGGCATGGTGCAAGGCGATGCGTCCGCCTCCCCGCCGGCGCCGAAATACAGCGAAAGCTGGCAATTCGGCACACCTGATTTAGTCCTGAAGGTGGAACAACCGTTCACGTTGCCTGCTTCCGGAACCGATGTCTTTCGCAACTTCGTTCTGCCCTATCCGCTGAGAGAGACGCATTACATTCGCGCTATGGAGATCCGCCCAGCCGCACCACAGATCGTTCACCACGCCAACATTCTCATCGATCGTACGGCGTCCTTTCGCCATGCGCACCCGGCGCAATGGAAAGAGGGTGTTCCGGGAATGGAGCTTGAAGTGGATACGGGCAACGACTTCGATCCTGATAGTAATTTTCTGTTTTGGAAGCCGGACACGCCGGTGTTGATTGAGCCGGAGGGCATGCCGTGGAGACTTGACCCGGGCAATGACCTGATCCTTAATATGCATCTCAAACCATCGGGCAAGCAGGAGATGGCCGCGGCGCAAATCGGCCTTTACTTCACCGATCAGCCGCCATCGAAACAGCCAATGTTGTTGCAGTTGGAGCACGACGCTGCGCTGGACATTCCTGCCGGAGAGCGCAACTTCCTGGTCGAGGATTCTCTGCGGCTCCCCGTAGACGTGGATGTTCTCGGTATCTATCCCCACGCGCACTATCTGGGCAAGCGTATGGAGGCATGGGCCACGCTCCCCGATCAACAGAAGCAGTGGCTGATCCTGATTTCCAATTGGGACATCGACCGCCAATCGGTCTACCGCTATCGCAAGCCGGTGTTTCTGCCGAAAGGTTCGGTCCTGCACATGCGCTATACGTACGACAACTCTTCCGGAAATCAACATAACCCCCACAGCCCTCCGGTGCGGGTGAAAGCAGGGAACCGCTCAGAAGACGAGATGGCGCATCTTTGGCTGCAGGTGCTGCCGGTGAATGTGCCCGCGGGTGCACGCGATCCGAGGTTGCTGCTCGAGGAGGCGTGGATGCGGAACTGGCTGAGCAAGGATCCGAGCGATATCATCCCCCTCTATAACCTTGCGTCCGCGCTGGCTGGCCAAGGCAAGTACCAGGATGCCATCGTCGCTTACCGGCACGCGCTTAGGTTGCATCCCGGTGACGAACGCACACTGAATGAACTCGGCGCCGCGCTGGAGAATTCCGGAGATTGGCAGCAGGCGCAGAAGCTATTCACGCAGGATATTGCGGCACATCCCGAGACATGCAACGCACGCTTCAATCTCGCCCGTTCCGACCTGAAGCATGATCAGGCGGCCGGCGCCGAGCAGCAGTTTCGTACTATGCTTGCGCAATGTCCGGGAGATGCGACGATACACAGCGGGCTTGGCGCCGCGCTGGAGAGCGAAGGCCACACGGAAGCTGCGCAAGCCGAATTTCGCGCTGCTCTGCAGATCGATGCCCATGACTTCGCCGCCCTTTTCAACCTGGGCAGCCTGGCTCTTCAGGCCAATCAACCGCAGCAGGCTGCGAATTTTCTCGAAGGCGCCGTGCAACAGCGGCCCAAGGACGCGGATGCACACCAGCGACTTGCGGAAGCTTATGCGTTGTCGGGACACATCGACGACGCGCTTGCGCAACTGCGCGAGGCAATCGCGTTGTCGCCAGCCAATCCCGAACTGCATGCGCTCTTGTCGCAAGCGCTGGCTAGCACGGGGCAATTGGAGCAGGCGATTGCAGAACGAAAAGCAGCACTTCATCTGCGCGCAACCGATGCCGACGACTGGAACAATCTGGGAGTGCTTGAAGCAAGGGCGGGCAGAATTGCCGAAGCGCGCGAGGATTTCCTGCGTGCCCTGCAAATCTCGCCCAATCATGCGCAAGCGCGCAGCAATCTGCAGCACCTCCCGCCCGCCTGAAGCAACACGTCTCCTGCACGACGGAGATGTGCTGAATCTGTCCCGCGAAGCTGGCGCACCAAAACCGACTTGCCACCACATGAGGCGGCAGGGTAGAACAACCTAGTCCGGGATGGCCACCTCGCTGGACGTTCTTTGATGTGATCACCGACGTACAGCATTCATCGTACCGGGAGAAATTTGAATGATTGTCTTCGCGACCTGCAGATCGTTCCTCGGACTTCTTTTACTTTTGTCTTTCGGACTAGCAGTCTCTTCACGTTGCGGTGCTCAGGATGGTGTTGGCATTACTGAGATTACTCAGAGGGTACTCGTGTTTAGCACGGCCACGGGAAATGTTGTGGCTTCCGTCGGGCCTGACGGGGCTTTGCTGATCGGAACACCTTCTGCCGCAAGCACTCTACAGATCAGCAAAATCTTGGCAAGTCGCACTAGTTCCCCGGTCCGCTATGTTGTTATTGCGCCTGAAGATTCGGCGCATTCTGAAGGCGATGCAGGATGGGGCCGACGTGGCGCTTTTGTTTCCATGCAGGAGAATGCGCTTCAGCGTATCGGCGGCAACGTCATGGGCGCACCCCCGCCATTATCCCCCCGCTTCATTGAGCTCAAAGTCGACCGTCCGCGCATAGCTTTCTCCGAAGTTTTAGCGTTCGACCTCAACGAAGAATCTATTCACGTCGTTCATCAAAGCCCGGGTTACAGCAATGCGGACGCGATCGTGCATTTTCATGTGGCGAATCTCGTTTATCTCGGTGAGGTGTTTCCAGGGGACGGCTATCCGGCAATCGACCCCACACAAGGTGGTACCCTCGACGGCCTCCTCAAAACACTCAGCGGCTGGACGGATGACAAGTTCCGAGTCGTTCCGGCACGCGGCAAAGTGACCACCGGTGCGACCGTCAAGGTGTTTCGCGATATGATCGCAGCTGTTCGTGATCGTGTCCAGAAAATGATTAATTTGGGTCAAGATGAGAATCAAATTCTTGCCGAACACCCTACAGCTGACTTCGATGCCACATGGGGACACGGGCGAACGCCATCCGATGCTTTTGTTCGTGAAGTTTACGATGCCCTTAAGGAGCGGCGATAACCACTTGCTTGCCGCACCCTGTAAAGCCTTCATCAACCCAGTCTCGTGGATTGTCGCGGAGCTAACGTTGGTGACACCGGAAAACCCACGTCTCAACTGCGCTAGTAACGGTTTGTTCAGACAATGTTTCCGCAGGCTGCTAGTGTTTCAGCAATCCCTGGGCATTCAGCCACTCCAGGAAAAGCTCTGTCCAGCCGGAGACCGGGGCCGGATTTGCCTTCCGTATGCCAAAGCCATGGCCCACCCCCGCGTAAATATGGAGTTCAGTGGATACGTGGAGACGGCTCAAAGCGAGATAGAGTTCCGGCAACCCCTGTGAGATATCTGGACGGTCATCGCCCCCACAGGCCAGGAAGGCCCGAGGCGTCTGCGCAGTGAGACGGGGATCATGAGGAATGGCTGGATACAGCAGCGCTTGAAAGTCCGGCTTCGAGCTCCAACGCTCTACCGGATCCTCGGAGGAGGGCAATCCGGCGTCATAGTGGGTACTCGCAAGCGCCGCCAGTTCTCCTCCGGCAGAGAACCCCATGACACCAATGCGGGCCGGATCGATGCCCCACTCCTTACTGCGACTGCGCACCGTGCGGATAGCACGCTGCATATCGCCTAGCTCGGTTCCTTCGACGGTGTACTTCGAGTTGTCTTCTCGTGCCAGCCGATACTTCAATACGAAGGCTGCGACCCCATGGCTGCTGAGCCATTCGCCAATGGCATAGCCCTCGTGATCCATCCACAGTTCGCGGTGACCGCCGCCCGGCGCAACGACGACCGCCGCTCCCGTGGCCACATCCGCCGCAGGAAGATAGGGAAGGAGAGTGGGCTCCTGAATATTGGAGATGATGTGCTCTCCGTCGGGATTGAGCCGAACGATCTCCGGGGCCGTGTTTCCTTCCCCGCCGGGAGCGCCTTTAGGCCAAAGCTTTATTGGCGTTTGCTGCGCCGAGGCGAAGCCGAACGCAAAGCAAATCAATAGCACTGTAAGTGTGCTTCGGAAATTCTTAGCGGTGCGCAAACCAGTCCTCCCCATTTCAGCGAGTGATATTGATTAAATACCACGTTGAGGTCGTACCGCCGAGTTGTACCTTCCAGGCCCACCGTTGTCGACGGCGCGCACATCCGGCAGTCAGGCGCGAGCAGGGATATACGGGCACTCCTACTAAAGTCGGTATCGCACGTCTTGCCGGGCATATATGCTTCGTTACCGTTTACTGAAAGGCCTATTCATGTCCTATCGTCCGACGCGCCGTGACTTCCTCGGGGATGCCGCCAAGGCCGGGGTGGCTTCCGCATGGAGGCTTGAACTTTCCGCGCTTCCCGGGTCCGCTGTGACGGCTCAGCCGGAGCGAAGATCCAATTTCGACTTGCAGTGGAAGTTTTTCAAGGGCGACACAGAGGGTGCACAATCTCCCGACTTCAAAGACGGCAGTTGGAGAACCCTTGATCTACCTCATGACTGGAGCATAGAAGGTCCTTTCAGCCAGGACGCTCCAGCGGCGGATAAGGGAGCTTATCTGCCCACTGGTATCGGGTGGTATCGGAAACAGTTCACCCTTCCGTCGGCCACGCGAGGCAAACATGTTGTGTTGCAATTCGATGGCGTGTACCAGCGCAGCGAAGTGTGGATCAACGGCGTGTCGCTGGGAATGCGGCCGTATGGGTTCACCACCTTTTCCTATGACCTGACACCGCATCTTAAGCCGGCAGGAAGGCCAAACCAGATCGCTGTGCGTGTGGATAACTCTCTGCAGCCGAACTGCCGCTGGTACACCGGCTCGGGTATTTACCGGCACACCTGGCTCATCATCACCGATCCCATTCACTTTGCCCAATGGGGGACGTTCGTTACCACGCCATCGATTTCCCCGCAAAGCGCCTCGGTTGAGATTGCGACGCGGGTGGTAAATGAAAGCGACGCCGACGCTGCCTGTGATCTGACAACGGAGATACTGGATCAAAAGGGAACGGTAGTACAGCAAGGCAGCAGCACGATGTCAATTCAAGCCAAAGGCGACGTCACCTTCAGTCAACATTTGCTGGTTGCGTCGCCGGCCTTATGGGCTGTTTCCACGCCAAATCTATACACCTTGCGCAGCAGCTTGCGATCGCGCGGACAGCAGCTCGATCAGGATTCCACGATCTTCGGCATACGAGAGGTCAAATTTGATGTAGATAGAGGCTTTCTGCTGAACGGTGAACACATCAAGATGAACGGTGTCTGCATCCACGGCGACTGTGGGTCAGTGGGTACGGCGGTACCGGAGCGAATGTGGGAGCGGCGGTTGGAGCTGCTCAAACAGATGGGCTGCAACAGCATCCGGCTGAGCCACAATCCT
>Ga0070765_100002184_pt1 | contig 12183 bp, 7 predicted proteins | sample HubBroMetageWFT5_FD_71516 | JGI IMG/M metagenome (GOLD analysis project Ga0070765, IMG submission 71516) | Warmed and freeze-thawed soil microbial communities from the Hubbard Brook experimental Forest, New Hampshire - Hubbard Brook CCASE Soil... | ecosystem: Environmental > Terrestrial > Soil... | reverse complement strand
GGCGCTGGTCAGCCTTTACGCGTGAACGCGGCCGCTTTGTCAGCCTCGGCATTTGCTTTGCTAGGGGTCTCGCCAGAGCTGGGGCGCGGCTTCACCGTGGAAGAAGATCGGTACGGTTCGGGTAGCGTCGTCGTTCTCTCGCATGCACTTTGGGAGCGCCGGTACGGCCGTGATCCCACCATTCTGGGGCACACCGTAAAGCTAGATGAAAAACCGTTCACGGTAATCGGAGTGATGCCGGCCTCTTTCCGCTTTCCTTTCGATGGAGCGCCGCTTTCCGAAATGGCCGATCTGTGGGTACCGATCGCGTTTGAGCCAGATCTCCTCAGCCCCGAGAATCGCACCAGAGAGTTCGGCGTAGGACTGATCGGGCGCCAGAAGCCGGGCATCAGCAAAGAACAGGCGCAGAAGGATGTCGAGAATGTTGCGACGGGATTCATGCAGCAGTATGGCTACTCCGGGACCGTGCGCGTGGTGCCCAAAGCCCATGCCTTTGCTGGGCGCACGGTGGAAAAAGCCAAGCCGCTTGTCATCCTGCTGATCTTAGCGGTTGCGTGCGTGTTGATTATCGCGTGCGCCAACGTTGCCAATCTGCTCCTGGCCCGCGCCAGTCATCGAAGCCGGGAAATGGCGGTGCGGAGCGCTATTGGTGCCAACCCGGCGCGTATTGTGCGGCAATGCCTGGTGGAAAGTGTATTGCTGTCTATTTGCGGGGCGAGTGCCGGCATCATCGTGTCGGCAGCATCGATTGCGGGGCTCCGACGGTTCGGGCCCACGGACGTTCCCCGTCTGCACGACGTAATGCTGCATCCCAATGTCCTGTTGTTCACGCTGGGACTTTCGGTCGTGACCGCTCTTCTGTTCGGCTTCGTGCCTGCCTGGCGGCTCGCGCATGTGACGCCGCAAACGTGTTTGAAGGAGTCGACTCAGGCTGGTCCGGCGCGAGGTACGCAGAAGTTGCAGAATTCCGTGGCGACGGTTGAGATTGCGGCAGCCCTAGTGCTGCTCATGGCTGGCGGATTGCTGCTGCGGAGCTTCGTGAGATTGCTGGACTCACCGTTTGGATTCGATCCGAAGGGGGTATTTGTAATCCGCACCTTGTTCGACCGTGCACGCTACCCGGATCCCATGAAACGACAAGCTGCACAGAAAGAGTTACTCGATCGTCTTTCGCACTTGCCGGGAGTGACCGCCGTCGCGACGGCGAGTCATCTTCCGCTGAGCGACGCGAGGCAGATCGGTTTTCGCCTTGAGCACGCTCCCGCGGACGACTATCACTGGGCGGAGAACTCTTTGGTCAGCCCCGGCTACTTTCGTTCAATGGGAATCTCGTTGCTCGAAGGCAGGGATTTCACCGAGCAAGATCGCCCCGACACTCCGAACGTGGCTATCATCAGCGAGAAGCTGGCAAGGGAGTATTTTCCTGGACGGAGCGCCGTCGGAGGACGATTCCAGTGGGGTGATCGAGCCTTCTTCACGATCACTGGGGTCGCCGCAGATGTTCATATTTCAGCGCTGGATGCCGATCCGCCTCCGATGATCTACACGTCGATGTATCAGGTAGAAAGCGGCGCCAGTGGGCGCACGGCGTTTGTGTTGCGAAGCAAAAACCAGGACGAGGGACTGTTCCAGGAAGTACAACAGCAGGTCTGGGCGGTCGACAAAGATCTGCCAATCTACAACACAACCACGCTGGCGAAGCTGGTTTCGGAATCGCTGGCACAGCGTCGCTTCACGGTACTGCTGTTGGGCAGCTTTGCAGTCATCGCTGTGGTTATGGCAGCCATCGGCCTCTTTGGAGTAATCTCCTACCTGGTTGCCGAGCGGACACGGGAATTCGGCGTGCGCATGGCGCTGGGAGCGGACCGGACCAGCATCTATTGGCACGTGCTGAAACGCGCAGCTCTGCTATCGGCTAGAGGCTGTGGAATCGGATTGTTGCTGTCTGTGTTTGCCTCGCGACTGCTGCAGACGAGCCTTTACCAGGTCAGCCGTTTCGATGGCCCGACTCTTGTCTTTGTGCCTTTCCTGCTGCTCGGCGTTGCGCTGTTCGCCGCCTACTGGCCAGCCCGCCGAGCGACCAAGGTCGATCCCGCGGTAGCGCTGCGATACGAGTGAAGATTTGAATTCAGGATAGGAGAGTCATGAGCGGACTAGGCACGATTGATTATAGGGATCGCAATAAAATACGGATGCTTCTTAAAGTGGCGCTTTCGCTAGGACTCCTTCTGGCGGGGCTTGAGACCAGAGCGCAGAATGTGATCGACTATTCAAAACCGGCCTCGCATTTCCCTTATTTTATTGGTCCTTACGTGGCGCATGAGGTGCCGCCGCCTGCCTTCGGGAATACTCCACGGATTGAGTCTTTGCTGAAGAATGGCAAGCTGAGACTTTCACTGAGCGATGCGGTCACGTTGGCACTCGAGAACAATCTCGATATTGCGATCGCTCGCTTCAATCTGTCGATCGCAGATACAGATATCATGCGCGCTAAATCTGGAGAGACCGTGCGCGGTGTCGCGACTGGCCTGGTGCAAGGAACACCGGGCGGAGGAGTCGGAGGTTTTGGCAGCGGCGCTCCCGGCGCGGGAGCTGGTGGAACATCGGGTGGCGCCGGCGGAGCGGGCACCGGCGCCTCAGGCCTGGTACAGTCCACTCTCGGCATCGGCACTCCAATCGATTCCTACGATCCAATCATTTCGGGTGGCATGAATATTGAGCACGCAACTTACCCTGAATCCAGCACCGTGCTCTACGGAGTACAGTCGCTGCAGCAGCATGCGGGCGTTGCCAATTTCAGCTACACCCAAGGCTTTGCTTCAGGCACGCTGATGACAGTGGGTTTCACCAATGACCGGATTACCAGCAACAGCGGGTTCTCCATTCTCTCTCCGGAAGTCGACAGCGGGTTTCGCCTGACCTTGCGCCAGCATCTGCTGGCCGGGTTTGGCTTTGTGCCGAACTTGCGTTATATCCACATTGCCCGCAACAACCGGGAGATTTCGGACGTAGCGTTTCGCGGTCAAGTCATCGCCACGGTTTCGCAGATCCAAAACATCTACTGGGATTTGGTGAACGCGTACGAGGACGTTAAAGTCAAGGAACGCTCGTTGGAACTGGCAGAAAAAATCCTCTCCGATGACCGCGAACAGGTGAAGATCGGCGCCATCGCGCCCATGGAAGTGATGAAAGCAGAGAGCGAAGAATCGGCCCGCAGTCAGGATCTGTTGCTTTCGCAGAACGGATTACAGCTGCAGGAACTTCTGGTCAAGAATGCGATCACGCGTGATTTGAGCAATCCGGTTCTGGCTTCGGCCTCGGTGGTGCCGACGGACACGATGAGCATTCCGAAGGAAGAGCCGGTGACCCCGATTCAGGACTTGATCTCCGATGCCCAGGCGCATCGTCCAGAGTTGGCCGAAGCGCGCATGGACCTCACCAATCGCGAGATCACTCGCAAAACCGCGGCGAATGCGCTGAAGCCGACTCTGGACTTCGTGGCATGGTATGGCGCCTACGGTCTGGCCGGCGTGCAGACCCCGCCCTGGCAATACCAGGGACCGCCGATTCCTCCGGTGGCAACCACCGGCTATCCCGAAGCATTCTATGACCTGTTCAAAAACAATTCCCCGGACTACGCGGTGGGGCTCAATCTTACAATTCCGCTGCGCAACCGCGGTGCCCAGGCCGACCAGGTCCGCTCCCAACTGGAATATCGCCAGGCCCAGCTGCATCTGCAGCAGCTCCAGAACCTGATTGGGATCGAGGTGCGCAACGCACAATTTGCCTTGCTGCAAAATCGGTCGCGAGTCGAAGCCGCTCGCAAGGCTCGTGACTTGGCGCAGCAAACTTTCGATGTTGAAGAAAAGAAGAAAGCCCTCGGTGCTTCCACCAGCAACTTGGTGCTGCAGGCGAGCCGCGATCTGGCGCAGGCTGAATCGAATTTTGTGGAAGCCATGTCCACCTATGAAAAATCGATTGTGGAGCTGGATCGCGCCACGGGCTTGACCTTGGCACGCGCCGGCATAGAGATTGAAGAGGCGGTGCGCGGCGAAGTGCAACAGGTTCCCCATTTCGCCGGAGTCGCTCCCAGGAAGGATGCTGGTCTTAACGAGGCCCGGCCGCAAAGCAACTAAGTTTTCGGAGACCGAGAATCAGATCGGTGAGACCCGGCCCGCCCCCTTCAGGATTGAGATGATATGACCACGACAGCGTTACCCTCTATGACAATGCCTACGAGTTCTCATTCCGGTGCACGGCTGCTAATTGCCGATGATCAGCGAGACGTACTTGAAGCGTTGCGTCTGCTGTTAAAGCCGGAAGGTTTTACTATCGAAGCCGTGACCTCGCCCACCGGCGTGCTGGACGCGCTCGAGTCGCGGGAATTCGACGCCGTGCTGATCGATCTGAATTACACCCGCGATACCACCTCTGGTCAGGAAGGTCTCGACCTGCTTTCGCGAATCCAGGCAAATGACAGCACGTTGCCGGTGATCGTCATGACGGCATGGGGAAGCGTGGATGTGGCGGTTGAAGCGATGCGGCGGGGTGCGCGCGACTTCATCCAGAAGCCGTGGGAGAATGCGCGCCTGCTCTCGGTGTTGCGTACTCAGGTTGAGTTGAGTGGCGCATTAAGGCGTGGCCAGCGGCTCGAAGCGGAGAACCGTTTGTTGCGGGCCGAAGGACTCCCCAAGTTCATCGCCAACTCAGAGGCGATGCAACCGGTGTTACGACTGATCACGAACGTTGGTCCGTCCGACGCCAACGTTCTGATCACCGGGGAACACGGCAGCGGAAAGGAAGTCGTGGCTCGGACCCTGCATGCACTTTCCAGCCGCGCTTCTCGTCCTTTGGTTGCGGTGAACACCGGCGGTTTAGCGGAGGGAATTTTTGAGAGCGAGTTGTTCGGCCATGTAAAAGGAGCTTTCACGGATGCCAGGACGGACCGGATCGGTCGCTTTGAATTGGCGCATGGCGGAACGCTTTTTCTGGACGAGATTGCAAACGTTCCCCTTTCCCAGCAGGCCAAGTTGTTGCGGGTCCTCGAGAGCGGAGAGATGGAGCGAGTAGGTTCTTCGCAAACCCGCCGCGTGGATGTGCGAATTATTTCTGCGACCAATGCCCACCTTAATGCGGAGGTGGACGCGGGGCGCTTTCGGCAAGACCTTCTTTTCCGGCTGAACACGGTCGAGGTCCATGTTCCACCGTTGCGGGAGCGCCGGCAAGACATCTCGCAACTTGCCATGTATTTCCTGAATCGCTACGCTGAACGCTATCGTAAACCGGCGAAAACACTGGATCCGTCTGCCATGCAGGCGATGTTGGAGTATTCTTGGCCTGGAAACGTGCGTGAACTGGACCACGCGATTGAGCGCGCGGTGTTGCTTTCAAGCGGAGACTTGGTACGAGTCAGCGACTTGAGCCTGCGGAACCCGCGCGAGAGCACGCAGCGGATGGAGGATCTCAGCCTTGAAGAGGTGGAGTCCCTGTTGATCCGCAAAGCCATCGACCGCTATGGTGGAAACATCAGTCAGGCAGCTGACGCGCTTGGTCTGAGCCGGAGCGCGCTCTACAGACGGCTGCAGAAATATGGAATCGGGAGCAGCTAATCACGCTCGGGATGCGACGGCGGCCACAGGCGCGTCTCGGCCCGAGTATCGAGTCCATCCACCAAGAAAATCCAAACACCGCTTGAGCCACGAAAACCGGATTCTGCTGCTAACCTTGGCTTCCGGTGCCGTCGGGGTGACGCTCGCGCTCGTGCTGCTGTGGACGGGCGATCACGAATCCAGCACGCGCTGGAGCCTCACATTTCTCGTCGTGATGATCTGGCTGGGATTTGCCTTCGCCCTGCGGTCAGCCGTGATCCGGCCCTTACAGACTCTTTCCAATATGCAGTCCGCGCTACGGGAGGGTGATTTTTCCTTCCGAGTCCGCGGCGCAAAAATGGGAGATGCTCTGGGAGAGCTGATGATCGAGGTAAACGCGCTCTCGGAAATGTTGCGCGAGCAACGCCTTGGCGCCATGGAAGCCAGTGCGCTGCTCACTACCGTGATGACGGAAATCGACGTTGCTGTATTTGCCTTTGATGGCGACCGCAAGCTGCGGCTAGTGAACCGCGCCGGCGAACGTGTGATGGCTCAAAATGCAGAGCATCTGCTGGGCAAGAGTGCCGAGGACTTGGGCCTGTCGGAATGCCTGGAGGGAGAATCAGCGCGCACGCTGGAAAAGAATTTCCCCGGGCATTCGGGGCGCTGGGGGGTTCGCCGGTCGATATTTCGGCAGGGCGGCAAGCCCCATTACCTGGTTGTGATCGCCGATCTGAGTCGCGCTTTGCGTGAGGAAGAGCGGCAAGCTTGGCAGCGGTTGGTGCGAGTGCTGGGCCATGAACTCAATAATTCCCTGGCTCCGATCTGCTCCATCGCGGGCAGTCTTGAAGACATCATGAAACGGGAGGTTCGCGCCGCTGATTGGGAAGACGACTTGCGCCGAGGGCTGCGCGTGATTGTCGATCGTTCAGACGCTCTGAGCCGGTTCATGCGTGACTACTCTCGCCTCACTCGTCTGCCGAAGCCTCAGCTTCGCCGCACGGAGGTAAATACACTCGTCAGTGCCGCGGCTGCCTTGGAAAGGCGTATTGCGGTGACGATACAGCCAGGGCCGGTGGTCATGCTGGACGCCGATCCCGATCAACTGCAGCAACTGCTGATTAATTTGATCCGCAACGCGGTTGACGCATCGCTCGAAAATGGCGGAAAGGTGAGAGTGGGTTGGTCCCGGAATGGAAGTTGGCTCCATCTGTTTGTCCAGGACGAGGGCCCGGGAATCGCCAATCCATCGAATTTATTCGTGCCCTTCTTTACCACGAAACCCGGTGGGTCCGGCATCGGCCTAGCCTTGAGCCGGCAAATCGCCGAGGCTCACGGAGGAAGCGTTTCTCTGCACAATCGCAGCGAAGGCAATGGCTGCGAAGCCGTTGTCCAGTTGCCGCTCGCAAGCTAAGCGGATACCAGTACCCAAGACCTGGTGAGGTACAATGTGTCTCTTCCAAAAGCAGACACATAAGCGGCTGGGTGGGAAGCTCCGAGAATAATAGTCGGAGGTCCAGCAAATAGTTAGATCGAGAGTTTCCCCGCACGAATAAAGAACACTCTTCCCGGAGGCTACATGAAACGGCTGCTACTATTGACGGTCTTATGTCTAATCTTGCCTGTAGAGTCGCGGGCGCAGACAGAATCTGTGACCAGCAAATCGGACCGTATGTTCTTTCCTCACGACACGTTCTACGGCTGGGCGCAATTCGACCTGGCACCTCCGCACAACGAGATCGATCCCAACCTCTGTGCTGGAAACGCCGGCAGCTACGGAGGCGTGAACGCCCCTTGCAGTATGTTCGCTCGCTATATGATCTCCGGGCTTTTGGAGGTGCGTCCCTTTGGCAAGGGTCAGTTCCGCAGAATCATGTTCTTCGGACAGCCTGCTTTCTTGTTTGGCAAGAACGTTCCGCAGAATCTTTATACCTGGTCATGGGATGCGATTGGCATTGAGCATTCATGGGGATTGGGAGTTTATATCGCTAAGGGATTCGAATTCCGCGTAACCCAGCACTTCCTGTTCGATCGGTTGGGGGCGCGCGACCGCAATCTGGGGCCGGCGGATTTGGGCAACAACGGCCCGTGGGGAAGATACAACGCAATCGGCGTGAGGAAGTATTTTGGCACTCGAAGGTGGTGAAGGTTAATTCATGGATGCCTGGACTCGAGCGCATAGTTACGGACATCGCCAAACCCGGTCACACTGATGTGGCCGATCGACATCCAGCGCTCGAGTGTGTGATGACCGGTGCGATGAAGCAAGTAAGAGATGGCAACGGAGGTCATGGTTGCGGCTGCCTCCAAGCTGGCGAATCCCGCAGAATTATTTACCACCTCGTCGGGAAGCAGAATCTCTTGTCTCCCACGGGCCTGGAAGTTGCGAGTGGACGCGTAGTCCATGCCCCGGGTCACGGCAATTCCGGAAAAGAGCGCAAGGTTTGTACGATCCCAGAAGGCGTGTGTTGAAGGAGCATTCAGAGAGGGAAGAGCAGCCACGGTTGGATTCGAGCCATCCGTCAACTTCGAATCGGCCGATGCAGGTCCTACCGGGCGAAACCGCTGGCCGGTCGCGGATTGTTGGATAGACAGGCAGATACTCCCGACCAACATCGCGATCCTGAACGATTTGCGTAGATACGAAATCGCGAATCCCGGACACATGTCAATATTGTAAAGGCGAAGCCAGAGGCGGCGAAGTCGCCTGACGTGGCAAAATCATGGAGAAAAGCTCGAGAACATCGTCCGGACCCAATTTCTCGCGCGTCCCTTGGAACCTTTATAATTATGGGTTCCCTTACACTTTCTGGAGGACATGTAATGGCGGTCTCATACAACGGCCTTCCGGTGCCTGCGAATGGCGCCCGGATCACCTACAGCAATGGGCGCTACCAGGTGCCCGATAATCCGATCATTCCTTTCATTGAAGGCGATGGCACCGGACGCGACATTTGGAAAGCATCCGTGCGCGTATTCGATGCCGCGGTACAGAAGGGGTACCAGGGCAAGCGCCGCGTCGCCTGGTATGAGGTTTTCGCCGGCGAGAAGGCCAAAGCCGAGTTCAACAACTGGCTGCCGGATGACACCGTAAACGCGATCCGCGAATTTCGCGTTGCCATCAAGGGTCCGTTGACCACTCCTGTCGGCGGCGGCATGCGCTCACTGAATGTGGCTTTGCGGCAGATTCTCGATCTCTATGCCTGTGTCCGCCCGGTGAAGTACTACAAGGGAACGCCATCGCCGGTGAAGCATCCTGAGCGCATGGACCTTGTGATTTATAGGGAGAATACGGAAGACGTCTACGCCGGAATCGAGTGGGAACAAGGTACACCCGAAGCTGCCCGGCTCATTGAGTTTCTCAACAAAGACATGCTGAAGGGAAGCAAGAAGCAGGTCCGGCTGGATTCAGGCGTCGGCATAAAGCCGATATCCGTCACCGGCACGAAACGCCTGGTGCGCATGGCAATCCAGTTCGCGTTGGACACCGGCCGCAAGAGCGTGACCTTGATGCACAAAGGCAATATTCAGAAGTTTACCGAGGGCGCCTTCCGTAAATGGGGTTACGAGTTGGCTGCGCAAGAGTTCCGCGACAAGATCGTCACCGAGCGCGAGAGCTGGATCTTGGACAACAAGGATAAGAATCCGAATCTCACGATTGAAGAAAATGCCAACTTGACCGAGCCTGGACTGGAGTTCGGGACGGAAGAATTCCGGCGATCGATTTATCAGGAAGTGCGAGACGTACTGAACGCAATCTACGCTACTCACGGCCAAGGTGGGTGGAAGAAAAAGCTGATGATCAACGACCGCATCGCGGATTCGATCTTCCAACAGGTAGTGACGCGAGCGGATGAATATTCTGTATTGGCAACATCCAATCTGAACGGCGACTATATTTCCGACGCTTGCGCTGCCCAGGTGGGCGGGTTGGGCATCGCGCCGGGCGCCAACATCGGCGATGGCTATGCGATTTTCGAGGCGACGCATGGTACCGCTCCTAAGTATGCCGACAAAGACGTGATTAATCCCGGCTCAGTGATCCTTTCTGGAGTGATGATGTTCCGGCTGATGGGGTGGAATGAGGCGGCCGATTTGATCGAGCACGGCATGGAGCGCACGATCGAGCAAAAGCAAGTCACGTACGACTTCGAGCGCTTGATGGAAGGCGCCACCAAAGTGACGACCAGCGGATTTGCCAGCCAGATCATCGGAAACATGGATGCAGCGGTGTTGAGCGCGACGCGCTAACAGCAAAAATCCTTAACCCCCGAGGGCACGACGGTCCACAAAGGAACGCAGGTCAGACGGGTGAGTTCTTACTTTGTGTGCCTTGGTGTCCTTTGTGGTTCATAAATTTCATCTTCTTACTGAGAAAGGAAATCATGCGTAAGAAAGTTACGGTTGTTGGCTCTGGAAATGTGGGCGCCACGGCGGCTCACTGGATCGCTGCCAAGGAACTGGCGGACGTCGTTCTCATCGACATCGTCGAAGGCGTCCCGCAAGGCAAAGGCCTGGACCTGCTCGAAGCCATGCCGATAGAGAAACGTGATTCCCACATCATGGGCACACAGGATTATGCCGACACGGCCAATTCGGATATCGTTGTGATCACCGCGGGCATCCCGCGCAAGCCGGGCATGAGCCGTGATGATCTGCTCAACACCAACCACAAGATCATGAAAGATGTAGTGAGTAAGGCCGTGCAGCACTCGCCCAACTGCATTCTGATTATCGTATCGAATCCGCTGGATGCGATGGCGCAAGCCGCGTACAAGATGAGCGGCTTCCCCCGTGAGCGCGTGATTGGCATGGCGGGAGTTCTCGACTCCGCTCGCTTTCGGGCATTCATTTCCGAAGAATTGAAAGTCAGCGTGGAAAACGTGACCGCGTTCGTACTCGGCGGGCACGGCGATACGATGGTCCCGCTTCCTCGTTATTCGACCGTGGCGGGAATTCCGATTACTGAATTGATGGATGCGGCAACCGTAGCCCGTCTTGTACAGCGTACGCGCGACGGCGGCGCTGAGATCGTGAAATATTTGAAGACCGGCAGCGCTTATTATGCCCCTTCAGCAGCCGTCGCTGAGATGGTCGAGGCGATCTTGAAAGACAAGAAGAAGATCTTACCCTGTGCCGCCTATCTGGAAGGTGAATACGGGATCGAGGGTCTCTATGTCGGCGTGCCGGTGAAGCTGGGTGAGAAGGGAATCGAGCAGATCATTCAAATCAAGCTCAGCCCGGAAGAAAAGGCAGCGCTGGATAAGAGTGCCCAAGCGGTGAAAGAATTGGTTGCCGTAATCGGCGTGTAGCCCTTGTTGTTTCGACCGACGCTAGTGAGGAGACAACGAGATTCGCAAGATCTGGACATCATGCAAGCCGCTTGGTGCCGGTAATGGCTTGCCCGGCTGCCATTTGTGAAGCTGAGTATTGGCCATGAATAGAAGCGAGTCGCCATCCAGGCTGCCGGTAGTCGGATTTTCGAACGCGGGATTATACGTTTCGAGGATTTCCCAACCTGTGATCTTTGTCAGCGTGGGATCGAGATAAAATCTCACGACCCTTCCCGGGTGAATTGCATTTTGAATTCCGACGAGAGACTGCCGGTAGAAATATAGACCGTCGATACTGGCGTCGATCACGTTCGACATTTTCTGGAGTGGGGCTGAATACCTGGTTCCCAAGTCGACCCGGTAAATTCCAAAATCGCCCGCAACGAAGAGTGTCTTTTCGTCGTCACTGATTGTGATTCCGTTGGCCCCGGGAACCGTTCCCGGAGCTAAGAACAATTCGAGTTCATGAGATCCTGTCTTCGTGCAATAGACCGACCCTTCCATGGTGTTGGTAACGTAGGCCTTGCCGCTCGAAGGCGCGACCGTGACATCGTTCAGATATCCGGACGATTTGTTCTGCGAGATGAATATATCAAGGCGCTTGCCGCTGGTCAGGTCATACTTGAAGAGTCCTGGCGCAGTACCGGCTGGCTCGGCGGTGTCCCCGAATCTGGTACTGACCGCCCACAATTCTTTGCGGGTTTCATCGACGTGCAGTCCAGCCACGTATGCCAGCTTGTCCTCGCCCGCCTTTACCAGGTTGTGCAGTTCTCCGGTCTTATCGGTCCATACAATCTTCCTCTGCACGCTTCCTGCGTAGATTCGCCCGTTGTAGCGGGCATACGCCATCCCTTCCGGAAAAAGATCGGGTTCCCTGATCACGAATGCGGCCTTACTCCGAATGTTAGGTTTATTCTTGAGACGGATCTCCGCCACAATGGCTTCGAATTCGGGCGTGTTTCGGAGGTATGCGAATCCCCGATATTCCCCAGGGTCGAGGCCGCCCGTGGCCGCGGCCACTTGGTGCAGAAGCTTGAGCGTGGTCGGAACATCGCACTTTTCCGCATAGTCAGCCGCCAGGTTGTAGAGCAACGCCGGATCATCGGGATGAACGTTTGTTAATTGTTGAAGGTGTTTAATCTCAGATTCAACATCGGGGGAAATAGTAGGAGTGCACTCAACCGCTTCCGCCTTAGGCAGAATGAGAGCTAGGACGGTCGATATCGCCAACAAACTGAACCTGGTCTTTGAAGCGAGTCCCA
>Ga0070765_100002183_pt1 | contig 12184 bp, 4 predicted proteins | sample HubBroMetageWFT5_FD_71516 | JGI IMG/M metagenome (GOLD analysis project Ga0070765, IMG submission 71516) | Warmed and freeze-thawed soil microbial communities from the Hubbard Brook experimental Forest, New Hampshire - Hubbard Brook CCASE Soil... | ecosystem: Environmental > Terrestrial > Soil... | reverse complement strand
CCCACTATGTAGCTCTTGATGTTGTGCGTGCCGTAATATTTTCTGTATTTCGTCAGCACGCCTTTTACTTCTTCCATCGACTTGAAATCGTTATCGGAAAAAACGCCGGGTCCGGTCGAAAACGCGCGCAGTCCGATGATGTCGCCGCTGTCCACCAGGTCTTGATAGGCAAACATGTCGTTCGTGCTCGTCTGCACGTCGAGTCCGGCAGTCACGCCATAGGCCAGGTTCGCCAAAAACGCAGAGTTCTCTGTGTCCAGGATACCTCGGCGAATTTCGAACCAGTGCGCGTGCGTGTCGACAAAGCCCGGCACAATGGTTTTTCCGGCGACATCGAACACTTTAGCCCCGGACGGCGCTGCACCCCTCCCCCCTACGCTCTTGATGCGGTTGTTCTCGATCACAATGTCCGCGTTCTTCAGCACCTCCTCGCCTTTCATGGTCACAACGGTCGCGCCTCGCAGCACAATCGTGCCCTTCGGGGTCTTCCGCGGAAGCTCGAGGCTGACGGCGATCTCCTCTACGTTCTTGTCCTCTTCCTTCAGCTTCTTCGCTTCTTTTTTCTCTTCCTTCTTTTCGTCCTTGTTGGCATCCGCCGGTTGCGCCCCTGCCTCTTTCTTCTCGCCTTCCTTTTTTTCTTCCTCCTTTGGCGGCTCGAAAGAAATGGCGCCCAGCGGCTCGCGGAACAGGCTCGCTCCTACGGCCCACGTGATCGTTTTCCCGTCATCCGCCCAGTTGAAGTAATCGGCGCCAATATCGGTCAGCCGTTTCACCGGAACGGATGGCGACGATACGTTCACCGTGGGCGCTTCACCTCCCACCACGGGCATGGCAGTCACGTAAAGCTGATTCATCACATGCGCCAACACCCACAGCCCGTCCGGACTCGCCCGCACGTCGTTCGCGGGGACGGGCTCCTCCGCAAAATAACCTCCTGTTCCCTTTACCTGGATGTGCGTGCGGCGGTCTGTCCCATCAAAGCGGAGCGAAACAAGCCCTTGGGGCGTGTAAATGTAAATCCTGTCTTTATCGTGCGTGAAATGCGGCGAGCCTGCGCCGCGCGCGGGCAAAATCAAATTCGCGTCGCCGCCTTGCGCGGGAATCCAAATGAGATCCGCGTTATGCGTCTGTCCGTTATCGAACTGGAGCCTGTCGCGGTCATAGGCGTTTCCGCGCAGCGCCACGATTCGGGTTCCGTCCAGCGACCAAGCTGGATTGCTGTATAGCGCATCCGACTTGGACAACTGTTGCGGCGTTCCACCCGTTGCCGAAACCCTCCAGAGCTGTCCACCAGCGCTCGACCACGTCACATAGGCGATGGATTTTCCGTCCGGCGACCACGCGGGCTGGAACTCCCGCGCGTTCCCGCTCGTCAACCGCTGCGGCTTCCCGCCGGGAATCTCCATGACATAAAGATGCGTCATCGCGGAAAAAACCATTTTCTTCCCGTCGGGCGACTCCACCGGACCCTGAATCAAACGCACTTTCACCGGGCCCTGTTCTACTTTTTGCGGAAAATCCAGCCTCGGTCCCAGATCTTGCGACACCTGTGCCGTAAACGGAATCACGCTCTCCGCCCCTGTCGCGATGTTGAGCCGCCTGATTTTTCCGTCCTGGTTGTAGACAATTTCCTTGCCGTCAGGAAGAAATGCGTATCCCGGAAAAAGATCGCGCGTGAAGCGGGACTCCTGATCGTCGCGCGTGACGGGATATCTCACCCACCGGTCTTCGCCCGTCTGCAGATTGCGCAAACGCAGTCCGCTCTCCGTCTCGTAGCGCGTCACGTAGAGCAACTGTGTGCCGTCTAGCGAAAGTACCGGACGAAAGCTGCTCTCCGCCTGCTCCAACAAAACGTCTTCATCGCCCGTCTTGCGGTCCCGGCGCGCGATTTGCCACAGCGGGAATTGCGCGTTGTATTCGAATCCGCCTTGACGCTTGGCATAGTAAAGATACTTGCCGTCCGGAGAGGCCACGACCCCGACAACATTTCCGCGCTCGCGCCGAGGCGTCGTTGGTGTAGGTTTGGCCTTGGTAATCTGCACACCGGAACCGCCATTCACGTGGTACATCCAAACTTCAAACGTCGTGATCCCGAATCCGGCCTTCGACACAAAAATGTAGTTCCCGTCCGGCGACCAGCTCGGCGAGGCAAACTCGTTGTTGGGGTCTTTCGACACCTGTTTCACGCCGCTGCCGTCCGGATGCATGATCCAGACGTTCTCGCTGCCTTCGCGGTCGGAGACAAACGCGATCCATTTTCCATCTGGCGAAAACTTGGGCTGGCTGTCAAACGCCATCCCTCCATCCACCAGCTTCGCGACTCCGCCTTCGATCGGCAGCGTGTAGATGTCGCCCAGCAATTCGAACACGATCGTTCTTCCGTCCGGTGAAACATCCAGCGAGAGCCACGTCCCTTCGTCCGTCGTGAATTCTAATTTTCGCGCGGACTTCAGCGGAAGCCCCTTCTTCTCGTCCTTTTTCTCGTCCTTTTTCTCGTCTTTCTTCTCCTCTTTTTTGTCTTGATTATCCTGAGCTGCCGCGTCCTGCGGCTTCGCGTGAATCGGCCGCCCGAATCCGCCGGGAATCACCGCCAACGCCACAAACCACACCACTAGCCCGTGCACGCTGAGCTGCTTCGCGTTCATGGTCTTCCCTCCGTCTCTTCTTCTAAAATCACTCGATTGGTTTCAGCCTAAGATTCGTCATCCGAATCTCCACCCCGGCCCGCTGGTCGCTGTGGCTGCACCGGGACGATATGCGGTATCCCGGCATCATTCATCTTCTTGTTCAGCGCGGGCAGGTCCTCTTCCACAATTTTCTTAACCTGTGCCGACGCATCGTTGAGGAGCGGAGGCAGTTCCGCCAGCTTGTCCTTTTGTTGTCCTCCCGGAGCCGCCCAGAACCCGTCCAGGTCTCTCAACAAACCTTGCACTTGCTGCGGCAATGGTTCGGGCTTCCATTCAAACGGCGGCCCGGCATTTCCCAGCCCTTCGCGTTCGCGCACGTACTTCTCCGCGACCGCATCCACCTTTTTCTGCAACTCCTCGGCGGCCTTTTGTATTTCCGCCGGAATCTTTGGAGCATCCGGTTTGTCGGCATCTTTTTTCCATTGTTCTCGAGCGGTTTTCAGCCCCTCCTTGATGCCTTCAATTGCCTTGCGGTCTTTGTCCAATGTCTTCGCCATCGCATAGAGCTGTTCGATGGCTTCACGCCGCGCCGCGCGGTCCGCAGGCGGCATTTGCATCCTCGGATCGTCTTCCACAACAACTTCTTGTGTCCCTTCTTTACTGCCCGCCTTGATTTTGATGGTGTACTTGCCGGGCTCAACGAGAGGTCCGCGCGGTCCAAAATCAAATCCCGCTGCCGCGGCTTCGAGCTGTTCGGGTGTCGGCACAGCCGGCGAATTCCAACGCAAGTCCCAGTTCGCCCGGTTTACGCCAGCCTTCCCAGGCCCATCGAATTCTCGCACCAGCTTGCCGTCCTTGTCGTACACGCTTATCTTTGCCTTGCCTTCTTTACTCGCCGCTTCCTCGTTGCTGGGTTTTCCAGCTGCCGCCGTCGCGGCTGCGGGGGCCTCCTTTTTTTCCTGCGCTTTAGCTTTCTCGTCTACGACCGTAGTTTCTTTCTGTTCCTGGGCTTTATTTTTTTCTTCCTTGTTTTTTTCTTCCTTCGCTTTTTCGTCCTTGCCCGTCTTCGGCGCTTCCGGCGGGAGCGCCGCCTTGAGGTAGTAGTTCAAAATCGCCCCGTACGGCGGATTCTTTCCCGTGAACATCTTCTGCCCCGCACTCCACCGCCGCTCGCGCAGATCCCACAACGTCGCCGTCCGCGGACTGAAAAATGTCAAGTCCGAATTCGCCACGCTAGCGTCGAACTTTTCGATCGGCGTTATGTCGTCGAAAATCCAAATGGACCGCCCGTGCGTCGCCAGAACCAAATCGTTCTGCTGCGCTTGAATCTCGATGTCATCCACCGGCACGGTTGGAAAATTATTCTTCAGCGCCGTCCAATTCGCGCCGTGGTCCCATGACACCCACAGTCCAAACTCCGTTCCCGCAAAAAGCACATTTGCGCTCCTCGGATGCTCGCGCACCACATGCACGGTGCCTGCCGAATCCGGAATTCCGTTTCGAATCGCTTTCCACGTCTCTCCGTAATCTGAAGTCTGAAACAGGTATACGTTGTAATCGTCCGTCCGGTGCCCATCGAACGTCACGAACGCTGAGCCCTCCCCATACTTCGACGCCACCACGCGCGTCACGTACGTCCCTTGGTGCACTCCCGGCACACGCGACGCCACGTTCTTCCAAGTCTTGCCCCCGTCGCGCGACACTTGCAAATTACCGTCGTCCGTTCCCACCCACAATACGTTCGCCGTCAGCGGTGATTCAGCGAGAGTTGTTATCGTCGGGTATTCCTCAACGCCGTCGTGCCTCGACAAAGTATTCTTGTCCGGCGTCTTTCCGAAAATCTGCAATTTATTACGGTCCGCTCCGGTGGTCAGATCCCCGCCCAGACGCGTCCAAGAGTCCCCGCGGTCCGTGGACTTGAACAAATAATTCCCGCCGTAATAAATCGTATTGTGATCGTGCGCCGAAACCTCCACCGGTGAGTTCCACTGAAAGCGGTAATGCGGCTCCGTTGCCTTGGCCACCGGCATAATCTCCCGCTGCTGCCCGGTGTGCTCATCGCGCCGCGAAATATGGCCATCCTGCGATTCCGTATAAACAATCCACGGCTCGGCGTAGTCGATTCGTGCATAAAATCCGTCGCCGCCCGGCATCAGCGTCCAGTCCCCATTAACAATGCCGTCCCGCGTCAAAGACATGCTCGGCCCGCACCAACTCCCGTTATCCTGCAAGCCGCCGCAAATTTTGTAAGGTTTCTCGTTATCCAACCCCACTTCATAAAACTGTCCAATCGCAATCGTGTTGATGAAGTCCCACGTCCGCCCGTTGTCGTAACTCCAGTGAATTCCCCCGTCACACCCGGTAATCACGTGGTTCGAATTTCCCGGATCAATCCACATAGCGTGGAAGTCCCCGTGAATACTCTTCACCCGCTGCGTCGAAAACGTCTTCCCCCCATCCTCGGAGTAGTACATCTGCGCGCCCAGCTCCCAAATTCGCAAATCATTGTTCGGGTCGATTCGAATCTGGCTGTAATAAGAAGGACGCGGGTTCGTGTCCCCCATCTTCTTCCAGGTTTCGCCTTTGTCTTCGCTGCGGTAAGTTCCGCCTTTTTCGTGCTGCACGATGGCGTAAACGATATTCGAATCCTTCCGGTAAATATCCAATCCGATTCGCCCGACGTCGCCGCCGTTTTCGTATGGCAGCCCTTTCGCCAATTTTTTCCAAGTCGCCCCGCCGTCCGTAGTCTTGTAAATCCCGCCATCGGGTCCGCCTCCGTTAAATCCAAACGGTGTGCGCCGCCGCTCATAAGCCGCCGCGTACAGCGTGTCCGGACTCTCCGGATCCATCGCGATATCGCTCACGCCCGTGTCTTCATTAATCTTCAACACTTGATTCCATGTCTTCCCGCCGTCCGTAGTCTTGTAAACCCCGCGCTCCGGATTCGACCCCCACAAATGCCCCAGAGCCGCCGCGTAAACCACGTCCGGGTTTTTCGGATGGATCACGACGCGCCCGATGTGATGCGTCGCTCCCAAGCCCATCTTCTGCCATGTCTTCCCGGCATCCAGCGACTTATAAATCCCATCTCCCCACGAAGAGCTCTGCCGATTGTTCGGCTCTCCAGTCCCGACCCACACAACGGCCGGGTCGGACGGAGCAATTGCAATGTCACCAATAGTCGACACGTCTTGCTTGTCAAACACAGGCTCCCACGTCGTCCCGTTATTCGTCGTCTTCCACACCCCACCCGACGCCGTCCCCACATAGACAATGTTCGGATTGCTTTCGACGACTCCGAAATCGTCGATGCGCCCGCCCATCACCGCGGGCCCGATCTCTCGAAACTCCAAATTCTTCAGCTTTTCGGTCGGGCTTGATTGCCCTGCCGTCCCATGTGGCGCAATGACCGCCAATCCAACACAAGACATCACCGCGGCCAAACTCATCTTCAAAGCAGACGAAGCACGATCCATTTTCTTCCCCCTAGTGTGCAAGGCCGGGCATCATACCTCCTCAATGCCTCGGCGCGCATCAATTGTTTCAGGAATGGCAAACCAACCCGTGTTCAGACAGACGCGCCGCGCTCACTCCGCGTTTCGCTCTCGTGCTTCGAGCCACCCAGCGCATTTAGGGCTGTGGCTGCGAGCAGCCCCTCTCCTCTCGGCTACACATCCCCCCACCCGCGTGCTAGGCTATCCAACTGTTTTCATCGCACAAATGTTCCGCGTGAATCGTCACTCTCATGCCCGGATTATGTCCGCGCTCCGTTTCTTTCTCTTGCTTGCGGCGCTTCTTTATTCTCTCTATGGACTAACCTTGCCGGGTTCCGCAGCTCAACAAATCCGCCTGCATTCCGGCAAACCCGGCGATGTCGAAATCTGGTCTCGCGGCCCGCAACAAAAACGAGGCGACCTCTTTATTGTCGACGATGACGTGGACATCCACTACGGAGACCAGCACCTCCAGGCCGACCACGTCGAATACAACGAAAAAACCTCCGAATCCGTTGCCCGCGGCCATGTCCGCTTCGATTACAACAACGAACATATCGAAGCCGAGGAAGCCCGCTACAACGTAAGCACAGGCCACGGCACCTTCACCAACGTTCGCGGCACCGTCAAAATCGAGCGCCGTGCCAACCCGCTTATTCTGATTTCTCAGAATCCTATCTATTTCCAGGCTCCCGAGGTCGAACGCTTCCCCGGAGACATTTACCTCGTCCGCCGCGGCTGGATCACCATCTGCGATCCTCAGCATCCTGCCTGGCAGTTCTACGCCCCCCACGCCCGCATTCGTCTTGATAAAAGCGTCGCCTTGGTCAACGCCAACTTCCGCGTGTTCCGCGTGCCTCTCGTCTGGCTGCCCTACGCCACCGCGCCCGCTGGCGAAAAAATCCGCCAGACCGGAATCCTTCTCCCCGTAATCAGTCAGAGCAACAGCAAAGGCTTTGTTCTGGGAGATGCGCTCTACTTGGCGCCCAAACCCTGGCTAGACGCCACGCTGGGTGCTGAGTTGTTCACGAATCGCGGCTCCGCAGAGCGCGGCGAATTCCGCGCCCGGCCCTTCGAAAACACTTCCATCAAATACACCTACTTCGGCGTCATCGATCGCGGCCTCAGGCTTCCCGGCCCAAACGACACCACGCTCGTTGAAAAACAGGGCGGCCACCAGCAGCAGGTGGAAGTTCAGTCACTGCTCCCGCAAGGATGGCGCTTTGTCTCGGACTTCAACGAACTTACTTCGCTCACTTTCCGCCTCGCCTTTGCCGATAACTTTGGCGACGCCATCACCTCCGAAGTTCGCAGCGCTACTTTTCTCTCCAATAATTTCCGCGGTTTCAGCCTGAACTTCGCCTACTTGGCCGACAAGACTTTCCTCAGCATCCCGATTACATCCGCCACCACCGGAGTAACGACCCCGGCAGTCAGCGTTTCTCTACGCAATGCTCCAGAGGTCCGCTTCGGCTCCGTCGAACAAGCCCCCTGGCACAGTCTCCCCTTCTACTTTTCGTTCGATTCCTCCGCTGGCGCCGTCCATCGACAGGATGACACTCCTCTGAACACGCCTGAGTTCGTGCAGCGCACCGAATTCGCCCCGAAAGTGACCGTTCCGCTCCACTTCGGCGCCTGGTTCGGCGTCACCACTTCCGCCGCCTTCCGAACGACCTACTATGGCGATTCCTTCAATTCGGCGGGCCAACCGAGTGGACAATCGATCACCCGCAACACCGGCGAACTCACCGTCGAACTCCGCCCGCCCACTCTCGAGCGCTTTTTCGACCGCTCCCCTCTCAACAAAGACAAGCCTCGCAAGCGCTACAAACACACCATTGAGCCCACCATCACCTACCGCTATGTCACCGGCGTAAACAATTTCGCCGACTTCATTCGCTTCGATTCGAACGCCACTCTCACCGACACGAACGAAGTCGAATACGGCATCACCCAGCGGCTCTTCACGAAAACTGGTGACGACCAGCCACAGGAACTGCTCTCCTGGAGCATTTTTCAGAAGCATTACTTCGATCCCACGTTCGGCGGCGCCATTGCGGACGGCCAACGCAACGTTTTCCAGGCGCTCGACTCCATCTCGCCCTTTGCTTTCGCCTTCGGTCCCCGCAACTGGTCACCTATCGTCAGCGATTTTAAAATCACTCCCGGCGGCCGTTACGACCTCGAACAGATCCTGCAGTACGATCCTCAGATCCAGCGCCTCGTCACCGTCGGCACGCTATTGAAAATAAAACCCTACAGGGAATTTTTTGCCACCGTCTCCTACTTCCGCCTCAACGACAATCCCGTCCAAGCCGATCTCCCTTCCTCGCCACCACCTGGTTTTGTCCCCTTTCAGCAGCCCCTTTCCAATCAGGTCCGCACCCTCTTTGGCTACGGCAACTTGACGCGCAAAGGCTTCAATTTCACCTCAGGAGTCAGCTACGACTTCACCAACCACGCCCTGCAAAGCCAGCTCGTGCAAATCAGTTACAACGGAAACTGCTGCGGCCTCGCTCTCGAGTACCGCCGCATCAACCTCGGCCAGGTCCGCACCGAAAATCGCTTCACCGCCACCTTCATCGTCGCCAACATAGGCTCCTTCGGCAATCTCCGCCGCCAGGAAAAAATCTTCTAAATCCCTGCGTCATGAATCTCTCCTTCTGCGTCCCCAGTGCATCAGTTTCCGGTTAGCCGACAACCCACCCAGAATCTCACCTTTCGCTTCCAAACGCCTTTTGAAGGGACGGGTGCCGAGCACTTGATCCCTTGACAGCGGCTGCTAACCATCCGAAACTCCCATAGTCTAACTATGTCACGGGGTGATCCTTTGCACCGAGACGAGATTCCTCCAGGAACACTTTATCTGCTGATCTTGAAAACCTTGGCGCGCTCCGGCGAGATGCATGGATATGAGATCGCCAATTCTATTCAGCGGATATCGGATGACGTTCTCCAAGTCGAAGAAGGCTCGTTGTACCCCGCGTTGCAGCGGATGCTCATCAAGGGATGGGTGACCGCGGAGTGGGGCACGACGGCTGGCAACCGCCGCGCCCGTTACTACAAGCTGACTGCAGCAGGCCGCAAACAATTGGCCGTCGAGATGTCGCAGTTTGAACGCGTCATTGGCGCGATCACGCGTGTGATTGAAGCGGTCTGAAAGGAGTTCTGTTATGAACTGGCTGCGCGAAGTCGTAAGACGATTCCGGATGCTCGTGCATCGGAGCCAGTTCGATGCGGACCTCGAAGAAGAGATGCACCTGCATTTGGAGTTGCGACAACAGGAACATCTCGATTCGGGCATGACCGCAGACTCTGCTCGGGCCGCTGCTCGGCGCCGGTTTGGCAACGCAACGTACCTGAAGGAAGAAAGCCGCATCGCGTGGGGCTGGGAATGGTTCGAGAACTTGGCGCAGGATGTTCGCTACGGCGCGCGCATGTTACGCAAGTCCCCGGGCTTCACGGCTGTCGCCATCCTCACCCTCGCTCTCGGCATCGGCGCAAACACAGCGATATTCAGCGTGATCAATGGAGTGCTGCTCAGTCCGCTTCCCTATAAGAATCCGCAGCAACTCGTGGTCATGAGGCCAAATGATTCGCCCCCGAACGTGAGGGATATCCAGCGACAGGCGCGCGCATTTTCAGAAGGCGGCGGAATCAACGTCGAGAAGATGGATTACATGGGCGCAACCGAACCTGTGCAAGTCCGTGTCGGGCTTATCAATGCGGGGTTTCTCGAAACGCTGGGCGTGCAGCCGATGCTGGGCCGGATCATTTCACCCGGGGAAGATGTACAAGGCGGGCCGCGTCTCGCCATAGTAAGCAACCACTTCTGGCAAAACTACCTCGGCAGCGATCCACATGCGGTGGGCTACACGATTCAATTGGGCGGAAACTCTTATACGGTGATCGGGGTAATGCCCGCGAGTTTTTCTCCGCCAGCGGAGCATGCCGACGTTTTCGTTTCACTCGTCGTGCGCGACCCGGGAGCGAGCGCTGAGCGCGATTTGCACTTCATGCATACCTACTGGCGATTGAAGGAGGGCGTTACTCTGGCACAGGCGCAGGCCGATATGGCCGCGATCGACCGTCGGCTCGCGGAGCAGTATCCGGCCGAAGAAAAAGAACGGAAGAGCCAATTAGTGCCGCTGCATGAATGGCTGGTAGGAGACGTGCGGTCGGCACTGCTGGTGCTCTTCGGAGCTGTAGGCCTGGTTTTGCTGATTTCGTGCGCGAATTTCGCGAGCTTGCTAATGATGCGGGCGGTTGCGGAACGCCGGGAACTGGTGATCCGGGCGGCGCTGGGCGCGGGCCGCGGCCGGCTCATCCGGAAAACGCTGACAGAGAGCGCACTGTTGTCGGTCCTCGGCGGAGCGGCCGGATTACTGTTCGCGAAGTTAGGCACGAGCATGCTCCTTACCTTGAGGCCGGAGGAACTGGCCCGGCTGAGCGGAATTCACATGGATACACGAGTGCTGCTGTTCGTCTTCGTGGTCTCAGTGCTGACCGGCATCGTGTTCGGAATGGCGCCGGCATGGATCGCGGCTCGTGCGGACGTTGCCGAGGCTCTGAAAGAGAGCGGGCGGAGCACAACCGCCAGCACGATGGGGCATAGCATACGGAAAATCCTGGTCACATCAGAACTGGCGGTTGCCTTGGTGCTGCTGGTGGGGGCCGGTTTGTTGATCAAAGGATTTTCAAGGTTGAGATCGATTAACCCCGGTTTCAATTCCGCGAACGTAATGACGATGTATCTCCAATTGCCCAAGACGCGATACGGCGAAATCCCCAAACAAACCCAGTTCCGCCGCGAGTTGCTCACCCGCTTGAACTCCCTACCGGGCGTACAGGCAGCGATGGTGACAGATATACCGCTCGGCAGGAATTATGTGGGTCACCGTTTCGTCATCGCCGGACGCCCTCCTGTGGCCGTGGGGGGTGAGCCCAAGGTGCAAACCCTTTCTGTGATGGGCGATTACTTCCACGTGATGCAGATTCCCCTGCGTGCCGGGCGCGACTTCACCCCCTTGGACCGCGAAGGACAACCCCTGTCGGCAATTGTGAACGAGGAAATGGTGCGGGAATTTTCCCCGCACGAAAACCCAATCGGCATGCGTATCCGCTGGGCGGGCGATACGGGGCCACCACAATGGATGACCATCATCGGCGTGGCGGGCGACGTGAAACATTCAGGATTGAATCAACCGACCGATCCCGCTGTGTATACCCCTTTTTCGCAGAACGACGAGGCCTGGAGACGATTTATGACGCTCGCCATCCGGGCTCGGGATGTGTCTCCTAGGCTCGTTGAAGAAGTGAAGAAGCAGATCTGGAGCGTGGACGGCCAGATCCCGGTGAGCGACGTGCACACCATGGACGACCTCATAGCTGTGTCGCTGGCGCAGCAACGGTTCAACATGCTGCTCCTCGGACTTTTCGCCGCGCTCGCGTTGATCTTGGCTGCGGTGGGAATTTACGGCGCGATGGCCTATGCCGTGAACCAGCGAACGCATGAGATCGGCATACGGACAGCGCTGGGAGCGCAGCGACGCGATGTATTGCGGCTCGTTGTGAGAGATGGAGCGAAAATCGCGCTCTTCGGCATCGCCTCCGGGATTGCAGGAGCGCTTGCGCTAACTCGCCTGATGGCCAGTCTGCTTTTCGAGGTGAAACCGACGGACCCCGCGACATTCGCGGGTGTCGCAATCCTACTCGCACTCGTTGCGCTCGCGGCTTGCTACATCCCGGCGCGCCGCGCAATGCGCGTGGATCCTATGGTCGCCTTGAGATACGAGTAGTCCTTCGCGCAAATCACCGGCAACCATTCTTAGAACAAGCTGGATAAACGTGTAGGGATTCTGAAGCCTCAGCCCCACGCATGTAGACGCAGACTCCGCAAGTCTGGATGTCTGGGCATTACTGGCGATTGTCCCGAGTGACGGGCAACTCGGAAGTTATCAGTTGGCCGTTGGGTTAGTACCGAGAAACGCGCTTCTCGTCAGTGCTCGATTTCGTGATGCGATGCCGACAAGGCAGGAGCTATTTCCCACAACGCCGTTCCTG
>Ga0070765_100002182_pt1 | contig 12185 bp, 7 predicted proteins | sample HubBroMetageWFT5_FD_71516 | JGI IMG/M metagenome (GOLD analysis project Ga0070765, IMG submission 71516) | Warmed and freeze-thawed soil microbial communities from the Hubbard Brook experimental Forest, New Hampshire - Hubbard Brook CCASE Soil... | ecosystem: Environmental > Terrestrial > Soil... | reverse complement strand
GGTCGCAGCCGAGGGGTTGATATTCGTCCGTGCCTTCGTAACCGTGCTGGGAATGAATCGCAGCGATCAATACCGGTATATCTTGGCTATCCCACCAGGCGTCTTTTACCAGCGCGGTTCCAAGCGCTGCGGTGCAGAGAAAAATCAGGGCCCAGCCGAGCCACCTTCTACGCGAGGTTTGCAATAATTGGGCGATGAAAAGTGCGAAGACGACGTCGAGCGGAACGAGCCATCTCCACGGAAATTGCACGAACTGGAGTTTTGGCAAGAGTTGCCAGAGAAAAAGGCTCGGGCGGAACATCAGCAATGCGGACGCGGTGGCGAGGGTGAAAAGCATCCACCAAAGTTGAAGAAAATTTCTGCGCTGGCGCGCAACGAAGACTGCTGCGAGCGAAGTTATCAGGATCGTACCGATCGCTATGGCCGAAACTTTCCAGTTGAAAAGAACAAATTCAGGATCGTTGGAGCGGGTAAAGATAAAATTCTGGGAGGGACGAAGGTTTTCCGTCAGCGCTTGTGAGATTTGGACCCAGCGCTGTTCCCAGGCGGCGGGCAAGATATAAAAAGCGGCCAGACCGAATCCACCGGCCATTGCCGTGGCGCCGGCTAAAAACGGTGTCAGCTCGCGGCGAACGGCGCATGCGACGGCGAGAAGCAGCGCCAGAGAGTAGGTGGCGATGACCGCGGAGGGCGCATTGCAGAGCCATATGAGGGCGAAAGCCAGAGCGAGAGCGGGCACTCGATTCCACCCGTCGCGTGCTACGCGTAAGGCTCCCAGCACGAGTAAAGGAAATAAGGTGCTGGCGAGAAGTTCGGCGAAATCGCTGCGATAGTACGCGATCACGAGATGGTATGGATTTAGGGCATAGAGAATTCCAGCCGTTAACGCTTGAGGAGCGGTGAGGTATTCTCGTGCGAGACGCCACATGGTTAGCGTTGCGAGAATTAGGGCTAGCCAAATGAAGGCTCCCGGAGCCATCTGCCAGGGAAGTATGGAACCGAGCGCTGCCCCGAGCATCCACGAAGCGGGGGGATAGAAAACAAACCGTGGCTCACCGAACCCCCAGTTTGCCCATTCGGCCCAGCGAGGGAATAAAATTCCTTCGCGCCATTGGCCTGCTACGTCGAGCCACCCGGCGAGGTGAAATTGGAAATCGTGGCCGGAGGCGTTGCCGAGGAAAAACATCGGCAGAATTACTGCCGTCGCTGCCAGGCTGGCGAACAGGAATGCTAGACGCCATTCATTCCGCGTTGTTTTGGCCACAATCGGCTGGTTATGAACTTCTGTCAGATTTTTATGAATGTCGGCGAACTCGCGCACAAAGATGCCGGGTTGAAGCCCCTTCGAAGCTCTGGGTAAGCCGGCGCTAAGAAGTCTTAGTATCAAGAACTCAGTATTAGAGAATACAGAATCACGGAGTCTTTGTCCCGGAAGGTGTGGGCCACTCCATCCGGTGGGAACAGGCCTGAGCAAAACTCGCGAGTTTAGGATGCTGTCGAGGTAGGATTGGGGTCCATGAGTGATCAAGCAAAAACTCGCGGTGGTTTGGCTGAAAAGGAGAGACTAGAGGCGAGCGAAACCCGAGAAATTCACTGGAAACGCTGGGGGCCATATCTTTCCGAACGGCAATGGGGAACGGTCCGGGAGGACTACAGCGCAAACGGGGACGCCTGGAACTATTTGCCTTTTGAACACGCGTATGCGCGGGCCTATCGCTGGGGCGAAGACGGGCTGGGCGGAATCTGCGACCGGCACCAGCACATATGTTTTGCCTTGGCTCTGTGGAACCAAAAAGATCCGATCTTAAAGGAGCGGCTTTTCGGACTCTCTAACCGGGAAGGGAATCACGGTGAGGACGTAAAGGAATATTATTTTTATCTGGACGCCACTCCCACCAGCTCTTATCTGAAATACCTATATAAATATCCGCAAGCGGCATTTCCGTACGAACAACTTCGTCGAGAAAACGCGCAACGCAATCGGCACCAGCCTGAGTACGAATTGATAGATACCGGCCTTTTCTCGGATAACCGGTATTTTGATATTTTTGTGGAATATGCCAAGGCTTCGTCTGAGGACATTTTGGTTCGCATTACAGCGTGGAATCGAGGAGCAGACGCGGCCCCTTTGCATTTGCTGCCGACCCTGTGGTTTCGCAATCGTTGGGATTGGGGCGAAGGATTTGACAAGCCGAAAGTATCGCGACAACAGGGTCTCGAAGGGAGCGAATTATTCGGCCTGGAAGAATTTCACTACGGCAAACGCTGGTTGATTGCGGAGGGTGCGCCTGAGCTGCTCTTCACGGACAACGAAACCAATCGCGAGAAATTGTTTAATGAGAAAAACGAATCACCTTATGTGAAAGATGCCTTCCATCGTTTCATTCTTCAAGGCCAGCGCGGCGCCGTGAATCCGGCTATGACAGGAACAAAAGCGGCGGCTCACTACTCCGGTGAAATCGCGGCTGGGCAGAGCGTTACCATTCGCCTCCGATTCCTGGATCAGGATCCTTTGGCGGGCCACAAGTCAGGAAAGGATTTTTTTGGCCCCGCATTCGAACAAGTTTTTCAACAGAGATTGCAAGAGGCGGAAGATTTTTACAATGAGCGCGTGGGGCATTGTGCCAGCGACGATGCTCGCAAAGTCCAGCGCCAAGCCTTCGCGGGATTACTATGGGGAAAACAATCCTACCATTACGACGTGCGCCGCTGGCTTAGTGGCGATCCTACGCAACCAGCGCCCCCGCCGGAGCGCTTGAACGGACGAAATCACGAGTGGACGCACCTCTACAATTCCGATGTGATTTCCATGCCGGACAAATGGGAGTACCCCTGGTACGCCGCGTGGGATTTAGCTTTTCATTGCGTGGCGATGTCGCTGATCGACCCGGACTTCGCGAAAGAACAACTCGTGCTGTTCATGCGCGAGTGGTACATGAGCCCGAGCGGACAATTGCCGGCCTATGAATGGAATTTCTCCGACGTAAATCCGCCGGTGCACGCCTGGGCGGCTTGGCGCGTTTATAAAATCGCGGGACGCGTACAAGGGAAAGAAGACCGCAAATTCCTGGTGCGAATGTTCCACAAACTCCTGCTCAATTTCACCTGGTGGGTTAACCGCAAGGATCCACAGGGCAAGAATGTTTTCGAAGGCGGTTTCCTGGGGCTCGATAACATTGGCGTTTTTGACCGCTCGCAACCCCTGGGCCCGGGAAATTTCATCGAGCAATCCGACGGGACCAGCTGGATGGCGATGTATTGCCTGAACATGCTGGCGATGGCCATGGAGCTGGCGCATCAGGACGCCGCTTATGAGGATATTGCCAGCAAGTTTTTCGAACATTTTGTTTATATCTCCGAGGCCATGAACGACCTTGGCGGCGAAGGCGTGGGCCTATGGGATGAAAAGGACGGCTTCTACTACGATGTTTTACATTTGGGGTCAGCAGCGCCACTGCCGATGAAAGTGCGGTCGATGGTTGGGTTGATTCCACTTTATGCGGTGGAAATCTTTGAGCCGGACGTTCTGGAACGTTTACCGAGTTTTAGAAAACGGATGCAGTGGTTTCTGGACCACAATCCGGAAGTAAGGGAACACGTAGATATGAGCCAGAAAACGGACCAAGGTAACCGATTGTTGCTAACGATTGCCAACCGAAAAAAACTGGAGCGCATTTACCGTTACGTTTTTGACGAGCATGAATTTTTGTCGCCGCATGGCATTCGAGCCCTCTCTAAATTTCATCTCGAGCATCCTTTTGTGCTTAATGTAGACGGCCATTCGAATTCAGTGGACTACGAGCCGGCAGAATCGACCAGCGATCTTTTCGGAGGAAACTCAAATTGGCGCGGGCCGGTTTGGTTTCCGTTGAACTTCCTGCTCATCGAAGCTCTGCAGCGTGTACATCACTACTATGGCGATGAGTTTAAAGTGGAATTTCCGACAAATTCAGGACACCAGATTACGCTCTGGGATTCTGCGAGCGAAATATCGCGAAGGCTATCGCATCTTTTTCTGCGGCGAGACGGGCGGCGCGCGGTTTTCGGCGATTCTGCTCTTTTCCAACAGGATCCTCATTGGCGGGATTTCATCCTCTTCTATGAATATTTCAACGGGGATACCGGCGCGGGCCTGGGCGCCAGCCATCAGACCGGATGGACGGCGCTGGTGGCTAAGCTGCTGCAGCAGAGTGGAGAGTAGGCCATGGGCGGTTGGCTCGTTAGTGGTCTTCTGATTTCTCTTCCACCAGCTCGATCAAAACCTTGCTTCCTTCCGGCAGTGATATGAGAAAGAAGTTGATGCGCGTGCCGCCGGCTCCGGCACGCGTTTTTGGATAGACCGCGTTCAGGTTAAACCGCGAGCGCAGAATTTCTGTGGCGCGGTCCACGTCGCGAACATAAATTTCGATTTGTTGAATCCCTTCACCGAACTTTGACAGGAACTTGGCGATGGCACCCGTGCCGTGGGGTTCTCGCGTGGTCAGAATGTCGAGATCGACGTGATCGTTGAAGTGTAATTCGAATTCGATAGCGTCCTGATCGGGCGGGACATCGGCGAGGGCTGGGGAATTATTTGCTTCGCTAATTTTCTGGAACGTTCCCGGCTGGACGGCAATTCCCACCACCGTGTTCGCCTGAGAAGATCCGGATGTCCCCGGAGAATTCATACCGCGGGGCAGAACGAGCGAGCGAAATTCAGGATCAGAGATCCATTTTTTCAAAAGGGGCGTACACAGATTGCCGCCTTCCCTATAGAGCCGCATCGCAGAATCTAACCGCTTCTGCGGATCGGGATCAGCCAGCTGCCGAATCCAGCCAGCGATTTGGGAAGCCTGGGTCACGTAGCCAAACGCGAATTAAGGCGTGGCATGCGGGGGCTGGACCGCATTGATATTGGAGAGCGCGACATAGGCAGTTTTTCCGGGCGGCACGGTAATTTGAAGGTCCCAACGCTGCCGCGCGTCACCAACCTGCGCGTTGTTATCCAGAGTGGTGAGCCAGTAGGTACCCGGCGCGAGTCCGCGAAGCGAACCCTGGCCTTGCAAATCGGTGTCGGTGCGAGCGACCAGATATTTCGATTCGGCGAGCGCGATGGTATGGCGATGGAGCTCGGCTTTATTGCTCGAATTTAACATGTCCCATTTGTGGCCGGCATCCACGTCTTCCAGTGACAAGTATATTCCTTCAGTGCTTTTGGGGAATTGAGTCAAGAATGCCTGGATAGCGTCGTGATACTCCTTTTTGTGCTGGGCGTATTTCTCCGGGTTCTTTTTCTGCTCCGCCGGAGTATATTTCGGTTCCGGAAACTCAACGGTCTGATCGGTGGACATTCGGTCCACGTAGGCCTTGAAGAATTCCGGAGTGTTCATCACATCTTCCGGTTTGAGTTTCTTAATGAATTCGTCGTTGGATAGATCGACGCAATGATTTTTCTTCATCCAGGCTTTTAATTCCTTGGAGACGTCTAGCTTATCGATGAACGCGTCCATGTCCACAAGAGGGAAGGTGATGGCAGCTTCTTTGCCAATTTCCTCGAAGCTCTTGCTTAATAGATAGAAGGTCATGCCGCGCACGGGCTCGTCGGAGCCGCCGGTAGGCGTGGCTTTGGCAACGAACTCAATCGCGCCGGTTTGCGGAGAGGCCTGCAGGCCCACGGTCAACATGGCGAAAAGTAGAAAAAACGCAGCGCTCATTTTTATTTTCATGATGTTCATCGTAACAGAATGGCAAGGGTGCGGGTGTGAAGTGGTCGTTAAGGTAAACGTCGCATAGGACCGACGAGGTAAACAAACGATAGCGCGTTTTGCGCGAGGGGTTAGTAGAGGTGGAAGACGACTTCTATGGTTGTTCGGACTGCTGCGGGTTTTCCATCTGGACCAGCGGCGGGCTTAAAACGCCAGGTTCGAACCGCAGCGATTGCGTTTTCATCGAGGCCCAAGCCGAGCCCTTTGGAAACATGGATGTCCGTGGCGCGACCGTCCGGGCCAACGATAGCAGTGAGATAAACCGTTCCTTGATACTTGGCCTTCACCGCTTCGTCGGAGAACTGCGCGGTCGGGCAGTAGATACAAGCCGGATTTCCATAGCCGCCGGTGCCTGCGTTAAATACGCCACCGCCGGTTCCGCCGCCTTCACCAGGGCCTACGCCGCCACCGCTGCCGCTTCCGACTCCCGTACCATTTCCTGAGCCGATGCCATTGCCGCTGCCAGGACCGTTGGAATCATTCGTAACTTTCGACATCGGATCGCCCCAGTTGGACATATTGGGGCTGGCAAGCTTCATATCCGGCATTCCGATTACGGTCGGGGTGACGGCATACTTCGGGTTCTCGGGGGGCTTCACTTTTGGTGGCGCGATCTGAGTCAAACTGAATTTTGGCAGTTTGCCTTTGCTTGCAGGCAACAATTCGTGGGAACCGCCGCCACCGCCACCGCCGGCCTTTTTTGCTCCAGGCGGCAGTTTTGGGAGATAGGGCGAAGTAATGTCGAGCGGAGTGACGGTCATCGTCTTGGCCTGCGTGGTTGCCGGAGACATCAACGCGGGCAAAAGCGGCAAAACGAGGAGCACGATCACGACTACGTGAAAGGCGAGCGACAATGCTTGCACACGAGTGAACTGCGTATTCTTGGACCAAATTTCCGGGACCGCAACCGGCGCGCTGGTAGTTTTCAGGGGTGGGAGTTTCGGCGGAGAAATCATGTCGCGTAAGTTCTGCCAGAACCCACCAAAACCGGTATTCCAATTGACCAGCAAATCTGAATTTACCGCACCGCGCGGAGCGGAAAGCCAGAATTCCTTCAGATTGTCGCGGAAGCTCTCCCCGAAGCCGGGGTTATTGAAAACGTCCGGTTCGCCGCCCTTGAGTTTTGTGGGGCGTTCGGAGAGGAAGTCTTTTACATTGGAAAAGAAACCTTTAACGGCTGAGCCGCGAACCGGAGACGGCAAGCGGCCAATGCGGAGAGTCGGCTCGGTAGTCGAGCGACCGGCGTCGTCAAGTCTAGAAGTATAGTCTGCCATTGGTTGTGCCTAAGACTTCCCCATCGCGGCCCTGCTAATTGTTAGACGCTCCCCTGCGAAAAAGGATGTCTGGGCCGGGCACGGCTGACACCGTTCTGAAATCATTGTAACATACAGGTCTCAACTGAGGCTTCCGAGTTTCCCGGCCTGCGTCAGTAGAAAGGCATTTTCTACCCCGATTAGATGGCAAAAACGCGCGACCTGAAGAGTACGCTGAATCTTCCAAAGACGGATTTTCCCATGAAGGCGAAGCTGCCCGAGCGGGAGCCGGAACAACTGGCGGCTTGGGACCGCATGCGTCTTTATTACCGCATTCAGGAGGCGCGAGCAGAGGCACCGCTGTTCGTGTTCCATGACGGGCCTCCTTACCCGACGGGCGAGATTCATCTTGGCACCGGCCTGAACAAGATTTTGAAAGACATGATTGTGAAGTCGAAGACCATGGCTGGGTTTCGTACTCCTTATGTTCCGGGGTGGGACTGCCATGGACTGCCCATTGAGACGAAGGTTGAAAAAGAGCTTGGCGGCAAAACGGACCGAGTATCCGCAGCGGAGTTTCGGCGGATGTGCCGGGAGTTTGCGGCTGGCTATATCGATGCGCATCGGCGGGAATTCAAACGGCTGGGGGTTTTTGGTCAATGGGAAAAACCGTATCTGACCATGGATCCGAGTTATGAGGCGACGGTCGCGGATGCGTTCATCACATTTCTCGAAAAGGGATATGTGTATCGCGGACTGAAGCCTGTTTACTGGTGCATTTATGACCGCACGGCATTGGCAGAGGCGGAAGTGGAATATGAAGATCATGTGAGCCCGTCGATCTGGGTGAAATTTCCCGTTCTTGCTGAGCAGAAATCCAAAAAGCTTGGGATCGGCGACGGCGCGAGCGCTTTAGTTTGGACGACGACTCCCTGGACGCTGCCGGCGAATCGCGCGCTGGCGTTTCATCCGGAGTATGAATATGCGGTGGTGGACACCGAGGCTGGGAAGCTACTGCTCGCGGAAGAAAGACTGAAGGATCCGGAGTTGCTGGCTGTTCTTGGGTTAGAACCCGGCAGCCCATTTACCAAAGCCGGGAAAGGGCGTGAGCTGGAGGGAACGAAATTCCGGCATCCGTTCCTGGATGAACTTATCGTCCCGGGTGTGCTGGCGGACTATGTGACCTTAGAGCAAGGCAGCGGAATCGTGCACACCGCTCCGGGCCATGGAGCCGAGGACTTTGCCACGGGCCAGAAATATGGTTTGGAGGCCTATGCCCCTCTGGATAACGATGGGCGATTTGTGGAAGGGCTTCCGGCGTATAAAGGCAAAACTGTTTTCGAGGCCAATCCGGCAATTATTGCGCTGCTAAAAGACCGCCAGATGTTGGTAGCGGAGAAGAAACTTCCGCACAGCTATCCGCATTGCTGGCGATGCCACCAACCGGTTATTTTTCGCGCCACGGAACAGTGGTTCATACAACTCGATAACGGCAGCGCGACGGTGCCACCGCCGGATGCGCCTGTATTGCGCAGCACGTCGCTATCGGAAATCAAGAAAGTGAAATGGATACCGGCTTGGGGGCTGGAGCGAATGCACCACATGATTGAGGAGCGGCCCGACTGGTGTATTTCCCGACAGCGTTTTTGGGGAATACCATTAGTGATTTTTTACTGCGACGGCTGCGGAAAGATCCTGAAAGATTTTAAGGCGCTGCGGCATGTGATCCCATTTTTCGAAAGAGAAGGCGCGGACGCTTGGTACACGCATAGCGCAGAAGAACTGCTGCCGCCCGGTACAAAATGCGATTCTTGCGGCAGAGCAAAGTGGCGTAAAGAGAGCGACATTTTAGATGTCTGGTTTGAGTCGGGGACGAGCAACCTTGCGGTACTGCAAAAAAGAGAAGGGAAGCCGCGAGCGGACGTTTATCTGGAAGGGCCGGATCAATTTCGCGGATGGTTTCAGAGTTCGCTGATGGTTGCGATCGGCGTGGATGGCATCCGTCCGTACGGCGAGGTGGTGACGCACGGCTGGACGCTGGATGAACACGGCAGGCCGATGTCGAAATCGCTGGGCAACGCGATGGAGCCGAAGGAAATCTGCGAGAAGTGGGGCGCGGACATGTTGCGCGTGTGGGTCTCGTCGCAGGACTACACCGCGGATGTGCGGCTGTCCGACACCATGATGACGCAACTGGGCGAGGCCTATCGGAAGATCCGAAACACATTCCGGTTCGCGCTTTCCAATCTTTTTGATTTCGATCCCGCTCGCGATTCGGTTGCAGACGCCGATCTATGGGAAATCGACGCGTGGATGTTGCGTCGCACCGGAACTCTGGCGCGCGAATGCTGTGAATGGTATGCGAATTTCGAATTCCACCGCGTGTATCATGCGCTGCACGATTTTTGCACCGTGGACTTAAGCGCGTTTTACTTCGATGTGCTGAAGGACCGGCTGTACACCTTCGCGCCGGGCAACCGTGGGCGCCGCTCGGCGCAGACTGCGATCTACCAAATCGCCAGCGCAATCGTGCGGCTTATCGCGCCGACCCTTGTGTTTACTTCCGAAGAAGTGTGGAAGCACCTTCCAGGCTTGGGCTCCAAGGTGGAAAGCGTTCACATGTCGGAGTTTCCCGCCGCCGAAAAGCTGGAGGCTGCCTTCGACAAATCCCGCGCGGCAGATTGGGAGCGATTGCTCACGGTACGTCAGGAAGTGCTGAAGGCGCTGGAACCGGCGCGCGCCGCCAAAACCATTTCTGGCGCGCTCGAGGCTCGCGCGACGTTGGTGGCAACTGGTGGGCTGGTGGACTTATTGCGAAAATATTCAGCGCAGCTTCCGGCACTATTTATCGTATCGCAAGTAGAGGTTACCGAAGGCCACATCGATGGAGCGGCATTGGCCACGGGTTTGGAAGGACTGCAAATTCGAATCGAGCGTGCTAAAGGCGCGAAATGCGAGCGTTGTTGGAATTATTCCACGCATGTGGGTGAAAGCGCGGACTATCCGGCGCTGTGCGAGCGGTGCGTTGCTGCGCTGGCTGAGATCGACAGAGATGCAGCGCTGGCGAGCGGGAGTGTGAAGGTTTGAGTTCGTCCTCGTCGCGCTCCGGTTGGTATCTTTTGGGATTTCTTGCGCTGGGCGCGTTGCTTAGCGATCAATTCAGCAAATATGCTATTGAAAAGTTAACGCCGGCCGGAACGATTCGTGTGATCGTTCCAGGGCTGTTGAATCTGGTGCACACAAACAATCCGGGTGTGGCGTTTGGTTTATTCGCGGATTCCGGAACACCCTGGCTGGCCCCCTTGTTGATAGCATTTTCCGTCGGCGTTATAGCATTGCTCGCTTGGCTCCTGGCTACTGGCCGGGCCGGAGGCCGGCTGGCGCAGTGCGGGCTGGCCTTAATTTTGGGTGGAGCCGTGGGTAATGTGTTCGACCGGCTTCTCCGGCACAGCGTGACTGATTTCATCGATTTTTATCTTGGCAGCCACCACTGGTACACGTTCAACATTGCGGACGCGGCGATTGTGGCCGGCGCAGGACTTGTGATTCTGGAACTCTTTCGCGACTGGCGGCATCCCAGCCATGAGCGAGCCTAGATGCATCCGATTCTCTTTCATTTCGGCGGCGTAAATATTTACTCTTATGGCGTGCTGGTGGCTACGGGCGTGTTGTTCGGCTTGTGGTACGCGCGCAGACGAGCTCCACGCGCTGGATTGGATCCCAACAAAATATGGAACCTGGGCATCTACACGGTGCTGTCCGCTCTAATCCTGGCAAAAATCTGGCTCATTTTAAGCGATTGGAATTATTACTGGGCGAACCCGCGGGATATTTTCAGCATCAGTACGTTTCAGTCTGGCGGAACGTTTTATGGCGGAATCGTTGGCGCAGTGTTGATGATGATTTTGTATTCACATTTTCAGAAGATGCCAATACTGCCAGTGTTGGACGCCTGCGTGGCCGGCTTGCCGCTGGGACATGCCATTGGCAGACTGGGATGTTTTGCGGCGGGATGCTGTTACGGCAAACCGACTACAGTGGCCTGGGGTGTGACATTTACAAATCCAGCGGCCGCAGAACTGGCCGGAACTCCGCTGGGGGTCCATTTGCATCCCACGCAGCTTTATGAAGCGGCGGCTGAGTTTCTAAATTTCTTTATTTTAGTGTGGGTGGCCAAGCGTCAGCATTTTACCGGGCAGATCATTGGCAGCTATCTGATTCTGTACGGTACCGAGCGAGGTATCATTGAGTTCTTTCGAGGCGATCCCGGGCGCACGATGATGTTTCACGATACGGTTTCGCTGATGCAGCTCACAAGCGTGGGTTTGATTCTTACCGGCACGTTCCTGTGGTGGCGCGGAATGAAGGATGTGCCGAAACCTTCTGTTTCCGCAGTAGGGACTCCGGTCGCGCACTGATGCATGCTGCCTTGAATCCTCAGGTTATTTATATGCGATCAACCCCGTATGCGTGAAGATTTCGAGATCGGCGAAGGCCTCTCCGAAAATAATGCTTTTGAAGTTGGCAAGGAGGCAGCGGGCCAACGGCTGGACCGTTTTCTGGCGGACCATCTCGGGGATATCAGCCGGACACACGTGCAAACTTTGATTGATGAAGGGCGCGTGCTGGTGAATGGGCTAGCGAAAAAATCTTCCTACCGGCTGGAGGCTGGTGAGACGGTCACGGTAGAAATTCCTGCTCCAGCATTGCCCGGTGTCCCGGCGGAAAATATTCCACTCGATATTTTGTATGAGGACGAGGACGTCGCGGTTGTAAATAAACCTGCGGGGATGATCGTTCACCCCGGTGCGGGCGCTGATGCTGGAACTCTAGTGGCTGCGCTGCTGTACCGCTTTGGCAGCAGGGGTTTGTCTACGGTGGGCGGGCCTCTCCGTCCCGGAATTGTGCATCGGATTGATAAAGGTACTTCCGGGGCACTCTTGATTGCACGGACAGATATGGCGCATTTAAAGCTTGTCGCGGATTTTCGCGAGCGGCGCATTGAGAAAACGTATGTGACGCTGCTACACGGCAAGCTGAAAGGCGAAGCGGGAAGAATTGAGTTGCCGATTGCACGGGATCTCCGCCGGCGATCGAGGATGACGGCGCGACGTCGAGAAGGCCGCGAGGCGCGTACAGACTGGCGAATGCGGTTGCGGCTTGGCAGCTTTTCTTTTATCGAAGCGGG
>Ga0070765_100002181_pt1 | contig 12186 bp, 10 predicted proteins | sample HubBroMetageWFT5_FD_71516 | JGI IMG/M metagenome (GOLD analysis project Ga0070765, IMG submission 71516) | Warmed and freeze-thawed soil microbial communities from the Hubbard Brook experimental Forest, New Hampshire - Hubbard Brook CCASE Soil... | ecosystem: Environmental > Terrestrial > Soil... | reverse complement strand
ACACCCATACCACCGCCGCCGAGCTTTTCGACGATACGGTAATGGGAGATGGTCTGACCGATGAACGCGTCGGTGCCGGGCATGTGTTGCACATCTTAGGGTGCGCCACATAGCAAGTCAACGAAGAGAGACGAAGAGAGACTGGCTACGGGCTAACCCCTGATTAACGCGTTACCTATGTCTTAGGTACGATCTGTCACCTATGTCTCCGGGCCGGACCCAAATAAAGGTGGTGCCGGCTGTGGGACTCGAACCCACGACCTAGGGATTATGAGACCCTCGCTCTACCTCTGAGCTAAACCGGCACGAGACAATTCTCGATGCTAGGGTGACCTGCGCAAAGTGTCAAGATAGGAGAGAGGGTAAGTTTGGCTAGGCAGGCCTGCGGGATTTCGCTATAATTGGCGGGTTGTGTGTTGTTTGCTGGCCCCACCTGAGCGGGTCTGCAGGAAAAATAAGCCATGAAACCGATTATTGCAAAGGCGCAGCAGTCCCAGCTCCGTAAGGATCTTCCGGGATTTCGTCCGGGAGACACGATTCGCGTGAATGTGCGGCTGAAAGAGGGCGAGGAAGCCAAGGAACGGATTCAGCCGTTTGAGGGCGTGGTGATGAGCCGGCGCGGCGAGCTGCTGGGCGAGTCGTTTACGGTACGGCGCGTGAGCTTCGGCATTGGCGTGGAGCGCATCTTTCCGGTGCATTCGCCGATGATCAACTCGATTGAAATCGTGCAGCATGGACGCGTCCGTCGAGCAAAACTAAATTACCTCCGCAAGCGCAAGGGCAAGGCGGCGCGTATCAAGCGAGCCGATCAGTATGAGAAGGCTGCTGTGGCCACGGCTGCAACCGCAGAATAATCGGGGAACTTTTATGTTGCCCGCTCCGAGAAATTGGGGCGGGCATTTTTATTTGCAGGCGGCCCCCACCTGGAAACTTCGAAACCGGACATCGACGTTTGTGGAAAACTAGCGGCGCAGCGTGTGCTAAAATCCCTGGCCGATGGGCAGACTTTGTTGCACGCGATACGAGCGCGATGCACGGCAGCGCGGTTGGCAGCGCATCGCCGGCCTGGACGAAGCAGGACGTGGATCACTTTTTGGACCGGTGGTGGCCGCAGCAGTTATTCTGAATCCCCGCCGCAGGATCGTTGGTCTGGATGATTCCAAGAAGCTGACCCCAGACCGTCGCCACGAATTGGCGCCACGCATACGCGAACACGCTCTGGCTTGGGCGGTAGCGGAAATTGAAGCCAGTCGGATTGACGCCTGGAACATCTACCAGGCGAGCCGTCAGGCCATGATGGCTGCGGTTTCGCAGCTTTTTCCCCTTCCGGATTATCTCCTGCTGGATGCTATCGAAATTGATTTGCCGATCGAACAGAAGGCGCTGGTTCATGGCGATGCGCGTTCGGTTTCGATTGCGGCGGCTTCGATCCTCGCAAAGGTGGAGCGCGATGATCGCATGATGGAGTACGACCAGCTCTATCCGCAGTATGGCCTAGCGCAGAATAAAGGTTACGGAACGCCAGACCACTTGGAAGCTCTACAGCGGCATGGGCCGACGCCGCTACATCGTTTTTCGTATGCTCCGGTGCGCGAGGCAGGGTGTTGGGCCGTGGGTGCGGTGCAGGTTACCCTGCCGCTTAGTGCCGCGAGCGAGGCCCTGTCCGTCCAAGCAGACGACACAGTTGGTGCTAAGCTATAGGTCCGGGGCAAGTTATCTCTTCAAGAGCAAACCCAGCTTAGGCTTCATTCCTACCGGGCAGATGCGGTTGGGCGCTTAAAAGGCACTGTTGTCGCCTTTGGCACCATAGGCGACCCGATTCATTGCTCCTTGTTTTTGGCGCGTGCTAACCTTCTCGACTGAGCCGCCACTGGCCCAAGCACGCCTCGCTGCAGGGGAACGCGGGGCAGCGAAATCATCCATGGCCTTTAACAAAAACAAAGCGCTGGAAAACGCGCTTAAATTCCTGAATCAGGGCAAGGTCGCGCAAGCAATTGCCGAGTACCAGCTAATTCTGCGCAACGACCCGAAAGACCAGGCCACCCTGATGACGGTGGGCGATCTTTATGCCCGCCAAGCAGACTTGGGGCATGCCATCGAATATTTCGAGCGGCTGGCGCAGGTTTACCTGAATGACGGCTTCAACAGCAAGGCCATCGCGATTTACAAGAAAATTGCCAAGCTGGCGCCCAGCGAGCTGCCTCCACTCGAACGCCTGGCCGACCTTTACGTACAGCAAGGGATTTTGAGCGAGGCCAGGCCGCTCTTCCTGCAAATTGCAGAAACTCACCTGAAAGCCAATCGAGCGCAGAAAGCGGTGGAAGTGCTGCACCGGCTGCTGGAAGTGGAACCTGAAAACCAGCGCGTACAGATGCGCCTGGCCGAGCTTTACAACGTGATGGGCCAGAAGAAGGAGGCGGCGCAAACGTACTTGGCCTACGCGCAGAGATTGCTGGATAAGGGCGAAAAGGACGAGGCGGAGAAACTGATCGAGCGTGCCGTGGAAGCGGATCCGGTGAACGCGGCTGCACTTTTGCTAAAAGCGAAGGCGCTGAATTCGAACAATAAAACCGCACAGGCGATACCGATCCTGGAAGCGCATCCGGAAGCAAATTCGGGCGGCGACGTTACGAATATGCTCGTGGACTACCAGCTGCGGGCGGGCCAAGCCGACCGGGCTGCGCAGCTTAGCCGCAGGATGCTCGCGCTGGGACACTCCCACTACGGGCTGCTTTACAAAGTGACCGAGACCCTGCTCGAGAGTGGACAAGCGAAGGCGGCGCTACCGCTGTTGCAAGAGCTGCGCGGTCCCATGATCGAGGCGGGCGAGCAGGACAAGTTCTTGAAATCGCTGACGGCCGCAAGCGAGCGACTGCCGGGGGATACCGAGCCTCTGGAAATGCTTGCCGATTTTTGCCGAACGACGAGCGATCCTTTCCGGCTGAACGACGCGCTTGGCCAGCTTTCTGACGCCTATGCCAACGCAGGAAATTTTCCGCGCGCCGAAGAGCTACTGCAAGAGCTCGCAGACCGCAACAAGGATGACGAACGCATTGTTGCACGGCTGAATGCCCTGCGAGCGCGAAGCGGTGGCGCTCCAATGCCGGCGGCCGAGGCCATGCCACCTGAAACCCAGGAGGAAAAGGATGCGCGGCATGTTCCACAAGCGGCGGTAACCGCGCCGCCCGTGGTTGAAGAGACCCTGGATGAAGAAACGCAGCGGTACGTGGCGCAGGCGCTGACAGACGTAGATCTGTTTTCGAGCTACGGGTTAACGCAAAAGGCTACGCACCTGCTTGAAAACGTGCTGCAACGCGCGCCCCGCCATACGCCCACCCTGGAGAGGCTGTTGGATCTTTATCTGGGCGCGGGCAATGAACAGCGAACGGCCGAACTGGCTGGACAGTTGGAGCAAATTCACCGCGAACGGAACGACCAGGTGAACGCCGACCGTTTCGCGGAATTGAGGCTGAGATTCCAGAAGGCTGCGGGAGCGACGGAGGAGGCTTCGGGAATCCCGGCTGCAAACGCGCCACCCGTTTCGTCGCCTGCCTCGGCAGATGCGCCTGCGACGCGCGCGCGGGCCACCACGGAGGCAGCGTCGGAAGGCGCGGTGCCGGTGGATGACACTCGCGAGCTGAGCGCCGAGGATATTGCCGCGGAATTCGGCATACCTCTGGCGACCACCGCGGCTCCTGTTGCTTCCGCGCCGGTTGTCGAGGAATTTTCGGTTGATCCGGTACCAGTCGAGGAGCCAGAGCCACAGATATCCGCAGAAGCGCCTCCAGCGCTCGCCGTTGAACCGCAGCCAGCGGCGGCAGGAGAAGAGCTCGATCTGTCTGACGAGTGGGAAGCGATTTCGCAAGACGTCGAAAAAGCGGAGCAAGGAACGCTGGAAGATGTTCCGCTGGCAGCTGAAACTCAGAGCGAAGCCGTTCCCGTCGAAGCCGAGGCGGTACCTGAGCTTGCAGAGTCTGAGGCCGAGCCGGTTTTCGTACTGGATGATTCCGACGGCACACCGCTCGTCGAACAGCCGGCCGCTGAGACGGAAGCTGATGCGCAACCCACTCTGGAAATTACGATGGAGGCGGAAACAGTCCCGGGATCGACGAACGAGTTTGCGGTGCAACCCGATGTGTTCGAGATTCAGGAAAGCAGTGAGGCAGCCGAAGAGAAGCCGGCAATAGAAATTGTCGAAGAGCCGGCGTTCGAGCTGTTGCCTGCGGAGCCAGTGGCCGCGAGCGGCGGAGAATTCGAGTTGGAGCTGGCCGCCGAGCCTGTTGTTGCTGGGAAGCAAGAGGATCCGGCAACTACTGAAGATTTCCTGAGCGAACTGGCGGCCGAAGTTGAAGACCTGGAGATACCGGCGGCGGACAGTATTTTAGCGCCTCCAGAAGACACAAAAGAGCCGCTACCTTACACCGTAGCGAGCTCGATCCCCGCCCTGGCAAGAACGGAGAACGGAAGTTCCAAGACGTCGGTGGGAGCAACTTCGGGCAGCAGCGCTTCAAGCGGACCGCCGGAGATAACCGCGGAAAGCTTGAACGAGCTGGCGGAAGTTTTCCAGGAATTCCGCGATGAACTCGGTGAGTTGGGCGAAGAAGACGAGGACTTAGAGACGCACTACAACCTGGGCATCGCCTACCGCGAAATGGGATTGCTCGATGAGGCGATCGGCGAGTTCCAGAAAGTGGCGAAAGCGGTGCAAAAAGGCAAGCCATTCCGCTACACGATGAATTGCTCGACGATGCTCGGACTCTCGTTCATGGATAAAGGCGAGCCGAATATTGCCGCGCTATGGTACCGGCGCGCGCTGGAAGTTCCGGGGCTGGAGGACGAAACGGTACTTGCACTGCGCTACGATCTTGGACTGGCACTCGATGCAGCCGGAGATTCAACGGCGGCGCTCGATTGTTTCCGCCAGGTCTATGCCACGAACATTGAATACCGCGATGTTGCCGACCGAATTTCCACGTTGCAGAGGCGCTAGAGTTTCTTCGTTCTGCGTTTAGCGCATATTAATCTTCTCTTAACCCGTGTTTCTCCCGAAATGGCTCCCTCTTAGGGGGCTGGTACGTTGATCACTGTGTTGAGTGGCAATTTGACTGACGGAATCGTATGTAACATTGCAAGATCTTGAGTTTCGGAGCGGAACTATGTAGGGGTTAAGACGCTTATTTCAAAGGCAGCGAAAATCGGATGATGTTTGACGCGAGACACCGTTTCAGCTCGCAACACGTCTGCGGTTCAAATGGGGAACAATGCAAAGCGGATTCCTACTGTGCAATCTCTAAAATGCATCGCAAGAGTTCGCCGAATCGTGAAAAACTAGTCTCCTTGGAATCGTGCGGCCCGGTCTTTGGCGCAAGAGCGAAAGACCGGGCCACGCGATGGTTACGCTGATGCTGGGACCGCGGCGCCTTTAAAGAAGGCGAGCAAGTCGGAGTTGATCTGGTCCGCGTTGGTCGCGGGCATGCCGTGCGGAAAGCCTTTGTAGATTTTCAAAGTTGAATGCTTCAGCAATTTCGCGGACTTGGGAGCCGCGGCAGCTATCGGCACAATCTGGTCGTCGTCACCATGCATCACCAGCACGGGGATTTCGATTTTCTTCAGATCCTCGGTGAAGTCAGTCTCCGAGAAAGCCTTGATGCAGTCATATCCCGCTTTGACGCCTCCCAACATTCCTTGCATCCACCAGTGCTTGCGGATGCCTTCCGAGATTTTGGCGCCAGGACGATTGTAACCGTAAAAAGGCATAGTGATGTCCCAATAGAACTGCGCCCGGTTGGCAGCGAGTTGCGCACGGAGGTCATCGAAGACCGATAGGGGCGCGCCTTCGGGGTTGTTTGCGGTCTTCAACATGAGCGGTGGAACCGAGCTGATGAGGACCGCCTTGGAGACGCGTTTGGAACCATGGCGGCCCAGGTAGCGCGCGACTTCGCCACCGCCAGTCGAGTGGCCGACCATGATGGCGTCCTTAAGATCGAGTTTTTCAAATAGGCCAGCGAGGTCGTCCGCGTAAGTGTCCATTTCGTTGCCGTCCCAGGTTTGGCCGGAGCGGCCGTGCCCGCGGCGGTCGTGCGCGATTACGCGAAACCCTTTCTGGCCGAAGAACAGCATTTGACCATCCCAGTCGTCTGCGGTTAGCGGCCAGCCGTGGCTGAAGACGATCGGCTGCCCTTTGCCCCAGTCCTTATAAAAGATCTCGATGCCGTCTTTGGTAGTGATAGTAGCCATGGAATGCTCTCCTTTACATGCTGTGAGTGTCACTTCGGAAGATCTGTAGACGAAAAGCGCCACATCGACCGCGAAATCGTGGTTCAGGTAACCGGAACTGGAACCCTTGAAACAGGAGACGGCATCATTGTACGCCCATCCGATCTGTTCGCGACAAAAGTGGAGCAATTTTCCCAGGTGCAAGTCAGGCGCTTGTTACTCCGCAACGGCGAGGACGTAAATGCGCCATGAAGTGGACAGAGTAGATGTTGCGGCTGCGGGGATAATCTCCCATAATCTTTAGCCTGATGATGAACCGGATCTTGCGCGTGATACTACTGCTGCTGTGGCTGGAGATGGGATTGGCGCTGATTTTGGCTCCATGGTCGGAATTCTGGGAGATGAACTATTTTCTCTACCGCTATCCGGAGCTTGCATTTTTTGTAAAGAATTCGTTTTTGCGCGGCGCGATCTCGGGGCTGGGTGTGATGAATGTGGTGTTCGCGCTCGAGGCGTTTCGCCACCGGACTACGATCGTTGAAAGCCGCAGCTAAGCCGCCCGTCGTTTGCTACGTCACCGACCGGAAATCCTCGGATGTGCCGGATACCGAGGCCAGCGCTATTTCAAAGACATTCGAAAATATTCGAAGCACCCTCCAGGCGGGCGCGGACTGGGTGCAAATCCGCGAGAAGGATTTGCCGGCGCGGGAGTTGCTGGGACTCGCGCGCCAAGCGGTAAAAACTGCCGCTGAAACGGGCGCGAGAACCGGGAATTCGGCGCGGGTAATAATCAACGACCGGCTGGATGTAGCGCTGGCGGCTGGTGCGTACGGCGTGCATCTGGGGCGCGAGTCGCTGGCGGCCCGCGATCTCGTGCAGTGGTGCCGGCGAGGAAACGCGCCGGCCGAGTTTACGATCGGGGTTTCCTGCCACCGTTTGGAAGAGGCTCGCGAAGCGGAGAGTGCCGGAGCTGACTATGTTTTTTTCGGCCCGATTTTCCAGACGCCGTCGAAGGAGAAGTTTGGTGCGCCACAAGGAATCGAACGGCTCACGGAAGTATGCAGAGCCCTGCAGGCGAAAGTGATTGCGATAGGCGGCGTGAACGAAGAAAACGCGGCGAGTTGCATTCGCGCAGGAGCGGATGGCATTGCAGCGATCCGCTTATTCCAGGATTCGCACAAAGCTGGAGAAGTAAGAAACCTGGTCGCCTCGATCCACGCTTTGGGAACCGAGAAGATATAGCTGCGAGGAATCGGTCGAAGTTATGCGCTGAGCCAGCGGCCGACTGGCTGCCAGCTTTCCTTGTGGTCGCAGACAACTTTAATGACCGCAGTGATGGGAATCGCCAGAATCAACCCCATCGCGCCCCACAGAAACCCCCAAAACAGAAGCGACACGGTTAGCGCCAGAGCATTGAGCCGCACCATGGAGCCGACCAGCGCCGGGACCAGCAAATTGGCGGCAACGAGATGCAAGAAAGTGAGCACTGCGAAAATACCGACGAAAGGCCCGACGGTGTGAAATTGTTTCAGGCCAATCAATAAAGGCGGCATCCAGGAGAGAACTACCCCGAGATACGGAATCAGATTGCAGGTACCGGAAATAAGAGCGGTGAGGAAGGGAAACTCAAGGCCGATCAGCAAGAAAAAGACCCAACTCAAAGCCACTAGGATAACTCCCACCATGGCCGTCCCCACCACATAGCTGCGGAGAACCAGCGAAATGTCGGTGAGGGTTTCTTTGACCAAGGTGCGTTCAGTAGTCGGGAATAACTGCATGGTGGCATGCCATACCTGGCGTTTCGCCGCGAGCATAAAAAATAATAGGAACGGGATGAAGGTAGCGCCAAGCACTACCTCATACAGTGAACTCAGCCGCGAGAGCAGAGCGGCGCGAACGGGATGGGATTCGGCGACAGCAACGATACGATGTTCGGCCTCTTCTCCGGCCTGGTCGGAGCCAATCTCCGAAACATGTTGTTCAACGGAGGCCATCTTTTCGGTTATGACGTTGGCGACCGCGTGCAAGGGGGCGCGATATTTGGGCCAGTCACGGCCGAACTGATCCACGCGTTCGACCAGTGACCAAGCCACGAACAGCAAAACAGCGATGGTGAAGAGAACAACAATGAGCGATCCCAGCGCACGAGGAATATGCCAATTCTCCATGAACGTTACGACCGGATCCAGGAAGTAGGCGAGCAACACCGCCACCAGCACGGTTACGAGAACAGACGACGCCCAGTAGCAGAACGCGATTACAATTCCCGCCGCGATAATCTTGGCAGGTGTCGAGCTGTCGGTGATGGTTTTGGTGTCTTCCAATGGCATGCCCGTACGATAACACAGGCTGCGACGCGAGAGGCGCTGATGTGCCCACAAATGCACGAGTTACGTACCATTTTGTGGAATGGCGCGCTACGAAACAATTTGCCGCGGCGTTGAGAGGACCGAGGAATGGCGATGATAGAATTATCTTCCGATTTGCGCGGGGCAAGAACAGGAGCAAATGGCTAAGGAACTTTTCGGTACCGACGGCATTCGCGGAATACCCGGCGAATACCCGCTGGACGACTCCACACTCGATCGTGTGGGGCTTGCGCTGGGAAACTATTTGCTTTTGGAAGGGCGCACGCGAGGAGAAAACTCCAGCGTTTTGATCGGACGGGATACGCGAGAATCGGGACCGCACATTGTCGAACGGATCGCCTCCGGTTTGGCGGCGGGAGGCTCGAAACCGGTTTCCGCAGGGGTTCTTACCACACCGGGTGTGGCCTGGCTGGTGAACCGCGAAGGATTCGCGGCGGGCGTAGTGATCTCAGCTTCACACAATCCGTATCACGATAACGGAGTGAAACTAATTTCGTCCACCGGAATGAAATTTCCGGATGCGGTGGAAGCGGAGTTGGAGAAGTACGTGCTTGCCTCGCGCGATCCGATTTCCGCCGAAAAAGTGCTGCACCTGCACGACAACGAAAAGATCGATGACGACTATCTGGCCGGATTAGCCTCGGCGGTCCTGCCCGGCGCCAATCTTGCGGGCATGAAAATAGTGTTGGACTGCGCAAACGGAGCGGCCAGCAAACTGGCGCCGCGCCTGTTTCGCTCTTTAGGAGCGGACGCGATCGCCATGAATCACACACCCGATGGAAGAAATATAAACGCTCACTGCGGCTCGTTGCACCCGGAAGGCATGCAAAAGCGCGTGGTGGAATCCGACGCGGTGTTAGGCGTGGCGTTTGACGGGGACGCGGACCGCGCGATTTTTTGCAGCGCCTCAGGAAAGCTGGTGGATGGCGACGGAGTTCTGCTTGTGGTGGCGCGTTATTTGAAGTCGGCAGGCAAGCTGAAGGGCAGCGTGGTGGTGGGCACCACCATGGCAAACCTGGGGCTCGAGCGAGCGCTGGAAAGTTCTGGACTAAAGCTCGCGCGCACCGCCGTGGGCGACCGTTACGTGCTGGAAGAAATGCAGCGCATCGGCGCGAATTTTGGAGGCGAGCAGTCCGGTCACGTTTTGTTCCTAGACGATGCGACCACCGGTGACGGAATGCTCACTGCCTTGAAGATGGCGTCGATTATTTCTATTGTTGGGCCCCTGGATTCGCTGCTCGCTGACCTCAAGATCTTTCCGCAGAAGATCGTCAACGTGCGGGTACGTTCGAAGCCGCCGCTGGATTCTTTGCCGCAGGTAGGGGGCGTACTGCACGAAGCAGAGAAGGCGCTGGGAAATTCGGGGCGCGTAGTGCTGCGCTATTCCGGTACCGAGCCGCTCGCGCGCGTGATGGTGGAAGCCGAGCGCGACGAGGATGTGCGGCACTGGTCCGATTCCCTGGCTTCGGCTCTGCGCTCTGCCATTGGCGCGTAAGCTCTCACCCCCGCACTGCTATTTTTACCCATGCTAGGAACCTGCTGTCTCGGGAACTTTTTGCCTTCCGGCGACATTACAGATATAGAAGCGGCTAGTTCAGGAGGACGCCATGCCGGGATGCGAATCCGGCTCGTGGCGAGCGATGACCAGCGATGAGCAATTGATCCTGGAACTTCAGCAAGGGTCGGACGGAGCCTTCAGCGAACTCTTCTTACGCTACCGGGAGCGAGTTTGGGGGTTCTTCCGGCGGCGGATGAACGATACCGGACAGGCCGAGGAATTGGCGCAGGAGACGTTTCTAGCTGTGCTGCATGGCGCCAAACGGTATGAGCCGCGCGCAACTTTCCGGTCTTATCTGTTCGGTATCGCTTTCAACATCCTCGCGGCGAGTAGACGAAAGTCCGCTCACGACCGAACACACGCGGCTGCCGCGGCGGAGGAAATGCCTGCTCGGTCCGGATCCAATCCAGAAAATGTAATTTGTATCCGACAAGCGGTGGAACGGCTCGAGGCCGGCGAGCGGGAAGTGCTATTGCTGCGCGAGTTCGAAGAGTTGAGCTACGAGGAAATTGCAAAAATTTTGTACCTGCCGGTGAACACGGTGAAGTCCCGGCTGTTCCGCGCGCGAATGGCTTTGCGCGACATTCTGACGGCGACTCCGGGGAGTCTTGGAGGGCGGAAATGAATTCATCCACTCACCCTTTTGAACAAGAAGAAGTGATGGCCTATCTCGATGGAGAGCTTTCGGCGAATCGCGCGGCGAGTGTTGCGGCACACTTGCGCGAATGCGCGGAATGCGCGGCACTGGCGGAACAGATGCGCGAGGTTTCCAGCCAGTTGACGAATTGGAGCGTGGAGCCAGCCCCGGCGAACTTGACGAAAAACCTGGAAGCATCAAGGACGGGTCATTCATCGGTAAAAGTGAAAAAGCCGAACGGAATCGCGGCGTGGCTGGGCGGGAAGCTTACCCCTTTGAGCGGCCACTGGGCATGGGGCGTCGGTAGCGCCGTGGCACTGGCGCTCGTCGTTTTGCTCTTCACTACCCGCCGCTCGACTACCTACTTGCAAACTGTGCCGGAAGCGCAATTGGCTTACGACAGACCCCGATCGCGGACGGAGTCTAAACCATGGGTGGCACCAGCCTCGCCTTCACACGCTCCCCACAATGCTTCGCAAATGGCGGCCGAGTTATACAGCGAACGCGCACAAACAAGCGAGAATTTAGAGAATGATCTTCCGGCAAGTAGAGGCTCGCTGCCGACCTTTCAACGAGACGAGCCTATGATCGCCCGAACCGCTTCGGTTTCGGTGATGGTGAAAGATTTCGGGCCGGTGGAAGCGAGTGTAAGAGCCATCGCGCAACGCCACAATGGGTACATTGCCAATCTGAATTCGGCTTTGCCGCAGGATGCGGCACGAACTTTGACGGCAACACTGCAGATACCGTCCGCACAGCTCGAAGCCGCCGTTACGGAACTGAAACAACTGGGACGCGTGGACCAGGAAACGCAGTCCGGCGAGGAAGTGACCAAGGAGTTTACCGATCGTGCGGCGAGGCTGAAGAATGCACGAGCGACCGAACAGCGACTACTGGACGTTCTTCGCGAGCATACCGGAAAGGTGAAGGACATTCTCGAAGCCGAACAGGAGATTGCGCGAGTTCGCGGCGAGATTGAGCAGATGGAAGCGGACCAGCGGGCTTTGCAAACACGCGTTGACTTCGCCACCGTGCAGCTCGCGGTGCAGGAGGAATATAAGGCCAGCTTGCAGAGCGCGCCGCCATCGACAACCACACGTCTGCGCAACGCTGCGGTGAATGGCTACCGATCACTTGTCGAAAGCGTGATTGGTATTGGAGTCTTTGCTCTACAAGCCCTGCCGACGCTGGTGCTGTGGGGAACTGTCCTCTTCCTACCGGGGCGTTGGATGTGGAAACGCTTTCGGCGTACTGCTGCCCCGCAATCCTAGCTTGCCGGTAGCACGGGCCGCGTTGACAAGGCTATCGCGATGAGTTTAAATCTGCGACAGTGAGCGCCTGTCGCGTTTTCATTGCTGTTTCTTTGGCCGCCGTAGAAATTGCAGCTCCTGTATTTCCGCAGAAAT
>Ga0070765_100002180_pt1 | contig 12188 bp, 14 predicted proteins | sample HubBroMetageWFT5_FD_71516 | JGI IMG/M metagenome (GOLD analysis project Ga0070765, IMG submission 71516) | Warmed and freeze-thawed soil microbial communities from the Hubbard Brook experimental Forest, New Hampshire - Hubbard Brook CCASE Soil... | ecosystem: Environmental > Terrestrial > Soil... | reverse complement strand
CGCCCGCGCGGGAGAGAGCGAGAACAGCGCGTCAGGTCCCCGTCGGTCCAAACCGCTCGGTCCTGATCCGGCTTGGGTCGTGCCCGAGGTGCACCAGCCAGGACGCCGCGGCTTCGACGAACCCGTTCGGGCCACACACGTACACGCGGGCCTCGCCGGACGGCGGCCCTGCGACCTCGTCGAGCAGCGCCTCGTCAATCCGGCCGCGATGCCCCTGGAAGTCGTCCGGCCATTCGCGGGTGAGGGCGAAGCGAACCTCGACGTGATCGAGCTTCGAGTAGCCGAGCAGCTCGTCGCGGTAGATGACCTCGCTGAGTCGCCGCGAGGAGTAGAGCAGCCGCACCGGCACGGCCCGGCTGGTCGCCGTCCAGTGGCGGAGCATCGAGCGAAGCGGCACCACCCCCGACCCGCCGGCGATCAGGACCAGCGGTCCGCCGAGCGCCTCCTCCCAGACGAAGTAGCCGCCGATCGGCCCGCGCAGCTCGAGCTCATCCCCGGGTTGGAGCACGTCGACGAGATATGGCGAGACCTCGCCGTCGTCGAGGCGCTCGACGGTCAGGACGAGGTGCTCGTCCTCGGGCGCGGATCCGATCGAGTAGCTCCGCTCGGCCACGTAGCCGTCCTCGGCGGTCAGCCGCACGTCGACATGTTGCCCTGACCGGTACCCGCTGGGCCAGTCGGGCATCTTCAGCAGGAGGCTCTTCGTCCGGGCCGTCTCCTCGACGATCTCGACCACCGAGGTGAGCTGCCAGGTCAGTCTCCCTGGTAGCGCTGCTCGAGCCAAGGGTCGCCGTGATTGTGGTAGCCGTAGTTCTCCCAGAAGCCGGGCTCGTCGTCGACCGTGAGCGTCAGCCCGCGCACCCACTTGGCGCTCTTCCAGAAGTACAGATGCGGGACCAGCAGCCGCGCCGGGCCCCCGTGCTCGGGGTGGAGCGGCTCGCCGTCGTACAGATAGGCGACCCACGCCTTGCCGTCGTTCACATCCTCGACCGCGAGGTTGGTCGTGTAGCCGCCGTCGGACCAGGCGGTCAGGTACGCGGCTTCGGTGTGGACCTTCCCGAGCAGCGTGTCGACCCGCACTCCCTTCCAGTGCGTATCGAACTTCGACCACTTGGTCACGCAGTGGATATCGGTGGTGATGTCCTCCGTCGGCAGCTCGAGGAAGTCCTTCCACGGCCACGACACCGGCTCGTCGACCTCGCCGCTGATCAGGAAGCTCCACTCGTCGAGCGGGGTGTGCGGCGTCGGGCCTGCGGAGAGGACCGGAAACCCGGTCTCGACGTATTGGCCAGGCGGTAGCCGCGACGGGTCGACGGCAGGTCGCCGCCGACCGAGGAAGCCGCGCGAGACGGGAGACATCAGCCCTGGACCACGTGCCCGAACTGAACTCGGATCATCCACAGCTGCTTCTCGAGTGCGCGGACGACCTCGATGATCACGTCCTGCGACGCGGCGTCGATCTCGCCGAGGCGGTCCATCCGCTCACGGGCCCGGTCGGCCACGTCGTTCATGCGCTCGCTCAGCTCGCGAATGACGACGTGATCCTCGAGCGCTCCGCGGGCGATCGGCTTCAGCTCGGTGACGGCCGCGACAGCAGGAGCCTGCCCGTCGGGCGCGTACCCGAGCGCAACTGCGCGCTCGGCGACCACGTCTGAGAGCTCTCGCCACGACTCGACGAGCTCGTCGAGTTGCTCGTGCAGCGGCCGGAACAGGGGTCCGGTTACGTTCCAGTGGAGCTGTTTGCCGAGCAGGGCAAGGTCGATCAGCTCCACGAGCATCGCCTGCAGGGTGTTGCCCACGTCCTTGAGCTGATGCTCTCCGAGGGCCGGAAGATGGGCGCTCTGCGCCGTTGAAGCCATGTCTCTCTCCTCCTGAGGGGGTCAGTGAGATCGGTCCGCTTTCGCGGGTTCCAGCTTAACGACGGGCGCTCGGCGGATGAGATGTTTACGCCCGATCGTCATAACGCGACAGAATGAGTGTCGTGGCCGACTCAAATCCTTCCCCCGAGACGTCGCAGAACGCCGAGAAGCCGGGCCCGCCGTCCCCGGCTATGCCGCGCGACCGGCGCGGCTGGCGAGTGACGCCGGCACCCGATGGGCGCGGGATGCCCGATGAGCATAAGCCGACCCCGCCGCACCGCCTCCGCGGCTTCTGGCTGTTCTTCCTGCTGTTGCTGGCGGTCAACTGGGTGCTCGTGCTGGTCAGCCAGCCCGTCGGGCAGCCGCGGGTCACGGTTCCGTTCAGCCCGTATTTCCTCCAGCAAGTCCAGGCGGGCAAGGTGTCGTCGATCTCGTCCACGAGCGGCGCGATCAAGGGCACGTTCAAGGAGAAGATCCGCTACCCGGCGAACGACTCGAAAGCGACGCCGACGACGTTGTTCGCGACCCAGGTTCCCTCGTTCTGGAACACCAACCAGCTGACTGAAGAGCTGACGTCGCAAGGCGTGCAAGTGAACGCGAAGAACCCCAACCCGGGAACGTCGCTCCTCACAGAGCTTCTGGTCGGATTCGGGCCGACCCTGTTGCTGTTCGCGATCATCTACTTCTTCATCCGGCGCGCAGCGAGGTCAGGCGCGGGCGGGCTCGGCGGCCTCGGAAACTTCGGCCGCTCGCAGGCACGCCGGGTCGACCCGCAAAAGATCCGGGTGACGTTCGACGACGTCGCGGGAATCGACGAGGCCAAGGCGGAGCTGACCGAGATCGTCGACTTCTTGAAGAACCCCGAGCCCTACCAGAAGCTCGGGGGCAGGACCCCTCACGGCGTGCTGCTGTACGGGCCGCCGGGCACCGGCAAGACCCTGCTGGCGCGGGCGGTGGCCGGCGAGGCCCACGCCGCGTTCTTCTCGATCGCCGCGTCCGAGTTCATCGAGGCGATCGTCGGCGTCGGCGCCGCGCGCGTCCGCGACCTGTTCGCCAAGGCCAAGGAGGCCGCGCCCGCGATCATCTTCATCGATGAGCTCGACGCGATCGGACGCTCGCGCCAGGGGTCGGCAGGGATCACGGGCGCCAACGACGAGCGCGAGCAGACACTCGACCAGATCCTGACCGAGATGGACGGGTTCGAGTCGACCGAGGCGGTCATAGTGTTGGGCGCGACCAACCGACCCGAGATCCTCGATCCCGCGCTGCTCCGTCCCGGACGGTTCGATAGGCGAGTGGCGGTGCAGCCGCCCGATCGCGTTGGCCGGCTGAAGATCCTCCAGGTGCACACGCGCTCGATCCCGCTCGCCGACGACGTCGACCTCGGTCAGCTCGCCTCCTCGACGCCGGGGATGGTGGGGGCTGACCTCGCCAACCTCTGTAACGAGGCGGCACTCCTCGCCGCCCGTCGCAAGCACGACAAGGTCCAGAACGCCGACTTCACCGACTCGCTCGAGAAGATCCTGCTCGGCGCGCCGCGCGGCATCGTGCTGGGCCCGGAGGATCGCGAGCGGACCGCCTACCACGAGTCCGGGCACGCGCTCGTGGGGATGCTCACCCCTGGAGCCGACCCGGTGCGCAAGGTATCGATCATCCCGCGCGGGATGGCGCTGGGCGTGACGCTGTCGACGCCGGATGCCGACCGGGTCTCGTATTCGACCGAAGAGCTCGACGCCAAGATCAAGGTCGCGCTCGGAGGGCGGGCCGCCGAAGAGGTCGTGTTCGGCAAGATCACGACGGGCGCGGAATCGGACATCGAGCAGCTGACCCAGATTGCGCGCCAAATGGTCGGGCGATGGGGCATGAGCGAGAAGCTCGGACCGATCACGCTGATCCCGAGCAACGGCAACGGGCCGCTGTTCCCCGGCGCGAGCGAGACCTCGCCACACCTCCAGTGGCTGATCGACCAGGAGGTCCAGCGCATGGTCGAAGAGTCCCACGCGGCCGTCACGGATCTGCTCCGGACCCATCGCGGCCAGCTCGACAGCCTCGCCCACGCACTGCTCCTGGCCGAGACGCTCGATTCCGCCGCCGCCTACGCCGCCGCGGGAGTCCCGATGCCGCCCGCCGCGGTCGAGGAGGAGGCCCAGGCAAAGATTGACCCTGGGGCGCCGCAGCCTGTGTGATGGGCTAATGCAGTTGAAGTAAATATTTTCCTCGGAAAATGCGGGGTCCCTTAGACTCGCGTCCGTCGTGAGCGGTGGACGAGGGTTTCCCGATCTGGTGGCGCCCCTGCCAAGAACGCGGGCGGCGTTGGCGTTTGCGGCCGAGCAGCATGCCGGCCAGCGGCGTAACGGAGACGGGGCACCGTTCATCGCCCACCCGATCGAGGTTGGGTCGCTTCTGTATGAGGTCGGAGCCGCGGACGACGTGATCGCGGCAGGGGTCCTACACGACACGATCGAGAAGGCCAGCACCAGCCGGACGGAGCTTCGCCGGCGATTCGGCGCCCGGACCGCCACGCTCGTGGCGGCCCTGACCGAGGACGAGCGCATCCGCGGCTACGCCACGCGGAAGGCGGCGCTTCGCCGGCAGGTCGAGGCTGCCGGGGTCGACGCGCTGCTGGTGTTCGCGGCGGACAAGGTCTCGAAGGTCCGCGAGCTCCCGCTCGAACGATCGGGCGCAGAAGCGGAGACCACATCGCGGACGAGGCAGCGGAAGATCACGCACTACCGGCACTGCCTGGACCTGCTCGAGCGTCACATCGCCGACTCGCCGCTCGTGCTTCAGCTGCGCGCGGAGCTCGAGAAACGCACCGCGGTGCCTCGCCGGCGTCCCGCGCTCGCCGGCGCCGTGTGAGGCCGCTCGGCCCTTAGGCCGAGACGACCGCGTCCGTCAGCGGGTCGATGGCGGCTAGTCGCGCAGCCAGATCGCCGCTGAGGCCGTAACGGGCAGCGAGCGCGGCCGGCGCCGTGTACGTGAGCGTGGTCCGTCCGTCGTCGTCCCAGACGGCCACCTTCAGCGGCAGGTCGAGTGCCGCGACCGGCACGGCCTCCATCACCGGCGTCCCCGCCTGCGGAGCTCCGAAGATGACCACCTTGGTGTCGCGCAGGTCGAGGCCGACCTTCGCGGCCTCGCCGCTGTGGTCGATCACGGCGAACAGCTTCACGCCCTTCCCCGCCAGCACCTCGGAGAAGCGCGCCACCGTGTCCTCGACCGATCGCGGGCTTACCTTCGTCACGAGGTCATCGCCGGTCAGCGGAGCATCGTCCCCTCGTGCGCGGTGGCGGGCATCGCAACCTCTTGCGGCTCGTCCGCCGACTCCAGGCGCCCGCGCGGCAGCCGACGGACCGCCACGATGAACGTCGCCACCATCACTCCCGCCATGATGTAGAAGACGGTCTGCGTCGAGTGCGCGAACGCGAGCCGCACGCTGTGGACAAGGGCGGCCGTGTGCGGGGAGCCGGAGCCGGAGGGCGCGCCACTCGCGCTGAACGAGGCGGCGACCCTGTGGGCGACCCCGCGGGGGACGCCGTGCAAGGTCAGCGCCTTGGTTACGTTCGTGTCGTTCCGGCTGATCAGGATCGCGCCGAGCACCGCGAGCCCGAGGCTCGCCCCGAAGTTCCGGGCGGTCTGGGTGATGCCGGTGACCTCGCTGTAGCTCGTGCTCGGGGCCCGGTTGACCGCGTCGGTGCTCGCTGGGCCGAGCATCAGCCCGAGCCCACCGCCGGCCAGCGCGATGTAGAGGCTCTGCGCACCGAGCGACAGGTCCGTCAGCTTCCCGGCCAGCAGGAAGAAGCCGACCGCGCCGAGCGCGCCGCCGAGGACGACCGCGGGTTTCACTCCTCGCCGGTCGAGCATGCGGCCGCCGACCTGAGCCATGATCACGAACCCGATGAAGAACCACAGGATGTACTCGCCGGCCTGCGAGGAGTTCTTGCCGAGCGCGACCTGGGCGTAGACGCTCCCGAAGAAGAAGAACGGGACGAACACGATCGACATCAGGCCGAGGATGAGCGTGTCCGCGGCGAACGCGCGATCCAGGAAGATCTGGAGCCGTAGCAGCGGGTACTTGATCCTGAGCTCGTAGCGGACGAACACCAGCATCAAGACCAGGCCGACGATGATGCAGGCCCAGGTCAGGACGCTGCTCCATCCCCACACGCTCGACTGCTCGAGGCCCAGCACGGTCAACGCCATCCCGCCGGTGATGAGAGCCGTGCCCCGGTAGTCGAGCGGCTGGGGCCGCGGCTCGTCCTCCGGACACGCGATCTGGGTGAGGACGACGGCGATGATCGCGACCGGGATGTTGATCCAGAAGATCGCGCGCCAGGTCCACTGCGTGAGGAAGCCGCCGGCGATCGGGCCGATCGCGGTCAGGCCGCCCGAGATGCCGAAGAAGATCGCCATCGCCTTGCCCCGCTCGCGCAGGGGAAACGAGGCCACCACGATCGCCACCGCCGCTGGGAACAGCAGCGCCGCGGTGGCGCCCTGAACGACACGGAAGAAGATGATCCAGGGCTCGGCGATCGATCCCTTGGGCGTCAGCCCGCACGCCGCGGAGGCAATCGCGAACCCCGTCACGCCGATCAGCACCATCCGCTTGCGGCCGAGCACGTCGCCGAGCTTGCCGCCGAATGCGAATAGCGCCGACAGCGCCAGCAGGTACCCGTTGATCACCCATTGCGTGCCGGTGGCCGACAGCGACAGCTGCTTCTGGATGTTGGGGATCGCGATCGCGACGATCGTCTGGTCGATGAACGTCATCGCGACGGCGAACACCATCGCCGCCAGCACGAGGTTCTTGCTCCGCGCCATTGGTGTGCTGATCTTTATGCATCCGAGACCCCTTACGCAAGGGGGGCGGGCAACCGGGTCAACGACGACGGCCTCGATCGCCGGCCGGAGGTCAGCTACTATGTTATGTAGTAGATATCGACGACCGGAGAAGCCGACATGCAGACCTATGGGATTCAGGTTTCGGGCGCCCACGAGCAGGTCAATGAGATCCGTGCCGAGTTGTTCGCCTTCCCCGAGGTCCTCGAGGTGTTCGTGATCGGCCGGCCGGATTCTCTGGTGGTGGTTCACGCCGGGCGTCCGCGCCCCGGCGAGTGGCTGCGCGCCCTGCGCGGGATCGGCTGCCGGGTGCCGGCAAGGGGTCACGCTAGATGGCCTCGACCCGAGCAGCGACCGGAAGCGTTACTACGGGATGCCGCGTGATCAGCGCGGCTGGGTCCGCCGCGCGTGCGGTCGATCAGGCGGTCGTGGCCCGGCGGGCCGTCAGGCGGGTCGCGGCGGGAAGCCCCACCACGACGCACACCATCGCTCCTAACAGGAGCGCTCGATGGACGGTCGACGCGGTCAGCGTCCCCGACAGGGCGATACCGGCGAGCCCGGCGCCAACGGTGGCGCCGAGCAGCCGACCGACGGACAGCATCGCGGACGTACGACCGTGTGAGGCAAGGGGGCTGGCGTTGAGCGCAGCCCGGGACGTCGGGACGAACAGCATCCCAAGTCCCAGACCGAGCGGGATCAGCGGCAGGATCGTGACGACGCCGTCGAGCCTCATGCCCGGGATCCCGAGGACCGCCAGCCCAAGCGCCGAGGCGCCGAATCCCAGGAGCGCGGGCCGCTGCTCACCGTGGCGATCGACGAGCCTCCCGGCGATTGGCGCGGCCGCGCCGACCAGTACCGCCACGAGCACCATCGCGCCGGAGGCTCCCAGCGCCGAGAACCCCGCCACCCGCTGCAGGTACTGCTCGGCGATGTAGAAGGCGCCGATCATGACCGCAAACGTGATCCCCGCGACGACCGTGGCCGCCAGCACGATCCGGTTGAGCGACGGGCTCTCTCGGTCGTCGGCGTGGGCGATCGCGGGCACCAGCCGAGCTATCGCGACCCCGGCGGCGATCGTCAGCGGCACGAGCGCCCACCAGTCGGCGCGCCATCCGAGCGCCACCGTCAGCACGCCACCCAGCAGCGGGCCCAGCAGGTTCGACACGCCGGCGCTGGCGCCCCAGATGCCGAGCGCGCGGCCGCGTCGTCCCGGCGGGAAACCTGAAACGGCGCCGGCCAGCGCGGCCGGGCTAACGAGGCCGGCCCCGGCGCCCTGCACTACGCGCGCGACCAGCAGCCCGACGAGGTTGTCCACGAGGGCGCCTGCGGCCGCGCCGACGGCGAACAGTGCCAGGCCAACGAGCGCCAGCCGTCGGGCCCCAAACCGGTCGACAAGCTCTCCGCCGGGGATCAGCACGAGGGCATAGGCAACGAAATAGGCGCTGAGTACGACCGAGGTCGAGCTCGTGCTGATGTGCAGACCGTGCGCCACCGACGGCAGCGCGACGGTGATCAGCGTGCCGTCGATTTGCAGCAGAGCCGCGGCGGCGGTGCAAGCGGCGAGCCGTGACCACGCCGACCGAGGGAGAAGTGGCTTCGACGGCGCCCGAGGTGCGCTCATGAGCTCTCGTCGCTTTCGTGGCCGCCGATCGAGGATTTGAACTCCCTGAGTCCCTGGCCGAGCGCCCGCCCGGCATCGGGAAGGCGCTTGGGGCCAAGGACCAGAAGGGCCACGACCAGAATCAGGATCAGGTGGGAGGGTTCAAGGATTGAGGTAAGCATGGTCATGTCCTCTCTTTGTCCGGCGAATTGCCTACAGGGATCCCCGGCTCGCCGCGTCGGCGTCGCGCGCGAGCTTGTGGATGGTCTTGAGGAACTTCGGCGACTGGCCTTCGAACAGTCGGTCCGCGGTGAAGCTGTTGATCGTCGCCACTGCCCCTCCGAATTGGTCGAGTGTCGGCCGCACGATCGAGCACGGCGGAAGTCTGCGATCAAGGAAGGTGCACGGCTCGGGGAGGATCAGGTTCGTCTGGTTCAGTTCGCCGCCCTTGGCGTTGAGGTCCGGGAACGTCACGCCGGTCTGCGGGTCGGTGACGCCCGCCAACGGCTGGGCGACAGCGTTCCCGGCCTTGTCATGCCAGAGCGAGAAATGGTTGGTCTCGACCCCGCCGATGCTCACGATGATCCGCAGCACCTCGAGGCTTCTCGCCTTCAGCGCCATGATGCTGTACAGGCTCGAGCCGCCCTGTTCGATGTAGGCGAAGTGAAACCCAGCGGTGTTGGCGATCGCCTGCATCCGCGTCTCCTGGGCGCCGACCGGCGGGACCGGCGCCGGCAGGCCCGGCGGCGTGTCGGTGTCGTTGAGCGGGATCGCAGGCTGGCGACGGATCGATACCGCCTGCCGGAACGTCGCGCCGAGATCCGGGTTGCGGGTGCTGCGGTACCGGACGTACCAGCTCGTGTCGACGTCCAACGCCATGAGGTTCGTCAGCCTGCCGATCTGCCTGGCCCCCGTGGCCTTGCTGCTCGGAAGCGTCCGGAACTCATCGAGGTCGACGGGTGGTGCTCCCTTGGAGCGCAGGTAGGCGTTGAGGAACGCGGCGTGACTGAGCTCGTCGTCCGTGTTATCGGCGATGTACTGCGGCATGTCCGAGTCGAGGTTCTGGAGTGCGGCCATGTAAGCGGCATTTCCCCCGTTGACCCCGCCGAGCTCGTTGTACTGCTCCCATAGGTCGCTCTCGATCAATTCAATGGCGGCGAGCAGGCGGAGAATCGCCACATCGCCCGCGGTCAACGTGCCGCCAGTGGCGGAGGCGGTGCCGGCGAGGAGCGCCGACCCAGGGAGCGTCACCGCAGCGGCGAGGCCAACGCCCCTCAGGAAGGAGCGCCGCCCGACCACTTGACGCCACTGCTGCTGAAGCTCCTCGTCCCGTGCCGCGCCGGAGCCGTTTTCTTCGACGACAGCCGGCCTGGTGTTCTGCGTGTGCATGCTGGTCCTTTCTTTACGGAGACCTGGGGGTTGAGCGGCGATTGGGTAGAGCGTCCTGCCCTGGACTACGACGATACGTAGTAAATCCGTTCCTGGTGGACTAGACGCCGGTCGCGGCCAAACCTTCCCGGCCTGATCGAGATTCTCCGAAGTCGTGTAGTAGGTGTGATGAGCAGACGGTGATCGCGATCTACTATGTTATGTAGTATTATGAGTCGTCGCATGATCAGACGCTCCCCGTCGATCCCCGTAGGACGCATTCGCCGACGCGGAGTTCTTCGACCTGGGCCCCGCGCGGAGGGCGGCGTAAGCGCCGACGCAGGCGGTGAGGGGTGACCGGCCGCCGGCTCAGCCGTAACGGCGCGCGGGCGCGGGGCGGTTGATCACTCCCGCTCGCCGCCAGCGCCTGAACGCGACGACGCCGACAAGCAGCGGAAGCATGAGCACCATTACAACGCAAGGCTCGGATGAGAGGAACGGCATGTCGAGCGTCGCGCGGATGGAGGCGACCTCGCTCACCTGCCAGATCAGGACGCTCAGGGCGGACAGCGTGACGAGGGACGCTGCTAGCAGCCACACGGGAAAGCGCCACGGAACAGGTTCACCGAGGAGCGAGTCGACTCGCGCGGATGAAATGCCGCTGACTCCGGGCGGGGCACCAGCATCGAACACCAGCAGCGCGGACGCCAACGGGCCCTGGCGGCCTGCGCTGGCCTGGACGGCCGCTCTGTCGGCGTTCAGCTCCGCGAGGTCCGCGTCGTGATCGAACAGCGGGCGCAACACCGGCACGAAGAACAAGGCCCCAGTCAGGATGCGACCGACAGCGAAGCGCAGGGGATCGCGAACCAACCTGTGGTGGCGCTCGTGAGCGAGCACGGCCTCGAGCTCGGGGATCGTGAGCGACTCGAGCGCGCCCTTCGAGATGTACACCGTCGGCCTCAGATATCCGGCGCAAAATGCCTCGGGTCGCGAGCCCGCGATCACTTCGACGGCCGGATGACTGGAGAGGCGGCCGATGACCTCGAGCCTCTCGAGGAAGCCGCGGTAGCTGGAGCGCTGGCGCCAGGACGCCCGGAAGGCCGCGGCGATCGCCGCCGCCCCGAAAACGGCGAGGCCGATCAAGAGCCACTCCGCCCGGTTGAGTTCCGGGTAGGAGAGAGCGAGACCGGCCACGTCGAGATGAGCGCCGATCGACGCGCGATGCACCGAGCCGATCGCGGCGGCGACGGCGACGGCGGCCGCCACGATCCCAGCCGCGCCGAACGTGACCGCCAACCAGAACACCCGGCCGTGGTGCGGACGGTCGGTGGCGATGTCAGGTCTCACGAGCGAGCCGCTGGAGCGCGCGCCGGCGTCGTGGGTCGAGTGCAGCGAGCTGGCGGGCGATGTGGGCGAGCGCGAGGTCGCCGAACTGATCGACGAACGAATCGAGCTCGGCCCGGGCGCGAAGGTCCGCGTACTGCTCGCGGGCGTAGCGCGGTCTGTAGAAATCGGTCTTTCCCTGCCGGCGGCGGTCGAGGAGGCCCTTGCCGTCGAGCCTCGCCATGATGGTCATGTAGGTGGTGTACGCGCGCTCCTTCTCGGCGCCGGCGTTGAGCGCGTCCATGACCTCGCGGACCGAAGCCTCTCCGAGCTCCCAGACCGCCTCCATGACATCGGTCTCAAGCTCATGTAGGGGTGGCGGAATCTGGACGCCGCCATCCGATGATGTCGGCGCGCTCATGCCGCCCGGCGCTCTCCGCGAATGATGTCGCCCAGCAGCCGGCACCTAGCCGCCGACCGCCGGTACTCGGCAGTCCACTGCGCGACGGCGTTCTGCCGACATGTGGCCCGGGCCTGCTCGGCCCGGTTTGCGTAGAGCGCCGCCGCCATGGCGTGCTCGGCCCGGACTGCTCGAGCCCGCGCGATGGTCTGTTCACTCTTGGGTGCGGTGGCGTCACGGGTGCTCATTGCGCAGCTCCAACTTCGGGGACCGCAGTCCTACGACGGACTGAATACTATGAGCCATAGTAACACGCCGCCGCGCGCCCAACGAGAGCGCGCGGCGAAGCGGTCATCGCGGTGTAATCAGTATCCGTACGCGGAGCCACCGCCCGTGGAGGAGCTCGAGGCGCTGCCGCTCGGTGCCGAGGTGATCCCGGCGCCCGACGGCGAGAGGACATACCAGCGGGCGCCGAACTCGTTCAGTGCCTGTCCGGACGTCTGGCCAGGGTTGTGATCCCCAACGAAGTAATAGAGCGGGTGGCCGTTGTAGGTCACTTGACCCGCGCCGGTGGTGTTCGTGACCGCGCCGATTTTGCCAGCCAGCGCTCCGCCGGTGGCGGAAGGCGTGTTGGCCGCGGTAAACGGGGGCCAGAACGCGCGTCCCGCTGCGGAGAGCGTGCTCACGTTGGGCTTGTCAGCGGCGAACAGGTACAGGGTGCGGCCGTTGGCGTCGGTCAGCGTTTGCCCGAACGGGGTTTGCCGGACCGACAGCGCGGAGTTCGCAGCGACCGGCGGCGCCT